>Ga0180435_10002860_pt1 | contig 17502 bp, 14 predicted proteins | sample SS_ome_3_FD_132467 | JGI IMG/M metagenome (GOLD analysis project Ga0180435, IMG submission 132467) | Hypersaline lake sediment archaeal communities from the Salton Sea, California, USA - SS_3_S_1 metaG | ecosystem: Environmental > Aquatic > Non-marine Saline and Alkaline > Hypersaline >...
AAGAGGACAAGCTGCAACGTGTCATTGACCTGGCCCTTGAAGCCAACGATGCCGCCATCAGCGATATGCTTGATGAAGACCTCGAGAACCTGAATGTCGATGTTGGTGACGAGAAGCCGGACGATGATGGCGCTGAAGGTATTGACGATACGCCAATCGTCCGATACGTGAACAAGGTACTGGTCGACGCCATCAATAGCGGCGCCTCGGATATCCACTTCGAGCCCTACGAGAAGAACTACCGCATCCGTTTTCGCCAGGACGGCATGTTGTATGAAAAAGGGGCGCCGCCGAACAACCTGGCATCCCGCCTCACCGCCCGTATCAAGGTCATGGCGCGGTTGAACATCGCGGAACGGCGCGTGCCGCAGGACGGCCGTATCAAGCTGGCACTGTCGAAGAATCGCGCGATCGATTTTCGTGTCAACACCTGTCCCACGCTTTACGGCGAAAAAGTCGTTTTGCGTATCCTGGATTCGTCGGCGGCAAAAATCGGCATCGAGTCGCTGGGTTTTGAAGAGCAACAGCGCACAGACTTTGTTTCTGCGATCAAGAAGCCGTACGGCATGATCCTGGTAACCGGCCCGACCGGTAGTGGTAAAACCGTTACCCTTTACACGGCCCTCAACATGCTCAACGAGCCCGAGGTCAACATATCCACCGCGGAAGACCCGGTGGAAATCCAGGTAGCCGGGATCAACCAGGTCAACGTCAACCCGAAGACCGGCCTGACTTTCGCTGAAGCCCTGCGGGCATTCCTGCGCCAGGACCCGGATATCGTGATGGTGGGCGAGATACGTGACCTCGAAACTGCCGAGATTGCGGTTAAGGCAGCGCAAACAGGCCACCTGGTGTTGTCCACCCTGCATACCAACGACGCCCCCCAGACCCTGACCCGTCTGGCCAACATGGGCGTCCCACCTTTCAATATCGCCTCTTCGGTCAATCTGATTATTGCGCAACGCCTGGCGCGTCGGCTGTGCGAACACTGCAAACAGCCGGAAGATGTCCCATCCAGCACCTTGCTCAGCGAAGGTTTCAGCGAGGAAGAGGTCCGCCAGGGGGTAACCGTGTTCAAGCCCGTCGGCTGTGACAAATGCACCAACGGGTACAAGGGGCGGGTCGGTCTCTTCGAGGTTATGCCGGTCAGCGAAGAGATGGGCCGCATGATCATGGAAGGCGCCAACGCACTGCAGATCAGGGATCAAGCCACTGCAGAGGGCATAGCAGACCTTCGATCTTCAGGTCTGCTAAAGGTCAAGGCCGGGGTTACCAGCCTTGAAGAAATCAACCGGGTCACCAAAGACTAAGAAACGCCATGGCCAAAGAGAGCAAAAAGGAACCCAAGACCCTCGTCTTCGCCTGGGAAGGCACCGACAGGCGCGGTAAGCGAGTCAAGGGTGAAATGCCCGCCACCAACATGGCGCTGGCCAAAGCGGAACTGCGCCGCCAGGGCATCAACCCGATCAAGGTGAAGAAGAAAAGCCAGTCGTTGCTGGGCAATAGAAAAAAGAAAATCACCTCGAAAGATATCGCTATCTTTTCCCGACAACTGGCGACCATGATGGCTGCCGGCGTGCCGATGGTGCAGGCATTCGAGATTGTCGGGCGCGGCCACGTGAACCCGGCCATGCAGGATCTTTTGCTCTCGATCAAGGGCGATGTCGAGGGGGGAACCTCTCTCAATGACGCCTTGCGCAAACACCCGCTGTATTTCGATGATCTTTTCTGCAACCTGGTGGATGCCGGTGAGCAGGCTGGCGTACTGGAAACCCTGCTCGACAAAATCGCCACCTACAAGGAAAAGACCGAATCCCTCAAGGGAAAAATCAAGAAGGCACTGTTCTACCCGGTAGCGGTCATTGCCGTCGCGATCATCATTACCGCGATCATCATGATTTTCGTGGTGCCGCAGTTCAAGGACTTGTTCTCCAGCTTCGGTGCTGACCTGCCTGCGTTCACGCTAATGGTCGTAAACATGTCAGATTTTGTGGCCGCCTATTGGTGGTTGGTTCTTCTGGCAGTCGGCGGACTTGTGATGGTGCTCAGCAACGTCTGGAAACGGTCACCCAAGTTTCGCGAAACAATGGACCGTATGCTGCTAAAAGTGCCGGTTATCGGTTCGATCATGCACAAAGCAGCCCTCGCCCGTTTCTGCCGGACCACGGCCACCATGTTTGCCGCTGGCGTGCCCCTCGTCGAAGCATTGCAATCCGTTTCCGGCGCAACCGGCAGCGCCGTTTACTCCAAGGCGGTTCTGGTTATGCGTGACGATGTAGCCACCGGCCAGTCACTGCAGGTCGCCATGCGCCAACAGGGTCTTTTCCCCCACATGGTGATCCAGATGGTCGCTATCGGCGAAGAATCCGGTTCGCTGGATGAGATGCTGTCCAAGGTTGCCGATTTCTATGAAGAGGAAGTGGACAACGCGGTGGATGCTTTGAGCAGCCTCCTGGAGCCCCTGATCATGGTTATTCTCGGCACCCTGATAGGTGGCCTCGTGGTTGCACTCTACCTGCCGATTTTCCAGCTCGGTTCTGTCGTATCAGGTCATTGAAAACAGCCCTACCGTGATCTCATCGCAACTGCCGCTTGCCGCACAACTGCTGGTCGCATTGCTTTTCGGCCTGGTAGTCGGCAGTTTTCTTAACGTGCTGATTCTTCGCTTGCCCCGGAAGATGCATGCGGAACACGCATTTGAGTGCTCGGATGATGAAAATGCCGAACCCCCTCCCAACCGCTGGTTCGGCCTGGACTACCTGATCACCCCGCCATCGACCTGCCCAAGCTGTGGTCATCAGATCCGCGCCTGGGAGAATATTCCGGTGATCAGCTGGCTGCTTTTGCGCGGCAAGTGTTCGAACTGCCATACCCCCATCAGCATCCGCTACCCGATCATTGAAATGATCAGTGGCCTGATGACGGCTGCAGTTGTCTATCACTTTGGCTGGAACCTCGAATCCGTGGCGATCAGTCTCCTGGTGTGGGGACTGTTGGCGCTGACCATGATCGACATTGACGAGCAATTGCTGCCCGATCAATTGGTTCTCCCGCTGCTTTGGCTGGGTCTCCTGCTCAATCTTTCCGACACTTTTGCCACCCTGCAGGACGCCGTGGTCGGTGCCGCTGCCGGCTATCTCAGCCTGTGGCTGGTTTTCCAGTTGTTCCGGCTGCTGACTGGCAAGGAGGGAATGGGCTACGGCGACTTCAAACTCTTCGCCATGTTCGGTGCCTGGCTTGGCTGGCAATATTTGCCATTGATCCTGTTGCTCTCATCGCTGGTCGGCGCAGTAATCGGTATCGGCATGGTGCTGCTGCGCGGCCGGGACCGACAGATTCCCATACCTTTTGGCCCTTACCTGGCGATTGCCGGCGTCATCGCCTTGTTCTGGGGCAGTGAACTTAACCGGGCCTACCTGCAGATTGCGGGCCTGAGCTAAGTGCAACGGATGTTCAAAGTCATCCTGACCGGCGGCATTGCCAGTGGCAAGAGTGCCGCCAGTGCGCATTTCGAGAAACTCGGGGTAACCGTGGTCGATGCCGACAAAATCAGCCGCGAGCTGGTGCAACCCGGTCAAGCGGCACTGGCCCGAATCGTTGAGCAATTCGGTAGCAGTATCCTGAATTCACAGGGACATCTTGATCGTGCGGCTTTGCGCGAAAAGGTGTTCCGCAACCCGACCGAACGAAAAGCACTAGAAGCGATCCTGCATCCGCTGATCGAGCAACGCATGCAACAACTTGCCGAGCAGGCCACCTCTGACTACGTTGTGCTGGTGGTCCCGCTGTTCGTCGAAACCGGCGGCACCTATGCACACGACAGGGTTCTCTTGATTGATGTGGCGGAACAGGTGCAGAAAACCCGGCTCGCGAAACGTGATGACGCATCGCCCGAGCAAGTGGAGCAGCGTCTGGCTGCACAGGCGAACCGTCAGCAACGTCTCGCGGCAGCGGATGACGTCATCCTGAATGATGGCGATTTGGATCAGCTGCATGCCGCCGTGGAAAAATTGCACCAAAGCTACCTGCAGATGTCCAAAAACGTGTAGGCATTCACCTCTTCGTGGATACTCCCTTTACCTTCGTCTCCAGCTGACGGAGAATATTAGAATCCCCTTAAGATTCGGACTGTCGAGTGAGTCAGCAGATTGTTTTCGAACAACCCTTGAACGAAAAATGTCGCACCCTGTTGCGCCTGTCTCACCTGTTTGAGCAGTTCGATTACCACATGCCTCAGGATAACCCCTGGCATGCACGCTCGGCTTTGCGGGTATTGCTGGATATCGCCAACCTGCTGGCGCGCGCCGATATCAAGTCGGAGCTGCTCAAGGAAATGGATCGCTATGACGCATCTCTGTCTCGCATAGCCGATACCCCCGGCGTCGACAGGGATCGCCTAAAACACATATTGCAAAACATCCGTGAATCCCAACAGGCGATCCGCGGCATCCAGGGCCAGCTTGGAGCGAACCTGCGCAAAAGCGAATTCCTCAACAGTGTTCTGCAACGCAGTAGTATTCCAGGCGGCGGATTCGATTTTGACCTGCCGCAGCTGCATCTTTGGCTTAGCCAGTCACACAACGAACGTCTGCTTCAGTTCGACGACTGGCGAAATGAAGTTGCTGCTGTGCACGAGGCTGTAGACCTGCTGCTCAACCTGATCCGCCACAGCACCACCATGTCGCAACAACAGGCCACCAACGGGTTCTTCCAACAGAGCCTGCCGAGCGGCGCTTCAATCCAGATGGTGCAGGTATTCCTTCCGGAAAATGCAAACCTGTACGCCGAAATCAGCGGCGGAAAACACCGATTCAGCATTCGGTTCATGGAGTCTCAGGACTGGGAACATCCCTGCCAGACCGAACGCAACATCAGCTTTGGCCTGAACGTCTGCATCATATGAACGAACCCTGTAAGACGGTTGCCTGCCCGACCTGTGGTGCGTCCGTCCCCTGGACACCGACATCGCGTTGGCGCCCCTTCTGCAGTGAACGCTGTCGCCTGATTGACCTTGGCGAATGGTTGGAGGAGGAAAAACGTATCCCTGGCGAATCGCATTTTCCACCGGAACAAGGTAACGGCGATTACTGAAGCGGGAACTCCGCCATCCATTGTTCACCGTCAATCAGCACGCTGATACGCAATCGCCCCACACCCGGCAACGGGCTTATCTGCCAGCTGTCAGCAGACAGAGAACGAAAGCCGGGCTTTTCCAACTCCACTGCACCGTCCTCGAACTGGGCAAGCTCAAACTCCGCTGAAGCGGGCAGGTTAAGCGCCTGCAGACGCAGAACCCGGTCGCCAGCAGGACCCAACACAAAACCGAAATCCCGGGCATAAGCCGCGCATGGCTGGGCGGATGGCCGGCAACGATCTTCGACTGACATGATATACAGCGCTGCATCCGGCGTGATCTGCGCGCGCTTGCCCACCTGGGTCCAGCTGAATGCCAGGCCAACACCGAGAATTGCATAAAACAACAGATACTTGTTGGCACGCATCATTGGCGACAATCGCTCCGCTCAGCCCAAGGTACTCGGCCACAGCCCGCGAATACCCGCCAGGCCCTGCGCTCCGTGACAGCAGGCGGTTTCGGCCAACCCGGGGTGCATGCCTCCCAGCGCATAGACGGGCAGCGCGGCTTCATCAACGAGCTGAGAAAACCTGTCCCAACCCAAAGGATCGGCATCTGGGTGACTACGCGTAGGAAGTACCGGGGACAGGACGGCAAAGTCAGCCCCTATCGACTGCGCATGCTGCAGGTCGTGTGCATTGTGACAGGAAGCTGCCAAAAGTCCGGCGCAGGCTGGCCTTTCTGTTACCTGTGAAAGCTGTCGACTGCTTAGGTGCAAACCCACAGGACCCATATCGCCACGTATTTCCAATGCACCATTGATTAAGAGCTGTGCCTGGTGTTTTGCACAAAGGGCCTGAGCCTGGTGAGCGAGTTCCGACTGCTGTTCAACGCTCAGATCGAAAACCCGGAATTGCACCAGGCGAACACCTTGCTGGAGCGCGGAATCGAGTTGACGCAGGAACTGCTCTGAATCATGGATCTGGGGAGGGGTGATGAGGTAGCAATCGGGTAACTGCAGCGCCCGCACAATCGGCACATCCGCAGCTGGCATCGGGAAATCGTTCAATGCTTCAGGTGCCACCCATTCCAGTGGCTGCCCTTCCTTTCCATGAGGTTCACCGTCCCACTGATCAACGCGGTGAACATCCAGCAATACGCTTCGATCCGCGTAATGATGGGTAACCCGAATCAGCGGGCGATGAGCCAGCACATCAACCCCAAGCTCTTCGGACAGCTCGCGTTTCAGTGCGTCATCAATCGACTCCCCCGGTTCACATTTGCCGCCGGGAAATTCCCACAACCCACCCTGGTGTGCGTCGGCATGACGTCGGGCAATCAACACCTGTCCCTGGGCATTGATCAAGGCACCGGCAGCAACGTGAATGATCTGCGGCAATGGATTCTCCGAAGCCAGTTTTCAAACTAGGAGCGGTATTCCGCGTTGATCTTGACGTAGTCGTATGAGAAGTCGCAGGTCAGGACCCGCGCCACAGCGTCTCCCATCCCGAGCTCGACGAGAATCTGAAAAGCTTCCTGGCCAAACACCCGCTGTCCATCTTCCTCGCGATAAGCGGGGTCGCGCCCACCATTGCGCACGATCACCACATCATCAAGCGAAATCGTCACGGCATTGATATCCATTCCCTCAATACCGGCGCGCCCGACCGCTGCCAGTATCCTCCCCCAGTTCGGGTCGGAGGCGAACAGCGCTGTCTTCACCAACGGCGAATGAGCTATGGTAAAGGCAACCGCTCGCGCATCCGATTCGCTAAACGCACCCTCCACTGCAACTTCCACCAGCTTGGTAGCACCCTCTCCGTCACGCACGATTTCACGCGCAAGATACATGCATGCCTGCGTAATGCCCGCCTGCAACAACTGGGCATCAGCGCTGCCTGCTTCGACTGAAACCCCCGAAACGCCACTGGCCAGCAGCACACAGGCGTCATTGGTCGAAGTGTCGCCATCCACAGTGATACTGTTGAACGACGGTGCCACCGCCTCGTCCAGCATGCTTTGCAGAAGCGCCGGCTCGACCTGCGCATCTGTCGCCAGGTAGGCCAGCATGGTCGCCATGTCCGGCCGGATCATACCGGAACCCTTGCTCATTCCGGTCAAGGTGACTTTTCCAGCCGACAGCTGAATCTCGACGGAGCAGAACTTGGGGCGGGTGTCCGTGGTCATAATCGCCCGAGCTGCCTGTTCCCAGGCATTCTCCGCCAACCGGCTTATCAGGTCCGGCATGGACTTTTCAAAGGGCGACAAAGGCAGGTCTTCCCCAATCACCCCCGTGGAGAAAGGCAATACCTGGCTCACGCGACAACCGGCCAGCGTGGCAACCAACTGACAGCTCTCGCTTGCAGCACGCATTCCTGCATCCCCGGTGCCAGCATTCGCATTACCCGAGTTGATCAGCAGGTAACGAACCGGGTCTTTTGCCAGGTGCTCTTTGGCAACCACCACAGGCGCAGCGCAAAACTGGTTGCGGGTAAAAACCGCCGCCGCAGTACCACCTTCAGCCAGCTCAATCAGTACCAGATCTTCGCGATCCTTGTAACGGACGCCTGCCGCAGCAACTGCGAGACGCACCCCTGTGACAGGCAATCCAACACCGGCCTGCACCGAAAGTGGCAAGGCTGTACTCATCAGTTCAATTTGCCATGACACTGTTTGTACTTTTTGCCCGACCCGCAGGGGCAAGGCTCGTTACGACCGACCTTGCGATCCGGGCGCACGAACGGCTTATGCTGCTCTTCGCCAGGCTCCGGCCTCGGCTCTGGCACCTCAGGCTCCGACGCACCGAGGCCGGTAAATTCCTCATGCTTGAAATTGAACTGCGATGGGTCAACCTGTGGCTCCGGCATGACCGGTGGTTCCTGCAGTTTCAGCTTGCTCAGAATCTCCACGACTTCCTGTTTTATCGCTTCGAGCATGCGCGTAAACATGTCAAAGGCTTCACGCTTGTACTCCTGCTTGGGGTTCTTTTGCGCGTATCCGCGCAAATGAATCCCCTGACGCAGATAGTCCATCGCGGCCAGGTGTTCTTTCCAGTGCGAGTCCAGGGTGAACAGCATCACCTCTTTCTCAATACGGCGCATCTGCTCCGCACCGGCCTGCTCTTCTTTGGCCGCATAGATAGCCTTCAACTCGTCAAGAATACGTTGACGTAGCGGCTCTTCGTGGAGGTCATCGTCTTCGTCCAGCCACTGCTGAACAGGCACATCAAGTTCGAAGTGCTCTTTCAACGCCTCTTCCAGACCGGCCACATCCCATTGTTCCTCAAGGCTCTGTGGCGGAATGTAAGCATCGATCGTCGCATTCACCACATCGTTGCGAAGACTCTCGATCGAATCGGAAACATCCTCGGTATTCATCAATTCGTCGCGCTGCTGGTAGACAACCTTGCGCTGGTCGTTGGCAACGTCATCGTACTCAAGCAGGTTCTTTCGAATATCGAAGTTGCGCCCCTCGACCTTGCGTTGCGCGTTCTCGATCGCCTTGTTTACCCAGGGATGCTCAATCGCCTCGCCTTCCTGCATACCCAGTTTCTGCATCAGGCCAGAGACACGCTCCGAGGCAAAGATCCGCATCAGGTTATCTTCCAGGGACAGATAGAAACGGGAAGAACCCGGGTCACCCTGGCGGCCTGAGCGGCCGCGCAACTGGTTATCGATACGTCTCGATTCATGCCGCTCGGTGCTCACCACGCGAAGACCACCCGCTTCCAGTACCTGCTGGTGACGCTTGGCCTGCTCCGCCCGGATGGCGGCTATTTGCTCTTCGCTGACTTCTTCTCCCAGCTGTGCAATTTCAGTTTCAGGATTGCCACCAAGAACGATGTCAGTTCCGCGACCGGCCATGTTGGTGGCGATCGTAACTGCTCCGGGGCGCCCAGCCTCCGCAACGATCAATGCCTCACGCTCGTGTTGCTTGGCATTCAACACCTGGTGCTTGATACCCGCCTTGTCGAGCAGTTCGGAAACGAGTTCTGACACTTCGATGGAAGCGGTGCCGACCAGCACTGGCTGCCCACGTTCCACGCAATCTTTGACGTCCTCGATGATGGCGTTGAACTTCTCTTTCTGGGTCAGGAAGATCAGGTCACTCTGGTCATCGCGCTGCATCGGGCGGTTGGTCGGAATCACGACCACTTCCAGGCCATAGATCTGCTGGAACTCAAAGGCCTCGGTATCGGCAGTACCGGTCATGCCCGAAAGCTTGTCGTAAAGCCGGAAGTAGTTCTGGAAGGTAACCGAAGCAAGCGTCTGGTTTTCCTGCTGGATAGGCACGCCTTCCTTCGCTTCGACAGCCTGGTGCAGACCTTCTGACCAGCGGCGGCCAGGCATGGTACGGCCGGTGAATTCGTCGATAATGACCACCTGCCCGTCGCGCACGATGTACTCGACGTTTTTCTTGAACAATGCATGCGCGCGCAAAGCAGCCATCACATGGTGCATCAGCATGATGTTGGACGCGTCGTAAAGGCTCTCTCCCTCAGCGAGCAGGCCCATTTCCGAGAGCATGTTCTCGACTTTTTCATGCCCTTCATCGCTGAGGAAAACCTGGCGCCCCTTCTCATCCACAGAGAAATCACCCGGGCCAAAGTCCGGCTTACCCTCCTCGTTGGTGATCGGGTCCTGACGGGTCAATTTCGGCGGAATTGCATTGATCTTGATATAAAGTTCAGAGCTATCCTCCGCCGGACCGGAAATAATCAGCGGCGTGCGTGCCTCGTCAATAAGGATGGAGTCCACTTCGTCCACGATAGCGAAACCACGACGCTGTGCGCGCTGGTCCGCCGAGAACGCCATGTTGTCGCGCAGATAATCGAAACCGAACTCGTTGTTGGTGCCATAGGTGATATCGCAATCGTAGGCTTGTTTGCGCGACGCCTGGCGCAGATGCAGGAAGCCACCCTCATCACCAGAATAAGTTGGATCGAAAACATAGGAGGATTCGTCCGGCCCCATGCCACCAGACGAATTGATGACGCCAGTGCTCATTCCGAGAAAATGGTAAAGACGTCCCATCCACTCCGCGTCACGTCGTGCCAGGTAGTCATTGACCGTGACCACGTGCACACCCGATGCCGGCAATGCATTCAGGTACGCGGCAAGGGTGGCCACCAGGGTCTTACCTTCACCGGTTCGCATTTCCGCGATCTTGCCCTGGTGAAGTACCATGCCGCCGATCAGCTGGACATCGAAATGGCGCATACCCAGCACACGCTTGCCGGCTTCCCGAACCACCGCAAAGGCCTCAGGCAAAAGGCCATCCAGTTCCTCGCCCTGTTCCAGGCGTTGCCGGAACTCTGCCGTTTTGCCTTTCAGTTCTTCATCAGCAAGCGCTGCAACTTGCTCTTCAAACGCATTGATCTGCGCAACGGTTTTTCCCATGCGCTTGACCAACCTGTCGTTGCGGCTGCCAAACACTTTTCTGACTAGTTTACTGAACATGGATCTCGGGCCTTTTTTGGGCGCTGGTGGGGCATCTCTTGCAGGCGTTTTGCCTTCAACCGTGCACAGGAAACCCCGAAAAGAGGGAATGATACCGCAGAAGCGGTGTTGAGCGCCGTTTCAGGAAAGTGAACGAAACGGGCCTTCCGGAATGGAATATCAGGGGGCGCGGATATAACGGCGGGGATCGACGATCTTGCCGTTCTTGTGCACTTCGAAATGCACATGGGGTCCACTGGAACGACCCGTATTACCAAGCAGGGCAATCAACTGGCCTTTGCTGACCAAGTCGCCCTTTTTCACCAGGTTCTTATCGTTGTGGCCGTAAAGCGTGGTGTAGCCATCCGTGTGACGAATTTCAACAACGTTACCGTAGCCTGCCACCTTCTTGGCACGCTCCACGACACCACCGGCGACCGCATATACCTCGGTACCTTTTTTGCCAGCGAAGTCGATGCCCCGATGGTAAGACTTCTTACCTGAGAAAGGGTCGGTGCGTTTGCCGAAGTAAGAGGAGATCCAACCTTTCTTGACCGGGCGACCGGAGGGATGCGCCTCATGGATCAGTTCACTGCCAAGTAGCTGCTCCTCCAGTTGACTCAGCTTGGACTCACGATCGTCCAATAGAGAATTCAGCCGCTGAAGATCAGCACTTAGCTCTAACGCATTCTGGGAAACACCGGTGACTTCCTCAAGACCACCGACCGCCGGGACACTGGCGAAATTGAACTCTTCGCGATCAAGCTTGCCAACCCCTACCAAGCGATCACCAAGGGCATCCACCCTCATCACACGCGCTTGGAGTTCAGCAATCCGCAAAGCCATTGCATCCAGATGCGCCCGTTGCTCTCCACGCGCCTCGTCGATCTGGAGCCTTTCTTCACGCAGCATTTCGCGCAGTTCGACAGTCAACGCCTCGGAACGGGATTGCTCGGCTTGGTAGACACCGATCTCGTATCCGGCCCAGACCAACAGGCTTGCGAACGCAGCCACCCCTGGCAACAGCAGGGCCGCTGCCCGAGGCACGCAGATATCTATACTGCCACGCTTCTTGCAGAAGCTTGAAAGCAGGATCATGTTCATCGTTACGTTTCGCAGAAAACCTGCTAGGTTTTCGCCTCCGAAGTCCGAAAGTTTATCCGTCGGCTGGCGATTCTATACGAACCCCCACCGAAACAGAATGATATTCAGCAATGCCAGCAAAGCCGCGTCACATCCAACAACTACTGTCCCAAGACAGCACCCTGCAGCCGCTATTTGCGCAAGTGCAGCAACAACGCCATCTGCTGGCGTCAATACGCCAAACCCTGCCGCCAAACATAGCGCGTCACTGCAGCGCTGCTTGCCTAAACGGCACAGTTTTGAACCTGTTCACAGACAGCCCGGTATGGGTAAGCAAACTACGCTTCCAGTCACCACAACTGCTGAGCAAACTGCGCGCCCACCACCCTGGCATCGCGAGCATCGCCGTGAGTTGCAACGCACCGGTTAAATCCAGTGCCAATCGGGCCAAACCACCTAAAGCCCGCAGATCCGACTTTGCCGCCGAATCTGTCAGCGAAAGTGCCCGCTGCATATCCAGCCCGACCCTTCAGGCGGCCCTCAGGCGACTCGCCCTGGCACTGCGCGAAAAATAGGGTCGTTCAGGAAACCTGTGCCGGCTTCATGTACGAGATTGGGACCGCTTCACCTTCATCTTCGAAAGTCACCAGTTCCCATGCCTGCGGACGTTCCATCAGAGCGTTTAGCAGCCTGTTGTTCAACGCATGCCCTGACTTGTGGCCACTGAACGCACCGATCAGGCTGCGGCCGAGCAGGTACAGATCGCCAATCGCATCAAGGATCTTGTGCTTTACGAACTCATCTTCATACCGCAACCCGTCTTCGTTTAGCACGCGGTAATCGTCAACCACAATCGCATTTTCCATGCTGCCACCGAGGGCCAGACCACTCTCGCGCAGCTTCTCGATATCGCGCAGGAAACCGAAAGTACGCGCGCGACTTACTTCCTTGACGAAGGAAGTCGAGGAGAAGTCAATTTCCGACTGGCAGAGATCCCCTTCCATGGCCGGGTGATCGAAATCGATGGAGAACTTCACTTTAAAACCATCGAACGGCTCAAAACGGGCAACCTTGTCGCCTTCGCGCACCTCGATCGGCTCGAGAACACGGATAAAGCGCTTGGGGGCGTTTTGCTCTTCGACACCGGCGGACTGTACCAGGAACACAAAGGGGCCGGCACTGCCATCCATGATGGGCACCTCCGCGGCACTCACATCGATATAGGCATTGTCGATTCCCAGGCCGGCGAGTGCTGACAACAAGTGCTCAACGGTGGAAACACGCACCCCATCCTTCACCAGGGTGGTGGAAAGCGTGGTGTCCCCAACGAACTCCGCCTTGGCGGGAATATCGACCGGTTGATCGAGATCGACACGACGGAACACGATCCCCGTATCCACGGCTGCCGGACGCAAAGTCAAATAGACTTTCTCGCCAGTATGCAGGCCAACACCGGTAGCCCGGATTACATTTTTAAGGGTGCGCTGTCTGATCATGCGCTGATCTCCATAAGATTACTCTTATATTATAAAACACTTATTGACTAGTATTTCAACCAATCGACATCCGTGTGACAACAACGCTCCTTAGGGATTCCCCTTATTGTCAGACTTTTTGACACTTCGATCAAGCAAAGTTGCAATTATGTTGCGCTCCCGCTCAGTCCGCCTGACGTCTCAGAAATGCCGGTATATCCAGGTATTCCATGCTGTCCTTGGCTGCATCGACATAATCCTTGGCGTTATCCATCTGGTTTCGTGCCTGCGGCGGTGTATCCAGCTCGCCGTAATTCGGCCGCTCCACCACCACGTCACTGTTTGCCACCCGTACCGGCTGTAGTTCGACCGGCTCCGGCACCGGGGCCTCAACTTCCATTTCACGCCCAATACCGGTGGCGACCACGGTAACGCGCAGTTCATCCACCATGTCGGGATCGATAACCGTTCCAATCACCACAGTTGCCTCATCACAGGCAAATTCCCGCACGATGCTTCCGACTTCGTCAAACTCTCCGATACCGAGATCCAGACCGGCAGTGATATTGACCAGCAGGCCGTTCGCTCCGGAAAGGTCGATGTCATCAAGCAACGGGCTGCGAATTGCCAACTCGGCCGCTTCGCGCGCCCGATCTTCCCCGGAAGCCCGTCCGGTACCCATCATCGCCACACCCATTTCCGACATAACGGTGCGAACGTCAGCGAAGTCAACGTTGATCAGGCCCGGCTTGGTGATCAACTCGGCAATCCCCTGCACCGCATTGAACAGCACATCGTTGGCTGCCTTGAAGGCATCCAGCAACGTGGTCGTCTTACCCAGCACCTGTAACAACTTGTCGTTGGGGATGGTGATCAGGGAATCGACGTGCTCTGCCAACGCATCGATGCCCATTTCGGCAATCTTCGCCCGCTTGTTGCCTTCCATACCGAATGGCTTGGTGACAACGGCCACGGTGAGAATTCCCAACTCCTTGGCAACCTCCGCCACCACCGGCGCTGCGCCGGTGCCAGTGCCACCGCCCATACCAGCGGTGATAAACACCATGTCGGCACCTTCGATCGCTTCGGCAATCCGATCACGATCTTCCATCGCTGCCTCGTAGCCCCGTTCCGGGTTGGCACCCGCACCCAACCCCCGGGTGACATTCGACCCCAGCTGCAATGCGGTGCGCACCTCGGTATTGCTCAACGCCTGCGCATCGGTATTGGCACAGATGAACTCCACACCTTCGATACTCGACCGCAGCATGTGATTAACGGCGTTGCCACCACCACCGCCGACGCCAATGACTTTGATAACTGCATTCTGACTGTCCACATCCATCAATTCGAACATATCGCTATCCTCCGAACTCCGTCTACCTGCCCGCCCACTCAAAAAGCGAGAAACTTAAAAATTTCCCTGGAACCAGCTTTTCATCCGATTCCAGACCGTTTTGATACCGTTATTCCCGGAGATCTCCGGGACCCGTACGGCACGATTGTGATAACCAAACAACAACAGGCCGACGCCTGTTGCGTGAATCGGGTTGCGAACCACGTCGACCAACCCGGTTACGTACTGCGGCACGCCCAGGCGCACCGGCATGTGAAACACCTCTTCCGCCAAGTCGATCAGACCTTCCATCTTGGAACTGCCACCAGTCATGACCACGCCGCCGGCGACCAAACCCTCGAACCCTGAACGCCGCAACTCTCCCTGGATCAGCGTCAGCAACTCCTCGTAACGCGGCTCGACAACTTCGGCGAGGGTCTGACGCGAAAGCCTGCGCGGCGGACGATCACCAATACTCGGCACCTCGATGGTCTCGTCCGGACTGGCAAGCTGAGTCAGTGCACAGGCGTACTTCAGCTTGATTTCCTCTGCATGCTGGGTGGGGGTTCGCAACGCAACAGCAATGTCATTGGTCACCTGGTCACCCGCGATGGGAATCACCCCGGTATGTCGAATGGACCCACCGGTAAATACCGCGATATCAGTGGTGCCCCCGCCGACGTCGACCAGGCAAACCCCCAGGTCTTTCTCGTCGTCTTCCAATACCGAGTAGCTCGATGCCAACTGCTCCAGGATCAGGTCTTCAACCTCCAGGCCGCAGCGGCGCACGCACTTGATGATGTTCTGCGCGGCACTGACCGCACCGGTCACCATGTGCACGCGTGCTTCCAGGCGCACGCCCGACATGCCAACCGGATCATGGATACCCTCCTGGTTATCGATGATGAATTCCTGCGGAAGGATGTGCAGGATCTTCTGGTCAGCAGGGATTGGCACCGCACGGGCGGCATCAATCACGCGCTCAACATCCGCGTGTGTCACCTCGCGATCCTTGATCGCGACGATGCCGTGTGAATTCAGGCTCGAGACATGACTGCCGGCAATGCCAGCGTACACAGAGTCGATCTCAACCCCGGCCATCAATTCAGCCTCTTCGACGGCGCGTTGAATCGATTGCACGGTGGATTCAATGTTCACCACCACGCCCTTCTTCAGCCCGCGCGAAGGATGCGAACCCAGGCCGATGATTTCGATCGTGTTGTCATCCTTGACCTCACCCACGATCGCCACCACTTTGGAAGTGCCGATGTCGAGGCCGACGATGATGTTCTTGTCTGTTTTCTTAACCATTAGCTATCACCCGCCAGGGACTCACCCGGCAACGCATCCTGTGACTGCCATTGCACAGCAAAGCCATGCTCGTAACGCATGTCTATCCGTTGTGGAATACCTGACATATTCGCAAGCAACTGCGGATACACTTTGAAGAAGTCAGCGATACGCGCTTCGGGCTGCTCGCTCCCCAACATCAACGCCAAACCGTTGTCGAACTTCACTTCCCATTCCTGTCTCGCGTTCAAAACCAACTCGCTCACGGCCAGTGGCCCTCCTACCAGTGCAGAACGCAGCTGCAGGTAAAAACTCACCACCTCTGGCGCTTTCCCGGCGCCACCACTGAGGCGTGGCAACCCACGGCGCAAAACGGCATCTTGTGTCTCGAAGACCTCGCCACGCAGGTTGACCAGCGCAGCATCGCCCCAATGCGCCAGTGGGACCTGCTCGATCACGTGCATACGCAGGGTATCCGGCCAGACACGACGCACACTGACCTCCTCCACCCAAGGCATCGCCCGCACGGCATCCCGCACCGCCTGCATGTCAACGGTGAAAAATCCCCCATCAATCGCAGAAGCGACCTCGGCCTCAATGGCAGCGTGTTCGAGGTGTGAGAACTCACCGGTAATCTCCACCACCCGCAACGGCAGGGTGCCCGGTTGAGACAGGTAGCGATAACCAAAGTGTGCCGAAGCCAGCAAAGCCGCAACCCCCATAAAGGCCGTCAACAGCAACTCGGCGCTGCGGCTTTTGTGTTCCTGTTTTTGCCGGCTACGCCCCTTGACCGCGCTCATCCCTCACCTCCACCGCTGGTGATCAACGTCTGTGCCAGGATGCGCCAAACCAACGCTTGAAAATCAATACCCACGGCGTTGGCGGCCATCGGGACCAGGCTGTGGCTGGTCATACCCGGCACGGTATTGACTTCGATTAGCCAGCAACGATCCTCTGCATCGATCATCAGATCGACCCTGCCCCAACCACTGGCACCGACTGCCTTGAAAGCCGTCAGGCAAAGCCGCTGCAGCTCCGCCTCACGTTTGGCATCCAGGCCACAGGGGATGTGGTACTGGGTATCGTCGGACTTGTACTTGGCATCGTAGTCGTAGAACCCGGCCGCGGGCTGAAGGCGAATCAACGGCAACGCCTGATCGCCCAAAATCGACGCGGTGTACTCGGGCCCTTCAACCCATTTCTCGGCGATCACGTGGCTGTTACAGGCACGCGCTTCCAGCCAGGCCTCGCGCAACTGTTTTGGATTGTCCGCGCGCGCCACACCGATACTGGAACCCTCGAGGGCAGCCTTGACCATCAAGGGAAAGCCCAATTCCGCGGCCTGCTGGAGTTGCTCCTCATCATCGATCAGGGCAAACCCCGGAGTTGGCAGACCCAGAGACTGCCACACCAGCTTGGTGCGGTATTTATCCATCGCAATCGCGGAACCCAATACATCCGAGCCCGTGTAAGGCAGCCCCAGCAGATCCAGCGCCCCCTGCAGTTGACCATCTTCGCCGCCACGTCCATGCACGACATTGAAGACGCGGTCATAACCGCCTTCGCTGAGCACCTGCATGACATCACGCCCCATGTCCACGCCATGCGCATCGACACCACGCGCGAGCAGTCCATCAAGAACTGCCTGCCCACTGACCAATGACACCTCACGCTCTGCTGCCCAGCCGCCCATCAACACGGCCACTTTGCCAAAGTCACTTGCCTGGATGCTCATATCGGCTCTCCCACGATGTGCACTTCGGTTTGCAACCGCACGCCATGCTGGCGATAGACCTCCGCCTGCAT
>Ga0180435_10002861_pt1 | contig 17490 bp, 14 predicted proteins | sample SS_ome_3_FD_132467 | JGI IMG/M metagenome (GOLD analysis project Ga0180435, IMG submission 132467) | Hypersaline lake sediment archaeal communities from the Salton Sea, California, USA - SS_3_S_1 metaG | ecosystem: Environmental > Aquatic > Non-marine Saline and Alkaline > Hypersaline >...
ACCATTTCATCGGACAATTAAATATAAAAAAAGTAGGAAGTAAAATACCAAATCAATCGCTACTATATCTCACTAGTTGGTAAAAATTTACATACATTTTGATACCGCCCATCCCGAAATGAGTTTTGTTTTCTAGAGGTTAAATCGAAGGGTATTGCAGAATATCCAGACATTTCACCCAGAGTGAATCTCCCTCATTTCACGAACCCCCGACCTTGACATATCCGTCCGCCTTTTTTATATTTTTAATTAAAAAGTGTATCCTCACTTCATACTGTAAAATGGAAGGAGTCCCTCTCATGAAGGCAACCTTCTTCGTCATAATCTCCTTTTTCATAGGTATTTCTATGCCTTGTATCATCCAGAAATCCTATGCTGATCCTCTTAAAATATTGCATGAAGCTTTGCCAGATCGCGTAAATGCGTGGACCGCGGAACCGGAGGATCGTTTTTTCGATGATAAGACCATTTTCGACTATATCAACGGCGCGGGTGAAGTTTACAGGGCCTACAATATGCAAAAGTGTCTTTCCCGGCGCTACATCAATCCAAACGGACCGCCTGTTGTCCTGGATATCTTCCATATGGGCTCTTCAAAAGATGCATTCGGGGTATTTACTCACGACCAGATCGGAGAGACGATACAGATCGGTCAGGAAGGACTTTACCAGCACGGCTGGCTGCGGTTCTGGAAAGACACATTTTTTGTTTCCATTTACGCGGAGGAAGAAACAGTCGCTGCCCAAAGATTCGTCAAAAAACTGGGCAAGGCGGTGGCGTCACTCATTACGAATCGAGGTGCCAAGCCAGGGATTACAGGGCTACTTCCCTCAGAGGGGCTTCAGCCTCGCAGCCTCAGATATTTTCACAACCATGTGGTGCTGAACTACCATTTCTATCTATCAAATGAAAATATCCTGAATCTCGGTCCCCATACTGATGCGGTCCTTACCGAATACAATCGCGGCGAAGCGTCTGCCATTTTGCTCCTGGTCCTGTACCCTGATGAAAAAAAATCCATGAAGGCGAACACAGCCCTTCTCAGACATTACCTCCCAGAGGTGAATGAGACCGAAGAGGTGGTCATGTTGGAGAACAAAAAGTGGTCTGGCACTAAAGTAAAAGGGAGGCTCCTGGCTGCCATTTTCGATGCGAACAGCCAAGGGCTTGCAGAGGCGCTTCTCAGAGAAATTACAAAAACTTCTAATCAGGATTAACTGAATGGGAAGATATAAAACGGTGATTACACGACGTGATTTTATACGTACAGGCTCGTCTGTCGCTTTGGGAGGCCTCATGGGCCTCCCCCTGCTGGCCCACTCAGCCTTGAAAACACCTGCAAAGAGCCGGGTCGTCCTGATACGGGATCAAAATGCCCTCGATAAAGACGGTTCTCCCAGACCCGCGATCCTGCAGGACATGTTGGATGAGGCAGTAACGACCCTTTGTGATACACCTGATCCTACGATTGCCTGGAAGCAACTGGTCCGGTCAGATAAAATCATCGGCATCAAGAGCAACGTCTGGTATCATCTCCCTACTCCTAAGCCGCTTGAGACTGTTATCCTAAGACGCCTTCTGGATGCTGGCATCAGCAACGAAAATGTGAGCGTCGATGATCGGGGAGTCCGTAAGAACGCCGTATTCCAGAGGGCCACGGCCCTGATCAACATCCGCCCCATGAGAACCCACCACTGGTCAGGCCTGGGGACACTCCTAAAAAACTATATTATGTTCGTTCCTTCGCCCTGGAAGTACCACGACAACGCTTGCGAGAAACTAGGAGCTATCTGGCAACTGCCTCTCGTCAGGGGCAAGACCCGTCTTAATATATTGGTGATGCTGACCCCTCTTTTTCACGGTATGGGCCCCCATCACTTCAGCAGACGGTACATGTGGCGCTACTCAGGTCTCATTGTGAGTACTGATCCGGTGGCGGCCGATACCACGGGTGCCCGGATCATACAAGCCAAACGAAATGCCTTCTTTGGTAAAGAGAGCCCTATCAGTCCACCCCCTTTACACATTACCGCGGCCAGTGCCCACTTCGCGCTGGGGAACTGCCAGCCTGACGGGATTGAACTCATTAAGCTGGGTTGGAAAAAGGATGTGTTGATTTGACGCTGAAAAGCAAAGATCTACATTTGAAGTCTAAATGAACGTTTGCTTGAACCACGTTATCCAGGAATACACAAAGGAGGTCTCATGAATAAAATCAACAGAAGACAATTCATGAAAAACGCAATCGTCATGGGTGCTGCAATAACAGCGTCACCAGAAGTGTTAGCATGCAGTCGCCAGATGAAGCAATCCGTTAAAAAAAATGAGCAGCTCCCTTTAGGGTCAAGAGTTGATCACCCAACTGTGAACAATCTCAGAGTGGTGGGGATTACGGATCGTCATATGACAAAAGGTTTTGACCCATCCTCCTCCTGGGCGCGTCAGGAAGAGCTCGTTGTCAAGCAAGTTGTCAGTGAAAACATCGACAAACTTGCATGTGGTCTTGCTGAAACCCAAGACCCCGCACGTGCCTGGCGGTCGATTTTCATAAAACCTTCACACAAATCATGGACTGAGACGGTAGTGGCCATAAAGACCAACCACATCTCCAGACAGCACACTCGCAGCGCTGTCATGTCAAAGATCTGCCACATATTCACTGATACCTTGGGGGTGAGACCCGCCAACATACACATTTACGATGCGTGTCATGGCAGCAGTATTAGTGAGAACACCCCCTTTTCCGATCTTCCGGAAGGATGCCGGATTGAAAACAAATGGGGAGGCAGTTCTGCAGTTACATCGATACCGGAGCCGTGGAAGAAAGGAACAGGTAAAGCGAAGTGCCTGAAATACCTGGTGGATGGGTCAGTAGATATTCTTGTAAATATAGCCATGTGCAAAGGGCATAGCCAGAAATTTGGCGGGTTCTCCATGACCATGAAGAACCATTTTGGGACGTTCTCTCCCCGGCCGGGGCATGGCACAGATGGGACGGGTTATCTCATTGCCATTAATCGAACGCCTGAAATTTTAGGTGAAATAGATAAACGTACGGGAAAAATCCCTTTCCCACGTCAGCAGCTTTGTCTCATAGATGCGCTCTGGGCCAGCAAAGGCGGTCCCGGAGGCAACCCGACGCATCAACCAAACTTCCTCGCCATGGGGGTCTTGTCTCCCATCGTGGACTACCAGGTGGCGACCAAGTTTCGAGGTCAAAGAATGGGATGGCAACCCAATATGAAGATTACCCATAGAATACTGACAGATTTCGGTTACAGTGAAAGTGATCTTCCAGCCGGAGGGAAAATTATAGAGCTGTAGTCCAATTTGGGTGGCCTCTGGGCTTCTTCTGGATTTTTTTGCCCCTTCGGCATATGACTCTGATTTCCTGTCAGTTTCATGCGCCAATAAGCCCTGTCATTAGAAAAGGGAATAAATGAACCTCAAATATTTCTGGATAATATTGTTGATAGCCTTGTTTTTTGGGAGCTGTTCAAAAGACGAAATAACGGCCTTTCGGAATGTCAATCTCGTTCCTATGACTGATGAAAGGATTTTCAAAAACCAAACTGTTTTGGTCAAAGAGAAGAGAATTATTGAAATTGGTTCGTCAAATGAAGTTGTGATTCCGGAAAATTCAAAGCTCATTGATGGATCAGGGGCGTATTTGATGCCCGGTCTGTCAGACATGCATATGCATACGAGAGATGATTGGCTGAGTTCTGCTTGGCCGGTTTCACCATTTGATTTGTATCTTGCGAACGGCGTGACAACGATCAGATGTTTCGGCCCGATCGGAGAATCCCCCAATTACATCCTTATATGGCGCGATGCCATCAATAAGGGTAAAATCACCGGACCAACCGTCATTACCTGTGGTTCGATACTCTATGGTCCCGTTGAAGATCCTCAGAGATTTGTTCGTGACCAAAAGGATGGCGGTTTCGATTTCCTCAAAATTTATTCCTTTGTATCCAAAGACGAATTTCATAAGGCCATGAGGACAGCAAAACAATTGGGAATTTACACAGCGGGACACATTCCATTTTCTGTAGGACTGGATGGGGTTCTATCAGAAGGGATGAATGAAATCGCCCATATTGAGGAACTGGATTTTGAATTTTTGGATTTTGACAGAACCCAGAAACTGGGGCGAGTAGAATGGTTTCGCTATATCCTCCATACGGCTACTCAACAACATAAAATGTTGCTTGGTACGGATATTGGGGATCTTGAGGAGAGACATGGAAAAAACATATCAGCGACCGTCGATAAGCTACGAATTGCAAATGTTCCCGTTTGCACGACCCTAACTGTAGGCGAGGGTATCGTAAAAAAATTACATAAAACCGATGCCTTTCTGGCACGCCCCGAAAACAAGTACCTGCGAAAAGGGTATTTGGACGCCTTTCGCAAAGGAAAAGAAAAACATCAGCTGATATTCAAAGGATATGAGGATTTTGCGCTTTTTAAGTATAACCTAGAAGTATTACTACTGAAAGAATTAAAAAAAGCAGGCGTACGGTTACTTCTATCCACAGATGCCGGGACCGGAGGGATGGGGATTGTCCCTGGTTTTTCGATTCACGATGAACTGCGAATCCTTTTAGAGAACGGTTTCTCACCCTATGAAGCCATTGCCGCAGGTACCGTAAATGCCTCCAAAGTTTTCCAAAAGATGACCGGCGCGGATGATTTTGGAACCATCGAGGTTGGCAAAAGGGCAGATCTACTTTTGATCGAGGCGAATCCTCTGGACAATGTGGACAATATCAAAAAACTCCGTGGTGTTATGGCAGCCGGTCGATGGTACTCAAAGGCAACCCTTCAAAAAAGGATTACCCTGAAACACTAATTCTGTGTATAAAAAGCTGTCCCCTATAATGCCACTGAGTTGTTGACAGTATCTAGAAAAGTGAGACCCATTTTATATTCCAACGAAAGAAAACTTTATGTCTCCCTTTGCTAACCCTGCGTCTCGAACGAGGAATTAGACCCTTGTCCGCCTCAGGCGGATTAAAATATGTAAGGAGGTAAGGATGCGACGGGAACATAGTGAAGTAACAGATCAAAAAGAAATCATACGGATTCTTTCGCTGACCAACATTGGTCGCTTGGCAACAACGGGGCAAGACGGCTATCCGTATATCACACCCGTGAATTTTGTCAGCACTAATGGAAATATCTACTTTCATTGTGCACCCACGGGAGAAAAACTGGACAATATAGCACGGGACCCCCGTGTATGTTTTGAAGCAGATGTGCCGCTTTCTTATCTGAACATCGACGCATACCCCAATCGCCCAATCTGTCAACTGCATCAGTTCCACCACTGCGTCATCATACGGGGAACGGCTTCCGTTGTTAAAGATAGTGCAAAGAAGGTTTCCGTTTTGAATAAACTTATTGCCAAACATGAAAATACAGAAGATTTTGAGCAGGTTACTGATGATATGGCCGGTTTTAAAAACTGTAAGGTCATTGAGATCATTCCTGTTTCTATTACTGCCAAGAGCGATCTTGGGCAGAATATACCCGAAGACGTCCGGTCCGCCATTGCCAAATATTTTGCCAATCGTAACCGGCCTGGTGATACTGAAACGGTCAAAGCGATGGGATACGATTTTTGATCCAGACTGCTTTGTATGATTATGGGACAGAAGTTAAATAAAATAGAGAGACTGTACGATACTGTTGCAAAAGAATATTCGGAAACATTTTGAAAATTCTGATTGTTTCAGGAAATGGTCCTCTAAACTTTGGCAAATTTTTTCTTTTATGATACTGTCAGAGTTGAAAAAAATTATTGGAGAAAATCAACAATAAAAGTTGACCCCAACGTTATACAGCAGGAGATCCCAATGTTCTACAAGAGCGAAAGTAACGGCTACAAACAGGCGGTGGAGGGAATTAAATTTAAAACTTTGGTCTATGGCGAAAGAACCCTTTTTGCAGAATTTCGGTTGGAAAAAGGAAGCAAATTACCTCGACATACCCACCCGCACGAACAAACCGGTTACCTGGTGGGAGGTCGCATGCGCCTTTCCATAGGTGAGGAGACATTTGAGGTAGAACCGGGAGACAGCTGGTGTATTCCGGGTAATATTGAGCATGGTGGAGAAACTATCGAGGATTCGGTCGCCATAGAAGTATTTTCGCCAGTAAGAGAAGACTTCTTACCATAGAACCTGGAATCAGCTTGGCTCTATTAAGCTACAAGCAAAACATTGACTATAAAGGGTTTCAAGATGGTAGATGATACTGGTTTCCAAAATGACATTACTAATCAACGTGACTTTGAAAACTTGCTCATGAACCTTCAGGAGGTCAACTAATGAGCAATGACCCTATTGCCAGACTTCGTTAAGTAAAGGACGCAAAACGATACAAAAAACGATGCTTGTTACAGGGTCGACCGACGGCATCGGGTTAAAAACAGCCAGGATGTTGGTTTCCCTGGGTCACAAGGTCTTGTTGCACGGGCGTAACCCTGAAAAATTGGAAATAGTAGAAAGAACACTCTCAGCACTACCGGGTGGTGGGCGATTTGAAAGCTACGTGTCTGATCTATCGCGTCTGGCCGATGTAGAGGCACTCGCAAAGGCTGTGACTGAAAAGCACGCCAAACTCGATGTGCTAATCAATAATGCAGGCGTCTATAGCGCGACCGAACTCATCACGCAGGACGGACTTGATGTGCGGTTTGCTGTCAATACAATTGCGCCCTATCTGCTGACGCAACGACTTTTGCCGCTGCTTGGAGCGTCTGGACGGGTCATCAACCTGACCTCCGCTGCTCAGTCTTCGGTCGATCCGAAAGCGTTGGTTGGAGGGGGCAGGCTGTCCGACAGTGCAGCCTATGCGCAAAGCAAACTGGCGCTTACAATGTGGTCTCACGGTATGGCGCTTTCGTTCAAGGATGACGGCCCGGTGATCATTTCGGTTAATCCCGGATCGTTACTCGGCAGTAAGATGGTAAAGCAGGCCTTTGGTGTGGCTGGCGGCGATCTCCGTATCGGCGCTGAAATTCTCTGCCGTGCAGCTCTGTCGGATGAATTCGCCGCTGCTTCCGGCCGGTATTTTGACAACGACATAGGCCAGTTTACCTCGCCCCATCCCGATGCACTAAATCTACAAAAATGTGGACAGATTGTTCGTGTTATCGAGACAGTTTTGTCTGAAAGAACAAAATCGGAAAAAAATCAACTTTAGTTTCTCGGAATTAAGCGTTTGTAGAAAAAATCCCTTTTTGAACCCCATCGGTGGTTGGCCATTGTATTTAATTACATGACTTGCTTGTGCTGTGCAGATTGCTAACCACAGAATATAGGTGGAACCAATGATTCGAAGGACCGGTTCAGCAGACGCGATTAACTTTAGCAGGGTACTTGAAACATCATTACATAATTGCCAATCGCCCACATAAATACGTCAGTGCAGATAAAGAGATGGTTTCGGCAATTATGATGATCTGCTATCTTGGATAACTAGAGTTATTTGAGAAAGTGGGCTTAATTGTTACCGTCCATCTCCAATGCATATGACAAAAATGCAGGATCTAAAATTGAAGATGCTGTGGGCTTATCTACAGAATTGACCGTCCCAAGAATTAATGATAATAAACTACCCCGCCGCAAGCGGCGGGGAATTAACCCTCGTTCACCTCTGGCGGATTAAATTTGGATATGTCCAACTTTACCAGATTTATAACCCCATCTAACACCAACTGATTATGGATTTAGAACGCATTAAATTAATCAGGCTTATTTTTATAACCCCAGAGCAAAGGGGTTAGCTCATTTGGCAGGATCAGCGCATATTAGGATGCCCATTCTATTAAGAGCCAAAAGAAATTATCTCCTTCATCTAACTTCTAACGCTATCAGTTTTATTCATGAACTTAGGACCTTTCTTTTGGTATTATGGAATAAGAATTTGTCAGGAGGTGCGCTATGAAAAGGCTATTTGCAATAGCGGCAATGGTACTTCTGGTTTCGGTTCAATCTGGATGGTCTGCAGAACTTACAATTTTAACAGAAAACCTGCCACCCCTTAATTATGTTCAAAGTGGTGTGCTGGTTGGACCTTCTGTTGAAACCGTCAGGGAAATCCAGAGACGGGTGGGCTCTCAGGCGGAAATTAAGGTTTATCCGTGGGCAAGAGCCTACAAAATGGCGTTGGAACAAGAAAATGTCGTATTATTCGGTACAACGTATACAAAGGAACGTCATGACAAATTCAAATGGGTGGGTCCATTGGCCATAAAAAGAGATATTCTTGTTGCAAAGAAAGGTTCAGGCATAAAAATCAATAATCTGGGAGATGCCAAGAAAGTAAAACGCATTGGGACGCTTCGGGATGATACAAGGGAACGCCTGCTAAAAAAGCATGGGTTTACAAATCTTGAGTCTGTTTCTGACGAACAACAAAATGCCAAAAAGCTCGTCCTCGGTCGTATAGACCTATGGACATACAAAAAACCGGGGCTAAAGACTGTCTGTGAGTTGGCCGGTGTTGATTATAATGAAATAAAGGAGGTCTATCATCTCAGGGAAATTGAACTAATGATTGCCTTCTCAAAGAAGACTTCGGATGCAATTGTAGAAAAATGGAGAAAAGCCTTTGATGAAATGTCATCTGACGGAACCCTGATGAAAATTCGCAAAGAATGGAATGCCAAAATAGATGACCCTCCATTTCCAGAAATCGAAAAAAAATAAACCCTGAGACAGCCCTCGAACATCAGATCTGGACACCTAAAATATCACTTGCCTTCTGAAGGATCTCATCGGGATTAAACGGCTTGGTGATATACTCGTTGGCCTTTACTTTCTCTCCCCGCACCCTGTCGGCAGCCTGACCTTTTGCCGTCAGCATGATAATGTAAATATCTTTGAGTTCCGGGGCTTCCTTAATTTCTTTGCAGACTTCATACCCATTTTTTTTGGGCATCATGATATCCAGAAACATCAGATCCGGTTTTTCTTCCCTGGCAACCCGCAATCCTTCCTCCCCCTCAGGGGCAAGGAAAATCTCTACACCTTCGTCTTCAAGGTCTTCGAGAGCCTGTTCCAAAAGGGCGCGAATATGGACTTCGTCATCAACAATGAGTATTTTCTTATTCATGCGCTTCTCCTTTCCCTTTAATCAAACGAAATAGGTGTAAAGGTTTTCTGATGTTTTTAAACTGCTGCTTGCCAAGATCTTCCCGGAAAAACTGATCCGAAAGCCGGTGGATGGTCTCCTCGCTCACCAGAATAGTCCCGCCAGTAGCGAACTCGGCAATCCGAGCGGCCAGATTCGTCACCATACCGGATGCGGTATAGGTCCACCGTGTCCCTGTGATCCCTTCAAACTTTGCAGAACCCACCGAAGCGATGCCCGAGTTGATTCCGATGTTAACCTGTACCGGCTCATACCGCCCCTGCAGATCGGCGTTGATCTGTTTTGTTTTACTGCGGATAGCCAGCGCGGTGCGCGCCGCCTGAAGCGCGTGGGTGGTCGGATCGGTGTTCTGAAAAATGATCATGAGACCGTCCCCGGCGGTTTCATTGATATCGCCCTCGTTCTGGTGGATGTCATCTAAGAAACTGGAGAAGTACCGCTCGATTAAGTAGTTCATCTTCTCCTGATCCAATGAGTCACTCATCCGGGTATATCCGGCAATATCCAGAAACAGTACGGAGACATCCCTATCCTGTTTGTCCAGTTCCGGCATGTCTGGATTGTCCTCGATGAGTTTTTGTACCGACTGGGGCACAAATTTGTTTAAATGACTCTTGGCTTTTTCGAGGAGTTCCACCTTGCGCAGCGCCGCCTCCAGCGATTCTTTTTTCTCTTGCAGTTCTCCAACCAAGTGAGCGTTCTCTATGGCGACAGCTGCCTGGGATGCCAGCGTTGTCAGCAGCTTTTCATCTGCCGCCGTAAAATCCTCACCGGACAGCTTGTTGCTGACATTGATGACTCCCAGAACCTTCTCCTGAACTTTCAGAGGCACACACAAGAGAGACCGAATGAGGCCCGTCGGCTGGACAAATCGGGGGTCCGTTTGGGGCTCGTTGACGATCTCGGGATGACCTGTCTGGGCCACCAGCCCTGCAATCCCCACTCCCTCATTGAAAGATGCCTTCACATGTTGCTCCGGACCGCTGGTCGCTTTAATTTCGAGTTCCCTGGTCTCCGGATTCAGGAGCATGACAGAACTGTTCTCTGTCTTGACAAAACTCTGGTTTGTTTCCATGATCAATCGAGCAATCTGATCCACATCAAGACAAGCACTAATGGTCTCTCCGATGGTATACAGGAGGGTGATCTCCCGGTATTTGTTCAGTGCATCCTGTGCAATCTCACGTTTTTCAAAGCCAAGGGAGGCAAATTGTGTGAGAATGACACTCAGATATTGAACCGCTTGAACAAGACACTCTGAACGGTCTTCTCTCTGGATTTGAACGATGAGCATCCCGGCAGGCGTGTCATTGATGCAAATTGAAGATATTATATAGGGATACTTGAGGATTGTGGGTCCGGCATCACTGAGGCGCTCAATGAGCGGAGAGAAATCTTTATCCTTACCTTCCGGGTAGCTGTAAATAGTCTTCCCGCACATGTCCACCACCGAACACGTACAAACATCAGACGTATCATCTAGAAATCCCTTAAGAAGGCGAGTGGTCCTTTTTTTATTCAACAGTTTTTTCAGCGCGGGATCTTTCGTCATTATGAATCGTGTCTAAAATGGTGGTGATTTCAGACCTGATGGTCTCTGTCAATACAATGATTTTACTCTCACGGGTCTCATTCATGGCGCGCAGGGTCTTGACGATTTCACCCTCTTTTGCCAGTCTGACATCCAGAATGATCAAATTGGGGTGCTCCTGCTTCGCCATGCGAATCCCCTTCTGTCCATCGGAAACCGTAATGAGCTGAAACGTGTTCAGGACACCCCGAATGGCTCGCACAATACCGGCATCATCCTCTATCACCAAAACCTTCCTCCGGGTGGGCGCCGGTATCTGCTGTCCTCTAGCCGCGAGCAAAGACACCGTACGGAGCAGTTGTTCGGTGTCAACGGGTTTGGTCAGATAGCCATCAACCCCCAGTCGATAGCCTTTTTCCCTATCCTCAACAATGGAAAGGATCATAATGGGGATATCTGAGGTCTCATTATTTTGTTTTAAAATGGTCGTCACTTCAAAACCATCCAGACCCGGCATCAAGATATCTAAGATAATCAAATCCGGCCTCTCTTCCGTCGCCAAATGTATTGCTTCACGACCATTCTGGGCCTCTATGACGCTGTACCCGACTTCTTCCAGCTGCTGTCTCAGTAAGGCTCGGATATGTTTTTCGTCATCCACGACTAAAATTTGAGGTGTATCCCCACCGTGGTGTGTGACTTGGGCAGATATATGATCTGTCAGCCGGGAGAAAAGTGACGTCTCTTCGGCGACCGAGGTCTGTTTTCTCATGGCGGGGAGGGTAAAGATTATTGTGGTTCCCCGCCCCGGCTCGCTTTCCGCCCATATTTTCCCGCCATGATATTCGATAATTTCCCGACTTATGGGAAGACCCAGACCTGTTCCCTTCGGTTTATCTGTGAGGGTGTCGCCAATCTGCTTAAATCGATCAAAAATATGGTTTAAATTTTCCAAGGCAATACCAATACCCGTATCAATGACCTTGAGCGTGACGATTTCTTCTCTTCGTTCGAGATCACAGATGATGGCGCCCTTCTCAGTAAATTTAATGGCATTACTGAGGAGATTGGTCACCACCTGGGTCAGTCGATCCGAGTCCCCATTGAGGTGGAAATCTTCACCGTGTGGTAGGACCTTCACCTCAAGTCCTTTCTCCCTGGCCAGTGCTGAAGTGGCGTTGACGGCTGTTTCAACGACGTCAAAAAGGGATATTTCCCGCATCTTCCAATCCATCTTGCCGGCTTCAATCTTTTCCAGATCCAGAACGTCATTAATGAGTCGGGTCAGACGCTCACCTTCCTCGATAATGATCTCCAAATTCTCCTGCATCCGAGTGGCGTCTCGTTTTGTCTTTTTATGACTCTGGTCAAGGTGCGGAAGCAACGACGTCCTAAATTTTTTGGCGATGATCCTGGCGAATCCCAGGACAGACGTCAGAGGGGTGCGGAGTTCATGAGACACAGTAGAGAGGAAATCGGATTTGATCTGGTCTAATTGTTTCAAACGCTGGTTGGCGAATTCCAGCTGTCGGGTTCTCTCTTGGACACGTTCTTCAAGGTTTGTGTAAAGGATGGCATTTTCAATGGCAAGAGCAGCTGTATTGGCAAATGCAATAAGTGAATTCACTCGATCTTCCGAAAAATGCTGCTTTGTTTTAATCCAATCCACAGCCATCACACCGAGGGCCTTTTCTCCAGCAAGTAACGGTATCACTGCGTAACTTGTTACCCCTAATATTCGCGTTAGCTCCGGATCACACTTGTCGTCTTTTGTCGCATCCTTTACGACATAGGGGACTTTTTCTCGAAAGACCCACTGCGACACACTTTTCTTATCACCCAAAAGAGGAAGCTTCAATTGGCGGATCTGGTCCTTCCCCATACCAAAGGCTGTGTGACACACCAGACTGTCCTGCCGCTCATCGTACAGGTACAATCTGACTCTATCATACCCCCCGCTTTCCGCAACACCCTGGGCCACTCGGTCAAGAATTTCCTCCAGGTCCCTGGTACTGATGAGCGCTCTAGACATCTCATTACGATGTTCCAGTTCCTTGATAAGACCGCTCAGATTTTCAGCCATCTGGTTAAAGCCTTCGGCAAGCTTGGCCAGTTCATTGCCGGGAAGCGCCTCAATACGGCGCTGGAAATCACCCTGGGCCATTTCCTGTGTAGCTGCGAGCAGACGGGAGATCGGTTGGGTGATTGATCGTTTACCGATGACCAGGGAAGTCAGGGCAATGGCAGCAATGATGAGAATCGTGAGGGCAATGATACTTGAAATATTTGAAATCAACTCCTTTCTAACCCTGTCACGCGACATGGCCAGCTCAATTGTGCCCACTCTGCTTCCTTCAAAGAGAATGTCAGAAGCCCTCGTAATAAAATGGGAAGATTGTTTAAAATAAGAAACATCTTCCTGTTGAAATTCTGGGCTTTTTTTTGTGACGATCACCTCTCCTCCCCAGGAGACTCCTGCATAAACAATAGATTCATCCAGAAAAAGGGCCTCAATGAAATCATTGACGATTTCATTGTCAAGGTTCCACAAAGGAGTGGGTAAACTTACAGTAGACAGTTTCAAAGTACTATCTAATCGCCTTTCAAGTTCGCTGTCGATTCTTGCGCTATTGACAAAAATGGCAATTACAGCAAACGCGAGCAATATGACCGTTACAACACTGATGAACGCATAACTGAAACGACGGCTAATATTATGGGCTTTCACTGACACCAACCTCCAGGACGTATGGTTCCCACCTACATGAGTAGGGATCTGGCTTATCAAACATGTTTCACCGTCACTCTACAATGATCGCCTTCTCCATTACAGCTTCAGGGATACGAATACTTAAAATATTACGCGTAGTTTTATTGATGATTAAGTATGGCTTTTCAACTCGTTCAATAGGTATATTCTGGAGCTTTTCCCCTTTCTGATGTCGGTCCACGATGCTTGCAACCGTTTTACCAAGGCTATAATAATCGGTAACAACTCCCATAAGCGCACCATTTTCTACAAATCTTTTTGTTGCTGCGATGCTTTTTACTTTTGCAGTTCTCAGACATGATCCAATCAATTCCGCATTTGAAGCCAAAAAGCTGTCTGATGGCAGATAAACGGCGTCAACATCAATTGATTGATCAATCAGTTTCCGTAGATTTTCCTGTAGCATTTCCTGAGCGGGTGGAGACCGTAGATCAGCGACTTCAATATCTAATTGTCTGGCAACTTTATACAGTTCTTCCCTTATGATCATGGAGTTTTTTTCACGTGGATTAAAGAATAATCCAAGTTTTTCAAATTTTATGACATCTAAAGCACTCTTGATTTGAACAGAAATGGAAATGGCCCCACTCATCCCACTTATGTTCCCCCCAGATGATTTCAGGCTCTGAACAATACCAGCACCAACAGGATCGGTCACAACATTAAAAACCTGCGGGACCAGATCCTTTAAAATTACCCGCGTTCTCCTGGAAACGGTTGTTCCGAAAGTGTAGATATAATCGAATGCTTCAAATTCAGGTTTTAGCTGATTTAATATCTGACCTAACTTTTTTCTGTCCTGACCGGCATCCAAAATACGAAATTTCACTGAATAACCCAATTCTTTCAGACCGTCTTTAAATCCCTGTTCAGCCCGTGTTTCGCCTCTCCACAGTATAATGGCAATATTTAAACGCCTGTCACTGGCAAGGAGGCTACTGCTCAAAGCGAGCAAGACAACAACCGTAATAGAAAAAAACCGAAAAGCTCTACTTTTCATGACTCCACCTCGGCAGTTAAAGAATGACTCTACAACTGCAATCTATATCCCAATCATTAGTTTACAATGATCGCTTTTCTCAATAATTCTTCCGGGATATCGAAATTTAAGATGTCACTGGTGGTTTTGTTTATCATAAGGATAGGCTTTTTTGTTCTATACCCCTGACAAACAGGGATGTCTTGCAGCATTTCCCCTTTCTGATGTCTATCTACAATTGTCGCGACGGCTCTACCCATCTCATAATAATCAGGGACAACACCAATTAAAGCACCGTTATCTATGAAAGCCTTAACTGAGCCAATACTCTTTATTTTTGCAGTCCTAAGTTGCGCTCCAATCAGCTTGGCACTTGAAATCAAAAAACTATCCGAGGGCAAATATACGGCATCCACAACAACTGATTTATCAATGAGCTTCTGCAAATTCATCTTCAACATATCCATTTCAGGAGGAGATCTCAGATCAACGACTTCAAAATAGAATTCCTTGGCTGCATGATGCAGTCTTTCTCTCTGGATCATGGAATTTTTTTCGCGAGAGTTAAAAAGGAGACCGAGCCGGTTAAATTGCATAACATTAAAAACGGCTTCAATTTGTGCAGAAACTGGAATGATATGCGTAACACCACTGATATTGCCTCCTGTCTTTCTCATGTTCTGAACTAAGCCAGCCTCTAATGGACTGGCTACAATATTAAAAAGCTGCGGCACTTTGTCATGTATAAAGAGTTTGGTCATCTTTGAGACGGTTGTCCCAAAGGTATAGACATAGTCAAGTTCATTTAGTTCAGGCGATATTTCATCGTTTAATATACGGCGGAGTTCTTTCCTCTCCTGTCCTGCATTTCTAATGATATAGTCGACAGAGTAACCTAACGCCTTTAATCCGTCCTTAAATCCCTGTTCAGCCTTGGTTTCACCTCTCCAGAGTAACATGGCGATCCTTAGGGTCTTGCCAGCAGGAAAAGCTGAATGGCTGAAAGTAAGCAAGATAATTAAGGCGAGTAAAATTGCACAAATGGGCATTTTTTTCATAGTCCATTCTCCTTTTACATCTAAACATTCGATACGAGGGTTGATATTCTCCCCATTGCAACGAGATTGCCACGGTGATGATCGGTGGATGTCATGGAGATATAGATCACAAAATCGCGATCATCACCCCCTTTACATAGTCTTTAACATCTGCACTTGAAACAGCCGCCAGTTTGTGCTCTGCCTTATTCTCTTCTTTGGGATTACCTCCATTGAATCGCTAAAGGGAAATGGTGAAAGGCAGTTGGCCTATGACAGGGCCAGGAAATGTATCACCAGGCTCACACAGTTTCTATCAAATGAGAACGTATTGGAGGAGGCAGCAGATTTTTTAAGTATTCCAGTTGCCCGTTTCTGCCTTTAGACCTCAGGACTAAAATATAAAAGCCTCTAATAGGTTACAGAAATCCCTTAGAGGCTGTGTAGTGGCACCTTCAGGAAATATCTTTTCATGGTTTTCTCAAGAAGGTAGAGGATTATGTTGTTCTGTTATTGTGGACTTTAACAAAATAAGCTATATTTATTAAAATTGAAAAATCATCTGTTGTCAAATGAAATTTTGGAATCCGATTGGATTAATATGGCAGCATCAAATATGATTCCGTGGTACTGACATTTGATCTTGCAACGCTCAAAGTGCCCTTATTCTTTCTATGGGCAAACTATGAAGGGATTTTTTCTTGACATCGCTTTTTTGCCAATATTAGATAATTCTATACTTCCTAATTACATACTGCCTAACAGATGATTCACCCGGTTTAAAAAAGGCGGTTATGAGACATTGTGACTATGCATTCTCTGTTACCGCGACTCATGGGATTAGATTGGCCATGGCAGAAAACACGGAAAATGGGGCCTGCTACAGAAATTCCAATGGACATTCAAACTCGAAAAGCGACACTGGCTGATCTGGATCAGCTGGTTTCATTTGCGGTTGCGGAGGCAACTGAAGCGGAGGGAATCTCAAAAATGCATGAGCGTGTACGGGAAGGTATAAAAACGGCGCTATGTGATGATTCATTTGCCATATACTGGGTTCTTGAACAGGGTGGTGCAGAAGTCATCGGCAATGTTTCGGTTGTCAAAGAATGGAGCAATTGGAATGCAGGGTATTACTGGTGGATACAGAGCATATATGTCCTTCCCACATTCCGAGGCCGAGGGTTGATGCAAAAACTCATCCAGACCGTAAAGCAAGCCGCTCGAAATGAAAAAGCCCTTGATCTAAGACTGTATGTTCATAAAACCAATAAACGGGCGATTTGTGCATACCGCAAAACGGGATTTTCAGATTCTGAATACAAAATCATGCAGTTGGGCATTTAAAGGAAGTTGGAAAAGCATTGACAATCAAGCATTTACAACCGTTCCAAGACATAAAATGGCACAGAGACTTGACATATTTTGAGAGTTCTTATACGCTGCTTGCTAATTCGATGTTTTTTATAAAAATCTTCTTAACTCAAGCTCAAAAAGAAATATCCGGGCTTGAACCCATCCAAAAATATGAGAAACCTGGAAAGGGGGTGATACGGGTCGACACACAAAACCTGACGTCAATTCAATCTGAAGAACCCTATGCAAGTCATTGATATAGCCATGCTTTTTTAATTGGTAATGAAACAGCCCAACTCAATTTCACATCTATACGCGTTCATCAATCATCAACTTTAAATCTGAACCAAAAAAGGAGGATCAACTTATGAGACGTCTGGTAGTAGTACTCACTTTAATCTGTTTTATGTGCATCTCAACCACTATGGTCGTAGCCAGTGAAACCAAAGAAAAAGAACCCATCAACATTGGTGTTGTCCTCCCCATGTCCCCACCGGGTGCCTATGCATCCGGTAATCCCATGTGGTGGGCCGCCCTTCAAGCCGCCGAAGAGGTGAACGAAACGGGTGGGATTTTGGGTCGCGAAGTGGTGGCCATCCTGGGTGATACTCGTGGCGTGCCGGAAGAGGCCCGAGCTGCAACGGAAAGA
>Ga0180435_10002862_pt1 | contig 17484 bp, 12 predicted proteins | sample SS_ome_3_FD_132467 | JGI IMG/M metagenome (GOLD analysis project Ga0180435, IMG submission 132467) | Hypersaline lake sediment archaeal communities from the Salton Sea, California, USA - SS_3_S_1 metaG | ecosystem: Environmental > Aquatic > Non-marine Saline and Alkaline > Hypersaline >...
CCGACGGCAGCCCCCGGATGGTGCAGGCCGAATTTCCGCAGGTGCACCTGATTGCCAGTCAACAAAATTTGGGCTATGCCGGGGGCAACAACACCGGGGTAGCCGCGGCCTCAGGCCGATACCTCTTTCTGCTCAACCCCGACACCGAACTGGAAGCGGGAGCGCTGGCCCGGATGCTGGCCTATATGGAGGTTCACCCGGCGGTCGGCGCCCTGGGGCCGCAACTGCTCTGGCCCGACGGCTCGACCCAATCCTCGCGCCGCCGCTTTCCCACCCGGGGCAGCCTGTTTTGGGAAAGTACCCTGCTGGCCCAGTGGTTTCCCCGCAATCGCCATTTGCGGCGCTATCATTTTCTTGACCGGCCCGCCGACCAGCCCCAGCCGGTGGATTGGGTGGTGGGCGCGGCCATTCTCATCCGGCGGGAAGCGTGGCAGCAGGTTGGCCCCATCGACGAACAATTTTTTATGTATTTTGAAGAGACCGATTGGTGCCGGCGCAGTGCCACAGCCGGCTGGCAAATCCATTACTTGCCCGCGGCCCGCATTATTCACCACGAAGGTAAATCCAGCGAGCAGGTGGTGGCGGCCCGCACCCTCCGCTTTCAGCGCAGCAAATTGCGCTACACCCGCAAATATTTTGGCGATGGCTGGGCCGCGGCCTTGCGCCTGTTTCTGTGGCTGACCTTTGCCCTGCAATGGGCCGAAGAATCGGCCAAATGGTTGTTGGGCCATCGCCGCGATTTGCGCCGGCAGCGGATGGCGGCCTACGGCCAATTGTTGCGAGAGTTGTAACAGCCTCTGATGAAAATCACGTTTCTCACCGGCGAATATCCCCCCATGCAGGGCGGCATTGGCGACCACACTGCCCGCCTGGCCAAATATCTGCGCCCGTTGGGCGTTGGGTCCTCGGTGTTGATTGACCGGCGCTGGCCTGGTGCCCAAACTGACCCTGGTTTGCCCGTTTACGCCAATATCCCGGCTTGGAACTGGCGCTGTTGGCCCGCGGTTGACCACTTTGTCAATCATCACCGGCCCGATATTCTGCACATTCAGTACCAGGCCGCGGCCTTTGATTTGGGCGGCTGGGTCAACTGGCTGCCCTGGTATTTGCGGCAACTCCGGCGGCGGCCCGTCCGGGTGGTGACCACTTTTCACGATTTGCGGGTGCCGTACATTTTCCCCAAGGCCGGACCATTCCGCTGGCGCTCGATGCTGGCGTTGGCTCGCTACAGCGACGGCGCCATCTGTACTAACCGCGAGGATTTGCACACTTTACAGCAGGCCCTGCCCGGCCTCACCGCGGCCCACGTTCCCCTGGGCAGCAACGCCGACCCCCAGTCCCCACCTGATTTTGACCGGACAGCCTGGCGGCAGCGGTATCAGGCCGGGCCGAAAACACTGCTGCTGGCCTATTTTGGCTTTTTGAATGAAAGCAAGGGCGGCGAAGAGCTGGTTGAAGCCGTGGCCTTGCTGCGGGGGCAGGGTCTCGATGCAAGGCTGTTGTTTATCGGCGGTGATGTGGGCGATGCCGACCCCACCAACGCGGCCTACGCCCGCCGGGTGCAGACCCTCATTGAGCAGCGGGGGCTGGCGGCGATGGTTTATCGGACCGGCTACACCACCCTGGCCGAGGTGTCGGCCAATTTGCTGGCCGCGGACGCGGTGGTGATGCCTTATCGCGACGGCGTCTCGTTTCGGCGCACTACCTTGATTGCGGCCCTGCGGCACGGCTGCCCGGTGGTCAGCACCCGGCCCGCCGACTTCGCCTTTCTGCCGGAAATCCGGCCCGGCGAAAATATGTTACTGGCCCGGCCCGGTCAGGCCGGGTCGCTGGCGGAGACGATTGTGCCACTGGCCCATTCCGCAGAATTACGCCTCAAACTGGCCGCGGGCGCCCGGCAGTTGGGCAATCTGTTTAACTGGGAGCAAGTCGCGGCCCAAACCAGAGATTTGTATCAAACTGTGTTGAGGTAGGTAATGTATGGATCAAAAAGAACCACTTTATTTGTGTATGGGATCGGCTTGCCACCAGCGGGGCGTCTATCATTTATTGACCAAAATTCAGGCGCTGCTGGCCGAACACCATCTGGAAAACAGGATCGAGTTGAAAGGCTCTTTTTGTTTAGGGCCTTGCACCGACGGTATTGTGCTTGAGTATGGCAACAGGCTTTTTGTGAATATTGTGGTTGACAACGTGGAACAGAAATTTAAAGAGGAAATTCTGCCGGTTTTGCTTTAGAAAGGATGTCGGCTTTTGGAAACAGCAAAGAAAACATTGTGGGAACTGCTATGGGATTACGACCCCAACGGTCTGGTGGTGGTTGACAGGGCCATGAAAGTCACCCTGGTGAACCCCGCCTTTTGCGAGATGTTCAACGTGTCACCGGAAGAGATTGTCGGCCAGGAAGCCGCCGCGGTGCTGGGGGATGTGACCGACTTCCGCCGGGTGTGGGACACCAACCGGGTGATCAAGGCTCAGGAAAAGGAGTATCCGGCATACGGGCTGCATGTGCGCCGGGTGATTTTTCCCATTAAGGATGAAAATATTGTGGCCTGTATTATGGTGGATGTCACCCACGAGTGGCGGCAGAAGCATGAATTGCAAAAACTCAAACTGGAAACCATCGAAAAAGTGAATGAAGTGGTGGACAATCAAATGAAAGTGGCCCAGGAGATTGCCGGCCTGCTGGGCGAAACCACCGCGGAAACCAAAGTAAGCCTGCTGAAATTGATCCGAATGGTGGAACAGGAGCAGCTTTAACCTTGGATAATTTTCTGGATATTTTTGAGTTGAGTTTGAACAAAACCGGCGAGCGGTTGTGCGGTGATCGGGTCAAGGTTTTTAAGGGTGAGCATCGGACTATTGTGGTGTTGTCTGATGGATTGGGCAGCGGGGTCAAAGCCAATATTTTGGCCACCCTGACCACCGAAATCATCCTGACGATGCTCAAGGCCGAAGCCCGGCTGGAGGAGGTCATCCAAACCGTTATCCAGACACTGCCCATTTGCCAGGTGCGAAAAATCGCCTACGCCACATTCACCGTCATCGAAATAGATAATTTGACCGGTGATTTTAAGGTGATAAATTTTGATAATCCGCCGGTTTTTTACCTGCGGGGCGGTTGGCTGTCTGACTTGAAAAAACGTACGGAAAATATTCTGGGCAAAGAGATTTGCATCGCCGCGGGGCATTTGCAGCGCGGCGACTTTTTGGGGGTCATCAGCGATGGCGTGATTCACGCCGGCATGGGCATCACCCGCAATTTTGGCTGGAGCTGGGAGGAAGTAGCCCGGCACATTCAGGATGTTTTCCGCTGGAACCCCCATTCAGCCCGCTCCATTGTGCAGCGGGTGATTGCCGAAGCCCACTCATTGTATCAAGGCGATGTGGGCGACGACACCACCTTTGCCGGTGTTTTTGTGCGGGAGCGGAACGCCTTGATGATTTTTACCGGGCCGCCGCTCAATATGGCCGACGATGAAATTTACGTGAGCCGGCTGATGGCGTTTTCGGGGCGCAAGGTGGTTTGCGGCGGAACCACCGGCAATATTGTGGCTGATTATTTGGGCGAGCGGATCGAAACCGATGTGAATACCCTGCAAGAGGATGTGCCGCCCATCGGCTACCTGAGCCGGATAGATTTGCTGACTGAGGGCATCCTGACCATGATTAAAACCCTGGAATACCTCAAGGAAACGCGGGGTAATATCCAGCGTTTGCCGCGCAAGCCCCGCAATGGGGCGGTGATGCTGGCCAAGGAGATGCTTCAGGCCGATTACATCGAATTTCTGGTGGGGCAAAAAATCAACGAATTTTACCAGAATCCGTTTTTGCCGCAGAATCTCTCCATCAGAATAAATTTAATCAGAGAACTGGCCGAATTTTTGCGTAGCCTGAAAAAGGCAGTGAAGGTTGATTTTTGCTGATGAATTCTTTTTCTCACCGACAGTTGCAGCGGTTTATTGACCAACATCAGCTTGAGGCTGAAATTTTGCCGATGGACCGGCATACCCGCACCGTGCCGGACGCGGCCGAGGCCCTGGGGGTAGCCGAAGAGCAAATCATCAAATCGCTGGTTTTTATGGTCAATGGTGAGCCGCTGCTGGTCATCAACAACGGCCCGGCCCGGGTCAGCTATCCCAAAGTGGCAGCTCATTTGGGGGTGGGGCGCAAACAAGTGAGGTTTGCCGCAGCAGAGCAGGCGCTGGAAATTACCGGTTACGTGGTCGGTAGTATGCCGCCGTTTGGACATCGGCAAAAACTGCGCACGCTGGTTGACACGGCAGTCACTGAACTTGAGCTGATTTACGGTGGCGGCGGGGATGTCAATGCCATGCTCCGCTTAACGCCGGTTGAACTGTTGCGGGTTACCGCGGCAGAGGTGCTGCCGCTGAGTTGACAATTTTTCCTGGTGGCTTGTTGGTATCAGGTTGTGGTATGTTGTGGTATAATCAAATAGTTTTTGTGGAGACCGTATTAAGTTTTTAAGGTAATTGTAATGAATTACGAAGTTTTTGTGGGCTTGGTTAACAATGTAGCATTATTGTTGGCGCTGGCTGTACTGTACGAGGTCCTGATTCGGGAACGAAAATGGAATGAACGCCTGGTCAAGGCCATCGAGGGGGGTATCATTGGCGGTATGGGGATCGCCTTAATGTTGACGCCCTGGCAGTTGATTCCCGGCGTATTTTTTGATACCCGGTCGGTGTTGTTAAGTATTGTCGGCCTGTTCTTTGGGTCAACGACCACCGTAATTTCCACAATCATTATCGGCGGCTTCCGTCTGTATCAGGGCGGGGCCGGCGCCTGGACCGGGTTAGGGGTAATTGTGACTTCTGCCGGCCTGGGATTAATCTGGCGGTATTGGCGTATTCGCTGGCGTACCACGTATGGCTGGTTGGAGCTGTATCTGTTCGGCATTGTGGTGCATATTGCTATGTTGTTATGGATGCTGACTTTGCCCTGGCCGGTGTCGCTTGATGTCTTGCAGAATATCAGCCTGCCGGTCATGGTTATTTATCCGTTGGGAGTTCTGTTGCTGGGCAAATTGCTGGATTACCAGGAAACGCGGGAAGAACTGGACCAGGCTCTGTTGGAAAGTGAGACCCGCTACAAAAGCCTGTTCGAAAATAACCATGCCGTCATGTTGATTGTTGATCCTGATACCGGCTTGATTGTTGACGCTAATCCGGCAGCCTGCACTTACTATGGGTGGACGCGAGAGGAGTTGGTTGGCAGTCCTGTCAACCAGATCAACACGCTCACTACCAATGAAGTTCTGGCTGAAATGGACCTGGCCCGACAACAAAAGCGAAACCATTTCCTGTTCAAACATCGGCTGGCCGATGGCCTCATTCGTGATGTGGAAGTCTATAGCGGCCCCATTCGGCTGCAGGGGCGAGATTTGCTCTATTCTATTGTCCACGATATTTCTGACCGGATCCGGGCCGAACGGGAACTGATCGAAAGCGGGGAAAAATTTCGGGAGATATTCAACAATATCAACGATGCCATTTACCTCTATCCCCTGACCGGGCAAGGTCAACCGGGTAAATTTATCGAAGTCAATACAGTTGCCTGTAATATGTTGGGCTACAGACGGGAGGAATTGCTGGCTATGTCTGTAGTTGATATTACAGTTGCGAAAGAGGTTGATAATATTATCGTTGGTCAAAGAGCGGCCCAGACCAGCTTTGAAACAAGGCATATTACCCGCGACGGTAAGAATATTCCGGTCGAGGTGAATGCTCACAAATTTACCCTGGCCGGCCAAGCGGTGGAACTGATTGCGGCACGCGACATTACGGAACGGAAAGCGTTACAGGAGCAGTTTTACCAATCCCAAAAAATGGAGTCTATCGGCAAACTGGCCGGCGGTATTGCCCACGATTTTAACAACCTGCTGGTTCCCATTGTGGGCTATGCCGAACTGGGGATGCTGGGGCTTTCCGATGACAGCAAGCTTTACGCCAACTTAAACCGGATTAAGAGCGCCGCCAATCGGGCTGCCGATATGACCCGCCAGATTTTGGCCTTCAGCCGGCAGCAGGTACTGGAAATGAAGCCCCTGGAGCTGAATCAAGTCATTGTTGATTTTGAAAAGATGTTGCAGCGGATGATCGGCGAACACATTGTCCTGCAAACCCGGCTCACGCCTGATTTACCACACCTGCAAGCGGATAAGAGCCAGATTGAACAGGTAATTATGAATCTGGCCGTCAATGCCCGCGATGCTATGCCTGGCGGCGGAATTTTGGTGATTGAAACCGCGGCAGTGATGCTGGATGAACAGTACACGGCCAGACACACCGATGTTCAGCCTGGTCCATATGTGATGCTGGCCGTCACTGATACCGGTTTTGGGATGGATGCCGCTACCCGCCAGCGGATTTTTGAACCATTTTTTACCACCAAAGAACGGGGCGAAGGCACCGGCCTGGGTCTGGCTACCGTTTTTGGAATCATCAAACAGCATCAGGGTACTATTTCGGTGTTTAGTGAGGTGGGGCGGGGAACCACATTTAAAGTGTATCTGTCTGTTATCGAAACGACAACACCAGCAGCAGAAGCAGAGCAACAGGTCACCAGTCCGTTGCACGGCTCAGAAACGGTATTGGTGGTTGAGGATGAAGCCAGCGTGCGCCGCCTGGTGTGTGATACGCTTCGGGCCTATGGCTACCAGGTCTTAGAAGGCGACGGCCCTCAAAAAGGGTTGGCTATGGCTGCGGCCTATGAGGCGCCCATCCATCTATTACTGACCGACGTTGTGATGCCCCGGATGAACGGCCGCGAATTATATCAGCAATTAGCAGCAATCCGCCCTGATATAATGGTGTTATATATGTCGGGGTATACTGATGATGTCATCATCAACCAGAACTTGGGTGATGAAGTTCCCTTTTTGCATAAACCATTTACCATTGTCGGATTACTGGAAAAAGTCCGAGACGTTTTAAGTTAATCCCTCTATTTGACCCATATTTCTCCCAACTTGAAAAAATTGGCCCCGTTCGGCTGAACCAGTCGCTCCATTGTCTCAGGGTGATAAAGCCCTGTTTGGACAGCATACCGGCCCGACGAGAGATGGTCCGGCAGGTGTACGCGGTGGTTGTCAATCACCGGCTGGTTAACCGGCCATTGACTGGTGGGCTGTGGCGCCAGCCAGAATGGCGGCCCATCCTGCTGTGCGACCAGCTCGCCGTCCGGCCCCAACACATGCACAAATATGGTGTAGTTGTTTGGTATTGGTTGATTGGCCTGCCATTGCAACAGGATTGCCACGTTGTCGCCGGGGTTGACCGATTTGACCGGCAGATGATAGCCAAGCAGCTGGATGTCTGATCCAAATTGAACACCAGCTTCGTGTAGTGAGCGAAAGGTGTCAATCGGGGGCAGGTGAGTCAAGAACGGTCCCTGTCGTTTGAAGCTGGCCACCTGCACCCACCGACCGGCCTCCGGCCCGGCCGCGATACCCAGATGAAACGTGGAGGGCAGCATTTGGGGCAGCGTTTCGGTGACAATAGTTTCGCCGGTCTGCCATCGCTGTGGCGGATACCACAACAATGCAATCATCGGCACCTGAGCGGGGTTAGACAGTAGTTGGCCGTTGTCATCATACACCAGCGGCCACAGCCGCAAATTGTCCGGCAGCGATCTCGTCGCCTGCCAGTAAAACCGGAAAATCACGCCGTCGTCCGGGTCATCCAGCACGGTGAAGCCGGTCAGCCGCAATGCCCCATCGCCAAAAGCCAGATCAAGGGGGTAGGCCGGGGAGCCGGGGGCGCGGGCAAAATCAAAAAAAGCAGCCGGTAAATCGGCGGTTGATGTTTCGACTTCGTTTCTCTGGGCCAGAATCAGACCCTGCCTCGCTTGGAGCAGTTGCCACTCCCCGTCGAGCATCGCCATAATTTTAGTGCGGGCGTCGTTGGGATGCACGCCGGGGACGTCGGTCACATCCACCAGCAGGTATTCAGCCTGTTCTACCGTGGGGAACACGTACACCTGTTGGCGGTGGGCCACGTGCGGGTGCAGCCCGGCGCTGGCCGATACCGCGGCTTCCGGTGGAATTTGGTTGATGAACCGGGCCGCAGTCTGGCTGGCGGGGGTGGGGCGATAATTTTCCATCCGCAGCGAGAGAGGCGTCCAGCCGCGCAGGGCGTGGAAGCCCAATGCCCAGGCTATCAACCACAGCAGTATCGCCGCCATTGTGGCGGGGCGTTTTTTTCGCCAATTCATCAATCGGCGCGCTCCGTAAATAGCGGCGATGAGCAAGACCGCGGTCAACGGCGCCGAGTAATGTTGTTCGCCGGAATATTGCCCGGCGAAGTTGCTGAACAGGTTGGCTGCCAGTACCGGCAAGCCCAACGCCAACAGCTCGGGGGCCAGCAGCGGCAAAAATCCCACCGAGGCCAGCAGCCCGGCCAGGTAACGCCAGCGAGCCGGGTCTTGCAGCATCGGCCACAATCCGGTTAAGCCCTCATCAAAGCGGTTGGCGAAATAAATAGGGCCATCCGTGCCAAAATATTGCCGGGCCAGCGGGGCCACCACCCCAAAGGTGGCGATGCCAAACCACACGGTACTGACCAGTATCAACCCCAGCCCCTGCCATAGCCGGGGCTTTTCTCGCGTAAGCAGATAGCTGCCCGCCAGCCAAAACCCCAGCATGGCGCTCAGGGTGGGCAGCGTTTCTTTGGTCAGCATGATGATGACTGCCCACAGCCACATCCAGCCCCAGCGCCGTTGGCTGGCGTACCAAAAAGCCAGCAGCAGCGGCGTCACCACAAACGGGTCGGCGTGAAAGTCGGCGATGTTGGCCGCTTGCAGGTGCGGCGCCAGCAAATAGACCGCGGCCAGGGCCAGCCCCGCCCACTCTGAAAGTTGAAGGTTGAAAGTTGAAGGTTGAGTTTTTTTGCCATTTGAGAATTGAGAACTATAGTCCCCGTAGCGTAGCGGAGTGGGATTGGGAATCGAAAATTGATTCCGGGCAATCCAGAAGACCGGCAGCGCGCCCAGAGCCAGAGCCACCGATTGGACAATCAGTAAGATACGCACATCGTCCCACAGCCAGAACAGCAGCGACAGCGGCACCAGCACCGGCTCAAAATGCTCGGCCAGGCGGGGCTGTTGCCGGCTGCCCCAGGTCAGTTCCATAAATCCGCCGGGACCGCGGGCTGTGTTCCACATCGGCTGGTCAATGAGCGACAGGTCCGCGGCGTAGGAGTTCAGGGTGTTGTGGCGATTGATGGTGTACCACGAAAAATAGCCGCTGTAGAGCGCAACCAGCAACCACAGCAGCAGTTGTGATTTAGTCGGCGTTTGTTTCAACTTTGATCCAATCTATCGCCGCGGCGATGGTTGGCTCGGTCAGGGGCAGGCCGGTGGTCAGGCTGACCGGACGTTGCGGGGCAAGCGCCTGCCGGGTGGCGCCCTTGGCCGGGCGCAACAGAGCGTGGCTGCACCGGAAACAACCCCGCAGGTTGCCGCCGGCGCCGATAGCGTGCAGGGTCTGCTCCGCCTCCGCGGTCAGATTGGCGCTGGCTTCATCTGCCGCGGCGATGGCGATGATGGCCTCGGCGGGGGCGTTTTGCAGCCAGGCCGTCAGCGCGGCGGAGGCGGTGGGGTCAAGGTGGGTATCGAAGCTGGCTGTTTTGAGCAACTGCCCGTCCGGGCTGATCAGGGCCGCATTGTAGCCCCGCTGGTTGGGCGACACCTCTCGCCCGTTCAGGTAAATATGGCCAAAATCGCCCACTTCCTGCCCGGCGCTGACAATGACGATGTTCGGCGGGGCAGCCGTGGGCGACACCGTGGCGACCCGTTCAAAATGGAGATACATGTTATTGAGGCCGGGCCGGGCCGGACCGGGCGGCAGGTCGAAAGAAACAGTCTGCCAGTTGTGGCCAATTGTTTGGGGCGGCGATTGCCAGCCGTTCAGGGCCAGCCGCACGGTTTGACTCTCGGCCTCGTAAGCCCGCGGCAGTTGCATGCGCATCGAAATGCGCTGCGGACCGCCGGTCAGCGGCAGCAGCAAACGGACGGCGCGCCGCTGGGCGATGAGTGGTTCGCCGGGGGTGTAGCGGCCCCAGCCTTCGCCCGGATACAACGGCGTTAGCGGTGAGCCGGTGTTGATGAGCACAGTGGCGGTATCGCCACAACTCTGGCAGGCGGTCTGGTCAACCCGGTAAATTTTGAGGGCCGGTTCATCGTGAATTTTTTCAACAGGCAGCACCGCTTCGATATACGGAATAACGGCCTGGGGGGTGACAAGGGGATTACCGAGATTATCGGGCCGGACCACAATGTATTTAATGTCGAAAAAGCGCAGCACGTCGGCGGCGATGCGCCGGTCGGCCCGCCATTGGGCCTGGGGCAGGGTGCGGCCCGTTTCCAGGGCCAGCAACGAGTTCAGTATCGGGGCCTCGGTAAAATATTGGAATTTGAATTCCGGGTTGCGGCTGGTGTTGCCCTGCACCATCGGTTTTTGGTGATAAGTCTGGTAAAACTGGCCGAACATAAACTGGGTGGTCAGCGCCCCGGTAATGCGGAAGCCGTTGCGCCAGGCAAAGGGGATGTCCAGCACGGTGAACTCATCAGTATCCTTGCTGATGGTTTGGTAGGCCGGGGGTAGGCGCATATCGGATTGGGGCAGGGGCAGGCTGAGGTGCTCCAGCAGAAACAAGCCGGTGACAAGGGCGATGATGAGGGGCCGGGCCTGAGCGCGGCTGAGCCGGTGCAGGGCAAAGGCGGCAATCACGCTCAGGCTGAGCATCAGCATGACGCTGTAGCGGCTGGGGTAGCGATTACCCTTGAAAAAAGGCAACTTCTGCAAAATAACAAACGGGCCGGGCAGCCCGGTCGAGGCGCCGTTGACGGTGATGTTGGGGCCGAGGCAGAGCAAAGCGAACAGTCCACCCGCCAGCAGCCAGAACCGCAACTCCGGTTGGTGGCGGATTTGTTTCAGGCTGATCAGAACCAGCCCCAGCAGCGTTACGCCCAGATAAATGTGCTGGCCTTTACTGGAATTGACGATGCCGGCGTGCGTAACCCATTGGCCCAGCCAGGGATGGTGCATGGTGGGGATGATGAAGCCAAACAGGTCGGCGCTGAAGGTTTCGGCAAAACCGCCGCCCTCAACCAGGAAATCCCCTTCGGCCAGCATGTCCGGTATCATCTGGGCCAGAATCGGGCTGAGCCCCAGAGCAAAAACGCCACCGGTGATACCCAGCGATTTGAGGTAGGCGGACAGATTGCGTCCGCGCTCGATAGCCGGCCAGTAGAGCCAGTACATCGCCATAAAGACCAGCAGGAACGAGGCGTATGTCATTTCGGTCCAGGCTTGTATGGTCAAAAAGAGGCCGGCCAATACGCTGTCTCTGAGCGAGCCGGGGTTGCGCCGGCTGCGGACGGTGTACAACACGGCGAAAGGGATCCAGTGGGTGCTGGCGATGTTGAACTGGCCCAGAGCCACGTAAAACAGCTTGCTCCCGGCGAAGGCGTAAAAGATACCGGCCGCCACCGCGGGCCAATAGCTGTTGCCGGCCAACAGGTAACGGGTCAACAGAAAAACGCCGTAACCGCCTGCGGCAAAGGTGAAAAACATGTGCAGGTTGCTGGCAGTCACAACGCCGGTCAGCAGAGTGAGAGGCAGGGCGGTCAGGCCATTGAGCACGGTCAGGGTGTAAAAGGCCAGGTTGATGCCGATAGGGTAAAACATAAAATCCGTGGAGAAGGGATTCTGGCCGGTATTGAGCAGGGCATATTTTGACCACCATAGATTCCAGGCGATAGCCGGGTCGTCGCCGCCGTCGCCGGGCAGATGTGTCGTCAGCCGGGCCGCGACGGGCCAGGTGAGCAGCACTGCCAGGGCCAGGTACATCAACCAGACGGACAGGTGACGCCTCAAAAATATTTTGGTTGGGGAAGAAGAATCAAATCTCAAATCTCAAATCTCAAATCTCAAATCTCAAATCGAATTGTACCATTGAGCCGGGGTTGCCCAAAATCCAGCGATGTTCAAAACAAAAGACAAACAAGCCCGATAGGATTCTTTATGGTATAATAGGGGTAAGCTCTGGTTGTATTTTAACAAATTCCTACAGGATCCTGATTATGACCAAAAAGCATATCCTGATTGTGGATGATGCTAAAGACATCCTCTTCCTGTTACAACTCAGTCTCAAAAAACTGGGGTCAGATTTTGAAGTCAGTACGGCTATGGATGGACCGGCGGCGCTGGAGAAGATTCGGCAGGAAAAGTTTGCTCTGGTGCTGGCCGATTATATGATGCCCGGCATGACCGGCATAGACCTGGCTCGGGAAATCCGGCAGGTGGCCCCCAATACCCGCCTGGTATTGATGACGGCCTACGATACCCCGTTATTACGGGAACAGGTCCAATCTATGGCGCTGAGTGGTTTTGTCAGCAAGCCCTTTACTGTGCCGCAGGTGATGCGGGTGATTAATCAAGTTTTGGCTCAATCCCCGCAGTCGTTACCAACCGAGCGACACGCCGCGTTGGACGCCAACCTTTCCCAGACTCTCCATAACACCCTGAAGATTCTCTACAACAAAATTGGGGCGCGTTATGTAGTTTTGCTTGATAGTGCCGGGCAGCCCATAAAATGGGTGGGGCAGGTTCAGCAGAAAAATTTGGCCCGCCTGTCCCGGTTTGTGGCCTCAAATTTTCGGACTGTGGCTGAATTGGCCGCCTCGCTGGGGGATAATAGCCGCAATTTTAAATCCAGTTATTTTGAGGGGGATGATTATAATATTTTTGCCTATCAAATCAACGACGATTTTCTGTTGACTGTGGTTTTTGGTGATTCTGAAAAACCCGGTACCGTGTGGCTTTACACCCGGCAAACCGCCGCAAGGTTGCAGATTATTCTGGAGCGTGTATCAAAGTCATCCATCGTTGGTGATAATACCACGGTTGCCAGCGAATTTGACGATTTACTGGGTGGCGAAACGGCATAGGGGGACGTATGGTTGAAAAACGGTTGCTGATTGTTGATGATGATATTTCCTTGTTGAATATGCTCCAAACCAGTTTATCTCAATTGGATCGAACCTACCAGGTTTCGATTGCATCTGATGCTGTTCAGGCGATGAATTTGGTGCAGGACCAGCCCTTTGATCTGGTACTGTCCGATTATATGATGCCCGGTATGACCGGGATAGACCTGGCCCGGGCTGTCCGGCAGGTCGCGCCTCACACCGCCATTATTCTGATGACCGCTTACGGTACCAACCGACTTAAGGATACCAGCAAATATCTGGGCATTGATGCCTATCTGGATAAACCGTTTACCGTGGAAGAACTTTATGAAATTGTAAAAAATGCGGTAGACCCCGATGCCGCTTCCCGTAATTTTGATCCCGCGGTCGCCCCGGAATCGGCCTCGGTTGGGCAACCGTTGCGCAAAAATTTGCAAAGCCTGCTGGTTAACGCTAATGCCCGCGGGGTATTGTTGCTGTATGTTACCGGCCAAATTATTGAGGTCGCCGGTCAGGTAGATGATCCGGAAATTGACCGGGTCGGCAAATTTGTCACCGCCAATTTTAACAGTGCTTTGGCATTGACTCAGGCCGGGGGGAGCCAATCCGCATTTAAATCCGGTTATTTTGAATGGGATTCCGAAAATATTTACGTGTATAATCTTAACAACCAGTTTTTGCTGGCGGTGATATTTCGATCTGAACAGAAACCGGGGGTGGTCTGGTTTTATACCCGGCAAACCGCCGAAGTCCTCTCCACGTTTTTAATTTCTCCCGCTCAGGATTGACAACTTTTTAAGGCGTGATAACAAATAGCCGTGGTCACAGAACGGCTACTGTACCAGGCCGCCTGTTCGCCGCGGGTGGGGGTGCTGTACAATGGCTCTCCGGCCCAACTACCGTCGTACCGCTGACTTTTAATCAATAATGTTAGCCAGCGCGGGTCAAACAGCTCTTTTTGGGGATTACCCGGCGTTCGCGCCGCCAGGCTCAGCAAGGCTGCTGTTTGCGGGGAAAGCCGGGCCGGCTGGTGTGCTCGTCGAAAATATTCTCCCAACGACGTTTGTAAATTAACTCGCGCCGGGGCCAGGCGAGCCTCAAATGGGGCTTGCCGGAGGCGATGTACCAGTTCAAAACCGATCCATAGCCAATAAGTGGGAGTGTAATGCCCCAAGGCGCCCCACCCGCGGGCCGGCCATCGTTGGGTCAGGCTTTCGACGGCCTGCACAATGATTGCTTCGTACGCCGCGGGAGCAAAATCCAGCAGCCCCAGCAGTACATTCGCCTCGACAGCCACACATTGTTTCCCCCACAAGGCCAGTGAATCAACCGCTGTGTCCGGTTCCGGCAGCCAGACCGGAATTTGCCCTGTGGTCTCCACCGCCCGGGCCAGCCGCGATAATCCTTTTTGCAGCAGCGCCCGAGGCGCGTCCGGTCGGGCCGCGTAGCGATGCAGCCGCAGCAACAGACCCAGGTCGTCACTATCCGGGGGCATTTCTTCAAAATCAAAATACCGCCCGCCGGTGGCTTGCAGTTCGGCAAAAATATTCTCCACCCTCGCCGGTAACTCGTGACCGTGACGGCAGAGAATTTCCACAATCAGGCCGGACGGAAAGGCGCGGGCGGTCATCTCTGCCACACCAAATGCGCCTCGGCGCTGCACCTCCCAACTTTCGCGCAATTCAGGGTCTGCCAGCAGGAATCTTTCGGCCATGGTGATGGCCGCGGGGATGGGGTCAACCGCGGGGCGAAAAAAGTTGGGCCGCGGGGATGGTCGCCGGCCCGGCGATGTCTCCTGTTTGTGTACCTCAAATAGCGTGAAGACGCGGGGCAACCAATCAGCCAGCGCAGAAAAATGGGCCTGAAACAGCGGCAACTCCAGCGTCGCGGCCAGGTTTTGGCCGCTTTGCACCGCGGCGTCACATTCTTGTTGGATCATTTGGGCTGCTCCGGTTAGTACCAACGCGCCCAGGGCGCGTTCCGGCGACAGGGGGGCATCGGCGGGCAGTCCCAGCGTTTGCCTGATTTTGGTGATAGGATAACTGGGCCGGCCATCGAATAGATTCTGGCGCAGCGAGGCAAAATCGTACAAAATTTGGTGGACAAAGTTGAGCCGGTCGGTCAATTGCCACAGCCGGGGTAACTCATCAGCCTGCCGGCACAACAGGGCCGCAGCTGTCACCGCAATTTTGGCCGGGGCCAAAAGCCGAACCGGGTCGGCGGTGTCGGCCAATGCTGCTGCGCTGTATTCGTTCCAGAACCGGCGGTGATGGGTCCAGAACGGGTCTGTCGCGGGGAAGAGGCAACTCAAATGCCAATCGGCCTGCTGGCTGAGGCGGTGGGCCAGGTAGCTAAAACTGTGGTCAATCGTGCTGCCGGCCTCCCGCATAGCCTGCTGAATGTAAACCACGGTTAAGGCGTAAACCAGCGCCGGGGGCAGATGCCGTTCCAGCCCGTGCCTGACGGTGTGGGCCGGGGCCGGCCCGGCATCGAGCAGCCAAAAAGGCAAATATAACAGAGGGTGGTCGTGCTCCCGTTTCAGAATATCGCAAAACTGGCCCGTATCAGACAGGGCCGTACCCAGATTGTGCTGCACCAGCCGCGCCTGTTCAAAGAGCGGCACAGGCAACCGCCCCAAAAATTCGATAATTTGGGGCCAGTATCGGGCACGTTTTTGTTGGTAGCGAACAAACCGGTCAGGGGGCATCGGCTGCCGCGTTAGAGCGCGGCCTGATGTTCGCCAAACGCGGCTGCCAGCTTTTGCAGGGCCTCCCTATCAACCCCCTCCAACGCGTCGAGTAGATCAATGGTCGGCTCAATGCCGGCCTCTTCCAACGCTTCCTCGGGATTTTCGACCAGTTTTTCGGCAAACGCTTCATCCGACAAAATTTTTCCGACCAGTTCTTGTAAATCTGCACCCATTGTGTTTATGCTCCTTTTGTTGGTGGGGTGCGTCCCATATTTTAGGAAATTGGGACAAGCAGGGGGGATTCGGGGGGTATCCCCCCGTTCCCCCCTGTGCTTACCCAAATTCCCCAGCGCCGCACAGCTTTGCTGGGCAGGTGTGGGACGCACCCCTTGTTGGTTGACTTATAACTAAGCCCGTAAAACCCACCCGCTTCAGCGGTGGGATGCAAGGGCTTTCCTCCCGCTTCAGCCCGCTTTAGCCAAAGCTGGAGAGATTGTTTAGAAAATGTGTTCTGTGGTATACTATCATCGTCACACAAAAGAAATTGTTGCTCAGGTTGGGCCTCTACGCTATACTGTTTTTGAAGTACTCCGGGCGATACTCTTTTGTGTGACAACCATCGAGCAACGTCGCCGGAGTGCTTTTTGATGTCTGCCACTCGCAAAGCCTTCAAATATCGAATATACCCCACCCCGGACCAGCAAGCAGCCCTGGCAATTCAGTTCGGCCACGCCCGGTTCGTCTATAATGCCGCCTTGACGGCTCGCAAGACCACGTTTTTTGAGACAGGCCGGGGGATCGGTTACAACGACACGGCCCAACTGCTCTATTTCTGGAAACGGCTGCCGTCGTTGGTCTGGCTGAAACAGGCGGACAGTCAGGTTTTGCAGCAGGCCCTCCGCGACCTGGACCGGGCCTACCAGAACTACTTTGAACGGCTAAAGAACGGCATCCTGCCGGTCGGAAACGGCAAACCCCGTAAAGACGGGATGCCAAAAGGGTATCCCCGCTACCGCAGCAAGTTCGATGAGCAATCCATCCGCTACCCGCAACGGTTCAAGGTTGAAGGCAGTCGCATCTATCTGCCCAAAGTGGGCTGGGTGCGGGCTATCTTCCACCGTCCCCTGGAAGGCCAGATGAAAAATGTGACCGTGACAAAAACCAAGTCCGGTAAATATTTCATCTCGATTCAGGTGGAGGTGGAACGGCCGGAGCCAGCCCCGCCTCCCGGCGTGGTCGGGATTGACCTGGGCCTGATGGATTTTGCCACCCTCTCCCGTCCGATACAGTGGCAAGGAGAGAAGACGCAACGTATTCCCCACCCTAAATTCTTGCGGCAGGCTGAAGGGAAGCTGGCGGCCCTGCAACGGAAATACAGCCGTACCCAACAGGGTAGCCGGGGCCGGGAAAAGGTCCGGGTCAGGATTGCCCGGCTGCATGAAAAGATTGCCAACCGGCGGGCCGACTTTCTACACAAACTGAGCCGGGAAATCGCAGACCGATACGGTCACGTCAGAATTGAAAACCTGAACGTGACCGGGATGGTCCGCAACCATAGTCTGGCGAAATCCATTGCCGATTCCGGCTGGTCGGAATTTGGCCGGCAGTTGACCTACAAATCGGAATGGGTGGGCGGTTTCACCGAGCGGATAGACCGCTGGTATCCGTCCAGCAAGACCTGCAACGCTTGCGGACGGGTCAACCATACGCTGACGTTGAAAGACCGGTTTTGGGTGTGCCACTGTGGGGTGGAACACGACCGGGAACTTTTGGCGGCCACCAATATTGAAACCTTTGATTCA
>Ga0180435_10002863_pt1 | contig 17481 bp, 22 predicted proteins | sample SS_ome_3_FD_132467 | JGI IMG/M metagenome (GOLD analysis project Ga0180435, IMG submission 132467) | Hypersaline lake sediment archaeal communities from the Salton Sea, California, USA - SS_3_S_1 metaG | ecosystem: Environmental > Aquatic > Non-marine Saline and Alkaline > Hypersaline >...
CTTTTAAACATACTGGTCAATTCAATCATCTGGTTTCCAGTATTGAGATTATTGAACTAAAGAATAAACCAGGATACGGAGTTTGTATATACCTAAAAAACAGCGGAGAACGCATTAAATGCGACGGGTGTATAGATGTAGATGGAGATCCATTGTGTGTACAATATTGCCATAAACCTGAAGATCTAAAGAAGATGATTGACGAAGTAGTGAAAATTCAAAAAGAGAGTGAGGAACTTTAAATGAGTGAAACCAACTATGGGTATGTCGGAAAAACGTTAAGGATAAACCTCACAAGCAAAGAAATAAGTGTAGAAGACAACGCAGCATATTTTAAGGAATGGTTAAATTCAAGCGGATATGCAGCTAAAATTATATATGATGAGCTGAAAGATTGGGTGACGCCATTCGACCCGGCTAACAAGATAATATTTTCTGCAGGCACTCTGATTGGGACACTTGCGCCTGGCGCATGCAAAATGAATATAAGTACGATAGGACCTATGACTGGCGGCTGGGCTAGCAGCTTTAGTGATAGTTATGTGGCAATGGAAATGAAACACGCAGGCTATGATGGGATAATTGTTGAAGGCAGATCACATTTTCCATGCTATTTGTGGATTACAGATGAGAAAGTTGAAATTCGTGATGCGTCAGAATTATGGGGACAAACCACTTGGGAGACATTGGAGTCTATTCGTAAAGAATTGGATGACGACACATTGCATATTGTCTCGATTGGACCTGCAGGAGAGAACTTGGTTCGTGGGGCAAGCGTTATACATGACAGAAACAGAGGCTTTGGACGTTGCGGAACCGGCGCGGTAATGGGCTCGAAAAACCTAAAGGCACTGGTTTGCAAAGGCAAAAAGCCGATTCAAATTGCTCAGCCGGAACGATTTATAGAGAAAGCACGTGAGTGCCGAAAGAGGATTTTGGCAGCGGCAAACACGGAGAGATTTTCAAATTACAGTACTTTAGGTATATTCAAACACAAACAGGATATGGGCGCGATTCCCTATAAGAACAGTCAAGAAAGTGTGTTTCCGGAAGATACCGATGTTTCAATGGACCCAAAGCTTGTTGTGGATAAATATACGGTTGCAAAGCAGAACTTCCCAGGATGCCCAATTGGCTGTTCGCGACATATGGAAATTACAGATGGTCCGTATAAAGGGTTGGTGACCGAAGGAAACCATTGGGAACCTTTTGGAACGATTGTTGGTCGTTGCGGGTGTACTGAGCCCACTTTCATGGTCAAAGTCAGCGCGTATTGTAATGAAATGGGCGTCGATTTCAATTTGGCCGGATCTGCGATTGCATGGGCGATGGAATGCTATCAAAGAGGAATATTGACCAAGGAAGATACGGATGGACTAGCTCTTGAATGGGGCGATGAGCCGGTTATTTTAGAGCTTATACGTAAAATCTGCTATCGTGAAGGTTTTGGCAATATTCTTGCAGAAGGTTGTAAAAGAGCTGCAGATATAATTGGCAGAGATAGCTCATACTATGCCCTTCATATAAAAGGACAGGATCTCTATGAGTGCCTTCGTGGTTCCAACGCGTGGGCGTTTGGGGCATGTGTTTCTACGCGCGGCGGCGGACATACCACAGGAACGTGCGGGTTTGAGCAAATGCTTGCAATCGATGATGACAAAGCGTTTGAAGTTATTGGAATACATAATGTAGATGACCCATTGACGTATGAAGGTAAAGCGGCGGTGACGTATTTCTATGAAGTGCTTCACAGAATAAACAATTCAACGGGTGTATGTCATCAAAATACGGTATATAATAACCTTGACTATATGCAGGTTTCCGACCTTGCCGAACTGATATCATCCGCGACAGGTATTGAACTTACCAAAAACGACCTAGAGGAAATTGCTATGAGGCAGCTTAATCTTGAAAAAGCCATAAATGCAAGGTTCACGAATTTCGACAGAAAAGATGACTTGCCGACAAAAAGACATCAAACAGAGCCTATGAGAAAAGGACCGATGGATGGATGGAAGTTGGATATGAACAAATGGAATCTGATGTTGGATGAATATTATGAACTTCATGGATGGAATAAGGAGACTGGCTACCCGACAAGATCAACGCTTGAAAAGTATAATCTTGGATATGTAGCAGATGAGCTTGAAAACAGAGGTAAATTAGGGGTAGAATAGAGTTACATAGTAACGACAAAAAATGATTTGAAATATAGAAAAAAAGAATAATAAAATTTCCGAGCTTTCGATTCCTAAGCGTTTGGTATGGAACTTGAGCCGATAGGGCAGATGACGGAAACGCATCTTGCCTCCCATGTTTGGAAAGCAGACGACTCCGCTCTCTCCACGCTTCGCATTTAAGCATAAGTTTTGTTGTCATTGTTAAAAACCCTTTCTAAACGGATGAAAGGGTTTTTTTGTTTTTGAATCCGGCGAGATTTTAGCTGGGTTTTAGATATGATAATTGCGTTAATGATTTTGAAAAAACATAAGGAGTAAGAGGATGAAAAAAAGAGTATTAGCGGTTGTATTGGTATTGGTGATGGTTGCAGGGATGTTTGTCGGCTGTGCAAAACAGGATGCTGAATGGTCGATTGAAATTGTGGGCGGCAAAACAGATGCCTTCACAAGTGTTGATTATGAAAAACTGGACGAAGTGGAAATCACGGCTGTGATGAAAAAGAAAACCGGAACGGAAGTGACACAAGTATGGCAGGGCGTTAAATTCGCTGACTTAGTGGATGCGATAGGTGCGGTAGATTATATATCTATTACAGTTGAAGCAGCTGACGGATATGCACAAGAGTATACATCCGATATCGTAAATGATGATATGACCATCTTGGGGACTGTTGTTGATGGTGAGGCGCTAGGTGCTAATCAGAACTGGGTGCAGACGGTTGCGGGCAAGTATCCGGGTAACATGTGGATTAGGGACATCGTTAAAATTATTATTAATAAGTAAGGAAGGTCCAGACGCTCCCTGCTGAGTTAATAAAAGAAACGGCTTAATTATGAGTATTAACAAAAGATTTGCTCATGTTGTGATTCTGATGGTGCTGATGGTGTTGATGTTTATCTTTATTATTTTAAACACGGGGTATTCTTATCGTGATGAAATTATTTCTATGGGATATGGAAACCCGGAAGTTCTTCGTAAATATCACACGGACAAAATAACCAACACATTTATATGTCCTACAGGTGAATTCGTTCAAATTGTTCAAACAAAGGGTTATCATGATGGACTCGTTTTTGCCGTGGTGATTAAGGGTAACGAAATTGCTGATGTGGTGATATTAGCGCATAACGAGAGTAAAGACTATGGCGAACACGTGACAAAGCAATGGTTTTTGGACCGACTAAAACTGAAAACAGATGAACTTTTAAATATAGCGATACTTTCAAAAGAAAAGGAAAATGACGTGGTTGCAATTACGGGCGCAACGATTACCAGCCAAGCGGTGGTTGTGGGTGTAAATGATTGCATCATAAACTATAGGAGATACTTAAATGAAAAATAACGTACTCAAGCAGGGTGTCCTACTCATTTTTCTGTTTGTGATGCTGTTTACAGCATGCGGCAAGACTAACGAGCAGGCGCGAGAAACGGATAAAAATACAAATTTAATTTTGTCAGGTATTACTGATAGCGATATCGAGATTCCGTATGTCGATATTTTGGCAAAAGAATCTGAAAAGAAAACGGTGGTGTCGATTCCAAACGGAGAAGAACCGGAACAAGTGGAAATCGTGGGTGTTTCGTTAGAAGACATTTTAGCGGATTATGGCATCGATTTTGCAGACTTTTCTTTAGTCAGAGGGATTGCAGGCGATGGATATGAAATCGATATACCTGCGGAGGTGTTCTTGAACGGCGGTATGTACTTGATTTGGGAGCAGGATGGTAAACCGCTCGAACCACAACAAGAGTCTGTGAGAATTGCTGTCGATGGTCATCGTTCAATGTACTGGGTATCCAACTTAATAGAGCTGAAATTTGTTTTTGGAGCGGTTGAGAAAGATATAACGAAAAGCGGTGAAAAGCCTGGAAGGATTGTTTTTCTGGATGCGGCCAGCGCGATGCTTGAGCAGCATGATATCACATATTATGATGCAGTGGACAGTGGGATTGAAGTGAAAGACCTATTTAGCCAATATCAAATAACAGAGAACAAACGCGCTGAGATTATGGCTGTGGACGAACTAAGCAAAACAGAAGAGTTAGATTTGCTGAATCAGGGCTATTTTAAAATGACCGGGAAAGATGCACCGCTGTTTATGTCGCCCGAATTACCCAAAGGCTTGCATATCAAAGAGATTTTAAGTCTGGTATGCGGTGACACGGCATTTGTTTCCGAACAGAGCTTATTTGCCGCAAGCGATACGATCAGCTTGGCAGACGTTGCTGACTGTGTCGGTTTGATTGCTGATAAATATTTGATTACGGGGGCAGATGGTTACAGCGTAGAAGTTGAAAAAGACGTTTTAATTACCGGTGAATTGATCATGTTTGAAACAGGCAGGTACGCAGCCGGATTTGATAATGACTTCTCAGCATATAATGTGAAAGATGTACTTACCATTCAAGCGATGGATATCACTGAGACTGGAAAATCAGACTAGCAGGCGGATTGACCGATAAAGGTCATATAAAATGGTAGTTTTGGGTTTCGGTGTGATGTATGCAGTGCAAAAGGTTAAATATGGAAAAAACGAAAAAGCATAAGCGATTTTTAAAGACATTTACCGTGCTTGAGCTAATAATTATAGCTATGATGGCAGCATTGGGTTTAGCAACCAAGCCGATTATAGTACCATTGGTACATATTATCACAGGGCCGCTGTTTATCCCGGGTGGTGCGGTTGCTGGTGGGTTCTATATGCTCTGGATAGTTCTTGGGGCAGGGTTAATTAGAAAACGCGGGGTTGCAACGCTGATAGCACTTTGTCAAGCGATTATCGTTGCGGTTTCGGGTATATTTGGTACACACGGTGTGGTCAGCATTGTCACCTATACGCTGCCTGGATTAATGATTGATATCATATATTTTATTATCAGACGAAAAGTGGTAACATTGCTGGATTTCTTTGTTGCAGGGGTGATTGCCAATCTTTCCGGAACTTACCTTTCAAACTTGGTGTTTTTCCACTTGCCTTGGATACCGCTGGTATTAAGCTTATCAGCAGGTGCGCTATCGGGCGGTTTAGGTGGATTGGTTGCCTATGCAATTGTAAATAAGTTGCGGTCTCTTGAGATTGACGGATTGGAGTAGAAGATGAAACGGATTATAATAATCGTCATTGCTGTTTTGGTGGTTTTGATTGGTGTCACCGCTTTTCTGAACGCAGGCAATGTTCAGGAGAAAAGACTATTAAATGAAGATGCTGTGTTTATCATAATGGAACAGGGCGAAGAAAAAAAGCAATTTGATATGGCAGCGATTAGGGTTTTAGGTGAAACCGAATTTGAAACGGCAAAAGACACCAGCACCACGGGGCCAGAAAAACAGACGTATACCGGAGTCTTGCTTAAAAAACTGTATGAAGCGGCAGGTGTTGCGATTGAATCCGGCGATGCGGTTTTAAATGTGGCGGCGGACGGCTATACGGTTATGGTGACGGGGGAAAAAGTGCTGGAAGACGATAACGTTTATATCGTCTATATAAAAGATGGTGAACCGATTGGCACACGTGAAGACGGCGGCGACGGACCATATTTGATAGTTATCAGTAATGATAAGTTCAGTCAGAACTGGTGTAAATATGCGTTGTCATCTGAATTAATCAAGTAGCTAATAACCACACATCTGAGGGCGAAATGATTATAGCTAAAAATATTACATTTAAATACGCAAACCATGACCGTGCGATTTTAGATAACATCAATTTGCATGTCAAACCTGGAGAAATTGTTATAATTACCGGGCTTTCCGGGTGCGGTAAGACGACGTTGGCAAAGGTGTTGACGGGATTAATCCCCAAGCGTTTCAAAGGTGATTTTTCCGGTACAGTATCGGTTGACGGCGAGGACATCGCAAATATGGAAATGCCTGAAATTGCGATACATATTGGCATCATGCATCAAGACCCTAACGGGCAGATTTTATTCTCACAAAGCGAAATAGAAGTAGCGTTTGCTTTGGAGAATTTTTGTGTTTCAAGGGAAAACATGCGAAAGACAGTGGATGAAATTGCGTCAACGCTCAATATTGTGCCGTTGATGAAAAGAAATCCCAACACGCTTTCGGGCGGCGAAAAACAATTGGTGGTGCTGGCTGCAATTTTGGTGATGGGGGTAAAGGCGTTGGTCTTGGATGAAGCGATGGCTGAAGTGGATGAGCAGGGAAAGCAAAGGATTATTGAAAGCATCAAGACGCTTAAAAATGACGGCAAGGCGATTGTGATGATTGAACACGATAGGCATAACTATTGTGCTGCGGACAGAGTATTGAAGCTGGAAGATGGAAAATTGATTGAGGTGACTTCGGATGCGTGATTTGTTTTTTAAGCTAATAAATGTATCTTTTAAATATCAAAAAAAAACTGTACTTGAGGATATCAATATAGCATTAGATGGTCGGTGTACAGCTGTAATGGGGAAAAACGGCAGCGGCAAAACCACGCTAGGCAAGCTATGCTGTGGATTGCTGAAACCCTCACATGGGCGTGTTGATTAAAGGCTGTGATATTGCCGGTATGGAACTTTCGAAAATCGGTGCTGAAGTCGGGTATTTATTTCAAAACCCTGATAAGCAGATATTTGCAACAACAGTTAAAGATGAACTTAGTTTTGTGATGCGGATGAACAAACAAAACGAAGATGAAATAAAAGAAACAGTATCGAAAGTATCACATCAGTTTCATATTGCGCATTTGATGGATGCAAAATGTCATCGATTGAGCAAAGGTGAAAAACAGCGCGTAGCTTTGGCAGGCATATTCATGAGGAATCCGGAGTTCTTGATTCTGGATGAACCGACAACAGGGCTGGACGATAAGCGAAAATTAATATTGGGCGAAGTTTTGGAAGATGTGAAAAAACAGGGTGTCGGTATTATGCTAATCACCCATGATAAGGATTTTGTTGCGTGTCATGCTGACCGCGTGCTAATAATCGAAGATAACAAGGTTTTGGAATCATGAGTGAAAAACGAAAATATGACCCGCGAACAAAAATTATCGTATCGCTGTGTCTATCGAGCCTCGGTGTATTCGTAAAAAACCCATTTGTGCTTTTGGGCATCACTGTGATAGGGAGTCTGTTGGCGTTATTCTTTGGGGCGCATCTATTGAAAGTAATTAAACGTCTTAAACGCATGCTCGCGGTCTTTTTGGCGATAATCGTTATACAGAGTCTTTTTATAGGTGAAGGAAATGTACTATTGGGGTTTGGACAGATAAAAATTTTGACAGATGTTGGTTTGCTTCGCGGTATCAACTTCTTGTTTCGGGTGGTGATTATTCTGCTCAGCGGCATTATTATATCGACATCGAGCGAGAACGAGATTATATACGGCTTGACCCAGTGGAAGCTCCCGTATGAATTGGGGTTCATGACGATGATGGGCATTCGGTTTGTGCCGGTTTTGGCAGAAGAATTTAAGGATACGATGACGGCGATTCAGCTTAGGGGAGTTGACGTGAAAGCGCTGATAATTAAAGAAAAGATAGATTTGTACGCTTACATTTTGACACCTGTGGTGGTGGGTGCAATTTCGAAAGCGCAAGCACTATCGCTTTCTGCGGAATCACGAGGGTTTGGAGTATATGACAAACGCACCAGTTTAATTGAGCTTAATCCGAAAACAAGGGATTATATAATGGCGAGTTTGAGCATTATCGGAACGATAGGGTTGATGATTTTGGGGCTAAACAATGGAAAGGTGTTATAGTATGAAAGTATTTTCTGTGGTGGGATTCACTAAGTCGGGCAAGACAACGACGATTGAGCATATCATAAAGGAACTAAAAAAACGTGGTTACAGCGTAGGGTCAGTTAAAGAGATTCATTTTGAAGAATTTCAAATCGACACCGAAGGGTCAAACACATACCGTCATATGCAGGCAGGTTCAGAAATGGTAGTTGCCAGAGGGTTTGAAGAAACCGATATTCTTTTCCCAAGGAGGCTTGATATATACGATATCCTAAAGTTCTTTGACACGGATTTTGTTATTTTGGAGAGCGTGGTAGATGTGAACGCACCTAAAATCATCACTGCAAAAACAGAAGATGACATAAAAGCCAAACAGGACGGAACAGAGATTTTGATTTCGGGTGTGATTGCTGATTCACAAAACAAGGCACTCGGTATTAAAGCAATCAGCGCATTATCTAATATAGAAGGGTTGGTTGATTATATCGAGCAACACGTCTTTAATTTGCTGCCTGCCTTTGATGTGAAATGCTGCGGCAAATGCGGCATGTCATGCAAAGAACTGCTGATGGCGATTAACAGGGGCGAAAAAAAACGCTCGGATTGCGTTTTGGACAGGGTAAAGGTGACGCTGACTATCGGTGATAAACCTATAGCGATGGTTCCTTTTGTGCAGCATATTCTAAAGAACAATATTCTGGCGGTTGCGAAAGAACTTGATGGGTATGAAGAAAACAAGCGGGTTGAAGTGAAGATAGAAAAGTAGCCCGAAAATAATTTGATATTTATGAAAATAGTATGCTTATATCATTTGTGAATGGGTATATGGAGTTGCTCAGTGTAAAGATTAATAGATTACAAAAGTGTTTTTAACTATTAGAGAAGAGCTAAGGGAATATGATGCAGTCAAAAAGGAATATAACGAGATAATGGATTTAATCTCTGTTAAATAGTGGGGGATTGCTTGAGGATTAAAAAAAGAGATGTTCTGGCTTCGGTCGTATCATCACTCGTCCTTCTCGCTAAAAATGCCAAATCAATGACATTTTCCGAACGGCTCAAGCCCTCTTAGGGTTCGCGTACTCTTTAGAGTGCAAATCCTTTCAATCTAATAAAAAAGCCGATGCTATGCATCGACGTTTATATTTGGCGGAGAAAGAAGCCGCACGAACAATGCACTCAAAATGAAAACAACATAAAAAAGTAGTTCAGCCAAAAATATGTTATTCTTATACACAAGATCTGTGTTTGACATTCTTTTGAGTATTGATTACTATTATGAAGACTCTATGAAAGAGGTGAAATTGTGAAAGTAATTGGGATATCCGGTAGTCCAAGAAACAATGGGAATACATCTTATCTGATTCAAAGAGCACTTGAAGATGTTGAAAAATACGGCATTGAAACGAAAATGGTCAATCTGTCTGACTACACAATTGCTGACTGCATTGGTTGTGAAGGCTGCAAAAGAACATATTCATGTGTCATTAAAGATGATATGCAGGAGCTATATCCTTTGATACTGCAGGCAGATGCATTGGTTCTGGGATCGCCGACGTATTTTTACGATGTGACAGCTATTATGAAAGCATTTCTTGACAGAATGTATTGCATTGAAGTTTTTGATGATGAAGACAGAAGCGTATGGATGAGCGTAAACGAAGCTATGGGCGGTAAGCTTGCGTCTGTAATCAGTGTTTGTGAACAGGAGGATGACAGGGATACCGGGCATGCTGCACTAACCATGAAGCTTACACTGCAATCACTTGGGTATCGTGTAACTGACAGTACTGAAATCATTAATTTATTTGGCAGAGGTGAAGCGGCCGGAAATGATAAAGCAGTTTATCTTGCTATGCGCAACGGACAAAGGCTCGCAAAAACGCTGCTGCTGAGGAACAAAATAAGAAGTAACATTAACAAGTAAGCTGCTCAGGCAAACTTGACACCCGGCTTTATTGCATGTAGACTATAAACAGTAATAATTGAATACGCTTGTGAAGTAATCTGGGTGAGTAACTTGGATTGTGAGCTTTCTGACGTAGTTTCGGCAGAAACGTTAACTCTCCGTACATAAGCCAAAACCTTGAGGAAAAACACATATTAGAACTGCGGTCTATTCAGGGTCATTAAAACGGCAATGAATTATACTATGGTACGCATGGTATATAAACGAGCTTTTTAGCGAAGTTGAGGCACTCTAACTCTATGGAGTTGGGGGTGCCTTTTATTTTGAAACAGTATATTAATTATTAAATTTATAAGTATAGCGAAAAGGAGATTGGGAGAGATTGATAAAATTAAACAACGTATCAAAATCATACGACGGCAAGAGCTATGTCATTGATGAACTGGACATTCAGATAGACAACGGCGAGCTTGTCGTACTCGTCGGTGAAAGCGGATGCGGAAAAACAACAACGATGAAAATGATTAACAGGCTTATAGAGCCTACCGGGGGAGAGATTTTAATTGACGACCGTGATATTAAAACGTTTGATAAAAACGATTTACGGCGCAATATTGGCTACGTTATTCAGGACGTCGGTTTGTTTCCTCATTTGACTATTGAGAAAAATATAGCGACTGTACCGCTGCTGTGCAAGAAGGACAAAGCAGAAGTTATGAAAAGAGTTGAAGAACTGCTCGATTTGATTGAGCTTCCTCATAAGGAATATGCACACAGGTATCCAAAAGAGCTGAGCGGAGGACAGCAGCAGAGAGTCGGAGTAGCAAGAGCGCTTGCGAACGACCCTGACATAATACTGATGGACGAACCGTTTAGTGCGCTCGACCCTATTACTCGTGAACAGCTGCAGAACGAGCTGTTAAAACTTCAGGAGGAACTGCACAAGACGATTGTTTTTGTTACTCATGATATAGACGAAGCATTAAAGCTCGGAGACAGAATAGCGGTAATGTCTGAAGGCAAGATACTCCAGTACGATACGCCTGAAGGGATACTCAAGAACCCGACAAACGATTTTGTTGAGTCGTTTGTCGGCAAAGACAGGCTTTGGAAAACGCCTGAGATGCTGCGTGCAGAAGATATCATGAATGAAGACTATGTCCGAATCGGCATGAACCGTACTCTTGCTCATGCGATTGAGCTTATGCGAGAGAAAAAGTGTGAAGCTTTAGTAGTGGTAGACCGCAGCGGCAACAAGCCGTACAAACTGCAGGGAATGGTTGGTCGGCGCCAGTTGAGCAAACACTACGACCATAAAGACCGCATGGAAGATATTATGCGAACAGATGTGGTTACAGTACCGCCGGATACATCGCTTACCGATGTGCTTGAGCTGCGGGAAAAGAAAAAACTTCGATATATACCTGTAGTTGATGATGATGGTAAAACGCTGGGACTTATTACAGAGTCCAGTATATTGAATATCCTAACTGATATCATACCGGAAAGTGAGGGGTTTTAAATGACTTTAATTGAATATGTATCGAATCACTGGATGGACATACTCGAAAGAACAGGAGAGCATGTAGGACTTGCTTTCACAGCAGTTGGCCTTGCATGTATCGTGGGTATACCCTTAGGTGTATTGATTATAAATAACAAACGAGTTGCAAACGGCGTAATAAGCGTTGCAAATGTCATACAGACGATACCCAGCCTTGCAATGTTTGCATTCGTAATTCCTATACTTGGAATAGGATCTAAAAACGCAATATTTGCACTGTTTCTTTATGCATTACTGCCTATCATTAAAAATACGTACATCGGCATTATGAACGTTGATCCGTCGATTATCAATGCTGCCAGAGGCATGGGTATGTCGAGAGGTCAGATACTTTATAAGGTTCAATTACCTCTGGCAATTGCTGTGATTATGGGTGGTGTACGTATAGCGGCAGTAACGGGTATAGGCGTTGCAACGATTGCTACATTAATCGGAGCCGGCGGCCTGGGTACTCTGATATATCAGGGAATAGGCATGGTGAACATACCGATGATGATTGCCGGTGCTATACCTGCAGCGCTTTTAGCACTACTTACGGATTTTGTTTTGGGTTTGTTTGAAAAAATGCTTACTTCAAAAGGGATAGTAACAGAGTAAATTACTATGTTTAAAACTTTTTGTTCAATCATAAAGTTTAAAATATTAAAAAAGGAAGGTGTAAAAATGAAGAAAACAGTATTACTAATTATGACTGTATTGGTAATGGCTACTGCTATTATGACAGGCTGCGGTCAGAAAGATGACAACGTGATTACTATCGGGCACAAGAACTATACGGAGCAGCGACTTGTAGGTCAGATGCTCTCTGTGTTGATTGAAGAGAAAACCGACTATGAGACAGAGGTTATCGAGTTCGGCGGTACAATGCTTTGCTTTGAAGCGTTGAAAAACGATGATATTGATGTTTATCCGGAGTTTACAGGAACGGCATACGGCGCTATTTTAAGCAAATCCGAAATACTTGGCAAGGATGAAACATACGATTATGTTAAAGAAGTATTTGAGAAAGTGTATGATATTACATGGCTGGATTCTTTGGCCTATAACAATACTTATATACTTTCTGTTACCGCTGAAACGGCTGCAGAGCTGGGCGTATCGACGGTTACAGAACTCATCCCGTATGCAGGCGATATGATTATGGGCTGTGACAACGAGTTTATCGGACGTTCAGATGGCCTGCCGGGTATGAAAGAAGTATACGGTATCGAGTTTAAACAGGAAACGCCGATGGACCAGGGATTGACATACGCAGCTCTTCGGGACGGGCAAATCGATGTCAACGTTTCGTTCAGCACAGACGGCAGGATTGCAAAGTTTGACCTCGTTAATCTGGTGGATGATAAAAACTTCTTCCCGCCGTACTATGTTGCGCCGATTGTAAAGCTTGATTTTGCGGAAAATTATCCTGAAGTTGTGGACGCACTCAACACTCTCGGTAATCACTTTACCGATGAGCAGATGCAGCAGCTTAACCTGCTGGTTGATGAAGGTGCAGACGCAAGAGAAGTAGCAACACAGGCACTGAAAGACGAAGGATTGATCGATTAATAAGCTTTGGCAATATACTATAGAATGATTAAAGAGCTCGGGATTTCCCGGGCTCTTTTGTTCTCTATTTTTTTATCACTAAATTCGTTATATAGATATTATTTATTCAATCATATGATTTCACATATTTTTATATAAATGATTATTATTTAAAAATACGTAGCTTCATTGTATTTCAAACAAACTGTGAATGATCTGTAAACAAACCTCTTAGGGGGGTGCGAAATAGGCTCTGCCAACGCTTTATAGTGTAGGGCTTTTTTTGTATTACCCCAAATATACACAAAATCTCTACAAAAATATGATAAGAGGTAAGTGTATGAAAAGCAAAATAATCAGCATCCGGCTAAATCCGAATAAGCTAACAAGCCAGAAAGTCGAAGCAATCCTATCGGAACTTCCAACCAGACGCAAGAGCGAATATATCCGAAACGCCATCGTTACATATAGTGACTTCGAGCATTTGGTTGAACTGATGAAACAAGCATTGATTGAAGTACTTGACGAAAGAGAAACAATACAAGCTGAGAAAAAGAACGAAAAAGACGGAGGATATGATGATTATCTTAAATCGCTGTAAGAAAACAAGCGAAATAATACGTTGTGTTCTACAAAAAATTTCGATGTCACCCATAGTGTACACCGAAAGGCTAAGGGGTGTATCCAAAAACTGTGAAACTGTATTACATAGTATACAGCGAGCTATCAAATGCGTCGGACACAGTGGGTGCCGTGAAGAAAAAGCTCTGTTTTATAAAGGATATTCACTGAAAATGGGAACGATATCGGAGCATAAATCACTGAGGTGTTTCTTTTCCCAGTCTGTAAGAAGTCTGATGAAATCCGCAGAAAAACTAAAGCTCAGAAGCTTGGGATACTGGTTTTGCAAGCACGGCATCTGTTCCCACAAATGCACGCTTGACAGGGAGTTCCCACTCCCTATGACCCACATAATCTGCGGCAAGCCGCTTTGAGTTAGAAAGGAATTAGTTATATGAGAACAAGAAATAACATGGTCAAAGTAATGCTTAACGATAATGAACAAAAGCATTTAGATAAACAGCTGGAAAAAAGCGGACTGACTAAATCAGCGCTGCTGCGCAGACTCATTATGAAAGTGAATATAAACCCCGCTCCCGTGGATGAATACAAAAAAATATGTACGCTGCTATCCAATGCTGCAAATAATTTGAACCAGATAGCAAGACAGACAAACACAACGGGATATGTCCATGAAGAAAAACTTGATACTGCAATCTTGCTGATCCGCAAATGCTGGCAGCAGTTAAGGGAGCTGCGATAATGGCAATCACAAAAATAATCGTTATCAGAGACCGTTTGGATAAGCGTGTCGGCTATGTACTAAACGAGGACAAGACCGCCCTTGATAATGTACTGGAATATGCCACGGATAAAGATAAGACACAGAAGGAACAGCGGTTGTTTGAAAGCGCTGTTAATTGCGATAAAGAAAATGCGCTGCGGGATATGATGCAGACAAAAAAGCATTTTGGTAAAACCGGAAAGGTGCTTGGGTATCATATTATCCAATCCTTCAAGCCAAACGAAATTACTCCTGAAGTCGCACATCAGATCGGTGTTGAGTTTGCACAAAAGTGTTTTGATAAATATGAGTCTATCGTTGGAACGCACTTGGATAAAAATCATCTGCATAATCATGTGGTTGTTAACTCCGTATCATTCATAGACGGTAGGAAATATCGCAATAACTTCATAGACTATTACAGCGACATCCGGGGCATTTCTGATGCTCTATGTAGAGAATACGGTCTATCCATCATTGCGGAGAACGGTAAAAAGCAATCGATCAGTTATATAGAATGGCTTGCCCGTAATAAAGGCAAGATGTCATGGCAGACCATAATCAGAAATGACATAGATGATTGCGTTCAGCAGTCGTTCAGTTTCGGCAACTTCATAATGCTGATGGAGCATAAGGGCTATGAAATTAAGCGGGGCAAATATATTTCGTTCAGACCGTTTGGCAGAGAGCACTTCTCAAGAGGATATAAGCTCGGGGATGGCTATTCATTGTCAAATATAAAGGAGCGCACCAACTATAAGAATCTGTCGATGGATTTAGTGAAGGTAGAAAAACACATGCAGCAAAAGCGTGAGTTTAAACCGTATCCGAAAGTGAAACCGGGTAGTTTGAAAGCGCTGTATCTGCACTACCTGTATCTGATGGGAAAGATAAAGAAGAACCAAGCTCCGGACAGAGCTGCTAAGGTATTGAAAAAGGACTTAATAAAGTTCGAGAAAATTACTAAATCATTTGAGTTCATAAATGATAATGGGCTTGATACTGTTGAGCATGTGAAGGAGTATAAAAATCAATGCTACGAAAAAATACATGAGCTGAAAATAGAAAGGAAGAAGCTGCTGGCTGAAAAAGAAGAATATAAATCTGTATTTGATGCTCTCAGGATTATAAATGTGTATGAAAAGCCATTTTGTATGTATCAGGAAGGTTTTCATGAAATGAAGGACGAGTACGATATTTACATGAAAGCATGTGATGAGCTTAATGGTCGTGGCTACTCACATCCAAAGCATATTGAAGCTTTAGAAAAAATTAAAAGCAGTATCGAAGATAGGCTCTCTGTTAATGACGAGAAAATTCGACGTTTTAGAAAAGATATCCGTTCATGCAATACCGCACTTAAACTCAATAACCATATTGAAGAAAAAACACAGGAGCTTAAGGACGTTGAGATGGATGAGAAGCAGAACAGATTGACTATAGAAGACATAGCAAAAAATCTAATGGAAAGGTAAAAAGGAATATTGAGAAAAGATAATAACATTCCCGAAATTAAGCAGGATGATACGTACGGTATTGGCGATAACTTCATGATATCGAGAATAAAGATCGGTAGGACAACGTTTATTGTATCCAGCTATTTTGAAGATGATAAATCATTTACAGAAGCAATGGAACAGGTAATCAAACACAAAATTAAAGCGTCATAATTGGACTTGCTGCAGATTGCGGAGTATACTGAGTATAGGCTGAACTACTTCGTAATCTGTGGTGTTTTCATTGGAAAGGATAAACATGCAGAATAATTACAAAGTAGGACTATATCTAAGACTTTCACGAGACGACAATAATTCCGAAAGTGAAAGCATGAGCATCTCTAATCAGAGAAATCTGCTCACAAACTATGTAAACGAAAGGGGTTGGGAAATCGAAGAAATATATGTTGATGACGGTATTTCAGGCGTAACCTTTGACCGTCCGGCTTTTAAGCGTATGATTAAAGACATCGAAGAAAAGCGCATCAACATGGTTGTAACAAAGGATTTGTCAAGATTGGGTCGCAACTATGTGAAAGTCGGATATTATACTGACGACTACTTTATACGGCACAAGGTGCGGTTTGTTGCTGTTAACGACAACTATGACAATGACCAGGAAGATGACTTCGTAGCATTTCGCAACGTATTCAATGAACATTATGCGAAAGATACGTCCAAAAAATGCAAAGCCGTAAAGAGGTCTCATATGCAGCAGGGCTTCTTCATCGGCAGTCAGCCGGCAATGGGTTACATACGTGACCCTGAAGATAAGCACAAGCTGGTTATTGATGAGGAAGGTGCTAAAATAGTACGAAGAATATTTCACAGATATTCTATCGGCGATAGCGCAAGACACATAGCTGATACGTTTAACAAAGAAGGTATTCCGACACCGAGAGTATATTTCTTCAATCGGATAGGAAAGCCGAATCCTTACACAAGCGATTCACAAAAATGGGGCAGCAATACGATTATCAGGATGCTGGGCAACCAGGTATACGTAGGTCATATGTGTCAGGGAAAACGCACCAAGAAATCATTCAAGATGAAGCGCAGAGATGTTGTGCCAAAAGATGAGTGGGTAGTGGTAAAAAACACACACGAACCAATCATCGACGAGATTACATGGGACAGGGTGCAGGCAGTCCTAAAACGTAATAAAAGGCGGTCTACGCCTACTTTGCGGGATGACATGACCATTGCCCTATTCTCAGGCAAAGTGCGCTGTGCGGACTGTCAGGCGGTTATGACATATACGTACTCTAAGAATACCGTATATAAGCCGTACTATAAGTATCGCTGCAGCACATACAGCAATCAAGGTAAGACCGCCTGTTCGTACCATGCGATACTGGAAGATGAACTGTATGCTATCGTTCTCTCCGAGATTCAAAAGTTCTCAAAGATAGCATCTATGTATGAGGATGAATTGCTGAAAAAACTGATTGATATTAACAGTGATATCAAGTTGAAAAACAACAGTTTTCTCGAAAAGCCGGATAATTCAGCTTTCTGTTCGGTTAATTTTTCTGACAACTCATTTTGCTTCTGTTCATACTGACACATCAGTTTTTTAAACATTTGCTCTGAAATGTTCCCGTTTGCCATCTGGTCTATCAGTACATCAATTCTCTGAGTTGTTCCGTTAATCTCTCTATTAGTTCTACGTACCTGCTTTTCGAGAAAACTGTTGTTTTTCAACTTGATATCACTGTTAATATCAATCAGTTTTTTCAGCAATTCATCCTCATACATAGA
>Ga0180435_10002864_pt1 | contig 17477 bp, 7 predicted proteins | sample SS_ome_3_FD_132467 | JGI IMG/M metagenome (GOLD analysis project Ga0180435, IMG submission 132467) | Hypersaline lake sediment archaeal communities from the Salton Sea, California, USA - SS_3_S_1 metaG | ecosystem: Environmental > Aquatic > Non-marine Saline and Alkaline > Hypersaline > Sediment...
AAACGGATTGTGAAAAAGGTCCCGAGTACGATGAGATGATCAAGAAAACGCTCAAGGCTCGCAACGCAGTTTCCCTTTGGTTGAATGACTACAAGCAACAGGAGCGAGAAGTGGCTAGAAAACAAAACGAGATTAAGAAGAAACTTCGAGAGGAAACCGAAAAGACATTCCACGAAGAGTTTATAAGACGGTTACGTGAGGCCAAATTGTACGGTCGAGGAGTGTTTAACATTGTGGGAAACGTGAGGTCTGCAGAGAAAGCATTGAAAGAAGAAACCGAAAGGCTGGAGGAATTGATGGAGTTACGTCGGCAAGCAAGGGGGGCGTGTGAGAAGAGCACTATCCTTTTTGATGAAGAAGGAAAGGGTTTGTTTCGATGGAGTAAGGAGGTGTCAAAGGAAGACCAACAGTTGTTGGCCCTGAACACAAACCCTCCTCGCATTGATACTTCCGACCTCTCTCCAACAGAGCTGATCAAGGCCATTGAAAATATGGCAGCTGAGGGGTGGGCCAAGGTGTTTTCTGGAACTACCAAGTTCGGGGAGATTGCCGATCAACAGCGTGCAAAAGGATCGAGCAAGGAGTTCATGAATGCTTACCCCGATGTACTTCCCTACCTGAAGGCGATCAACGAACGAAATGAACGGATCGTGAAGCGTATGGCAGAGCTCTTTACCACAAGCGAGTACGACTATGAAGAATCCGATGACTACAAGTACGGTAAAGTGAACAGAGTGGTGTACACCAAGCTTGTTGGTAAGGACTGGCTGTTTGATAAGGACTGGACTGAGGAATGGATCTACCTCAAGTACGACTACCCTAGCATCCTCCAAGTGAACCAAGAGGCGTTCGATCGATTGGTTGGAGAGGGTGGTAGAACAGCTCTGTTGGACGAGTTTTTGAAGTTCTTGAAGGGCGTGCGCATGGTCGCCTACGCAAACGATGTGTTTAGCACGCCATTGAACATTACCGCCAAGGATTTCAAGGAGGTGAACGAACTCACGGACCTCATTCGGCGTATAACAATCGAACCTCCTTGGTTTCGTGGTGAATTGGGGTATATGGAAAAGGAAGAGAAGGAAGACTATTATTAATAAAGAGGTTTATTTGACAAACTGGGAAAAGTTCACTAACTTTGCCCTCTAGATGGCCATGAAGAGACTAGCAACGGTTGCCAGGGAGAGAAGGGGCTTGCATGGTGGAGGGCGGAGAGTGGGCCGTCTTGCCACCACGGGAGGCCTGGGAGAAGGTAGATTGAGTTCCTTAAGTGAGGGCAGTTGCGCTGGCTCCTCCCGGGGCTCTCGGATCAGTCGCTTCCTGCGCGAACCCGACTTCTTCTTGATGGAGAATCGACGGCCCTTGCTGTCCGAGAAGGTGATACTCCAGAGACGGTCACACTTGTACACGGGCGGCTTCTCGCCATTCCGGGCCATCTTGTTGAGTGAGGCGGAAAGGTAGACTGCTGTAGAACCCGGTTTCTTCGGGTAGAAGCGAGGACCAGTCGCGTTGAGGTCAGGGCCCAAGTGGCGCTTGGTGGGCGAGCCAGCCAACCGCGTGATCTTGTGAGTCTTTCGGTGAATCAAGAGTAGATCTACCCCGACCACTTCCAGGTTTTTGGGGTGTTCAATTTGCACAGCACACCTGTGGCGTTCCGACGAGTTGCTTCCGCTGCACACATCATTTCCTTGTGGAATGGTAATAGAGATAAGGTTTTTTGTCTTTTCAGTTGGTCCTGGGGAGGTGTCCATCGCACTTGTTGAATTTTTTTTCTGTTTATTTTTTTTTCGGTTGGAAAATTTTGTGTTCGTCGTTTGTGTCCTTTTCGAAAAATTGTGACGTACCAATTTTTCTACTCTCGGACCTTGATCAACGCCTGGATTTCCTTGGGCATGCGGGAGCCCACATAGTGCATGAACTTCTCAATGGTGTCGCAGTTGCGCAGGCAGGTGTCCACAGCGGTCTCAAAGTCCTCGACCGTGATCACCCGATCCGCATTGCAGTCACAGTGGTCAAAGATCTTCTCGCAGCTCTCGGCAAAGGGCTCTTCCCAGGTGTGAATGTACGCCCGACGGGCCTTGTAGCACTCGTCAATGGTGAAGAGGCCGTCACCGTCCACATCGAAACCGGCCTTGAACACCTCGATGGCGCTCTGTCGGTCGTATTTACAGGTTTCCAGAGAGGCTTGGTTCTTCTCACGCTCTGCTCGGGTCACAGTAGCCCCATTGGCACAGAGAGAAGGAAGGATCTCGTTTGGGTCTCCCGAGGTACTGTTGTTCGTGTGGTGTGAGGAGTGGTGTTTTTTGCCAAGGGTTGGTGTGGCGGAAAAGATGAGGAGGGCCAAGCAGGCCATGACGATAAAAGCACGAATCATTGTGCACGGGTAATCGATCAAGTAAATTTATGTGGACGGTGTGGGCCGGGCTCATATCTTATGTATCGCACAACCACCTTTCTTCTTCTGCTGTTGTTTGTCAACCGTGTGACCTCAGTGTGTAAAAGTAACCAAGACTGCGAAGCGTGCCATATTTGCAGTGCGGACGGGATCTGCCACCAGGTTCCACCCTTTACGGACCCCAACAACGATTGTGGGAGTGCGCTCATATGTGGGGTCCGTTCGGTGTGCGGTCCCCTGGCCCATTGTGTGCTGGAACACAAACCCTCGTGCAAGTGCCACTACGGAACAGGAGAATGCCTTTCCGACGTTCAAGAAATTCCCATTGGTGTAAGTGAAGAGAAAGAAGAAAGGGCACTGGTGACGGAAAAAGACCTAGAGATTTCTTCCAGGATGCCTGGGACTGGAGAGGAGCTGTCGCACTCGAGCGAGATTGCTATTTTCATCATGTGTATATGTAGTATCTCCCTGTTTTGCTTGATGATCTTTGCGATCGTCTCTCTCCACTCAAAAAAGTCATCGAGGGACACGGTGACCTACCTAACACCACCAAAACACGCGGAAAGGCCTTTCGTCCGTTGGGATTTTTTTCAAACAAGAAGAGGACACTCATAAAATAAAGACAAAGAACAGAAACCCATTTTGAACCAACAAATGTATTCGCGAAGAACACGCAAGAGGGAGCGAGCGTGGAGACGGGATTTGTTTCGAAGTGCTCTGGTGTTGGCAGGCCTATTTGCTCTGGGCATACTGATCGTAGCGCTCTCGGGCACCGACCACGATCGTCGATGTAAGCAACCCAAGCCTTCGGATCAGTATAGGGCAATCGAGTCTCATCATTACGGAACGCCTGCTGGGGCTCCCTTCACTCGACTGACTGGAGGAAAAACCACAAAGACTTACTGGACGAATGACACCACGCCAGTGCAAGTGACTGACGCTCTCTGTGATCCTTCCCTGGACTTTGAGGACCCGTCCAACCCCACACCGCATAAGCCAGTGGTTACTCTGTTTGCCTTCTTTGGTCAGTTTATTGTACACAGTTTTACCCTTCAACAAGGAGACATGAGCAAGGCGCCAGTGTTTACTCATTTTGCGCGAAACTTTCCTGGAGTAACTCCTTCCCAATCCATTTTGGATGAGTATGGCGTACAGCAAATCAACACAATCAACCCCTACTTGGATAACTCAGCCAACTATGGGCATACGGACGAATTATCGCAATCTTTGAGGGCTCTGGATGGAACAGGCAAAATGAAGATGAGTTCGTCCCCTCACCACGAAGGACACCTTATTCCCCTGGGGGTGGACGGGAACTTCACCTCGGGAGATGTTCGCGTGCGCGAGAACCTGATGCTGACTTCTTTTCACACGCTTTTTTGCCGGGAACACAACCATTGGGCCGAACAATTGGCCCAGGAACATCCCCAGTGGGACGAAGAACGCCTCTTCAACACGGCACGGCACATCGTGATCGGAGAGATTCAATCGATCACCTATAACGAATGGTTGCCAGTTCTCCTGGGCACAAGGGACTTGTTTGGTCACTCGGCTTGCTACCACCCAGACCTCCGCTTGACCATTCGAAACGAGTTGGCTGGCGCGACCTTGCGCGTGGGACACTCGCTCATTCCCAATCACTTGGAGGCGAGAGATGTGTTTGCAGGCTACGAGATCCCCGGACTGGAAGTGAGTTTTTTCGACTCGTTTGAACAACCTTTGGCGCAAAGTTCCGTGTACCTGCACGATATCGACACGTACATGCTGGGGTCGCTCTACCAAAAGGCGGAGTTCCTAGACACGCTTATCCAGGGTGCCCTGATGTTCCCCCCTGAAATGGGAGGTATTTTTAACTTGGGCGCCTTCAACGTGGCACGAGGTCGAGACCACGGTCTCCCCTCCTACCAAGATGCATTCGAGGATGTGATGGATCGACCCTTCCGCTCCATTCGAGAGGATCTAACTAGTAACCCTAAGCTTGCGCAAGCGCTGGAGCAAGTTTACGATAACGGAAATGATCCTATTGATCTCTGGATTGGTATTCTTTCCGAGAACAAACGGGGAAACTCCCTCTTGGGCCGAGTGGGTAGGCACATTGTCGCCGAACAATTTATTTTCATGAGGAATGCGGACCCTTACTACTACGAGTGGGATGAGGTGGTCGAGCCCTGGAGGAACATCATCCACGCCACACGTATGGTGGACATACTCCGCCGAAACACCAACATTGAGGAGAGTTTGCTCGAAGGTCGTTCGTTTTTTCATTAAAGACACCCTACACCAATTTCTCGTGCACCGGAGAGTATGTTTTTAAGCAATACATTCATCGTGAGCCCTGTGTTCACCACAAGAGATGCCAACTTGATTGACATGCTCAAGACCCAGCATGCGATGGCCAAGCACACCTTGGAAAAAGAAGAACCCTTCTTCCGTGCGGAAGGCTTGGTCAACGAGGTCATGGCAGGTCTCCTGGTCGATTCACGCTATCCCGATATCACCTTTGTCACCCCAGCCTCGTGGGTCTTTCACACCCTCAACTTTTCCACGGTCTGTCGGTTCTCGATTGTGTGCACCAATACCCTGCGCGCGTTCAGCAGCTCCTTCATCCGTGAGCTGGTCCTTCTCTACGGACGTTGCTTGCAGATGAGCTCGTGCTTCCAGGACGACCATGATTGCGCCATGTTACTGGAGCGTCTGGACAATGGGTTTCGCCAAGCAGTCGCGTTCGAAGACCCCAAGCGCTTGCTGATGAAGGCCTACTCCACGGACATCTACTACCTGGATCAAGAGAGTACGATAGGTTACTTTGAATACTTTCGGGAGGAGTTTGACAAGGTGACCCTCCATAACCTCATCTGCGAGGACAGTGAGGAGCAGTGTGTCCTCCGTACCCACCAGGAAGGCTACTATTTTAACGGTCTTCCCCCTTTTGTCGAGAACAAGTCCTCGGAGAAGATCGTCCGCCAGCTTCGCGAGAGGGCCTTCCGTCAAGAGTTCCTGCGTTTTATTTCTCTGCTCAGCGCGCCCGTGTATACCACGCACGACATAGGCCAGTACCACAAGCTGAACAAGTTCATCACGCGTGAACTGGAGATCGCCGACAAGATTCGGGTGGAACTGCAACAATTTTCTGATCAGGGGAAATACCGACTGCCCTTCATTACGACCAAGGAGTACGCCAAGAGTGTACTGCAAAAGATCATCGTCACGGAGAAAAGTGAGCCGATCACGGCCGCCAGTTCTTCCTCCTCTTTTCCTTCCCCTCCTCCAGAGAAAAAGAAAGAAGAGGAAGAAGAGGAGAAAAAGGAGGGGGAAGGCGTAGAAGAAGTTGCGGAGGAAAAGAAAAAAGAAGAAGAAAGGGACAACACAGAGGAGAAGAAAGAGGGAAAGAAAATAACCTCGCTGCCTCCAGAGGAAGTGGGAGGGTGCTCAATCATGTAAAAATAATAAAATTACTCAATTTTGCTATAAATGCGTTCCTGGGGTTCCCAGTAGTGTGAATCCGATATGGTGTAGTGGTAACACCCAACGCTTTCACCGTTGTGCCCGGGGTTCGATTCCCCGTATTGGAATATCAATTTTTATTGTTTATTTTTTTTATTTTTGGATGGCAGTTCTCCTCGCCTCCGCTTCTTTTTTTCTAAACAGTTCCTTCTCTGCCTCAGTATACAGCGGACGTGGTATTCCGGGTTCTGTGGGTAGTGCTGGGACGATTCCGCGCAATATCTCGTCGTCATTATAAAACGGTGTATACCAATCCAAGTATAGGTCACCCGCCATACTTTTTTTTGAAAAAGTTTTTGTCTATGACGGTGTAAGGATTTGCTTTTTCTGTCTTTGGTGGTCCAGTTCTTCCACCGTATTGGAGGCCATCAAATTAACAATCAAAAAAAAAAAGACAACAAGGGTCTTTAATGTTAACGGTAGTGTTTAGTTTGATTGTTTGCTAGTCGTCCAGACTTTGAACGAGTGGTATCCGAGAGGAGTCCACCTCTCTTGGGGTGTTGGAGTACTTGTAAGGGTACAAATGGTTTGGATTCACACCCTGGTTGCCCACATTCAGCTCGGACCAGTACTCGTGGAAGGCTGGGTCTGCAGGGTAGCTTGTTTCCAAGGCAGGAGAGTAGACAAAGCCCTCCAACCTCAAATTGGCCATGAAGCACACGCACACGCAGATCGAAAAGATGGCAAAGAAGGCCACAATCACCGAGAGGAAGATGATCAACGAAGTATACTTTCCTCCCACGCCCCCACAGTCCGCATCACAGTAGTACTGAGTGGTGCCCACGGGATCCATGTCGATCAGTCCATCGAAATAGGCCACCGTATTCGCCCCGAGCAAGGGATAGACCACAATGAAATGCCACGTGCCTTGCACGGCAATGTTTCGGTTCCAGGCGTACACCCAGCGGACGTCCTGGCGGGGATCGTCTCCCTCGTAAATGCTCTTTCGTCGCTCGTAATTGGTCACTCTCGTCCCAATAGGTAGACCCTCCGCTTCATTGCCCGTAAGGTCCAGGGCCACGCCAGTCCGGTTGGTCACGTTATCCAACCAGTAGGCAGCCACAAACACTCCGTCCGTGCTCTGGGGGTACAAGACTTCATCAGGGTCTTGTGCGTGCCAGTTGTCCGAGAACACCAGCTCGACCATGCTCTCCAGGCACATTTCTAAATATACAACGGCTGTCTGGTCCACCCGTCTTCCTCCACAGTCCACAAACTTGTTTTTCTGCACGATGGCCATGTCGAAGCCGCGTGCAAAGATCGCGTGCCCGGGAGCGCCCGTGAAGGTGTTCTCGTCCGCCTCAAAGATCGAGCAAGTTTGGTCAGAGAGCACGCGGACCACGTGGTCTCCCCCGTAGTTCCGGAAATCGCAATCCACCATGGCAAAGTTTTCGAATTGGCCATCAATGGCGGGCGAGGTGCTGTCGTCCGCGTTCACCCCATTGAACGTACATCGGTCAAAGGTAATGTTTCGGGCGATCACTCCGCTATGAGGACGAATGGTGGGCCCTCGATCTCCCAATTGGTGGTAAAAGGTCAGGTTGAAAAAAGTTAGATCGTGTCCTCCCAGCAACACCGAGTGCTGAGAAACGGTCACGTCCGCTCCATCGTTCGAAAAGATCGTAAAGTTGCTTCCCTGCAAGTCCCAGGGAAGTTGGTAGGGTTGCTCTTGGCGGACAATTCTTATCATCCTATTGGGGTCCCGACAGTTGCGCACAGCAGAGCTCACTGAGGTGAAGATCCATCGATTGAAGTAGGGGTTCTCAGGCACAAAAGTACCGTTTCCTGGGTCCACGATGCAGCTATCGGGAGGAATCACGGGGCATCCATCATTACACACAGCACACTCCTCAAACATGCCATCCAATGCATCCTCAAAGCCAGCACAGTAGATGATGTCCGCACTCATTCCCTGAATGCCAGGTCCATTGGTCGGAAGGGTGTCGGGCGTGTACACCCCTTCGGCAAAGAGGAGGGTGGAGTTGATCGAGTTCAGCTCGTTTGCCAGTACTCGTAGAGGGTAGAGGCCGGGCTGGAAGAAGGGGTAGAGGGTGGTGTTCTGTCGTCCTGGGGTCAAGGTCTTCAAGATGGTCTCTCGATCGATCGAGTACAAGCGAAGGCCGACTGTGTACCCTCTCTGGGTGACATCCAATTGGTAGGTTCCCAAACCAGTGGCATACTGAATGAGGGTGCTTTGGTCGGTGATCACTCGGGAATTTTCGGAGGTCTGGAAGCCAGTGGCGCCAAGGGCAGGCTTCAAATTGGTCTTGGTCAAGTCCTCAAGCGTGGTGTCAAACGGCTCAATGTCATCGGTCTCCACACTGTTGAGGTTGAAAGGGTCAGCAAACAGACCATCGGATCGAGCAGGCTTGGGTGATAACTGAATGCGGTCGTTCTCCAGATCATCAATAAGCTGGAGGAAGTCTTCCTGGTTCTCGAGGAGCACACAAGTGTTGTTCCAGTAGCGGAATCGTCTCGGTCGTCCCGTCTCGTACATCTCCCAACAGGCAAAGCGCACCTTGTTCCCATCACCCCCTCCAAAGGGGAAGAGGAAGGGTTTGGTCTGGTTGGCGTAGTTGCTCTCGTACACATAATCGCCCACTGAATCGGGGTTCATCTCAAAGTTGAGCAAGGCGTGCTCCTCGAACTGTCTCATTCCACAATCGTGGAACACGTTGTCGACGAACTCAATGTTTCCAGGGGCGATTACGCGGACTGCATTTCCATCAAAGTCGCGGAAGTAGTTCCCTCTCATGGTGAAGAAACTTTCGGGAGCGTTGCTCAGTGGAGGAGGAATGGGGTTGCGCACTCTCCCATCCAGAGTCTCCACATACTGTTCTGCAGCTTCCACACTGCCCAGTTGTTGTACGAGGTCCTGGAACTCGCTGTCCGTGATTTCGTCGTCGGTCCGTTGGGGGATGACAAAGGGGTTGATGTCTACCACCGTGTAGGGACGATAGCGTACCATCACGCCATCCATGTCGGGCGAACGCTCCCACTTGAACACATCTCCATTGGGCAACGAGACCACGCCAATCAGGCCCTTCAAACTGTCATCTTCGATGAAGGCGATTTGCGTGCCCTCGGGGTAGTGCCACCAGTTGTACGCGAGGCAATCCACCATGGCAAAGTCTCCGTCCTCTTCCCTCATGTGCACATCGATCATCCGCGAGCGGAACTCGTAGAGATAGTACCGGCCATCAAAACAGCAATCCTCAAAGTAAATTTGGAAGGCAGAGAACTCGTCTTGCGTGCGGAACAGTTCGAAACCTGGCTCAAAGTCGTTCAGCTCAAAGTAGTACCACCACTCGATCGATTCGAGGGCAGTCAGATCGGCCACGATCAGGTGGTTCCCTTGAATGACTGGCTTCTCGCAACAGGGAATGTCCATTCCTCCGATCGCGTACATATTCCGCCGGAAAAGAATGTCCTCTCTTCTCAGTCGAGCCCGACCGCTCGTCACGTTGCAAGGGTTCAGTTCCAGGGAGTAGGTGTTGCACTGGGTCACGTTGTTGGTGTACGCAAACCCATAGAAATCGGTGATGATAAAGTCGAAACGGGGGTTCACCTGAATTTGGGGATAGAAGAGGTTCACGTCCAGGCAATCGGGGAAAGCACACCCAATCCACTGGAATTGGCCAGGGGGTTGGAAAGCAAAGTCGTAGGGATCGTCCGCAATCCGTCTGGTGTCGGATACCCGCGCAAGTGCATTGGTGATGAAGAGGTCGGAACGAGAGGCAAACGAGATGAAAGGAGTTTCGACAAACTTCATCGCAATTTGCCCGTGTGTGGCCATGTTGTCCCGGATGTTCTCCACGGTCCACCCTCCTCGCGTGAAGGAGTAGACGACAGTAGAGCGATCTTCCTGTTCGTCCGTGACTGCCTGTCTGTTCCCGCGGAAAGTGCACCGGTAGCCTATGTTGGCGTTACACCCAATGTCCGCATCTGGGTTGATTTCCAGGGGGTTGAGAGCACTATCAAAGGCTGTTTGATCGTAATCCACTCCCAGGATAAAATTGAGCATGGCCTCGATGGTGGTCTCCTCGGCTGGAGAAGCGAGGAACTCGTCGGGTGTACGGCTCTCAATCGACACGATGTCCACGTCTGCGCCCTCGTTCAGGCCCACACACTCTTGGAAAAGACACTCCTCAAAGACGATGGCCTGCATGGCACGTCCTCGAAACGCTCGTCCAGTGAGATCGCGGAAGGTGTTCAGACGAACCACAGTACCATTTCGCGCAGAAATGTCAATAGCGCGGACAAAGAACGAGCGAACCAAGTTGAACTCAAAGGTAAATTGGTCTCCAATGATGCCCACAATCGCACCAATGTCAGTCACACCATCTCCCACCAGCTCGCAGTTCTGAATAATCAAATTGTTGGAAACTGCACCTTGCTCTCCTTCTGCAAGAGATTCTTCAATACGGTCAAACTCACGAGAGGGATTGGCAGGAACGATCAAGGGATAATCGTTGGTGTTAGGGTGGATCATCACCAGGCCACGAAGGGTGATGAAATCACCATTGATACGTTGGTTGGAGTCCACGATCACTGCTCGATCGTAACTGCCCAGCCAGAAGTTGTCTCTTTGAATGCGAATTCGCTCCTCGTAAAAGTTCTCTGACTTTTCCACAATCACTGCATTGAGAGAACACCGTTCAATCCCTTCGTCATCGTTGCCCGAAATGGCATCTTGAATGCGGTTGTACCGAAGCACCCCATAGTCAGGCGTCATGGGATTGTACAGACGATTCACCAGGCACGCTTCGGTTAGAGGAAGAGGTCGATACTGATAACAAGGATCAAAAAGCTCTCCTAGGGACGGATTACAAAATCTTCGGTTCCACTGGTTCGGGTGCCCGTCCACCCAATCGTACCTTGTTCCCGAAACATAGGGAGAAAGCCTTCGGCTCTCGTAGATGATCCCATGGCCAGTGTAAAAGTGGGGCACTTTGAGGGCGAACCGCACAATCACGTCCCACCCACTATCGTGGCGGACCCCAAATCGCTCAAAGCACCAACCATAGGGCAAGTCCTGAGCCACGTTGTTCTGCTGGAACCAAAGATCGGGGTTTTCAGGTATGTGATCAATGAGGAAAGCGCACGCGTGCTCATCTGGAGGACGGGTGGTAATGTTACCCAAATAACTGTTGGTCCCCTCGGGCGTGTCACATCGACAAGCAAGGGTTCCGTCCGCCAAACAAGCAAGAGTAGAAGAACTGTCGTCCGTGTAGCCCGTTCCTGTGGTCGAATTACCCACCACGGTCATGTTACCTCCAATGTCCACGTTTCCAATGCACGAGCAGGGACCTGGACCAGGCACAATGTAAGAGTTGTCACAAGGAAGTGTGAGGAACCCATCTGCTGGAACGGGTTCCGAGGGTACATAGGTTCCTCCCGTGCAAAGGGTCTCGTTCTCTGGCAAGTAGCACGCGTAACTCATTCCGTCCCAAGTGAGCATGCCATCCAACACTTCACAACGGGCCCCTCCATAGGGAAGGGTGGCATTCAGTTCACATGGGGTGCCAATGCAAGTGGTTCGATCGCAAGGCACTGTCAGTGCACCATTGTCACATTGACAGGAAACAGTCAAGTAACCAGTGGCATTGCAAGTGGCCAAATTGCAAGGGTGGTTCACGCCCTCGTAGTAGAGGGTTCCGTTCACACAGGTTCCTTCGTTGCACTCCACCACGGCCATGCCATTGTCACATTGGCCCACGGGTACGGGAGGAGGTTGCCCGTCTCCATAGGTTCCTCCGTCGTAAGGACACCACACCACTCGGTCCACGCAAGTCTCGCCAAAGGGTGCATCGGGAATGGGATTGTTGCACTCGGTGATCGAGGTGGCCCCAGAACCAATGCCAGTCGTGTTACTGGTGGGATCGTAGCCAATCGGACAAGGACAGAGTAACTCTCCCGCAGCAGCACATCCTTCCACCTGGTAGGTTTCCGTGCGATTCACGGGAACCTCCTCCATCACAATCGAGGTCTCGTTCATGAACGGCCCTGTATTGTTGTATTCCACCTCCACAATCTCAAAGTCCAAGTAGGTGAACGAGACCGTGCGGTTTTCGCTCACACAAGGAATGATCAGGGAACTGTTGCCTCCAGTCAGCTCCTCAAGAACTGGAGTGAGGAAGGGGAGGTCGATCACAATGTCTCCCGCAGTCGTGTTCACTTGCACTTGCTGTCCATTGCCCAAGGTGATGGTCTCGGTCATGGTGGGGTAATCGCAAGGCACAAACACCGCACAATCACTGTCAAACTGTCCGTAGGTCTCGGTCACCTGGAGAAAAGGACATCCATTCAATTGGGTTTCCAGTGCATCCAAACAATAGAGTTGTCCTCCTTCACAGCGAACTGTGGCCGAGATATCGTAGTCACAGGAGACAGGGGCCAGATCGGCCACACCACAGTGACGGTTGTTGTACACCGCAAACTCTCCCTGGGTAATGTGATTGGCGTTCAAGTACACACAGGCAGAAGTGGTTCCTCCACAGGGGCAGAATATGTTGTCGTGTACATTGTAATTCTGCAAGCCAGAAGAATAGATAGCACTCCCCGGAATCGTTTCGAACACTGAGTACTCCACCAAGAGGTTGGTGTTTTCGTTGCACGAGTGTTGACACACCGCATACTCTCCGATGTAATTGCGAATGGTGCTATCTATAATGGTCAAATTCTGATTGCGTAAGCATCCAATGTAAAGAGGTTCAGCAGGCGTTCCGCCAGCAGCTAGGCAGTCCGCACGGAAAGTATCGTTGGCGGCCACTTGCTCTCGTAATTCCGCAAGAACGTAACAGGGATCTCGTTGTGTGGGATCGATGTAAGTGGGCTCTTCTACCAGGGCAGTCATGTTGCACCCTAGTACATACTCGGCGGGCATGAACTCGGTGCCCATGGGGAGCGTGGCTCGGATTCCAGCTAAAATGGCACAAGGGTCTCGCTGAGAGGGGTCCAAGTACGTGGGAGGTTCTTGTCCAGGAATGATCTGACAGCCAAACTCGTCCTCCAAAATGGTCATGTCCATGCCCATCTCCGTCATCTCGGGAGGTGCAGGTAACTCGCAAGGTTCCGTGTCCTTGTCGAAGTTGAAAGCCACTCCACCCAGCAAAGTCAGAATGATGCGGTAGGTGATCACGCGGATACTCTTCACGATGTCCAAGCCACTTGTGTAAAAGGTCCCATCAGGCTCTGTGAACCCGGGAACCAGCACCAAGTCGCCCTCCTCCCAATCCACGGGCAAAGGCTGACCGTACGTGTTGTTGGCCACGTCGGCAGGAAAGAACTGACCAGGAATAAAATTTCCTGTCCAGTAGGGCGCAAACCCATCGTTCAGAAACCAACCAGGCACAAACCCATCATTGTAAAACTCCTCCCCGTCCACGTACGGGAGATCGGAGGCCACTGCACCAGGAATAAATGTTGCCGTGGTTCCATTCACCACACTCATGGTCATGTTGGTCGTGCTATTGAATACCTCCGAGAAGAAGGGCTGCTCCTCGAACCGGCCCGGAATAAAACGAATGGTCTCGTTGTACGAGGGTCCACTGATCTCCTTCAGGCCCGGAAGCCAGAGACGGCCAAACTCGCCATTGGGATCGATCAGCATTCCGTGGACAAAGGTGCAGTTGTCCGAAATCAGGCATGTGTCCATGTAATCGGTCAGTACTGCCTCGAAAGGAAACTCTTGAAAGAGATCGTTGGCCACGCAGAGACCGTCCGGGTTCTCACAGAAGCAAACAGGCAGGGCAGGGGGGTCTTCGAATCCCCAGGGACCTCCATCCCCCCGAAAGTCCAATTGCGTGTCAAGGTCCACTCGACCAGCTGCAATGGCAGCCAGGTTCCTCAAATAATAATCCGGCTCTCCTGGGAACGGCTTGTCAAACCGCCAGTGGCCCACCAAGTTCACATAGGACCCACTGTCCAAAGTTTCGTAGCGAAGGGCCTGTATTTGAGCCTGCGTTCTTGCTTCCCTCCATATACGCACCTCATCGATGGTCCCGTTGAAGTAACGCCACTCTCCCCCATCGCTTTCAGTGTAAGCTCGTCCGATCTGTGCACCGTAACGAGATTTGTATCCATTGTCCACATAATCAATGTCGGGTTGTCCTCTGGTCTTTTGATCGACCAGCTCTCCGTTGATATAGAGGTATTGGTTTCCGTTGTCCCACACGCCTGCCACGTGCGACCACTGTCCTCTGGGCATGGTTCCCATGAGGGAACGGCCAAAGGCATCGTTCTGGCCCACGTTGAAGGTCACTTCCGAAAAGCCATTCTCGTCAGTTCGATCGGCCCACACCAGGCCAAACCCTCCCGAATCGTTATCGTCGTCATCGTGGTAGTAGCTCACAGTCACAATTCCAGAATGCCTCATCATCTCCCCATCTTCATCAGGACGGACCCAAGCTTCGATGGTAGCCTCTTCTTGTATACGGTGCCATCCAGTCTCATTGGAATTGGGTCGGAGATAGCGATAGCCATCAAAGTACGCGCCCGTCCTCTGACAAGTTCCATTGTTCAAAATGTTTTCTGCGTCCACTTGGCGGAAGTAGGCCCCACAGCACTCAATGGGAGGCTCCGGAAACTCACAACGGAGAGGCTTTGCTTCGGTCAGAAAGATGGGAAACTCGGTAAAGCAGCCCTCCAGCAGAACATTGTCCAGGGTCACCGAGATGTTCTGCGCGTCAATCTGCCATTGATAGAGGCCCACAATGGCCGCTTGTTGTGTGATGTTGACCACGGGCGTGGTGGTGTTCACTGGAACCAGTTCTTCCACAACCGTAGTCGTGTTTGTCGTTGAGTTAAAGTAAGTGACGTTTTGAGGTTCCAGAATGGTGATCAGGTCTCCCCCCGTGCTCAGCGAAAACTCAATGCCTCTCAGTATAATATCCTTGGTTTGGTTGTAGAAGAGCCCCTCAAACACCCCATAACCCTCGTAAATGTACTGGGTGCCTGTGAACTCGATCAGCACGGGGTCGTACGGACAATTTTCCAGGGCGTCCACCAGGTTTTCGTACACCAATTGGGTGGGAAGAACGATCGCCTCATCCTCGTCATCGGGGTAGCCCGGACAGAGCACTGGCCCAGTGTCGTTGACAAAACGAGAAGGAGGTGCTCGAGAACAATCGGGCTCCGTGTACTCCCCATACACAATGCAAGCATTATCGGAAAACTGGGGATCGTAGGGCGCTGCAGGCAGTCCATTATCTCCCAAAAATAGACCGTAGGTCTGCGCAGACCACACACTCACCAGCGCCAATAATACTACGAGGAAACGACTTGTCATTTTCTCGTGTTCGTCCTTCACTTGGAGTGACGATTTTAAATGAAACAGAAAAGAATTTTCGATTGTTTGTTGAGGTTTATTCACATGGAGGAAGCACACTCTCCCTCCGGTCCGGTCGAGCCCACTTGCGTGACAAGGGTCATCGTGGATGATAGTGTGGACTTGATCCAAAAGTTGCTAAACTTCAGTTGCTCAGTAGATGTGTGCACGTTGGCTTTTGATACAATGGGGTTGTAATAGCGGGCAAAGATGACCCCACTGTGGTCGGCGCCCTCGGGAAAGTGAAAGCTCCTCACCGTAAACTGGTTGCCATCCTCTCCCCTTCGCGTCTTGTCGATTGCCTGGTTGAAGGCCGACTCGTTGATGCGCCTGGGCGGAATAAAGTTTCCTCGGAACATCGGCAGGCTATTGTATCGCTCCTCCAGGGCCTTTCGAACATCTGCTCTCATCACAGCAGAGTCGGTGTCAAAGACGAACCAGTAGCTCTTCATGTTGGGCGGGCGGAGCACCGCATTCACACGCACCCACACATAGTCGTATGTTATACGCACACAGTCGTTTTTCGAGGAGAATATGGTCGTGTTAAGGTTGGGCCACACAACCTCGTTGTATTGGTTGGTGAACATTCTCTCTGTCTCATCGTTCACGGGCAGCTCGTAAAAGGGGCTAAAGCTGTGTCGATTTCCTTTGGTAGGCACTTGCACGTAGAACTTGCGCCCTATACCCAGTAAACGTTGCAAAGTGCACCTATTATCGCCAAAATCGGTTCTTTTGGCGGGATTGGGTAACTCCCACACCTCCCAGCCTCTCTTGCGCAAGTCGGGGCCATTCATCGTAATAAGGCGACTCTCCTCGTGAAAGATAGTCTTTGCCTTCAACGCTGCCAACATTGCCTTCTCGTTCGCCTTTGGATCAGGGGCAGAAGAGGAAGAGGAACTAGCAGCCGCAACCGGCTCCTCTTCCTCCCTCTCCACGTCCCTGGGATTGGTCTGGCGGTGGTTGCAGCTCTTGTTCTGCTCCACCATCACTGCCCGAAAATGCGCAGTGGAGTACTCCTGTTGCTTGTACTCCTTGATCATGTTCTTGACCGCATTGATCGCTGCCTTTGGAACGCCAAAGGCGAGGATGGCGTGTATCATCGCAACTCGCTCGTTTCCGCCCTTGGCCAGGTCGTCCAGTAGTTTGGCAAACCACTCGCAAAAGACCTTGTTCTGCTCCGTCCATGCAGTGGTTCCCTCCAGTGTATCCGTGATCTCATTCATCAGGGTTTGGGGGGTCGTCTTCTCCCCACGAGCCTTTGCGTACTCCTTAAACTTCTCCACAAGAGCAATGAGCATCGGAAAACTGCTATTCACACGCTCTTGAAAGGTGGCCGCTCGAGGCTGGCTCACATGGGTACACTTGGAGAGGTCTACCAAGACAGTAGGGTGCTCAAACCGGGCAGTCTCGTCCGAGGGAGGGTAGATCGCCACCAAGCTGCCGTAAGAGCTATTCATCCTTTTCATGCCCTCCTTCTTGTGAAATACACGAGATGGGTAGCCAAGGCTTGCCGTGGTACCCTTGTCCGGGGGGTAAAGCACCTTGATGCCAGCGATCTTGCTCCCGGCCACTTGCTTACGAAGCTCCTTTGTGTACTCGGGAAACCCCACACGGCCAGAAGCCAGCAGAACGGGGACCAAGTTGCCCTTTCCGTCCAAGGTGGCAAGCTGGGAAAAGAATCCAGCCCGGCCGGCGCACGCGCTACACTCTCCAAAGTCGCTCTTGTGTCCACACTTGACCATGTCCAGAACAAGCAGAAAAGGCACATTATCCAGCGTAGTCAAGTTGCCCATGCTTCTGATGACGGCCTCTGCGGTCTCGGGAAGGATCGAGGTTGTCGCGTTGAACTCAGTGATCTCCGTCGTAATCTCGGTGATCTTCGCCAGGGTGGGGTTCTCGGCCAACATAGCTCGAATGGCATCCATACGCTCCTTCACCTTCTTCTCTCTCTCCTCCTTGCTCATTCCACTCTCCTGCTCCTTGGAGGGATCCGTCATCACCTCCTTGGAGGGATCCGTCATCACCTCCTCCGTCACCTCCTTCATGTAAATCTCGCACTCGGGTCCAGCAGCCATTGGTAAAAATAAAGTTTTGTTTTGTTCGTGTTGTTTGGTTGATTTTTTTTTATTTTTTTTTCTTTTCAAATTTTGTGTTCGTCTGAAAAAATTGGTACGTCATAATTTTCCAACGAACACAAAATTGTGACGTACCAATTTTTTTTCGTTCACACTTGACGTACAATCTCACAGGAGT
>Ga0180435_10002865_pt1 | contig 17470 bp, 9 predicted proteins | sample SS_ome_3_FD_132467 | JGI IMG/M metagenome (GOLD analysis project Ga0180435, IMG submission 132467) | Hypersaline lake sediment archaeal communities from the Salton Sea, California, USA - SS_3_S_1 metaG | ecosystem: Environmental > Aquatic > Non-marine Saline and Alkaline > Hypersaline > Sediment...
TCGTCGGGCTGATCTACATCTTTCACCGCCTGACGACGCATCGCTTCCTGCGCGTGCGCCAGCGTATGGCGGACGTCACCGCCCTGCTGGCCGAGTTCCTGCAGGGCATGTCGGTGGTGCAGATCTTCCACCGCGGGGAGTATGCGCGCCAGCGGGTCTACCGGGCGAACGAGCGCAAGTTCAGCGAGGATGCCTACGTCAACATTGCCGTCTGCATCTTCTTCAACACGCTCTTCATGCTTGAATCGGTCAAGATCGGGCTCGTCTTGCTGCTGGGCGCGATCTGGGGCGTGACGCCGGGCGTGATCGTGCTCTTCATCCTGCTCGTCTGGAAGGAGTTCGATCCGATCGCGCGCACGGCCGATCAGCTCGGCAGCTTCCAGAAGGGCATCGCCGGGGCGCGGCGCATCTTTGCCCTGCTCGACATCGTGCCGCGCCTGCAGGAGCGGGAGACGACCGGGCCGTGGCCGGGACTGAACCACAGCATACGTTTCGAGCACGTCTGGTTCTCCTACACCGACAACGAGGACTGGGTGCTCAAGGATGTCGACTTCGAGATCCCGGTCGGTAAGCGCTTTGCCCTCGCCGGTGTGACGGGCGGCGGGAAGACGACGATCATCTCGCTCCTGCTGCGCTTCTACGATCCGCAGCGCGGGCGCATCCTGATCGACGGAGTCGACATTCGCGAGCTGTCGCTCGCCGACCTGCGGCAGCACTTCGCGCTCGTCTTGCAGGACATCATCCTCTTCCCGGGCTCGGTGCGGGACAACATCTGCCTCGAAGCGGCCGGGGTCGAGGATGAGCGCATCTGCCGGGCGGCGCGGACGGTGGATGCCGAGCGCTTCATCGAGCGCCTGCCGCACGGCTACGCGACCGAAGTCTCGGAGAAGGGCACCAACTTCAGCCGGGGCGAGCGCCAGCTGCTCTCGTTTGCGCGCGCGCTCGTCGCCGACCCGGACGTGCTCGTGCTCGACGAGGCGACGAGCTCCGTAGATCCGGAGACGGAGCGCACGATCCAGAGCTCGCTCAAGCGGCTGATGACGGGACGGACGTCGCTGATCGTGGCGCACCGGCTAGCGACGATCCTCGATGTCGATCGCATTCTCGTCTTGCGCGACGGGGAGATCGTCGAGCGCGGGACGCACGGTGAACTGATTCTCGAGGATGGGTATTACGCGCGGCTCTTCCATCTGCAGTTCAAGGGGCAGCTCGAGGAGATGGACGAAACGACCAAGGCCCGCATCGCGTCGGCGGCGGCGGTCCACCGAGCGCCCGAGGGCGCGATCGTGCCCGCCGCCGGCGAGGCGCCGAGCGCGGGATAGATCGGAGACACACGATGCGAGAGAAGATCCTCTGGTTCTGGCGCTACTACCGGCGGTACCCCGGCGTGATCGCACTGCTGCTCTTGCTGACGCCGCTGCACGCGCTGATCAGCGTCACCGTGCCGCGCCTCGTCGGCTTCACGATCGATACGCTGCGCGAGGGCGAGGTGCCGGGGCACTGGCTGGCGCAGTGGTTGGTCGAAGCGGGCGCGCGCTTCTCGCTGGCGCCGACGACCAGCTACGCGGTCGCCTTCATCGCGCTCGGCGTGATCGGCGCCGTGCTCTACGCCTACTTCCAGTCCTGGCGCGCCTGGATGAACATCAAGCTCGAGTGGCTCTTTCGGCAAGACGCCTTCGATCGGATCACGACCAAGGGACCCGACTTCTTCAATCGGTTCCGCACGGGTGATCTTGTCACGCGCATGACCGACGACGTAGCCGAGAAGCTCTCCTGGTTCGCTTGCTCGGGGATTTTCCGGCTCTACGAAGCGCTGCTACAGATCATCTTCGTCGTTTTCGCGATGCTCAGCATCGATCCGACGCTAACGCTCTGGACGGCCGGGCCGCTGCCGCTGCTGGTGGTGATCTTCTTCAAGAGCTCATCGACGCTCGACCGGCGCTACGACGAGCTGCAGAGCCGCATTTCGCGCGTCAACGACGTGATGGAGGCCTGTTTCTCGGGGATCCGCGTCGTCAAGGCCTACGTGCGGGAGGGGGCGCAACGCGAGACGTTCAACCGCACCGCCGAAGACCGGCGGCGGGCTGAGATCGCGGCGGTCAAGGTCGGGACGATCATCGATTCGCTCTACAACTACATCTGGCAGTTCGGGGTCGTGATCGTGCTGCTGGCGGGTGGGTACAAGGTGATCCATACCGGCCTCTCGCTGGGTGAGATGGCGGCGTTCATCTACTACGTCACCTGGCTCGTCTTCCCGATGTTCGACGTCGGGCAGTTCTTGGTCAAGTCGCGCCAGTCGGCCGTCTCGATCAATCGGCTGACCGAGCTCGAGGCGGTCGCGCCGATGGTCGCGGATGAGGGCGTCGTGCAACCGAGCGCGGATGTCGCCGGTGACCTCGGCTTCGAGGGCGTCGATTTCGCCTTTCCTGATTCGCCGCGCGAGATCCTCAAGGACATCTCCTTCGAGGTGCGGGCGGGCGAGACGGTGGCGATCGTCGGCAGGGTCGGCTCGGGCAAGAGCTGGTTGATCAACCTGCTGCCGCGCCTGGTTGATCCGACGCGCGGCAGAATCACGCTGGATGGTCGGGACCTGCGCAGCTATCGCCTTGAAGATTTGCGCCGGCTGATCGGCTACGTGCCGCAGGAGCCGGTCCTCTTCAGCGACACGGTGCGCAACAACATCCTGTTCGGGCGGGGCGACATCCCGGCGGAGCGGCTCGACTGGGCGCTTGAAGTTTCGCAGTTCAAGGCGGAGGTCGAGAAGTTCCCGGCCGGGATGGAGACCCAGATCGGCACGCGCGGCATGTCGATCTCCGGCGGTCAGAAGCAGCGGCTCTCGCTCGCGCGGGCACTCGTCGGGTTGCCGAAGGTGCTGATCCTGGACGACTGCACCTCGGCGCTCGACTCGCGCACCGAGGCGGCGCTCTGGAACCGGCTGCACGAGGTGATGCCGGGGATGACGGCGCTCTTGATCACGCACCGGCCCGATACGCTGCAGCGCGCGGACCGGATCTACGTGCTCGAAGAGGGGCGCCTGATTGCCCAGGGCCACCATGCGGAGTTGATGGCGGCCCAGGGCGAGTATGCCCGCATCTACCGGCGGTTCGAGCTGGCGGCGGCGGTCTAGTCCGTCGCCGCCCGTTCGCCGGCGCGCGCCTGCTCCGGCGCGGCGGATTCCGCCGCCTGAAATCGCAGCGCGGCTGAGTTGATGCAGTAGCGCTGCCCGGTCGGCGCCGGCCCGTCGTCGAAGACGTGGCCGAGGTGCGAGTCGCAGCGCGCGCAGAGCACTTCGGTGCGCCGCATGCCGAGCGTACGGTCTTCGTCGGTGCGCACGTGCTGCTTCTCGAGCGGGGCGTAGAAGCTCGGCCAGCCCGACCCGGAATCGAATTTCGTATCCGAGGCGAAGAGGGGCAGGCCGCAGCCGACGCAGCGGAAGACACCCGCTTCGTGGAAGTCGTAGTAGATCCCGGTGAAGGGGCGCTCCGTGCCCTTCAAGCGGGTGATGCGATACTGCTCGGGCGTCAGCAGCCGGCGCCACTCGTCATCGGTTCGCTCGATCTTCTCGCGCATCCATCCCCCCGTTGCGGCATAGCTGTCGCTTTCTGAATGCAGCCAAGGATCCTCATCCGCCCGGCCGGCGGCCGTGGTGGTTTCGTCGACGTCGACGTACTCGCCTTCATCGCCGACGCCACACGAGGTGGCGCACGGCGACTCGCCGGTTACGCGCGCGGCGTCGTTGCGCTCGGCCGGCGCTTCCGTACAGCCGGCGGCGAAAACGAGCAGCCAGGCGATGACGATGACGGCGACCAGGCCGAAAAACGCGCCTGCCAGTTGGATCTTCCACGGCGGGCGGCGCGCGGGCCGTCGTTGTGCGTATGCGTGCAGATGTCGCGGCATTCCAAACCACCCCCTTTCTCACCTCGTACAGGAGGAGGGCGAGCGCGGTTTCCGCCGCGAGCCGGGGAACTGACGCTTCCGCGCTGGCGATCCTCGGGCCGGGGACCTACAATGCGCCCCATTCTGCAACTGGGGCGCGAACGGGGGGATAAGCGATGACCGGCAGGCAGCGAGCGGGGTGCATCATTGTGGCGGCGGCGCTGTGGGCCGGGCTCGGTCCGGCGCCGGCACGGGCGCAGCGGCCCACGGAAGCGATCGGGCGCGGGGCGCTGGTGCCCCCGCTCGAGCTGTGGGAAGAGGTGCGCTCCGAGCTCGGATCCCCGCCGGCGACGATCGGCTACGACGCATCAGCCATGGCGCACTACGGGCGCGACCGCTGCCTGATGCCGAAGGTCGTGCGCCTGTTCGCCGACGCGCGCATGATCCCGCGCTTCAGTGGCCGCACGGGCGAGGGGTTTCTCGCCGCCGGGGACGACCTGGCGAGCCTCGTGCGCCGCGCCTACGCCTTGACCGAGATCTCTGCCGGCCGCCGGCTGCCGCTGGCCGACAGCGCGAGCTGGGGCGCCGCCTGGCTGGCCGACGATCGCCCGGCGGGGGACGCCCTGCTGCCGATGCTCAGCTACCAGCCGCCGATCGGCGCCGGCGCCCGCAACGGTGAGCGGGGCGGCATCGTGGACGAAGATTGGCTCGCCTGGAACCGGTTGCCGGAAGTGATCCAGCGGCTCGTCGTGCGGCTCTTCGTCGGCGCCGCGGAGGCGACGCCCTGGATCCAGGCCGCCTACGATCGGCCCTTTCTCGCGGCGGCGATCGCATCCGCGCCGTCCGAGACTTGGTTCGACGCCGCCTACCGCTTTGCGACCGCACCCTGGATCGACGAGCGTGAGGGACAGCTGGCGACGCTCGAGCGCGAAGCGATCGTCGCGCTCGATCGACTCGATCGCGACTACCTCGCCTTCGGCTCGGTGCTCTTCGCGGCGCACGTGCGGCGCGCGATCAACGAGTACCGCGCAGCGGGGATTTCCAATCCGGCCGCCTTCCGGGGCGTTTCGACCTGCGAGTTCGAGACGGCGCTGGGCGTGATTCGCATTCTCGACGCCGGGGGCACCGATCAGCTCGAGCCCGCATTCTTGACGATCGACGTTGGCGGCAATGATATCTACCGCGGCCGCCACGCCGCGCCGCGCGACATCGACCATCCGATCGCGCTGCTCATCGATCTCGCCGGCGACGACATCTATGACGGCGGCGACCAGCCGGGCGCGCTCGGCTGCGGGCTCTTCGGGGTCGGGATGCTGATCGACCTCGACGGGAACGACCGCTACCGCGTGCACGCGTCGGGACTCGGGGCCGCCTGGCACGGGACGGGCGTGCTGCTCGACTGCGCGGGGCGAGATCGCTACGAAGTCCGCGAACGCTGGGGCGCGGGCGCGGCCCACGCCGGGGTCGGCCTCCTGGTCGATCTCGCCGGCGACGACGACTACGTCTGCGGCTACCAGTCACAGGGACTCGGCTCGACCTACGGCGCCGGCGTGCTGATCGACGCGACCGGCAACGACAGCTACCTCGCCCGCGACGACGGCAACATCTCGGCGCTCTACAACGGCCAGTCGGTCTCGATGGCGCAGGGCGTCGGCTACGGCCGGCGCGCCGATCTCGGCGACGGGCACAGCCTCGCTGGCGGCTTCGGCGTGCTGGTCGACGGCGCCGGCGACGACAGCTACCACGCCACCGCCTGGAGTCAGGGCGCCGGCTACTGGTGGGCGGTCGGGTTGCTCGAAGATCTGGGTGGCAACGATCGCTATCGCAACGGCAAGTACTCGCTCGGCGCGGCGGCGCACTTCGCGATCGGCTGTCAGGTCGACCTGGAAGGCAACGATCGCTACAACGTCGGCCATCGCGCCGCGGTCAATCAGTTCCAGGGGCATGCGCGCGACGGCTCGATCGGCATCTCGATCGACGGCGGCGGCGATGACGCCTACCTGCTCAAGAGCCACTGCGGTGGGTCGGGCGATCTGGCGAGCATCGGCCTGTTCTGGGATCGCGCGGGACGCGATCGCTACGATGTCGACTACCCGCCGCCGGCCGACCCGAGCGGCTGGAACGACACGCCGCCGCTCGGAACGACGACGGTCTATGCGCCCTTCCGTTCCTTCCGCGACGATCTCGACGCCTACGGTATCTTCCTCGACACGGGCGGCGCCGACACCTACGTCTGGCCCGGCGGACCGGCGGGCAATGACCACGTATGGCACACGCGGCGCGGCGAACGTGCCCGCGGTGTCGGCCTCGATCGCGCGCGTGAGGCCGAGTCCGCGCCGCGCAGAGGCGGCAGGCGGGGCCGATAGGTCGCGCGCAAAAGTACGGCGTCCGGTGCCGGCGGTTCGCCTTGCGTAGACCCGGCGCCCGGCGCCGCTAGTGTTTCCGCATCGACGCTGGGTCCGACCCGTGTGCGCTATCGCGCAGGCGCTGTGCTCGGTCCCGCTGGTCGGCCGGTCGCTCCCTCCCGCGCGAATCCATGTAACGAATTGCGCTCCCCTCGCGATCGTGAAGGTGTCGCAGCGCTAGCTGCCGCCCCGATCGACACCGATTCCGCCGCAGGCGAAGGGAGCAATCATGAAGCCGATTACCATTCTCTTGTTGACCGGATGGCTTGCGGCTTCCGGGGCTCTGGCCCGGGCCGAGTTCACCGTGCCGCAGGCTGGTCTCGATGGCGGCGGCGGGCTTGCCGCGGGGGGGGGCTTTCGACTCGCGGGTGCGTGTGGCGCTTCCGTTGCGGGCGCCGCCGGGGATAGCCTGCTCGTTTGTGAAGCGGGCTTTCCCGCTGCTCAGCGCCGCCTCTGTCTCCTCGGCTGGGACAACCACGCCGCCGGCAACTGCGTGTTGACGATCACCAACCAGGGCATCCTCGGCTTCACCGACGGATCGCAGAGCGAGGGGGCCGGATTCGTCTATCCCGCCGGCGGGATGAACCAGATCTATGTCGGCGGCCTCTGGGTGGGGCAAAGCGACACGTACGTGGCCAATCGCGACTACGACGACGACCCACAGCAGGAATGGCGCGTGTCGCGCGCTCCGGACGGCCACGTCTGGCGCGAGACGGCGGGCGAATCGGACGAGGATTTGCATGCCTGCTTCAACGACTCCGCTGCCGTGCAACCGCGCGGGATCTTCGTTGCCCAGGAGTCGTGGGTGCACACTGAGAACTCGCTTGCGCCGCACCATGTGCTCCTGCGCTACGAGATCGAGAACCACGGCTCGACCGCGCTGACGGGGCTCTACGCCGGCGTCTTTCTCGACATCGACATCGGCCCCGATTTCGCGGACAACAACTGGGGCGCGGTCGACGGCGCCCGTGATCTCGTCTACCTGACCGACGCAGCAGGCATCCACATCGGTCTTGCGCTGCTGCGCGATGCACTGGGGGAGCCACAGCCGAGCAACGTGACATTGATTCACAATCCGACCTTCATCTGGCCGCAGGCCTACGCGCTCGATGCCGACAAGTACGCCTTCCTCGCCGCCGCCGACCCGGAGCACGTGCTGCTCGACAGCGAAGCGATCGGGCCGAGCGACTACAGCGTCTTGGCCGCGGCGGGGCCATTCGACCTCGAGCCCGGCGAGGCGGTGACGATCGCCTGGGCGGTTGCCGGCGGCGCGACACGGGATGACTTGCGCAATCACATTGATGCCGCGCGGCTGATCTATGCGAGCGGTTACGCCGCTGCGCCGCCGCCTGAAGTGCCTCACATCACACGGCTGCACGCCGGGCGACCGAATCCGTTCCGCGGCGCAACGGTCATCCGGTTCGATCTCGCCCGCGCGGCGGAGATCGACGTCGCCGTCTACGACGTCAGCGGCCGCCGCGTGCGCACCCTGGCGCGTGGTGCGCGCGGCCCGATGCGCTATCTCCTGACATGGGACGGACGCGATGGCGCCGGCCGCTCGGTGGCCGCCGGTGTCTACTTCCTACGCCTCGATGCCGGCCCGGTGACCGAGAGCCGCCGCCTCGTGCGCGTGCGCTGAGTATCGCCCGGCGCCACCGTGCCGAGCCGGGCTAGAGAAGGAGGATGTTGCCATGAAACGGATGCTCTTCCTGACGGGATTGATGGTTGCGGCAGTCGCCGGGACCGCGACGGCTGAGGTGCCCACGACGCTGCACTACCAGGGCGTCTTGCGCGACGCCAACGGCGGGCCGGTGGCGGACGGCGACTACACGGTCGACTTCCGACTCTACGACGGCAGTGGGACCTTGCTCTGGAGCGAGACGCAGACGGTCGACGTGGAGCGCAGCACGTTCGCCGCGCTACTCGGGAGTGGCACAGCGCTCGACCTCGACTTTGACGAACCCTACTGGCTTGGGATCGCGATCGAGGGCGAGGATGAGCTGGAGCCGCGTCTGCCGCTCGCCGCGGCGCCCTACGCGCGGCGCGCGGCGCTCGCCGATTCGCTCGTCGGGTGGGGACCGGGCGGCGCCGACGCCGATTGGACGATCGCCGGCAACGATATGTATGCCGGGGTACCGGGCCATGTCGGGATCGGCACGCCGGCGCCGGCGGCGCGCTTCGAGGTGCACGGCGAGGATCAGCAGCTACGGGCGAGCTCAGCGCTGCAACCCGGGCGCGCGATCGAGATGCTGTACGAAACCCAGGATGGGCCGCTGATCCAGAGCCTCCTTGACGAACGGCTGACGATCGACGCACACGCGCAGGACTGGGGCATGATCCAGCTCGGCCGCGGCGGCGACTACGTCGGGATCGGCGTGCCGGTGCCGAGTCAGATGCTGGAAGTCGCGGGCAACGCGCTCGTCGGCGGCAACGTGACGACCGGTGGCGGGCTCACGGTCGGCGGTACGGCGACCGTCGGCGGGTTGACGCTGCCGGCGGGCGCTCAGAGCGGCTACCTCCTCACCAGCGACGGCGCTGGTAACGGAAGCTGGCAGCCGAGCCCGGGTGCGAACGTCGGCTGGCTGCTCTCCGGCAACGCCGGCACGAGCCCGCCGAGCGACTTTCTCGGCACGACCGACGGTCAGCCGCTGGTGGTCAAGGTCAACGGCGCCCAGGTGTTGCGCTGCGAGAAGCCGTACACGGGCGTCGCTCCGAACCTGATCGGCGGCTACAGCGGCAACAGCGCTTCATCGGGCGTCGAGGGCGCGACGATCGGCGGCGGCGGTGATGCGAGCTACGAGAACACGGTCACCGACGACTGGGGCACGATCGGCGGCGGCTGGGGTAACCGCACCGGCGACGACGATCCGGAGTGGGAGCGGCCCTACGGCACGATCGCCGGCGGCAAGGAGAACATCGCCCAGAGCATCTGCTCGACCGTCGGCGGGGGGTACAGCAACTACGCGCGCAACCAGTACGCGACGATCGGCGGTGGCTACGACAACACGGCCCACCACCAGTTTTCAACGGTTGGCGGCGGCACCAACAACGTCGCTTCGGGCGACGCCGCGACTGTCGGCGGCGGTGCGCTCTGCCGGGCGAGCGGGATGTACTCCTGCGTGCCGGGCGGGCGGGATGTCGTTGCCTCTGGGAACTGGTCGTTCGCCGCCGGCAACAAGGCGAAGGCGAACCACGACGGCTCGGTCGTGCTCTGCGCCAATGACAACTTCTTCTACGCCGCCGATTCGATCCGCTCCGGAGGCGACGAGCAGATGGTGCTGCGCGCCGACGGCGGCGTCTACATCACCAACATCGCCGCCGGTGAAACGGCGCCCTACACGCCCGAGCGCCTGATCAACACGTCGACGGGGGCCTATCTCAACGACGCCGGCGTCTGGGTCAACGCGGCGAGCGAGATGTTGATGGAGCCGCAGGGGCCGGTGGCGGCCGGCGAGTTGCTCGAGCGCCTGGCGGCAGTCGAGATCCTCACCTGGCGTGAGGCGGGCACATCCGGCGGGTCGGGCAGCGCGCGTATCGCCCCGCGCGCCGGGGACTTCCGCGCCGCGTTCGGGGTCGGACAAGACGACGAGGGGATCGCGCCGCTCGACCAAGGGGGCGTCGCGCTCGCCTGCATCAAGGAGCTCACCGCGCGCCTTGAGGCGCAGGCGGCGGAGATCGAGCGGCTGCGCGCGCAAATCGCGCGGCTTGAACCCTAGTTGCCGGGAGTTGGCGTGTGAGAGTGCGTGCGGCCCGCGCGGGAAATCTCCGGCGCGGGCCGCCGCGCGGCCGCCGGGGATTCAGATTGTGCCTCGCCGCGCGCGAGTGCGAGACTCAGGGACGCCATGAGATTCTCGCGCTCCCTGGGGAGAGCGTGCCTCTCGCTTGGCGCCATCGGGCTCGTGGGATCCTTCCTGACGGCCCCGCTACGAGCCGGCTCCGCGCCACCCGATCTGGAGGCACGCGCCGTGCGCGCCGACGGCCTGCTCGCCGCCCGCGCCGGCCCAGAGGCGTGGCGCCTGATCGGCGAGACGCTGCAGGCGCTGCCCGATCGTGAGACTCCGCCCGCTGCCGGCCCGCCGTCCCCCGCCGCCGACTCGATCGCGACCGATTGGCTGCTGCGCGCGGTGCGCGCGCTGCGGGAACTCGGACGCCGGGACGAGAGCGCCGCCTATCTCGACTCGGCCGCCGCGCGGGCCGAGCGCATCGAAGCACAACGTCCCGCCGTCGTCCTGGCGATCGCGCGCGAGGCGGTGCGCGCCGCGATTGCGGCGGAGGATCTAGCCGGCGCCTACGCTCGCGCTTCCGCCGCTCTGCGCCGCGCGATCGAGCTCTACGGCGCCGAGGATCCCCGTCTCGCGCCCGACTACCTGCTCCTGGCCGAGATCCATGTCCGCCGGGATGAAACCGTCCCGGCCGAATCGCTGCTCGCCCTCGCCGACCGGCTCGTCGTCGCGGCCGAGGGCGAAAGCGCGCTCACGCGCGCTGCCGGGCTCCGGCTGCAGAGCAATCTTGCCTACATCCTCGGCGACTACCGTGCGGCGGCGCAGAAGAGCGCCGCGGGGCTCGCGATTCAAGAACGTGCCTGGGGTGCGAGTGATCTGCGCCTGGCGCCGCTGCTCTGCGATCTCGCTCCGACGCTTGAGGCATGCGGCCGCCTGTCGGCCGCCGACAGCGTGGGCCGCCGTGCGCTGGCGCTCATGCAGGCGCACGGCGTGGGGGAGACGCAGCGCGCGTCGGGGATCTACAACACGCTCGGCGTCGTCGCCCGCCGGCAGGGAGAGCAGGAGGCGGCGGTGGAGGCGTACCGCCACTCGCTGCGGATCGCCCGCGCGCTCGAGGGGGATAGCAGCCTGGCGGTGGGACGCACGCTGGTCAATCTTTCGGCCCCGCTGCGCGTAACCGGCGATCACGCCGCGGCGCTGCGCGCGCTGCGCGCGGGCGCGGCGATTCTGGAAGCGGTCTGCGGGGAGGACCATCGCCTGACCGTCTGGGCCTGGAGTCACCTGGCGCAGACCGAGCGCGAACGGGGCGACTTCGCGGCGGCGGAGCGGCATTTTCGACGCTGCCTCGACTACGCCCGCGCCGCCTACGGGGAAGACCACCTTGATGTCGCGCTCTATGAGATCGGCATCGGCCAGTGCCTGCGCGATGCGGGACGCCTTACCGCCGCGCGCCGACACCTTCTCGTCGGCGAGGCGATCGCAGCCGGGGTATTGGGCGCCGAGCACCACGAGACGCTGCGCCTGACGACGGAACGCGGCCGGCTCGACGTCTTGGCGGGCGACGTCCCCGCCGCCAACGCCGTGCTGACGCGCTGCCTCGCGGGACTCGAGGCGCAGCTCGGTCGTGACCATCCAGCGCTCAGCCGCTGCCTCGTCGGATTGACCTTGACGGCCTTGATGGCGGGCGAACCGTCGCGCGCGCAAGACTACAACGCACGCAATCTCGCCCTCGCCGAGCAGGCCTTCGGGGCGCGCGGGCTGCGCGTCTCGCTGCTGCTCGATGCCGCTGTCGCCACGGTGGCGGGCGAGAGCGAACGCGCGCTGGCGAGCGGGCTGCGCGCGGCCGAAGCGGCGCTGGCGATCCAGAACGACATCTACACCGTCGCCTCCGATCGCGAGGTCCTGCTCTACGCCGCCCACCATCGCCGCGTGATCGGTGCGCTGCTGGCGGCGCTGGGCGGCGGCGCCGATCTGTCGGCCGGGGTGCGGGCCGAGACACTCGGCCGGATCTTCGACGTCGTCGCGCGCGAGCATGGCCAGGTCGTCGACCGCTTCGCGCTGCGCCGCCGCCTCGCCCTGGCGGCGGCCGATACGACCGGCGTTGGCCGCCGCTTCGCCGCCTACCGGCAGGCGGTGCGCGAACTGGCCCAGCTTGCCGCGCGCGGCCCGCGCGGCGAACCCGCCGGGCACCAGGCGGCGCTCGCCGACGCGCGAGAGGCGAAGGCGCGGGCCGAGCGCGCCCTGGCCGAGCACTCGGCCCCCTTCCGGCGCGTCGTGGCGGCGGCCGGCGGCGCGGTCGCCTGTTCCCCGAGCGCGGTGGCCGATTGGTTGGACGCGGGCGAGGTGGTTCACCACTACGTGCGCTACCCGGAGCTAACGATCGGCACGGCGCGTTGGCGTCCGGGGGCGAACGCCTACAGCGCAAGCCTGTTCGCCGGTGGTGGAGACCGCTACGGAGCTTTCGTCCTCGCCGCCGCGCCCCCCGCTTCCATCGCCGGCGAGCCGCCCCCTGAGGCGCGTGCCGCCGGCCGCGGGCATCGGCTGCAGTTCGTCGATCTGGGATCCGCCGCGGCGATCGACTCGCTGATTGCTTGCTATCGCCGCGCGATCGACGCCGCGGCCGCCGGGGGACGACCGTCGGCACGCCTCGAGGCGGAATATCGCGCCGCCGCGCGGTCGCTCCATGCGCGGCTCTGGGCGCCGCTGCGCGCCGTGGGACCACCGGAGGCGAGCACGTTCTACCTTCTGCCGGCCGAGCGACTCCACCTGCTCGACTTCCAGACGCTCCTGGCACCTGACGGAACGCTGGTGATCGAGAGCGGACGCGTGCACCTGCTCTCCTCGGTGCGCGATCTCGCCCCGTGCGGGAAGATCAAACGTGGCGCGGGGCTGCTCGCGCTGGGGGCGCCGCCGGGCCCGCATCCGCTCCCGGCGGCGGTGCGGGAAGTGAAGGGCGTCGCCGCCCTCTACGGTGCAACAACCGGGGAGCGGGCGCTCGCACTGACCGATTCGGCCGCCACGGAAGAGGCATTCGGCCGTCTGCTCGCGGGCCGGCGCTGCCTGCATTTGGCGGCGCACGGGTTTTTCGCGCCGCTCGAGACGGGCGACTCGACGGCGACCGCACCCGACGAGGATCCGCTCCTGCAGTGTGGACTGCTGCTCGGGGCGGGGGGCGGTGAGGACGGCCGCCTGTCGGCGCAGGAAATCGTGACGCACGACCTCGAGGGCGTGGAGTGCGTCGTCCTTAGCGCCTGCGGTTCGGGGCTCGGTCCCCTGGTGCCCGGCGAAGGGCTCTACGGCTTGCGGCGCGCCTTCGAGATGGCCGGCGCCGAGCGCGTCATGATGGCGCTCTGGCGCGTCGGCGATGAGCGGGCGCGTGACATGCTGGCCGGCGTCTACCGGCGCTATCTCGACGGCGATGATCTGGGCGCCGCGGTGCGGGCAGTGGAGCTCGAGCGCCTCGCGGAGGTCCGCCGCCGCTGGCATCGCCTGCACCCGGTGCTCTGGGCGGGGTGGGTTGTCGAGGGGCGCCCGGTGCGCTAGCGCACGGCAAGCGTGCTGCGGAAGAGGATCTCGCCGTCCGGCGCGAGGAGCTGCAAACGGTGGCGGCCCGCGGGCAGCGAACGCGCGGGCAAGCGGAGCGCGAGCGTATAGTTCTCGGCGAAGGCATCGCCGCGTATGTCTTGCTGCCAGAGGATCCGCGTGTCGACCCGCGCCGCTTGCGTATCGCCGGCGGCGATCTGGATGCGGTAAGTCCCATCCGGATCGGGCGGCGCCGCGAGCTCGGTCAGCTCCAGCAGCAGTACCTCGCCCCCGCCGCGGCGCACCTCGACCGCCGGCGCGCGCGCTTGCCCGGCGCGATGCCGGAAGCCCGCTTCGTCGGGCAGCAAGACAACCGGGGAGATGCCGGCCGCCGGCGCGTCTGCGCCGCCGTCGGACGGCGCTCCGGTCGGCCAAGCGAGGATCAGGATCACGCAACACGCCGCGGCCAGCGCGACGGCAGCGGGCGCCGGTCGCAGCACCGTCTGCTCGAGGAAGGTCCAGGCTGCCCTGAGTGGAGGGCGCGCGTGCCGCGCCGGCGCGGTCCCGTGCGCCGCGGCGCCCGGCTTGGCCTCGACCGCGCGCAGCAGCTCGAGCTCGCGGGCGCAAGCGGCGCACGCCGCGGTGTGCTCGCGGATGCCGGTCTGAACTCCGGCCGGCAGGTCATCCGTCCCCTCGGCAAACTCGACCAGCAACTCCGGATCGGGATGTCCATGCTGGGCGACGGCCGCCTGCAACTCGCGCGCGAAGCGCAGGCGCTCGGCACAGCGCGCGCAGCCGGCGACGTGCGCCGCGAGGCGCTCGCGCTCGGTGGACGTGAGCGCGCCGGTCGGCTCCCAGGCGAGCAACGGCTCGATCTCGGCGCAGGCCGGCGGGTTGCCGGATGGGCTGGGGGCGCGGTCCATGGTCTTCCTCCGCCCTCCTGATCGCTTGCGGGGCGCGGGCGTTACAGCGCCGGATCAGGGTTGAGTCCGGTCGTGCAAATCGGCGTCCGCTCCGCGCGCCGAGCCGCCCCTGAGCGCACCTTGTACGTTGCTCTGCGCCTTGCCGGCGGCGCCCGCCTGTCCGCGCCGGGCCCGCTCCAGGCAGCGGTGCAGCCGGACGCGGGCGGCTCCCTCGGAAATCCCCAGACGCAAGGCGATTTCAGCCCGTGCCAGGCCATGCAGATAGGCGAGGATGAGCAGGCGGCGGCAGGCCTCATCCAGGGTTGCGAGTACGCGCGCGAGCATCGCCCGCGCCTCGGTGCCCGCCCCGCCGGCCCCGGGGCGAGCATCGGCGAGTGGTTCTTCGGTGGACACGTCGCGGCCCGCCGTACGGCGACGGCGGTAGGCGGAAATGCAGCGATTCTTGGTGATGCGGCGCACGTAGGCGCGCAGGTTGCCCGGCGCGAAGCGGTGCGTCTGCAGATTGCGCATCAGCGCCAGGAGGGACTCCTGCACCAGGTCTTCCGCCTCGAGATCGCCCCAGGCGCGATGGCGCGCGATCTCCCGCGCCCAGCCGGCGATGCGGTGCACGGCCGCCCCCTCGCCCTGCAGGAATCCGGCCACGATTTCTGAGTCCATATCGTAATCGCTTCGAGGAAATGAGGTTGGGGGGTGGGTCCGCATGGCGGCTCCTCCGCCGGGTGGGCTGCGACGGCTCGCACCGGCGAGCGGATCGTAGGGGGGTAGGAGGGGAGGGTCAAGCCATGAGACACTCTGTAACGGAGCCGGATCGAAAGCGATGAATGGAGCGGAAAGAGGTATTCCCGGCTTCGCCCCGCGGAGGTGCCCCATGTTGGAAGTTCGCCAGCGACTGCACCCACGTCGGCCCGACGAAATGCGTCTTGTCTACCCACGCCGGAGCCGAGTCGCGTCGTCTGCCGTGATCGCGCTGCTCTGCGCCCTACCGGTGCTCGCAGTGGGACTCGCCCCGTTCGCCGGGGCGCTACCGGAGGATGCCGCCGCGGTCGATGAGCCGCCGGCCGCCGTGCTGGCCGCCGCCGCCGATGGACTCGCGCCGCTGCTGGCGGCGATCCCGCCTGGGGCGGAGCGGCACTTCCGCTTTGCCTCCCGGGCCGAGCTCGCCCGCGCCGAGCTCGACCGGCCCTTGCGCGTCTTCACCCTCGACCCGGCTGAGATCCGCGCGTCCGCGAGCGGTACCGGGCCACCGCCGGAGCTGGTGCCGACCTCGCTCTGGATCTTCCCGGTCGTGTGCGACGGCGAGCCGCGCACGCTCCTGACCGTCGATCGCCTCGCGGGCCGCTGGGCCGCGGTCGACATTGGCGGGCTCTCGCCGGCAGTCGATATGTACGCCTGCAGCTACGACTGGCCCGATCACGAGGGCTATCGCCGGCGCTACGTGCGCGTCTTTGCGGCCGCGAGTCAGTTCATCGCCGTCAGCCGCGACGGGGAAACGCGCCTGATCCCGCTCGAGACAACGGCGCGGGCGCTGGGCTTGCTCGCTTCCGGCCGCGCCTACGACGCAGCGCCGCTCGAGCTCGCCGACGTCGTGCAGGCGTTGACCGGACACCTCGATGCCGTGCCGGCCGACGGCGACGCGCGCTAGGAGAGGAGGGGGAGATGAAACGCACGACGCTCGCCGCCACGCTGCTGATCTTGAGCCTCGGCCTCATGGTGGCGTCGGCTCCGCCGGCGCAGGCGCGACGCTTGCCCCTGCCGCTCCGCTGTCAGGAACAGACGCAGTGGTGCTGGGCCGCCTGCAGCCAGTCGATCCTCGACTACTACGGCACCTCGGTCGAGCAGTGTAGCCTCGCGACATGGGCCTGCGACTGGCGCGTTTGGTGCAATCCGTGTCTCGACTGCTGCACCTATCCGGCCCATAGCAACTGCTGCAACCGACCGAACGCGATGTACGGCATCTACGGTAGCATCCTCACGATCCTGCGCGACTTCGGCGCGATCCACTCAACGGGTTCAGCCAGTGTGCTGTCCCAGGCGGAGGTCGAGGCGGAGATCGCTGACAATCGACCGTTCGTGATTCGCTGGGAGTGGTCGAACGGCAACGGCCACTTTATCGTTGGACACGGGTATGACGACGAGACCGCGAACCTGCACTACATGGATCCCTGGCCGGTCAACGATTGCGATTACCACATTGCCAGCTATGCGTGGGTCAAGCAGGGCGGAGGACACACCTGGACGCACACGCTGAAGCTGGATGCCGGCGATACGCTGCAAGTCAATGCGAGCGGCACGGGCGAGTACACGACGATCCAGGCGGCGGTGAATGCGGCCGAGGATCGCGACATCATCGAGCTCGCCGACGGCACCTACGACGTGGCCTATCACCAGGGCGGCGCGACCTACGGCATCGACTTCGGAGGCAAGGCGCTGACGCTGCGCTCGGCGAGCCGCAATCCAATGAACTGCCGCCTCGACGCGATCAATGGCCTGCGCGGCTTCTATCTCTACAGCGGAGAGCCGCTCGGCACGGTGATCGAAGGCGTGCACATCTACAACGGCTCCTACGGCTTTGGCGCCGGGATCGGGTTGTTTGACGGCGCGTCACCGACGATCCGTGACTGCATTCTGACGCAGAACGTTTCTCCCCAGCAGGGCGGAGCGCTCTGCTGCTACGAAGAGTGCTCGCCCTACGTGATCGACACGCGCTTCTACGAGAACAGCGCGAGCGGGACGGGTGGGGCGGTCTGGTGTTACTCCGCTTCGCGGCCGACCTTTGCCGGCTGCACGTTTGCCGGCAACAGCGGCACGTCCGGGAGCGCGATCGCGAGCGTCGGCGGGAGCGGCTGCGCGATCTCGCACTGCACCTTCTACGGCAACGCGGCCAGCAACACCGGCGGCGGAGCGATCGCCTACGCGATCGGCTCCGACCCGACGATCGCCAACACGATCGTCGCCTTCAGCCCGCAGGGCTGCGGCGTGGAGGCGCCGCTCGGCGGCGCGCCCGATATCACCTGCACCGACA
>Ga0180435_10002866_pt1 | contig 17467 bp, 17 predicted proteins | sample SS_ome_3_FD_132467 | JGI IMG/M metagenome (GOLD analysis project Ga0180435, IMG submission 132467) | Hypersaline lake sediment archaeal communities from the Salton Sea, California, USA - SS_3_S_1 metaG | ecosystem: Environmental > Aquatic > Non-marine Saline and Alkaline > Hypersaline >...
CAAGCACCGAGCAGGACCCAAGGCCACCCGGTGGCTCCACCACGTTGGTGCGCAACCAAGCGCACTGGCTCCCGCCGAACGAGGCCCAGAAGGCCTCGCGGAGTCGCGCAGAGAGCTGCTGAGCCAGTGCGTCGTCCTTCAGCTCCTGCCGGCCGAAAAGGGCACCGATGACCATGATACCGCCGGCGAGGGCGCCGCACATCTCCTGCTGTGTGCCCCCCAACCCGCCGGCGAATCCATTCGCGAGTCGAAGGCATGCTGGATGCCAGTCAGGCACGACCGTCGGCGCAACGGCCAGGACAACGGCCTCGGAACAATGATAGCCCTGCTGCAAGTACTCCCCCGCGCGCGCCGCGATAGCCGCACGTGTCACCCTCTCCAGATCCTCAGTCATCTACAACCTCCGTGTCGCACAGCTATCACTATCCCCAACATAGGCCGGCCATTCCCCGTGTCAAACGACATGCGCGCCCCTGGCTGGGCTCCGGTTGCTCAAGCGGTCGGATATGGTACACTGGATAAAGAAGATTGCTCTAGTGCAAAAAGAATCTCACAAGGGAGACCATATGCCGTTGCCAGCCGGACTGAGGAGCCAGCCGATCCAGAGAGGGTGTGTCGCGCGGTCACTGGCCGTCACGGTTGCCGTCCTGGTTATCGCGGCATGCACACCGGCGCCCACAGAGCTTCCCCTCAGCGTTTCCGCGACGGAGACGCCCCTCGCGACTGCCCTCTCTCCGGTTGCCACCGATGTGTCGACGATGCCCACGCCGGCACCGCCCGCAACCGACACACCCGTCGCGACAGCTGCGCCAACCGCCACCCTTCCTCCGGTGCCCACGGCGACGGAGACGCCTGTCCCCGAGCCGACGGCCCGGTATGAGCTTGCGTTCGATGCGACGTGGAGTGCTGAGACGCACCCGGATCGCTTCCCCGGCAACCCGCACTTCTCCGGCCTGATCGGTGCCGTCCATACAGACGGCGCGGAACTGTGGCAGGTCGGTGGCAAGGCCAGCCCTGGGATGCGGAACATGGCCGAGACCGGCGGCAAGCGCCCGCTGGAAGCCGAGGTAGCCGAGATGGTTGACGCCGGCACGGCCTGTGAGCTGATCTCGGGGTCTGGGATCAGCCGATCGCCCGGATCGGTCAGCGTGACTTTCACCGCCTCAGCCGCCTGTCCACAGGTCTCCGTGGTCACGATGATCGCGCCCAGTCCAGACTGGTTTGTGGGCGTCACGGGTCTTGGGCTTCTCGAGGGCGGCGTCTGGGCGGACCTAGTTGTGGTCGAGCTGCTCCCCTGGGATGCGGGCACCGACAGCGGAGTGATCTACACCTCGCGCAACGCACCGACTGACCCACAGGGGCCTATCGCCGTCATCCTAGACGCCCCATTCATGGGTGGGGACGATGTCACGCCTCTGGGCACCTTCACCTTCACCCGCATTCCCGACAGCCCGTAGCAGAACCCGCTGCCGCACTTGCGCGCCGCGCGCCTGCCAGTAGACTTGTCGAGCCAGACACTGTCGCGGGCAGGGCTCCCGCGGTTCCTCTGTCCCCAACCCACGCGACGTGGAAGGCATGCGCAGAGCACGACCACAAGAAGGGGGCACAGACACCATGCTAGAGCTTCCCGAGGCCGTCACACTGACCCGACAGATGAACGACGTCCTGGCAGGCAAGGTCATTGCCTCAGCTAAGGCCAACACCTCTCCCCACAAGTTCGCCTTCTATCACGGGGATCCGGTCGGCTACGCGGCCAAGTTCGCGGGCCAGACCTTGGGACGGTCACGGGTGCACGGCAGCCTGATCGTCACGAAGATCGGCACCGGACACGAACTCCTGCTGGGCGATGGCGGCCTGCGCGTGCTCTTCCACGAGTCCGAAAGGACTCTTCCCAAGAAACACCAGCTCCTGCTCAGGTTCACCGACGACACGGCGCTGACCGTGAGTGTTTCGGGTTGGGGCGCGGTCTGGCTGATGACACCCGAGGAAAGGTCCGCCCACCGATGGGCGGGCAGGGACGGCGTGGCGCCGAACACTGACGCGTTCACCCGAGAGTTCCTCGAGCAGCAGATCGCAACGCTCCCGGAGGGCGACAAGCGAAGCATCAAGTACTTCGTTATCAGCGACCCGAAGGTCTTCGGGGTGGCCAACGGCTACCTGCAGGACATCCTCTTCCACGCGCGGCTGCACCCCAGGCGACGTGCGGCCGCCCTTGCTACAGACGAGCGCACCCTGCTGTATGGCGCCATCCGCAGCACGATCGCCGACGCCATCGCGGCCGGTGGCCGCATCACAGAGCGAGACTTGTTCAACCAACGCGGCAGGTACACGCCACTGATGTACACAAAGACGAAGGAACTGCCGTGCACGATATGCGGGACGCCAATCAAGAAGATCTCATACCTTGGAGGATCGTGCTACCTCTGCCCGACCTGTCAACCACTGCCGGAGGAATGAAGATGGAACTCAAGACATTGCTGTTCGAGAAGCCCGGGAGAGCCAACACACAGGCCACACTCGACGCCGTCGCCCAGCGCGCTCGGGACCTGAGTATCACCCAGGTCGTGGTAGCCTCCTCTCACGGCTACACGGCGAGGGTGGCGCAGGAAACGCTTGCGCCGCTTGGAGTTCGCGTCGTTGCGGTCACCCTCTGCCACGGTTTCGCACACCTGGGCTGGCCGATGACCCCACAGGAACAGAACAATCTCGCGGACCTGGGCATAGAGATCGTCACCGGCATCCACGCGCTGGGAGACGGTGTCGGCGGCGCCCTGATGGGCAAGAGCGGGCCCCCTACCCCCGAGGAGATCGTGCGGAACACCCTTTACCGGTTCTCGCAGGGGATGAAAGTGGCCGTGGAGTGCCTGCTCATGGCTGCAGATGCTGGTCGCCTCGACATGAGTCAGGAGGTCATCGCCGTGGCTGGAACCGGCGAGGGCGCCGATACCGCCATCGTCTGCAAACCGGCCTACCCCCGGACCTTCAGTGATCTCGAGATACGGGAGATACTCGCCAAGCCTCGCGAGCCTTGAGCGGCGTCCCGCCGTCGTGCAGCATAATCCTAGGGGGCCCGGTGGCCCCCTAGGTGTTTGCTGGGCCCTCGACCGAATAAACCACCCTGGGCTGTCGTTACACAGGCAGAGCACAGAGGGACCACCATGGCTAAGTCTGCAGTGTCGACGTCGGCCGAGCACCTGCTCATCAAGCGGGCACAAGACGGCGATCGAGGGGCATTCGGTGAGCTGGTGCGACAGCACCGCGCCGGCGTGGTGAACGTCGTATACAGGATGAGCGGCGACGCCGCCCTCGCGGAGGACGCCGCTCAGGAGTGCTTCATCCGAGCGTGGGAGAACCTGCATCGCTACCGTCCCAGGTCGGCGTTCCGCAACTGGCTGTACCGGATCGCGAGCAACTGTGCCCTGAGCGAGCTACGGCGCACGAGACCGGTGGTAGACGCAGATGGCCTGCAGCTTCGTGATAGTCGACAGAGCCCGGAGGCGCGCGTGGAAGAGAGAGAACGCGCAAGTCTCGTCCAAGGGGCGGTCTTGGCTTTGCCGGACGCCAGCCGCAGCGCGCTGGTCCTGAGGGAGTATGAAGGCTTGTCCTATCGTGACATCGCGGAGACGCTGGAGATACCCCTCGGCACCGTTATGTCGCGGCTCAACTACGCACGACGCCACCTGCGCAGTGCGCTGGCTGACTATATGGAGGCGGTACCGTGAGCCACGTGTCCAAGTCGCTGGCTGCATATCAGGACGGGGAGCTGGATCGGAGAGCTGTCCAGGCTGTGGAGGCACACCTGTCTCGGTGTGAAGCGTGCCGCGCGGAGTTGGCATCACTCGCTGATCTGTCGGCACTCCTGCACGAGCCGGATCCGGCGCCTCTGAGCGTCTCCGACGCCGTTTTCGCCGCACAGGTCACGCTCCAGCTGCCTAGAGAAGAGACTGAGACGCTCTCCGAGCGAACGCTGGCCTGGGGCCTACGACTTGCCCCGGTCGGCATCGTGGCGACCTGGGCCTTCGGTCAGACCGCCACCATACTCGCCCTGTTGATCCGGAGCCTGATCGCCGTGGGTGTGGACAGCCCAGCGCTGCTGGCACTGGCAGCTAGCGATCGCCCACTGCTTGGCTTCGGCCCCGGTCTCGCCGGGAGCCTGGTGGGCTCCGCCGGGCTGGGCCACGTATGGGGATCTGTGCAGCCGGTCATCGCGTCTGCCTGGGCAGTGCTTGGGCCCGTGATCTTCTCGGGTGTGACCGCCGTCGCCATACTCAGCTGGGTGGCAATCTGGTGGACGGGCCACCGGCTGTCACCAGTCCGCGGCAGACAGATCGGCCGAGCGCCGAGAGCTGCCTTCGACAACACAAGGAGATAGCATGAAACTCAACCATATGTCGATACTCAAACGTGCTTGGCGCATCCTCTGGAGCTACCGTGTGCTGTGGGCCTTCGGGATCGTCCTTGCCCTGACGACGGGAGGTTCTGGAGGCAGCGGGGCCAACGGAGCTTCCTGGCGCCCCGATGACGGCTTCAACTACGAGATGGAGGCGCCGGACGATATCCAGCGAGAGCTCGGCGAGGCAGGTAGGCTACTTGGAGAGTTCTTCGAGGATGTGTTCTCCGGTGACCGCGTCCCGGCAGGCGCGATCGCACTAGGCGTTGGGCTCGCCTGCGTGGGACTGTTCCTCGTCGTGGCGTCGGTCATCGCCCGCTATGTCGCGGAAAACGCGCTGATCAGACTCGTGGATGACTACGAGGAAACCGGAGACCACCGCACTGTGAGAGAGGGGATCAAGCTCGGCTGGTCGCGCCCGGCTTTCCGACAGTGGCTCATCACACTGGTCATCGCGCTGCCGATCGCGGTCGCTGCCATCGCGGCCTTCGCCTTGGCCCTGCTGCCGCTCCTCGCCTGGACCTCTGATAGCATAGGGATCGGCGCCTTCGGCACCGTTGCCGCCATCGGCCTGTTTTTCCTGGTCCTTCTGGCGACCATCGCCGTGGCAACCGTCGCGTCGGTCATCAAGCGGCTGGCATTTCGGGTTGCCTCTCTCGAGGACGTGGGCGTCTTCGCGAGCATTCGAAGGGGATGGCGCGTCTTCACAGGAAACCTGGCCGATGTCGGCCTGCTCTGGCTCATTATGCTGGGTCTGGGTCTGGCCTTCGCGGTGCTACTCATACCCATCGTGCTGATCATGCTCATCGCTGCAGGTCTCGCGGGAGGATTGCTCCTCCTGGTGGTGAGCGGGATCGCGGGGCTACTGGTCAGTGGAGCCACGCGCTGGATCGTCGGCGGCATCGTCGGTGGCGCGGTCTTCTTCGCCCTGCTGGTCATCCCCCTGACCTTCATCAGCGGTCTGTTCGAGGTCTACAAGTCGTCGGTGTGGACGTTGGGCTACCGCGAGCTGGCGGCGATTGAGGTGGTCTCTGAGAGTCCGGTGCCGGAGCTGGCGGAGACCGCTCACGTCGCAGTGACGGGTGAGGAGGACAGCGAAGGCGAGGAGGGCTCGCCGGAACCAGATTGACAGGCACCAGTCTTTCCAGCGAGCAACGAGTGCGCCCCTTCATCAGTCTGCAGACGGGCGCACTCGCTGCTTTGTAGGGCAAACGCCACAGCAACCCTGGACAGTCCCGGCCCCGTAGGGTAGACTCCGCCTCTGTGTCACAGAACCTACTTGCATCATCGTGTGGCCGGTCCGGTCAGCCATGATGCGCCATCAGGAGGAGAGAGTTGGTCGTCGCCAAGCACGTGCACCTGGAGCGCTTCGCTCCGGCCTTTGCCCATCGCAATCGCCTTCTTCGGATAGACCTCTCAAATGGTCGGATCTGGGCCCAGGAGACTGCCCAGTATCTGCCGGACTATCTCGGGGCTCGGGGGCTTGCGGCCAAGATCGTCTGGGACGAGTATCCGGAGCCTGTAGCCCCATTCGCCCCGGAGAACCCCTTGCTCATCGTCCCGGGAGCCATGACCGGCACGCGCTCCCCATACTCGGGGCGCACCAACATATGTACATTCGGCCCACAGGGCCACCCGTACGAGTGGTTCACGCGCGCCAGCATCGGCGACAAATGGGGGCACGAGCTGAAGCGGGCCGGCTACGACGGTGTCGTCATCACGGGCGCAAGCGACACACCGGTGCGCATCGCCATCCGAGATGATGAGGTCTCCATCGTGCCGGCAGGCGAACTGTGGGGTATGGACGCGCTGGCGGTTCAGGACGAGATTGCAGGCAGCGATGGGGCGAGATGCCGGACGCTGACCATCGGTGTCGCGGGCGAGAACCTATCGCGCATAGCTACCATCCACACCGGCAGCACCTCTGTGGCCGGCCAGGGAGGGTTCGGCGCGGTGATGGGGAGCAAGAAACTCAAGGCCATCACCGTCACGGGGTCTCAGGACGTCGAGGTCGCCGATCCCGAACGGCTCAAGGGCCTCTTCAAGGACGTGGCGGCGGCGGTCAGGGGCCTGCGTGGGATGAAATCCCGGATGACCAGGATCAACGCGCAGCTCCAAGCAGAGGGGGGCGGCAGCGCCAGGCTCGTTCCCTGCACGCAGTACTGCATCACCCCGTGCCGCACGGAGATTCGCGGCATCCCCGGTCGGCACTTCGACCAGAAGTGGTCGGGCGTCATCGGCTGTGTAAGCGGCGTGTTCGGCGGCGGACGCGGCACGCTCTACGACTGGAAGTTGGGTCTGAGCGGAACGATGGAGATGAACCTCCACGCAAACCGGCTCGGGCTCAACCATTGGGACATCCTGGTGGGGATGGTGCCGTGGCTACGCGGCTGTCAGGCACGCGGACTGCTCTCCGACATCAACGGTGTCCCTATGGACTGGAACTCCAGCGACTTCTGGGTCGCCTTGGTGGACGCCATCGCCAATCGCGAAGGGATCGGTGATGCGCTGGCCGAGGGTGGTTGGCGAGCGGCGCAGCAGCTGGGCATCGGCACGGACATCGTCCGCCGGTACTATTCCGGCTGGGGCTACTCGGGTCACTGGGATGGGCACGGGGCCTTCGTCAACCACATCGTCTTCCCTTTCTGGATCGTCTCTGCGATTCACTGGGCTATGGACACGCGCGATCCGGCCAGCAGCACCCACGGATACATCCAGAACGCTATGCACCGGGGGCCGTTTGGGCGTGGAAAGCGGGAGGACTATCCGGTCACGTGGGACCACATGAGGTCCATAGCTGAGAGGGTCTACGGACGCGCTGACGTGCTGGACCCGCTGAGTGGGTACGAGGGGAAGGCCATCCCGGCAGCCTTCCATGGACTGAGGTCTGTCATCAAGGACTGCACGGCGGTGGATGACCAGGTATTCCCACTGATGTACAGCAGACACACGGAGGATCGGTTCGTCAAAGTTGGTGACATCGATGGCCCGGACACGGAGTCCCACCTATTTGCTGCGGGTACCGGCGTGGACTGGGATTCGACCGAGTTCAGTCGGGCTGCGGAGCGCGTGCTCAATCTCGAGCGAGCGATCACGGTGCGCCACTTCGGCAGGGACCGAGCGATGGACGAGCGGGTCTTGCCGGCCTTTGAATACGATGAGAACTGGATCAACCCTGAGATCGGCAGGCGAATGAAACTGGAGAGGGACAAGTTCGACCCGGTGTTGGACGAGTATCTTCAGATCAGGGGATGGGATACCGAGACAGGCTGGCCCACGGAGGCCACCCTGTCCTCGCTCGGTCTTGCCGGCGTGCACGGCCCGATGGTGGCTGGCGCGAAGACTGCCAAGACCAGACTCGGTGACTTGCCCCCCGTGGAGCCCGTGACCGACATACACGCCGATGACCTCGAACGCCGAGACGGCGTCTAGACGCGTAGATCTCGGTTCTGCAGACAGAGGCGATTGGGATGCCCCCAGTTGCCTCTGCTTCGTCAAGCGAGGTCGCTAGATCATCGCTGACCATCGGTCCAGGTTGCCACGTAGGTCGTCAGCGCGTCGAGCAGCGGATGTTGGGGATCAAGGAACGACCAGCCACCCCCGATCCCCAACTGATGACACGCGGCCTCGAAGTGACACATGGCAATCCCCATGTCCAGGCGCTGTATGTCGGCGACAGTTGCGAGATTGTTGCGCCGCCGGTAGCCCGGCGTCCGGTGCAGATAGAAATGCCATCGGTCGCCGTCGCGAACGATGCGCCAGGGCTGTTTGTTGGATGCCGACGGCCCCATCCGAACCGCATCGAGCGCGGGCGTCAGTGTACCAGCACGCTCCCGACTCAGAGGCCGGCCAAACGGTGCCGCACCGCCGTCGACCTCAAAGAAGAGCTCTTCCCAGGACAGCCTCTGGTCGGCTCCGGCGCCTCGCCGTATCACGCCGTCGCTGGCGCGTGCTCGCTCAGCGGCGTGGCCGAATGCGATGACGGCAGGCAACGACTCCGACTGACCTAGCTCAAGAGCGCGGCGGAACCGCCCTCTGGTGAAGGTCCCGCCCAGCCAGACCGTACCCAGCTTCAGGAGCGTCGTCCGCAGGACCAGCGCCTCCAGCACGTAGCCGAGGTCCTCGAGAACCCCCGCATCGCCCGCTGCGGAGACCACACCCACCATGTAGGCAGAGGGTCTGCTGATGAAGCCGTAGGTGCCAAGACGGACTCGCGCCCTGTCGTCTCCCACGACCGGCAGTAGCTCGATCCGAGGTTCTGTGCCGTGGGGACCTGCGCCGGTCGCGTTGACCAGCGCCTGCAGATCAGCCCACAGCGCAGCGCTCAAGGGGCGCCCGTCATACGTCCTGCACGAGTAGCGCCGGCGAACGGCATCCAGCACGTCAACCTGATCCAGCATCATGAAGCTCCCTTCTGAACGCGTCAACTGCCGACAACCATAACACCGGATGTGCTGGGGACCAGCGTTCCTTTGACGGCCGGCCGCTCTGGGCTACGATGGGGGTCGTGCCGTATATGAACCGACCGAACCCGCCGGCCCTGACCACCTAGGAGTCTCACATATGCACCAGCTGCCCACAGCACACTACAACCGGGTGCGAAGGTTCTTCCCACCCGGCACGGTCGGACGCTCGTTCGCGCTGGCGATGGTCGAGGGCAATCACGCCGGCCGCGTCTTCGTGGACGACCCCAACACCCCACGAGCCGCTCTCATAGCGCCGGCCTGTGATTTCAACCTCGTCGCCGGCAACCCGGGCGATGCCCGCACCAACAGCGACATCGCGACCCTCTTGAGCCGAGACTTGCCCGACTCGGACGGGTACACGCTCGTCTTCCCCACATCACCCGCTTGGGCCGACGTGCTTGAGGCACGGTTTAGTGAAGCCCCGTTGCTGGACCATCCCACCCGATCCGTCTACCGCCTCGATCGTGAACGGTTCGCCGAGTACCACTCGGGATGGCGGAACCGCATGGACCGCGACTACCGAGTGGTGCCCTACGACCGGACTGCTGCCCAAGGCAGGGGACTGCCGGCCTTCTGGGGCAGTGCCGATGCATTCCTGGCTCGTGGTATCGGCTTTGCCGCCGCAAAGCACGACGTGATCGTCAGCCGATGTCACTCCGTGCTGATCGGCGATGGCCAAGCAGAGATCAGCATCGACACGAACGAAACCCATCGGCGGCGTGGACTGGCCACGGCCGTCGCCTGCGCCTTCATCGAAACGTGTCTTGATCGCGACCTGGAGCCGGCTTGGTCGTGTTGGTCGGAGAACGTCCCCTCACGTCACCTGGCGGAGTCCCTGGGTTTCATCCTCGCACACGAGACTCCCGGTCTCGTGATCAAGGTCGGGCAGGAGAAGGTCCTGCATCCAGACTGAACAGGATCACAACTCGGAGGCACATCCGTGCGCACACTGCCACCCCAGACCGATCCGGTCACACTCCTTCAGCGGCTGGTCCAGTTCGATACGACAAATCCCCCCGGTAATGAGGCGGTGTGCATCGCCTACATAGCCGATCTCCTTCGGGGTGCCGGCGTAGAGCCCACCACCATCGCCCGCGATCCGGCCCGACCGAACCTGATAGCTCGGCTAGAGGGACGAGGCGATGCCCCTCCGCTGCTGATGTACGGCCACATCGACGTGGTCACCGCCGAGGGTCAGTCGTGGCGTCACCCACCGTTCGCCGGCGAGGTCCACGAGAGCTTCCTGTGGGGTCGGGGCACCCTCGATATGAAAGGCGGCGTCGCCATGATGCTGGCCGCCTTCCTGCGCACCATCGACGAGGGTACGTCGCTTCCCGGCGATGTCATTCTCGCCGTCCTGAGCGACGAGGAAGCCGGTAGCGACGTCGGCGCTCGCTTTCTCGTTGAGGAGCACGCGCACCTCTTCGACGGCGTCAAGTACGCCATTGGCGAATTCGGTGGGTTCACAATGCATATCGGGGGCAGACCCTTCTACCCCATCATGGTTTCAGAAAAGCAGATATGCTGGATGCAGGCCAAGGTGCGCGGGCGCGGTGGGCACGGATCCATGCCCGTTCACGGCGAGGCAATGTCCCGGTTGGCCGACGCTCTGGCCAAACTCGACCGGATCCGGCTTCCCGTCCACGTCACGCCTCCCGTCAAGCTCATGTTCGGCGCCATCGCTGATGAGCTCGGCGGTATCACCGGTGGGCTGATCAAGTTGATGCTCAGGCCCGCTCTGACCGACGTGATCCTAGGACTGATGGGTGACAAGGGCGCGCTCTTCGATCCTCTGCTCCACAATACGGTGAGCCCCACGATGCTGGTCGCCTCCGACAAGGTCAACGTGATCCCCAGCGAGGTCACGCTGGGTCTGGACGGACGTCTGGTACCGGGCCAGAGACCCGGCGACCTGGTTGCCGAGCTCCACGCGATCCTGGGCCCGCACATCGATCTGGATGTGATACGTGCCGACGATCCCCCACCCGACCCCGATCTGCGACTCTTCGGCACGCTGTCCGAGATCATCCGGGCAGGGGACCCCGCGGGGGTTCCCGTTCCCCTTGTGCTGTCGGGCACCACGGATGGCCGCTACTTCGCCAAACTGGGCATCCAGACCTATGGCTTTCTGCCGATGAAACTGCCGAAGGACTTCAACTTCAGCAGCACGATACACGGCGTGGACGAACGCGTGCCGGTCGAGGCGGTCAGATTCGGCGCGGACGCGATCCACTCCCTGCTGCAGCGCACCCATGACTGACGCAGCACAAGATCAACAGCACAGGAGCCCGGAATGCTAGATACGTTGATTCAGGGAGGATGGCTCATCGACGGCACGGGGAACCCGAAACGGCGGGCCGACGTGGGCATCATCGACGACCGCATTGTCGAGGTGGGCCTGCTAGCGGATGCCCGCGCCGCGAGGACCGTTGACGCACGGAACCGGCTGGTCCTGCCGGGATTCGTCGACGGCCACAGTCACAGCGACACGACAATCCTCGTGAATCCATTGGCGCAGAGCACGATCCGCCAGGGGATCACAACCGAAGTGGTTGGCAACTGTGGCAACAGCCCCGCGCCGCTCAGACCCAGGACAGAAGCCGGCGATGACCCATTGGGTATCGGCGGGCGCAGTCCTAAGCCGTGGACCACCTTTGGTGAGTTCCTGGAACACGTCGAGACAACGGGAGTCACGCCGAACCTGGCCTGGCTGGTTGGGCACAACACACTGAGAACCGCTGTGGGCGTGGTCGGGAGCGCAGTCTCACCGGACCAGATTGCGACAATGCGACTGCTGCTCGATGAGGCGCTCGATGCCGGGGCCATCGGTTTGTCCACCGGTCTGGAGTTCGACCCTGGACGCTACGCATCGACGGCTGAGATCGTGGCGCTCGCGGAGGTCGTCGGACGCCGGGGCGGTTTCTACGTGAGCCACATCCGCAACCGTGCCAAGGCGCTGCAGCCGGCCATCACGGAGTTCATCAACATCATGCGCCAGAGCGGCACACGCGGGCAGGTGTCGCATCTAAACGTGCGTGCCAATACCGGAGCCGCTGACGACGCCTGGGCCCGGGCAGTCGCTGCTGTCGAACGCGCTAGGGACGACGGCCTGGACATCCAGTGCGACTGCACGCCCTATGTGGATGGTGGCGGTGCCCCGACGGCGATCCTGCCGATGTGGGTGACCGAAAAGGGGCGACTTCAGGCAGCTGACTACCTCCGTGAACCGGTCCTCCGAGAGGAAATCAAGGGCGACTGCGACCGCTATTGGGCTTTCATCACGCGCGGAGACTGGCACAGAATCCGGATCGCAAGCAGCAGCAACCATCCCGAGATCGTGGGCCTCGACTTCGATCAGATCGCCGCCCTGTGGGGGCGCACGCAGTGGGATTGCCTGCTCGACCTCTTCGTCGAGGTTCTGAGCCGGGAGGGGCACGTCGGCTACATCGGACAGCTCTTTACCGAGGACCACGTGATGACCAATGTTCAGCACCCGCTGTTCAGTCTGGGTGTTGACGCGGCGACCGTGGCCACGGACGGTCCCCTGAAGGACCGGTACGTGCACCCTTTGCCCTTTGCGGGTATGGTGCACTACCTCACCCACTGGGTGCGCCATCGCCGCGCCCTCAGCCTCGAAGACGCGGTGCGCAAGATGACGAGTATGCCGGCATCACGCTTTGGTCTGGCCGGCCGAGGCATCATCCGACCGGGCGCGTTCGCCGATCTGGTCGTCCTGGACTACGATAAGCTCGATGACGTCGCCACGCTGGAGAGGCCCGTCGCCTACTGCCGTGGCGTGGACCATGTCTACGTGAACGGAGTCCAGGTCGTCAATCCGACAGGCCATACCGCGGCACGCCCTGGGCGTATGCTTCGAGGCTAGATCAGACGGAAGACCTCGCCCGCCGCAGTCAGGGACGCACCGATGGCAACAGCCTCTGCACGGGTTCGGGCAGGTCGGAGAAGCGCATGACGCGCTTGACAGGCGTCGTCCTGAGATCTGGCAAGACATCCTCGATGGCCAGATCACGCTCGACCGTCGGACTCCTGCCGTCAGAGGCGTCCAGCGCGCGTTCCAGAGCCCCTACGATGGCGGGATCGGCGTCGGCTTCACGCCCCCGGACAGGACTGGAGAGGAGCTCAAACTGTGCCATCAAGAAATCGTCGCGCAGTTCCTCCGGATCGCCAAGCTCATCCAGAAGCCGCAGCCCACAGCGGGTGCCCTTCAGGCCCAGGTCGACCAGGCCGAGCACGCCGAATCCCGTCGCCATGAAGCGGCAGACCCAGAGGCCAGCTTCTGGACGCGTGGCGACCCTTGTCAAGACCGCGAGTCCCTGATCCAAGTCCCCCAACTGCAGAAGTGCGCTGGCCACGTCAACGGCGATATACGCTGCGTCGTCGCCGCGGTGAAAGGTGAGGTTGTGGGCCAGAGCACGCAGAAGCCAGTCGATTGACCGGCGGTCAGCATCGAGCAGCCGTGCCTCGGCCAGATCTCGGTATAGGGGCTCGTAGTCCAGCAGCGGACTGGCAGCCGAAGACGTGCCGATCTGTTCGAGCAACGCCTGAGCCTCTGCGTGTAGGCGCAGGTCGGGCGCGTCCTCCGGCAACAGCCTCTCGGCGACGACCGCACGACCATAGTCGGTCTCGGGCAATTCGTCGTCAGCGGCAAGACTGCCCTCGGAGCGCGTGAGCCTGTCGGCGTGGGCCGCCTCAGCAATGGCGACGCGTTTGCTCTCCATCGAAAGCCAGGGAACCACTCGCCGCAGGTCATCGCCGCGGCGGTGAGCTACCCGCAACTCGCCCACCACATCATCGGAAAGTGCCTGGTACCGCGTCAGTCTCTTGGCCGTAGAACCCCTGGACTTCGCCATACTTCCTCCTCTGGACAGAGTGAGTCTACCCCGATGACGCCGCAACACAAGGTAGCTTGCGCAGGCCAATGAATAGATATAGAATATGAGTATAGCTATATTGACCTCAGGGAGAGTGGTGCCGCCATGGAATTCGTGACAAGCTTCCAGGCTCACGAGAGCTACGTGCTAGGATTGCGCTTCGCCGACGAGGGAAGGTGCCTCTACTCGAGTGGCATGGACAACGTGGTCAGGGTGTGGACCACGGACGGATGGCAGCTTCAGCGCACGTTCGACGGGCACACCAAGAGCGTCAACTGTTTCGCGCTGACGCCGGACGAAGCGATGCTAGTCACCGGGTCTTCCGACACCACGGTGCGCCTATGGGACACCACAACTGGTGAAACGGTCCGAGTCCTCCAGGATCGCAAGCGCGTCGTGTCGGCGCTGTCACTGTCGGCCGACGGCGCCTGGATAGCGGCCGGTTCGTACAAGGGGCGCGTCTCCGTGTGGTCTATGTCCGGCGAAGTCGTCGCCGCCTTCCCGGCCTCGAAGCAGAACCTGAGCGCGGCAGCGATCTCTCCCGCGGACCGGGGCGTCCTCGCGACTTCGGGGCAGGGACCCACGGTGCACGTCTGGGAGGTCCCAAGCGGCCGGGCCGCGGCCACACTTGAGGCCGAGACAGCCGCCGTGATGCGTCTGGGATACACCCCTGACGGCGCTGGCCTCGTGGCTTTGACGTATGAAGGCCTGCTGCACGCGTGGGATGCAGGCGCCTGGCGGCACACGGACCAGGCCTTGCCCTCGGTGCCGCAAGCGCGGGCCTTCGCCTTCGACGTCGCCGGCGCGCGGGTCGCATTGCTTGCGCCCGGCTTGGTGCAGATCTATGCGTTCCCCGGATGGGAACTGCTGGACGAGCAACCCGTCGCGGCCAAAGTCCTCAACGCTGTGGCCTTCTCACCATCCGGGAATCTGCTGGCCGTGGGCGCCGCCGACCGGATGGTCCGCCTATGGAAACTGGCATGACCCTCTCAGTCACTGACCGCGACGCGGTCGGCAGGACACTCAGGCCCGAGCCGGGCAAAACCATATCGCGCAGGCGGATCGTCGGCGTGGTAGTTGGTGCCACTGTGGGGCTCGACCAGGTGACCAAGCTTGTTGCATTGCGCCGTCTGTCCCCGACGGCGATCCACATCTGGGGAGACCTGGTGCGGCTGCAGCTGTCAGACAACGCGGGAGCCTTCCTTGGATTGGGCGCCAAACTTTCCCCATCGCTGCGGTTTTGGGTATTCACGGTGGCATCCGCGGCGATGGTGCTCTGGGTACTGGCCTACGCGCTCCGCACTGATGACCTCCCCCGTGATGGTATCGTTGCCATGGCTTTGGTCGCAGGAGGGGGGATCGGCAACCTCATCGACAGGACCTCAAGAGGCGGCAAGGTCGTGGACTTCCTCAACTTCGGCCTGGGCCACCTGCGCACGGGCATCCTCAACATCGCTGATATCGCCATCTTCTTCGGCGCGCTCTATGTGATGTGGGTTGCCGTGCAGGCGAGCCGGCGGTCTGTCGACAGCGACGACTGATGCTCGCGCCGGTCCATAGCTATCTGACGGGGCACTGGCGGGGCAACGGCTTCGTGGTAGAGTGCGGAATGGGCTTGGGTGCCAGCTCCGTCGCCTAAGGTGCGTCGCGAGCGCGCCCGCCCCAACGATACCACCCCGTTACCTGTAAGGAGCTAGTCATATGCTGCAGCTGAAAGGCAACCTGGTCTATACCGGCACCGACACCGTGGAGAACGGTGTTGTCGCCATCGACGGCACCACCATTGACTCTGTCTCGAGCGCCAACGACGCCACGGACACCGCCGCCTACCCCGTCATCACGCCGGCCCTGATCGACGCCCACTGCCACATCGGACTGATCCGGGGTGGCGAGCCCGGGGACGAGGCCGAGGCGAACGAGCACATGGGAGCCCTCCTCGCGCACGCCGACGTCCTGGACTCCATCCAGATGGACGACGTGGGACTTCGGCAGTCCATCGAGTGCGGAGTCCTCTACTCCTGCGTGCTGCCTGGCAGCGGCAACATCATCGGCGGCAACTCCGCCGTCATCCGCAACTACGGCATGGACACCAACGCTGCTTTCATCCGGCGATCAGGAATCAAGGCAGCCTTCGGCTACAACCCGATGCACACCCGAGAGTGGAAAGGGCAACGCCCGTACACTCGCATGGGGGCCTTGGCCATGCTGCGAGCGAAGCTCCACGACGTCAAAGCGAAGATGGACAAGGAAGCCGTGGCGGCAGCCAACCCTGACAAGACTGCCGATGTGACGTACTCGGCGGAAGAGGCCGTTGTCAAGGCCATCCTCAGCGGCGAAGAGCGTATGCGCATCCACGTCCACAAAGCCGATGACATCGCCGCGATCCTGCGCTTCGTCGAGGAGTGGGATATCAAGGTCGTCCTCGAACACACCATGGACATACACCAGGCCGGTGTCTACGAACAGGTCCGCGACCACGACATACCCGTCATCTATGGCCCCATGGACAGCTTAGCCTACAAGGTCGAACTCAAGCACGAGGGATGGGAGAACGTGAAATACCTCATCGACTCCGGCGTGGAGTTCGGCCTGATGACCGACCACCCGGTCATCCTGCAGAAGATGCTGCTCTTCGAACTTCGTCACTTCATCCGTATGGGCATGTCGAAGGCCGATGCCTTGGGCGTGATCACCGCGAAGAACGCCGAGCTGATCGGGGTCGGCGACATCCTGGGGACCCTCGAGGAAGGCAAGTGGGCCTCCCTGGTCTGCTGGAGCGGCGACCCCTTCTCGCTCGAGAGCTACCCGATCGCCATCTATGCAGAAGGTGAGCTGATCTACAAAGCGTAGCGACCCCATCCATCTGCGGGAGGCGCGCCTGGTTCGCGCCTCCCGTTCCTGTGCGGGCAGGATCAGCCGATCCTGAGAGCCTTGTGTGGACCGGGCGGCAGCTCGATGATCACACGATCTCCGGCTCTCACCGTCCCCCCAGCAACCACCACACTCATCACCCCGGCCTTGCCGGTGACGCTGCCGTCGGCGTCCAGCGACAAGGACGCCTGCCTGAGCCCTGGCTTGAAGTCATCAATCTGGCCGCAGGGATCGCGCAGCTCGGTCAGCGCAAGCACGACACGATCGCCAATGCGAAGGCGCGTCCCCAGTGGCAGGTGAAGCAAGTCCACGCCGCGCGTGGTGATATTCTCGCCCAGCGCGCCGGGGCCAATCGCGAATCCGTCCTCGCTCAGCTCGTCCAGCAGCTCGGCATGAATCAGGTGGACCTGCCGCAGATTGGGGCGCCCCGGGTCGGTCCGTACGAAGTAGCGATGCTGCACAGTCCGCCCGAAGTGTGCGTCGCCATCCACGCCGAGACCGGCGATCAGGCGGATGCTCTCCCGTGGTGCCTTGCTAAACGAGTGAGTCGCGCTGAGACTGACCCCGACGACTGTCCCTTCCATCTGACCTCCCCTGCCGCTCCCGATGTCCACCAATTGTACCAAGACTCTTCACCACGGGTACCCGTACGTGGCCGATGAATCGGGCGCCCGAACCGCTTCCATCGGTCGGCTTCTCTGCCATACTGCGTGCGCACGGACATACAAATGACAGGGGAGACGATGCCAGGCCTACGCCGCACGACGTTCTGCTACCGGCGTGACGTTCCGAGGTTGCAGCGGTTTCTTGCCCAGATGAGAGCCCGGGTCTCGCAGGCTGCATATCTC
>Ga0180435_10002867_pt1 | contig 17466 bp, 17 predicted proteins | sample SS_ome_3_FD_132467 | JGI IMG/M metagenome (GOLD analysis project Ga0180435, IMG submission 132467) | Hypersaline lake sediment archaeal communities from the Salton Sea, California, USA - SS_3_S_1 metaG | ecosystem: Environmental > Aquatic > Non-marine Saline and Alkaline > Hypersaline >...
AGGGTGGTGAGCGAAGTCGTCGTATAAAGCAAAGCGGTCATTGTCGAATATGATTTCCATCCGCCGCTTAACGCCGGAGAATTCGGTTAAGGCAGTGATGGCTGCGCTCACCGGCACACCCGCATGTCGCGCGGCGGCGATAGCGTTCAGCGCATTAGTCTGGTTATGTTTGCCGATTAACGGCCAGCTCACACGTCCCTGATTTTCACCATTCAGCATAACGTCGAACTCGCTGCCGTCTGCACTGGGCGATCCAACCTGCCAGTGTTCGCCAATGTCATTGTTGATGAGCTTTTTGGGTGCCCGTTCGCCAACGCGTGCCACATCAGACCAGCAGCCCATCGCAAGGACTTCGTTGATATGCTCATCGTTACTCGGTGCCAGTATCAGGCCGGTTTGAGGCACTGTGCGCAGCAGATTGTGAAACTGAGTTTGAATCGCTGCGATGTCCGGAAAAATATCCGCGTGATCATATTCGAGGTTGTTCAGGATCAGCGTACGCGGTCGGTAGTGGACAAATTTTGAACGACGATCGAAATAACTGGTGTCGTACTCATCTGCTTCAACGACAAAAAATGGACTCTCTCCCAGGCGCGCAGACTGTTCAAAGTTCTTTGGTGCACCACCAATCAGATAGCCAGGGGTGAGCCCAGCCTGCTCAAGAATCCACGCCAGCATGGAAGCGGTAGTGGTCTTGCCATGGGTACCCGCAACCGCCAGCACCCAGCGATTGCGTAACACCGTTTCTCCCAGCCATTGCGCTCCCGAGGTATACGCCAGACCTTTCTCAAGGATGTACTCAACCGCCTCGTGTCCGCGTGGCAGGCCTGCGTTGCCGATCACAATCATATCGGGTTCGGGGTCCAGCTGGGCTGGGTCAAAGCCTTCGTGGGCGGTAATGCCTGCAGCGGCGAGCTGGTCACTCATCGGCGGGTACACGCTGACATCGCTGCCACTGACGGTAAAACCCATCTGCTGAGCCAGTTGTGCAAGGCTGCCCATCAAGGTGCCGCCTATGCCCAGAAAATAAATGTGTTGGGTCATGTGGCAAGCGCCGTTTGAGTGATGGCCATTGAAAAAACGACCACAAAAAGCGCCATACCAATACCCAGACCAATGTGAATATTGAGGGCGCGATGAAAAATGAAGCCGTAAACCGCGAGGCTCCACAGCGTCAACATTGTAATAACAAACCGAGTCACGCTGGTACCCAGTGCATCGCTCGACAGCAATAAAAGCGCACTCAGGCCGGTGAGGATAACCTCAACACCAAAAATAGCCGTGAGCGTCTGCGGCAGCCGATGGGTTAATGACATGAGCATCATCACAAACCACACCAGTCCGCCGGTACCCGCCAGGCTGACGATTGCAATCGTTACAGCTCGCAGTACAGTCACGGTTTCGCCACCCCAGGCCAGCTGCACAACGATATTCATGCCCGCGTTGGCGATCAGTGTCAGCAACAGCAACACGTTGTTTGCGGGTATGGTTTCCGGGCCGTCGCGAAACAGGCAGATGCGCCAGAACAACTGGAAAATGGATTTCATGCACGTCAATCAATCGGAATAAATAAATTGTCGCACAAATAGCGGCCTTCACGGACAATAGAGCGCGTTTTTTTACAACGTAGTTCGAATAAAAACCCAATGGAGACAAGTATTGTTATGGCTAAAGCCAATGCTTTTTATGCGCAATCCGGTGGTGTGACCTCAGTGATCAACGCCTCAGCCTGTGGTGTCATTGAAACCGCGCGCCAGCACAAAGACACAATTGGTAAGGTTTATGCGGGTCGCAACGGCATTCTGGGTGCGCTCAATGAAGAGCTCATAGATACCTCAAAAGAATCTGCGAAAACCATAGCGGGCCTGCGTCAGACGCCCAGTGGCGCGTTTGGCTCCTGCCGCTACAAATTGAAATCTCTAGAGGAAAACGCCCGCGAGTACCAGCGTCTGCTGGACGTGTTCAAAGCCCATAACATCCGCTATTTCTTCTACAACGGCGGCGGCGATTCCCAAGACACCGCGAATAAGGTGGCTCAATTCGGCCGACAAAGTGGGTACAACCTGACCTGTATCGGCGTCCCAAAAACTGTGGATAACGACCTGCCTTTTACAGACTGTTGCCCGGGTTTTGGTTCGGTGGCCAAGTATGTGGCGGTCTCAACTCGCGAAGCTGCACTCGACGTGGCGTCCATGTGTGAAACCTCCACGAAAATTTTTGTGCTGGAAGTCATGGGACGGCATGCAGGCTGGATTGCAGCCGCTGCGTCCCTTGCACAGGAAACTAAGGGTGATGCACCGCATATTATCCTGCTGCCTGAGGTGCCGTTTGTTAAAACGACATTCCTGCAGAAGGTGAAACAGACGGTTAAAGACAAAGGTTACTGTGTCATTGTCGCTTCGGAAGGTGCGCAGTATAAAGACGGTACTTTCCTCGCGGATGCTGGCGGTAAAGATGCCTTTGGTCACACACAGCTGGGTGGTGTAGCGCCCATGCTGGCCGAGATGATCAAAGCCAAGCTCGGTTATAAATATCACTGGGCAGTTGCTGACTATCTGCAGCGCGCCGCGCGGCATATCGCGTCGGCTACAGATGTAGAGCAGGCTTATGCGTTAGGCCAGGCTGCGGTGGAATTTGCGGTAGCCGGTAAAAATGCCGTGATGCCCACCATTGTGCGCACCAAAGATAAACCGTATCGATGGAAAATTGGTGAAGCGAAACTGTCTCGGGTCGCCAACGTTGAGCGCAAGATGCCGAAGAATTTCATCAGCAGTGATGGCTTCGGCGTGACCGCAGCTGCCAAGCGCTACCTGGAGCCGCTGATCACTGGCGAAGATTATCCGACGTATAAACACGGTATGCCGCAGTATGTGACGTTGAAAAACCAGCTGGTGAAGAAGAAACTGCCGGAGAAGTGGTAGCGATAGAATTTACTGCTGCAGTTTCACAGACTTCCGAGATTGACGACCAAAGCCATACGGTCCCGTGGAGTTCCGATCAGTAAATAATAGATATCCGCAGCGTACATGCGATTGCCATATTTACTTTGCATGGCGGTGAAGACCTCGTCTGCCTTTTCTTCCGGCAGTGAGTCCACTTCTATAGCCTCGGGTACTCGTGTGCTGGTATTGCCACCGCGCTGGAATTGCAGCGGTTTGCTCATCAGCAGAGATTCTGCAACATGCGGTTCGGCGTCATAATAAACAAATGAATCGCTGCCCAATTCGAATACCCAGACTCTTGCAGTATGGTTGCCTTTGTTGGTGTCCATTATCAGTTCTACAACTTCGCCGGACTCGTAGGTTGAGACGACATACAGCCAGGCCCCCAGCCAGGCCAGGACTGCAACGGCTGCTGTACCAATGCTCAGTAGCAGGTCTGGTTTAGAAGGTCGCAAACTTGTTTTAATAAACAGCGCGACGCCTGATAACAAAGCAGTCAACGCGATCAGGCTATTTCGTTCCGAGAGAACAAATACGGCGATGACGATGGTGAACCCTGCAATAAGGGAAGCGCCTGTTCGAGTGGTCAAGTTTAATTACCCAGTCTGTCTGAGCCTTTTGATCGGCCAGTCTAGATGCTGGTCTCCTGTAGTTTGGTTGTTAGATTTCTACGCAGTTGAGGGAGATCAAAGCCTGGCCGGAAGCGTCCGCGAAAAACGCCCTCGGGATCAATGATCGAAAAAGTGGTCGAATGCGCAACAGAATACTCATCCTGTGCTGTTGTAACGCTGAACCGAATGCCAAGCCCTCTTGTGAACTCCACCAGTTGATCTTCAGTGCCCGTCACGCCTTTGATAGCAGGGGAAAAGTGCCGAACGTATTGGGTGATTGCCGCTAAGGCATCGCGCCCGGGGTCAACGGACACAAAAACAAACGCGATGTCGTGGTCAATAGATTGTACGGCCAGGCTTTCTGCTAACGCAGCCAGCTGGGCCAGGTTGGTTGGGCATATATCCACGCAGTTCAGAAAACCGAACGAAACAATGTGCCAGCGCCCCTTTAACGCCTGGTTGTCAAACTCGCCGGTCTCGGTTTTCAGGCTGAAATCTGCCAGGCCCCTCGGCGTTTCCAGCCATTCGATTGGGTGTAGTGCTACGGGTCGGGGCGCAATCAGGGTGAGCGTGCCACCGAGGATTCCGCCTAACCCCAGGAGGCATAAAAATTTGCTAAACCTGCTCACCGGTCCGGGTGCCATAGCTGATGTAGAGCAAAGTGAGTGCTAACAATGCAGGCAATGTCACTCCGGCGAAGTCTTCGATGAGGGATTCGGGTCCGCAGATGCCGACAATAACTTCCCACACATGAAAGAGGGCGTGACAGCCCAACCAGGCCGTTGGCATCCACCAGAGCTGTAGTCGATGTTTGGTGTAAACGCTGCCATAGATAAATGCAGCGCCGATGAGTGTGTAAATAAACCCAATATCGCGTACGAAGTGCTGGTTGAACGGTCCACGATCGGGCACACCTGGCATCAGCCAGTACCAGGTTTCAGGTGTACTGATCATAAAGATACCGTTGGTCAGCATTGCTAAACCCAGCAGTGCGGCGAGGCAGGAGATGATTTTATTTTTCATGAGAAGATCTATTCTATGGTGCTCAAATTTGCTGGAAACAGGCCAGCTTCCCTTTGATTCGTGAATATTATTCACGATGAAATCGCTATACTTTGCCAATGGATAAAATGCGTTCGTTGGAGCTTTTTCTAGCCACCTGTGATGGCGGTAGTTTCGCAGCAGCTGCAAAGGCGTGTAACTCTGATCCTTCGACGGTCAGTAAAGCCATTGCTCGTCTGGAGACTCAGCTTGGCTTGACCCTTTTTCAGCGTTCAACCCGGCAGCTGCGTATAACCGCTGCTGGTAAACGGTATGCCCGCAGCGTACGTATTGCGATGCAGGACCTCTCCGCCTGCGAAGCGGAGTTAAAGCACTTGAACGATTCGCCCAGTGGCACCCTGCGCATCAGTTCCGGGGTTTGTTACGGTCACCTGTACCTTCGCCCGCTGCTGCCCGAATTCTGCAAACTATATCCGGACATCAAGCTGGAGCTGGAGCTGACTGATCTGCATGTAGACCTGATTGAAAGCGACATGGACGTGGCACTACGTACAGGCTTTGTGAAAGACAGCCGTCTTGTCGCGCGGCGACTCAGTCCGATGGACTTTCTCACTTGTGTATCTCCTCGATACCTGGACCTGTATGGCACGCCCGATTGTCGGGAAGATTTTCGCCAGCATCCATGGATAGGCTTTCGGATAAAAGAAACACAACAACTTCAGCCGATCTTTCTGCCAGATGAAAAGGGTGAATATCTGCCGTTTGAACTAGACCGGACCCATATCACCGACGATGGAGAATCAATGGCGTACATGTGTGCCGATGGTCTGGGGTTTGCGCAGTTGCCACACTTTCTGGCAAAGAACGGCCTGCAAACTGGGGCGCTTGTTTCTCTTTATCCTTTCCTGGCGCTTTCTCAACCAGACAGCGGTGTGTTTGCCATCTATCCCAAGCGTGAGTTCTTGCCCGCCAAGGTCAGAGTGTTTATCGACTTTCTGGTAGCGTCACTGGCTGCCGCTGGGGAAAGCCCGAACCATACCTGGGCTGGTGACTGTGAGCCGATTATAAATTTCCCCCGATAGGTCAGGGTGATTTTCCACGCAAAAAAAACGGGACACTTTCATGTCCCGTTTTTTGATTCCTGAAAGCAGGATCAGACCAGCAGGGGTGCAATCACCAGGCTGACAATAGCCATCACGTTGATCAGGATGTTCATGCTGGGACCAGAGGTGTCCTTGAAGGGGTCGCCGACAGTATCGCCAACAACGGCTGCGGCGTGCACGTCGCTGCCTTTACCACCGAGGTTACCTTTCTCAACATATTTCTTCGCGTTGTCCCAGGCACCACCGGCGTTAGCCATGGTCAGAGCCAGCAACACACAGCCCAACAGTGCACCGCCAAGGGTGCCACCCAGCGCCTCAGCACCAAGACCAAAGCCAACAATGGGCGGTACCGCAACCGCGATCACGCCAGGCAACATCATTTTCTTCAATGCTGCATTGGTGGCAATTTCAACACACTTGGCATTGTCCGGATCTGCAGTGCCTTCCATCAGCCCCGGGATCTCGCGGAACTGGCGTCGAATTTCTTCGATCATCTCCATTGCCGCGTCGCCAACAGAAGTCATGGTGATGGAAGCAATCAGGAACGGTACAAGACCGCCAATAAACAGGCCAATTAACACCATCGGGTTACCGATATGCAGGATAAACTCTCCACCACGGGCGAGGGTTACGGTCTCTACAAAGGCCGCGATGATGGCGAGCGCAGCGAGGGCAGCTGCACCGATCGCAAAGCCTTTGCCCATTGCCGCAGTGGTATTGCCAAGCTCGTCCAACGAATCGGTGATGGCGCGGGTTTCTGGTCCAAGACCACCCATCTCCGCGATGCCGCCGGCGTTGTCTGCAACAGGACCGTACGCGTCAACCGCCATGGTCATGCCAACCGTGGCCAACAAGCCAACTGCTGCAACGCCCACGCCGTAAAGTCCGGCAAGGCTGGTGGAGACAAAAATAATGGCGCAGATGGTCAGGATTGGTACAACCACTGACTGCATGCCAACAGCCAGACCAGTAATCATGACCGTTGCAGGGCCGGTTCTACCGGATTCAGCAATGCGCACGACTGGCGTGGATGAGGTGTAGTACTCGGTGATCAGGCCGATCACCACGCCACCTGCGGCGCCGAACAGTACAGACCACCAGATGTTATTGGAAACACCCAGGCTGGAAAGCACAAAGTAGGCCGCAGCCATAAATATGATCGGGGTGCCGATCATGCCGATGCGCAGGGCAACCGCCGGGTTGGCGTTAGAGAATGAGCGCACCACACCGATACCGATAATTGAAGCAATCAGACCGGTTGAGGCCAGCGCCAGAGGTACAAACATAAGTGCGGCACGACCATCTGCCTCGGACATGTCCGGTGCCAGCTGGCCAACGCCAATGGCCGCCAGAGTTGAAGCTATTGCAATGGTGGCGATCATGGAGCCGCAATAGGACTCAAAGATGTCTGATCCCATGCCGGCAACATCACCCACGTTGTCGCCAACGTTGTCTGCAATTACGCCAGGGTTGCGCGGGTCATCTTCAGGAATACCCTGTTCGAGTTTACCTACGAGGTCTGCGCCAACGTCGGCGCTCTTGGTGTAGATGCCGCCACCTACCCGTGAGAACAGCGCTACAACAGATGCACCCATACCAAAGCCATGGATGTGGTGGGCCATGTGCGGGTCACCGCCGAAGAAGTAATACACCAGTCCGAGCCCTAACAGGCCCAGTGAAGCAACCGCCAGGCCCATGATCGAACCGCCGAAAAACGCTACAGACAAGGCGTCTGCCTGGCCTTTAGTGTGCGCGGCGTTGGTTGTGCGAACATTGGCCTTAGTTGCAGCGTACATGCCGATCCAGCCTGCGCAAGCGGATGAGAGTGCGCCAGCTAAGAAGGCCGCGGCGGTGTAGATGCCAAGGTCGGTGATCGAAATGAGCACTAACAGAACGGCGCTGAACAGCGCCAGCAAAGTGTACTCGCGACGCATGAATACCATGGCGCCAATGTGAATCTGATCAGCAATCTTCTTCAACGCGTCAGAGCCTTCATCATAGGCTTTGACGATGCCGTAAATTGCAAAAGCAGCAATGAGCCCAACGATGCCTAGCGCCGGTGGGATCAGGGATTGATCAATCATTTGGGTCCCCAACTAATGATTATTTATTTTTGTAAGGGGCAAACACGTGCCGGCATAAAAGCCAGATACGTTTCTCCCCAATGTCGAACGGCGCTAATCATAACAGCGTTGACGCGCCGCGCCACCCGTGGGTTTCAGCCTTGAGTGAGCAAGGTGCGCAGGTCAATAATAGCCGCGTTCGCGCGCGCGATATATGACGCCATGACCAGGGAGTGGTTGGCCAGCAGACCCAAACCGTCGCCATTGAGGATCATCGGGCTCCACACGGTGTCCTGGCTGGGTTCCAGTTCGCGGATAATCTGCTGCAGCGATACCCGGGCGTTTTTATCATCTAGCACGTCACCAAAATCCTGTTCCATGGCGCGCAACATGTGCAACAAAGCCCATGTGTAGCCGCGGGTCTCGAAGAAGATGTTGTCTATATCAAGCCACGCAGTTTTGACCAACTGATCCTGCGGCGAAGCGGTCGCCTGCTGAGCCGCGCTGTCGCCGGCCAAATCGATGTTCAGCTGACGTTTGCCGACGCTGGCTGCCAGTCGCTGAGACATGCTGCCCAGACGTGTTTCAACCGCTGCCAGCCACTGCTGCAGATTGTCTGCGCGCGCATAAAACTGTGCGTTGGTCTGGCCGCTGTCTGAAAGTCGACCTAAATAATTGCGGAACAGTTGTGCCCCATCGCGGTATTCATCTTCAGTCTGCGGCAGCACCCAGCTGCTGTTGTCGAAGAAAAATTTACCTTCAGCTTCTGACAGGTCCGGGTCCTCTGCCGACTGGCTTTGTGAACGGGACAGATCATTTCGATAGACCCGTGCTGCATCACGCAGCAGTGTCAGGACGCCAAATTCCCATTCGGGCACGTTGTCCATCCAGACTCCGGGCGGGAATACATCGTTAGACAGGTAACCGCCGCGCTTTTCCAGCAGGGTGTCTGCCAGGGTTATTACCGTTGCTGTGGTCAGATAGCCGGTCACCAGTGAATCATTGGCACTCTGCGCCATTTGCTCGGCATTCTCGCGCACATCGAACTGATCAGGTTCGTAGTCCCACCACCAGCTTAAAACTACGGTAACGGCAAGGTACAAGCCGATCAGGCCGCCAGCGACTCTGCCTACAGTGGAAGGCGTACTACTCATATTGTCATCCATATATACAGGTTCAGTGCGTTGCCAGAATTTCCAGCTCATCTCGATTGACTCCGGTAATCATCAGGTGGCGGATGCTGATCCATTTACAGCGGCAGCTTACTAAAGGTTACAGTGAGTTGCTCGCCACTGCTGAACTCGAGCGTGATAGGAAAACTATCGGGAACCTCTGCTACTCCGAATATCATCAGGTGCAGTCCGCCACGCTCGAAGCGTGCTTGTGAGTTCGGCGCAATCGCCAGGCTGCTGACACGTTGCATACCAACCGAGTTTTCGCGTTGCACCGTTTTGTGCATTTCTATCGCTCTTGCGAGTTCTGAAGTGGCGCCACTGAGGGTCAGTTCGGTGGCGGTGTTGTTGCTCAGCACAAAATAACCGGCTGTGGTGTCTCTCCCGGGCACCAGATCTCTCACCTGCGCCGCAGAAACCGCGATCGGAGGGGGCGGTGCGCTGCATCCACTTAAAAAGACGGCAATCATGAACACCAAAACCACTGGTCTGGTGTCTTTCAGCTGGGGAAACATAGACGTTCTACTTTTGCGGGTGTTCGGATTTTGATTTCCGCGCGGATGCGGCCTGCAACATCGGCGGCAGCAAGCTGCTGATAGATCCAACGCCCCTGGGCATCGCTGCGGGCGTAAATGATAAAGCGACACGGCGTTTGTTCGGGGTGGGCGCCGAGGGCAGTCAATTGATCTTTAAGCGCTCGTGTTGGATTGTTCAAAACATGTTGTTCCAATGGCAGTGCGGTTCTCTGTGCTTCTTCCAGTAGTCGGATCTGCGCCTGAGTTGGTTCTATTGAAGGGTGATTGGGGACAATTAAATCAGCGCGCGCCAGCATCGAGCGTGCTGTGGCAAAACGATTGTAGTCCAATGCATCCTGAGCCAGTTTCACGTAGATTTCGACTAGCTGTTCCAGTCCTCGCAGAGCATCTTCCTGGTCTGGCTGAATCGCCAGAATGTCGTGGTAGAAGTCCAGCGCGTTGTTACCTGCTGGAAAAGTTAATCGATCGTCCGCGATAGCCGCGTCTGCACTGTCGAGCAGTTTGAACAGCAGCTGGCGTTCGATAACGGGTGGTGGTGGTGGCGGCGGCGCGGGTTGCGCCACAGGTTCAGCAGGCGGTGCAGGCACCGAGGGTGCCTGACAACCTGCCGCGCAGACAATGCCTAGCAATAAAGGCAGTAAAATTGCTTTTATTGCAGGGAAATCTGGTTCGAGCTTTCGGTTGGTGTCAGATATCACAGCGAAAATAGTGTATTGGTGTTACGTATAGGACTGGGCTGCGCATTGTAGCGAACTTCCCGCTGTTGGCGGGGTCCTATGCGCACGAATATTTGCACGATTTCAGATGTCCTGATTTGCAGCAGGGTCCGTCGAGTGCACAATACATCCACAGTTTTAGAGGTTACGGTGAAGTTCAACGTGCACAATCTCAGACCACTTACTGATATCAGGGTGCTTCTGCGTCAGTCAATTCTACTGGTAACCGCGTTGTTTGCGCTGTCCGCTACTGCTGCGGAATTCGAATTTGAAAGCGGTGACAGCTGGCTGGCGGAAGAAGATACGTTCCTTAAGGTTGATGAAGCGTTTGCGCTGACCGCCGAGCTGAACAGCGATGGTGCTCTGGTTGCGCGGTGGGAGATGCCTGATGGGTATTATCTGTATCGCCATCGGTTCGGATTTGAAACGAAAGACGATAGCCGCCTGAACCTGGGTGAGCCCGCAATCCCGGATGGTAAACGCAAAGTTGATGATTTTTTTGGCGAAGTGGAAGTTTATTACCACGATGCTGAAATTGTTGTGCCGTTGCAGTCTCAGCCCGGCGTCAACACGCAAATTGGCGTTAATTACCAGGGCTGCGCGGACGCAGGGCTCTGTTATCCGCCTGAAACGCGATGGTTTGCGTATGACGGTATGCGTCTTATTTCTGCAACGCTGGCTCCGGGTTCATCCGCAGTGGCGGCAAGCTCAGGTACTGCTGCCAGCCAACTGCTTCCTGAAGCAGGCGCGTCAACTACAGTCACTTCCGGTGTGGCGGATACGGAAGAACAACTGTTAGCCGGCATCCTCGCCAGCGAAAGTCTCTGGTATGCGCTGGCGCTGTTCTTTATTGCCGGTATCGGTCTTGCGTTTACTCCGTGTGTGTTGCCGATGGTGCCGATCCTATCCAGCATTATTGTTGGCGAAGGTGACCACATTTCGAAACGTAAAGCCTTCACCCTGTCTTTTGCGTACGTTCTGGGCATGGCGTCAACCTATGCCCTGGTAGGCACGCTGGTGGGTCTGTTCGGGGCAGAGCTTAATTTGCAGGCGGCGCTGCAATCTCCGGGTGTGTTGATCTTTTTTGCGCTGGTCTTTGTCCTGTTATCTCTGTCCATGTTTGGTTTTTATGAACTGCAGTTGCCCCAGGGTCTGCAGAATCGACTTAACGCCATGGGACAGAAACAGCAGGGTGGCAAACATGCTTCTGTGGTAGTGATGGGTGCACTGTCTTCCCTGGTGGTTTCCCCTTGTGTCTCTGCGCCGCTGGCCGGTGCGCTGATCTATATCTCTACCTCTAACGATGCCGTGCTGGGTGGTACCGCACTGCTTGCCCTGGGCCTCGGCATGGGTGTACCGCTGATGATTGTTGGCGCAAGCGGTGGTCACTGGCTGCCGCGAGCGGGCGCCTGGATGAACGGCGTTAAAGCTGTATTTGGTGTTGGCCTGCTGGCGGTTGCGGTCTGGTTGCTTGAACGGGTTGTGCCACCAGCGGTCACTCTTGTTTTGTGGGCGGCCTTGCTGATCGGTAGTGGGGTTTATCTGGGGGTGCTTGATTTTTCTCCGCGGCAAGGTTTTGCGCAGCTGGGTAAAGCTGCAGGGTCGTTAGGCTTTATGTGGGGTGTTCTGCTGTTGATTGGTGCTGCCAGCGGGGCTCATGACCCTTTGAAGCCGCTGGCTAAATTATCCGGCGGTGGCGTCAGCGTTGGCGGCGCTGCGGTTCATGCAGAACCTCAGTGGCAGGCGGTTAAAAGTCTGGCTGATGTGCAGGCGCAGATAGCCGTGAGCAATAAACCGGTCATTCTTGACCTCTACGCGGACTGGTGTATTTCCTGCAAAGTGATGGAGCGCAATGTCTTTCCTGAAGCGGCGGTAGCCGCGCGGCTGAATCAGTTCACTCTGCTGCGCGCGGATGTAACAGATAACGATGCGATAGATCGTGAGCTGTTGAATCACTACGGTCTCTTCGGACCGCCTAGTTTGGTATTTTTCGAAGGAGAAGGTGGCGAGTTGGCAGATGTTCGGATCCAAGGCGAGGTCAATGCGGAAACGCTGGCTGCACATCTGGGCGCAGTTCTGGCTTCTTTGAATGCTGCAAGCGCGACCAACATCGGCGAAATAGCGGCTATTTCCGGATAAAATCACGCTAAATCAACATATTTGTGCCGATTGTTAGCGAATAAGCGCTTGATTCTCCTTAGTGATCCTCCAAAATGCCTGACTTTGTTTCCGGTGAGCGACAAATGCCTTCGATTCTGGTTCTACACGGCCCTAATTTAAACCTGCTCGGCTCGCGTGAGCCTGAAGTATATGGCTACGACACGCTGGCGGACGTAGACCAGAAGATTGTCGCCGCGGCGCCTGCTGGCGTTGATGTCAAAACTCTGCAGAGCAACGCTGAACACGTTTTGATTGACGCCGTACATGAGGCCAAATCCCAGGGGGTGGACTTTGTCATCATCAATCCCGGTGCATTTACCCATACCAGCATTGCCCTGCGGGATGCTTTTCTGGGCGTCAGTATCCCGTTTATTGAAGTGCACCTTTCAAACGTGCATGCGCGTGAAGATTTTCGCCAGCATTCTTATTTGAGTGACATCGCCGTTGGCGTGATTACCGGGCTCGGCGCCAATGGTTATGTTTATGCGCTTCAGGCTGCATTAGCCAAAATAGAGACTTAACCCGGAAAACAGGACAGGGGGCCTAGGTGGCAGTAGATCTACGTAAAGTAAAAAAGCTGATTGAGCTGGTGGAAGAGTCTGACATTTCCGAACTGGAAGTCAGCAGTGGTGACGAATCTGTGCGCATCGTGATGCATCGTTTACCTGTACCTGGTATGCAATCTGTCGCGCCTGCTGCAGTCACGGTTCAGGCTCAAAACGACACGCCCGTATCCAACCCTTCAACCGCAGAAAGTTTGCTCGCGCCAATGGCGGGAACCTTTTATCGACAATCCCATCCGGAAGCACCTGTTTTTGTTGAGACCGGTCAGCAGGTTCATGCCGGTGACGTCCTGTGCATCATTGAGAGTATGAAAATGATGCACGAAATCCGTGCTGCGAAAGACGCCTGTATCCAGCAGATCTGCGTTGCTAACGGTGAGCCCATCAGCACCGGAGATGTCTTGTTTAAGCTGTCGTGAGTTGGCTTCAACTGGAACTGCGTGTGGCTCCACAATCCCTGTCAGCCAGCGAAGCTGTTCTGTTGGAAGCAGGGGCTGTTGCAATCACCTTACTCAGCGATGATGACGAACCCGTATTAGAACCCGCCCCAGGGGAGACCCCTCTCTGGTCCAGTGTGCGTGTACTGGCATTGCTGCCGGTTGACACCAACATGGCTGGGATACAGGAACAGCTGCTGCTTCTGCCGCAAACACCGCCGGTACTGGATGTACAGTTTATAGCCGACCAGAACTGGCAGGCGCAGGTGAACAATCATACCGTCGATCAGGTTTTTGCTGAGCGTTTGTGGCTGTTACCGAAGCAGCAGCAGGTTGATGAGGCTGCTGCGCAACGCTATAGCCTTCTGCGACTGGAGCCAGGCCTGGCGTTTGGTTCAGGCAGCCACCCAACTACCCGTCTGTGCCTGCAATGGCTGGCGGAAAACATTCGGCCCGGGCAGAAAGTTCTCGATTTTGGTTGCGGTTCAGGTGTGCTGGCTATAGCTGCTGCGTTGCTTGGGGCTGAGACGGTTGCGGTAGACCACGATCCACAGGCAATTCTGGCGACCCGGGAAAACGCCGATTACAATGGTCTGGATAATCGTCAGGTAGACGTTGTTTTGGCTGAACATTGGCATGCGCACCTTTATGCACAACAGTTTGATGTAGTGGTTGCCAATATCCTTGCTGGTCCCCTGCAGGATCTGGCTCAACAGTTTGAATCAGTTGTCATGCCCGGTGGCTCAATTGTTTTATCGGGTATCCTCGAAGCGCAGGCGCCGGAGGTTGCTGGCAGCTATACGCATACCCGTTATGGCGAACCACAGATCGAAGCGGGTTGGGCCTGTCTGGCTGGGGTTCGGGCCTGATTGCGCCGCACATTGATCATGTCAGAAGAAAACCTCGACCCTCTTATTACCGAATGTCCTAACTGTGACACGCGCTTCCGGGTGACCGAATCGCAACTGCAGATCGCTGGTGGTCGCGTACGTTGTGGTGCGTGTCTTGTGGTATTTGATGGCACTGAGCATTTAAGCCTCGATGGTGAAGACTTTGTTTCAGGTGAAGATTCTGAAGATGTTGACGCGTTGCTGGACGAGCTGGATGAGATCACCGCGCGCGAACCTTCCCAGGCACCGGCGATGCCGAATTTGTCGGATGTTGATTTTGTACCGGTTTCGGCGGCGGAAATGGCCAGCGCACATCCTGACGGAGACCAGGATACCGCTGAGGATGAGGTTAGCCTGCCGCCGGAATTGCTCGCCTTAGAAGCTCAATTCCTGGCTGAAATGCAGGGGTCTAAAGACGCACAGCAGGACCAGGCAACCGATTGGCAAGATGTTGCAGATGAAAAGCAGGCTGAACCTCTGCAGCCCTCAGCAGATGAATTTGCGGCAGAGCCGTCTGAGGTAGAAACGCAATCTGAATGGGACGAGTCTGTCGCTGATGACATCTGGCAGACGGAAGAGCCTGAAGCCCAGGAACCTCAAATCCAGGAGGCAAAGTCCGAGCCGGTCGCAGAACAGGAGATCGAACTCCAGGCCCTGCATGAATCCCCGCCGCTGTCACCCTCTGGCGAAGATGCTGCGACTGAGCGTCCCGCCGCAGCAGAAATGAGCCCGAGCGATCGGGTATCTGGCCATCTACCTGATTATTCCGATGTTGAGCTTGAACTCGAGCCGGACACGCCGGACAAGCGCACCTGGATGACTCTGCTGCTTGTGCTGGTGGGATTGGTTGCGCTGCCCGCACAGGTGCTCTGGTTTCAATACGACGCGTGGAGCATGAACCCACAATATCGGCCGATTTATGAAACGGTGTGTCGGGTTGCGGGGTGTACTTTACCGCCGCTACGGAATGTCACTCTGATTGATGCGCAGAAATCGGTCATTCGCGTGCACCCGGAGCGACCTGATGCACGTATTGTTGATGTGCTGATGATTAACAACGCCGAGTTTGCGCAGCCGTATCCTTTGATCGAATTACTCGCCACCAATATGCGTGGGCAGCTGATTGCCGGTCGGCGTTTCAAGCCGGAAGAATATCTACGCGGTGAAGCCGGTGGTGGTTCCCTGATGCCCTCGCTCACGCCGGTGCACGTGTCGCTGGAGATCCAGGACCCTGGAGAAGATGCGCTGAACTTTGAAGTTAAATTCCGCTGACGTTCAAACTGCGTTTTCGACGAAAAAGCGGTTGCCAAGCGGGGTCGCGGGCGGGTTTACTAGCGCTCTTTTTTAACCTTGAGAGGGTGAATTATGCTGGGATATGTAACCATAGGTGTTTCCGATATGGAGCAAGCAGAGGCTTTTTATGGCCCTCTGTTGGAACAGATCGGCGCAAAACAGATGTTTGGACAGGATCGCATCAAGTTTTACGGCACAGGCATGGACAGCGCGATGCTGGCGATCTGTATTCCTTATGATGAGCAAGCGCCCAATGCCGGTAACGGCAATATGATTGCGATACCTGGTGGTTCTCGCGAGGGCGTCGACAAACTATACGCCAAAGCGATGGAACTGGGTGCCAGCGACGAAGGTGCACCAGGAGAGCGGTTGCCGGTTTTTTATGGCGCTTACTGCCGTGATCCGGATGGTAATAAACTCTGCTTCTACGAAATGAAAATGTAGAACATCGATAGGGTGTGTGGCGCGTGAATGCGCGCCCCGCCTGACGTTTTTTTTCTGCTATCAGGCTGTCATGAAAATCGGGGCTCTTGAACTTCCTAATACGTTTGCCTTAGCGCCTATGGCCGGCCTGAGTGACGTACCCTTCCGTACCATCGCCTGGCAATTGGGTCGCCCCTATCTGGTCAGCGAAATGGTCTCCAGCAAAGCTGAGCTCTGGGAAACCGGCAAAAGCCGCTTGCGCCGTGTGCCCGTGCCCGGCGCGACCCCCGTCGCAGTGCAGATTGCCGGCACTGATCCTCAAGTGATGGCGCAGGCCGCGCAGCGTCATGTCGACGAAGGCGTTGAAATCATTGATATCAACTTTGGCTGTCCCGCCAAAAAAGTGTGCCGCAAGTTTGCCGGTTCAGCCCTGCTGCAGGATCTGGATCTGGTGGGCCGTATTGTTGATGCGGTTGCGCGAGCGGTGCCGGTGCCGGTAACCGTAAAGACCCGCACAGGACTGACCACCGACGATGATTTAGGCGTGCAGGCAGGTTGTATCGCCGTTCAGAATGGTGCGCAGATGGTGGTGATGCATGGCCGCAGTCGTGCCTGCAAGTTCAACGGAAGCGCCGATTACACGGCAGCCCGCGCGCTGAAGTCTTTAGTTAATGTGCCTGTGATGGTTAATGGGGATATAGACAGCGTTGCCGCTGCGCAGCAGGCCCTGGCTGTGTCTGGTGCGGATGGGGTAATGATCGGTCGCGGTGCACTGGGTCAGCCCTGGTTGTTTGCTGAACTGGCAGGTCATCCAGTGCCTGATCGTCCTGGCAAGTGGCAGATCATATGCACTCATGTTGAATCAATGCACAGCTTTTATGGCGAGCTGGCTGGTCTGCGGATCGCCAGGAAACATGTTTTAGCCTATCTCCAGCATCTGGGTTTAGCCGCACATGGCAAAGCTTTTTTGCAGGTGAATGATGCACATGAGCAATTGGACTGGCTGATGGATATAAGCCGATGGGATCAGCAGTCCCGTGATGCGGCGTAAACTTGACGACGGGGTTTGCTACCCCACCCGCATACATTGGAAATTGATTTGACGAAGGTAACTATAAAACGCGCATTGCTCAGCGTATCTGACAAAGCCGGTATCGTTGAACTGGCAACTGCCTTGAGCGCAGCGGGCGTAAGCCTTCTGTCCACAGGTGGCACGCATAAAATGATTGCAGATGCTGGTATCGATGTAACGGAGGTATCTGCTTACACGGGCTTCCCGGAGATGATGGAGGGTCGCGTGAAAACACTCCACCCCAAGGTGCACGGCGGTATTCTGGGGCGGCGGGATATCGATCAAGGGGTGATGCAGGAACATGCCATTGATCCGATTGACCTGGTGGTGGTGAATCTATACCCGTTTGCGCAAACCATCGCAAAACCCGACTGCAGCGAAGCAGATGCCATTGAAAATATTGATATCGGTGGTCCAGCCATGTTGCGTTCCGCCGCAAAGAACTTTCAGCACGTTGCCGTTGTTGTTGATCCCAACGATTAT
>Ga0180435_10002869_pt1 | contig 17465 bp, 15 predicted proteins | sample SS_ome_3_FD_132467 | JGI IMG/M metagenome (GOLD analysis project Ga0180435, IMG submission 132467) | Hypersaline lake sediment archaeal communities from the Salton Sea, California, USA - SS_3_S_1 metaG | ecosystem: Environmental > Aquatic > Non-marine Saline and Alkaline > Hypersaline >...
CAACTGCGACGGTTTCCGCGGCGCTGGGGATGCCGGGTAGCCCGAGGCGTGTTGCAACGACGCCTTCGTGCACACAGCCACCCGCATGCAGGTGCCGGTCTTCGGGGCGCAGAAACACCGTCATGTCAAAGGTGGCTGCATATTCCAGGGCGCGTCGCTCCACCAGCGTGTTGGCCAGCGGTTTGCGGGCGTTACTGAGGGCCACGCAGCCGGCGGCCTTGAGTGCCGCAACCGAGGACAACTGCTTGCCCTCCAGATTCTGCGTTAAAGCAGCGGCGGTCAACACGCGCGCCTGCTGCAGTTTCCGCGCCATGCGGTGAATGAATTCGATATCTGCTGGCGTATCGATGACCGGATCGGTGTCCGGGGTGCAAACCAGTGTGGTGATGCCACCCTTGGCAGCCGCGAGTGTTTCGGTTTCCAGTGTGCCCTTGGCCGTGTAACCGGGTTCGCGCAGGCTGGCCGCGATATCCACCAGGCCGGGGATGATGATCTGGCCGCTGGCATCGATGGTCTGTTGCGCAACGAATCCTTGCGGTGCCTCACCGACGGCGACGATGCTTTCGCCCTGGATATGCAGGTCGAGCTGGCCGTCGATATTGTTGGCCGGGTCGATCAGACGGCCGCCGAGGATGGAGATGCTCAACTCTGACCTCCATTCTGCAGTTCGCCGGACTTGTGGGTCTGCATGCACATGGACATCACTGCCATGCGTACCGCGATGCCATAGCTGACCTGTTGCAGGATCACCGAGCGCGGTCCATCAGCGACTTCCGAATCCATTTCCACTCCGCGGTTCATCGGACCGGGATGCATCACGATGGCATCCGGCTTTGCGACCTCCAGGCGTTCGTTGGTCAAGCCGTAAAGCTGGAAGTATTCATCTTCGCTGGGCAGCAGTGCCCCATCCATGCGTTCATGCTGCAGACGCAGCATGATCACCACGTCGACATCCCGCAAACCGTCTTCCAGGTCATGGTAAACGTGCACGCCGAGAGCGCGTGCATCGGTCGGAATCAGGGTACGTGGTCCGACCACGCGGACTTCGGTCACGCCGAGGGTGTTGAGTGCGAGAATTTGAGAGCGCGCCACGCGCGAATGGAGTATGTCACCCACAATGGCAACCCGCAGGGGGGTGAAATCCGGCTTGTGCTTGCGGATCGTGAACATGTCCAGCATCGCCTGTGTCGGGTGCGAATGTCGGCCGTCGCCGGCATTGATCACGCTGACCCCCGGGGCCGCGTGTTCGGCGATGAAGTGCGCGGCACCGGACTGGTTATGCCGAACCACGAACATCTCGCTGTGCATCGCCTCGATGTTGCGCAGGGTATCCAGCAGGGTTTCCCCTTTGCTGGTGGCCGAGGTGCTGACGTTGAAGTTGAGCACGTCGGCCGACAGGCGCTTGGCGGCCAGTTCAAAAGTGGTTCGGGTGCGCGTGCTGTTCTCGAAGAACAGGTTGGTAATGATGCGTCCGCGCAGCGCCGGGACTTTCTTTACCGGGCGCCCGGGCAGACTGGCGAAGGATTCCGCGGTATCGAGAATCTGCGTGAGTAACTCGCGACTCAGGCCTTCGATAGTCAGGAAATGGCGAAGGCCTCCGTCTTCGTTGAGCTGGATGTTGTTGTCGTGTCGGCTCGCCATCGGCCGCGATTGTAGCAGCTTATCCGTTGCGCGGCTTTCTGGAACGGCTGATTTGCAAGCTCAATTGATCCGGCCCGTTAAGGCGAATGTGTTCGTCGGTTTGCAGGGGGGGCTGTAGCCCGGCAACATCCGGCTGGATGGGTAGCTGTCTGCCGCTCCGTTCTATCAGGCAGACCAGGGTGATCGAGCGCGGTCGACCATAATCGAAGATCTCGTTCATTGCGGCACGAATCGTGCGACCACTCTGGATCACATCGTCTACCAGAATGATATCGCGATCTTCCACATCGAAGTCTATGGTCGATGGGCGCACCTGTGGGTTGACCCCGCTCTGGGTGAAATCATCACGGTAAAAATTGATATCCAGCAGGCCAAGTGGTTCGTCCAGGCCCAACGCGCGGTGCAGGTGTTCGGCCACCCAGGCTCCGCCAGTGTGAATGCCTATCATGGCCGGGTTGTCGATCCGGTGATCGGAAAGACGGGTTTGCAGCACGTTGGCCATACCGTCGATCAGATCGATGATGGCGTTGTGGGTAAGGAAGGTATGCAGATCCGACATGTTTTTTTATTGGCTGCGTAGCCAGGTTTCCAGAATCAGTTTCGCTGCGTAGGAGTCTACCCTAGTCGCGTCCTTGGCGGCTTCCACTCCAAGGTCGGCCCAGGCTTCGCGCGTGGTCAGGCGCTCGTCAATCAGGTGCACGGGCAGGTGGAAACGTCCGTGCAACTGGCGTGAGAATTTCTTGGCACCTTCGGCATTGTTGGCCTCGTGGTCGGTCATTTCAAAGGGATGTCCGACGACCAGGGCATCGGGTTGCCATTCGCCAATCAACTTTTCTATCCGTATCCAGTCGGGCTTGCCTTTGGGGTTGCCCAGGGTCAACAGGGGATTGGCGCTTTGAGTGAGGGTCTGGCCGACCGCAATGCCTATCTTGTGAGTCCCATAATCGAAGCCCAGGAGCGTGCTCATGCGTGGCCGCTTTCCCCGCTGATGGTGTTGATATCGATCCCCAGCAAATCGGCAGCCGCCTGCCAGCGCTGGGTGGGGGGCAGGTCAAAGAGGATGGCCTTGTCTGCAGGCACGGTCAGCCAGGCATTGTCCAGCATTTCCTGTTCCAGCTGGCCGGCGCCCCAGCCGGCATAGCCCAGTGCGATCAGTGTCTGCTCAGGTCCCTCGCCGCGCGCCATCGCCTCGAGGATATCCCGCGAGGTGGTCACGCTGACCCCTTCAGCCACATTCAGGGTGGAATCCCAGCCCTTGCTGCCGGAATGCAAAACGAAGCCACGCTGTTCTTCCACCGGGCCGCCCACGTAGACAGGGGATTCAGCCGTCTTCTGGTGACGGGTGTTGATGTCCATCTGTTCGAAAACTTCGCCCACCTTGATGTCGGTTGGCCGGTTGATCACGATACCCATGGCGCCGGAATCCCCGTGGTCACAAATCAGCGTCACGGTATGGAAAAAGTTTGGATCGTCCAGGTTGGGCATGGCGATCAGTAACTGGTTCTTGAGGTTTTCGCTTTGCATGGGAACAGTATCGTGCGCGCAAAGCTTTGCGGCAAGGGTGCGATCAATCAGCAAATAAGCGGTTACCGCTACGGAACTGCCAGGTGCGCGTGATGTCGAGGACGTCGACCTCCTCGCGGATGTTGGGAGGGAATGGGGCAAAGGGCGCAGACAGGCGCACGATGCGCTTGGCGGCGTCGTCCAGAATCTTGTGGCCGGAAGGGCGGATAATACGAATCTGCTCGATGCTGCCATCGGCCTTGACCGCCACGTGCAGCATCAGGGCGCCGTAAAGCTTTTTGCGTTTGGCCTCGTCGGGGTAGTTGAGATTGCCGATTCGTTCGACCTTCTTGCGCCAGGCCTCGAGGTAGGCGGCGTACTTGTATTCCTGGGTGCTGGCGTTGATGGCTTTGCGCCGGTCACGCTTGGAGGCGGCCTGGCTGCGGCGGTCGATCTCGGCGGTCAGGCGATCGATTTCCAACTGGGTGCTGGCCAGCAATTGGGCCAGCTTGGGCTTGGGAGTCGCTTCCACCTTGGGTTTGGGCGGGCGCACCGCTTGTTTTGTCGGCGCTTGTTTCTGCGTGATGACCTGCGGGCGCGTGGGTTCAGGCCTGATTGCGCCGGCACGCTGCAATTCCGGTGCCGGTTGCTTCTTCTCGCTGACCTGCGGTTTGCCGAGCGGATTGCTCTGGCGTTTCTTGATGACCTTTTCACCGCCACCCTGCTGTGAGCTCTGCGCCAGAAAGTCGGGCTTGTCGACCGGTTCAGGTTTCTTCTTCGGGGTGACCAGGGTGATGTCGAGTGTCCGTTCCGGTGCCGGCGGATTCTCACGCTGGATATCAAAGCTCAGACCGAGCACCAGCAGCGCATGAAAGGCAATGGCGCCTAGGATGGCCAGGCCGAGGGGGTCATGCGTCACTTTGTTGGGCAGTTTGCCGGTGATATCCACTGCTTACAGAGGGGGGCTGATAACCAGTTTTTTCGGGGGTTTCTGTAACTCTACACGTTTTTGCATGGCCGGGTTCATGTGCACGGCGCCTTCGCTGTCAATCAAGAGGACGTACTTGATCCCCATCTGCTTGGCGATACGATGCCAATCGTCTGGCCCCGCGATGAACAGCGCAGTGGCGGCCGCGTCTGCAGTGGTGGCATCCGGGTGCATGACAGTGACTGAGGCGGTGCCCTCGGCCGGGTAACCGGTACGTGGGTCAAGGATGTGATGGTACCACTTTCCTTCCCAGGCGAAGTTTCGCTGGTAGTCGCCCGAGGTGAAAACCGCCTCGTTGCCGGTAACTGGGATCAGGGCGAACACGCCACCGCCGTCCGGGTTGGTCACGGCGATGCGCCAGGGGTTCCCTGCGCGTGAGCCAATGGCCCGCAGATCGCCCCCGGCATTCACGATGGCGCTCTTGATACCCATCTCCTGCAGCCGGCTGATCGCCTGGTCCACGCCGTAGCCCTTGCCGATGGCGCCAAAATCGAGTTTTACGGCAGAGTTGCTTGATGAAAGGTGGAAGCCCTCAATCTGGATATCGCGAATGCTGGGATTCTGCTCAACCCAGAAATCTATGGTTTCTTTGTCCGGCGGCTCATGCGGTCGCAGGTCGCTGGTATGAAAGCCCCACAGCTTGATCAATTGACCGATTGCCGGGTCAAACAGGTAGTCGCTTTTTTCCGCGAGTACCTGCGAGGTTTTTATCAAAGGTATCACCGATGGCGGGGCAGCCATGGTCTTGCCTTCGTTGATGAAGCGATTGACGCGCCCGACGGGGCCTGGTTCCCAGGCGTGCCAGGTCTGATGCATCAGGTCGAAGTCTTTCTGGAGCTGGTCGCGCGCGGCTTCGGCAGTCTGTCGGTCCACCCCGATCAGTTCCAGGTCGATGTAGGTGCCGAAGGTCAGCAGGCGGAAATGTTGCGACGGCAGGTCCTTGGCGCAACCGCCAAGCCAACCGGCGAGGGCGATCAAGGTCACCAAGACGACGATGCGGCGCCAGGCGCCGGGGGCGAGAATGCTCATACTGCGAGTTTCCGCTCGATGCAGTCCATCAGGTCTGCGGCAATGTTCAGGTTGTAGAGGCTATCCAGCTCACGAATGCAGGTCGGGCTGGTAACGTTGATTTCAGTGAGATAGTCGCCGATCACGTCCAGGCCTGCAAATAGAATCCCCTGATCGCGCAGATAGGGCGCCACTGTTTCCACGATATGGCGATCCCGGTCGCTCAGTTCCACGCCCACGCCACTGCCGCCTACCGCCAGGTTGCCGCGGGTTTCCCCGGCTGCCGGGATGCGGGCCAGCGCATAGGGAACCGGTGAGCCATCGATGACCAGGATGCGTTTGTCCCCTTCGCTGATTTCGGGGATGAAGCGTTGTGCCATGATGAAGCGGTTTGCATGCGCAGTCAGCGTTTCGATGATGACGTTACGATTGGGGTCATGTTCCCTGACGCGAAAAATGGAAGCGCCGCCCATGCCGTCAAGGGGCTTGAGAATGACGTCGCCCTGTTGGGAAATAAAGCCATTCAGGTCGTCGGCCTCGCGGGTGACCAGAACAGGTGCACAGAGCTGTGGAAACAGTGTGGCTGCGAGCTTCTCGTTGGCGTTGCGCAACGCAGCAGGCTGGTTGACCACCAGGCATCCGTCAGCGGCCGGTTGGTCCAGCAAATAAGTGGTGTAGATGTACTCCATGTCGAACGGAGGATCCTTGCGCATCAGGATCACGTCCTGGGTGGCAAGCGGCATCGTCTCGGTTGGCCCCCGTTCGAACCAGTCATCGGCGTCGTCATTGACCTGCAGCGGGGCAAGGTGCGCATGCGTGACTCCGTCGCGAGCGAAAAGATGATTCTGCTCGGCATAGCGGATGGTCCAACCGCGCCTCTGTGCCTCCAGCAGCATGGCGAATGTGCTGTCTTTGTGGACCTTGATCGAGTCGATGGGATCCATGATCACCGTGAGGTGGATCGGCATTGAGAACTTCCTTTAACTAAATTCGCTAACAAGCTTCGCACAAAAGAGTGATCGGGTTCTGTTTCCGGAGTTGAGTTTACCGATAGCGGCTGTTATTTTCCGACCAGCCTATTATATTTAGGGCGGCGATAAGTCGTGAAACAACGATATTCGCAGAGCGTTTTGAGAACGACCACTGGAGGAAGCATGCAGCCAAGCCCATTCACAGGGTTGACACGCCTTGGGCGTGGCGCGTGGCCTGTTTTGTCTGTACCCCCTCGCTTATTCATCTCTGTCTTAGCATTGCTTGCTCTTCTGGTGGCGAAGCCAGCCCTTTCTGCCGACGATTATTTGTCGGAACTCGACGCGGAAGTGAAGAAGGTGGAGGCACGAAAGATCGATGGGGAATCTGGTGTCAGCACGGTTGAAGCGCCGGCAGAGGTGTCTGGTGACAAGAATTCGGAAAGAGCCGGCGTGTCGCGGGATGCGTTCGAGGCGATGTTGAGGAAGCGATACCTTGGAACCTTTGGCTTCTACAAGAAACTGCCTGAGCGTAGCCGCCAGGAAATTTTTGCCGAGTACCTTGAAGGTGCGCCGATTTCCGAGGTTCGTAAGAAAATAATCGATCGGTTGCTGCAACGTTGATCGCGCGGCCGTGGGTTTTCATTGGCTAAAGAGAACCGGAGTCTTGATTACAAGAGGTGAGCGATGCTCAACAGCATGAAAAACGCAGCGATCGCTGCATGTGTTTTAGGGATTGCGGCTGGATCGCAAGCAGTGGCCGAGGAGGTGGTTGTCGGTGGAAGTGACTTTATTCCCCTGGTCAAGGACAAGCCCTATCTGCATGTCATCCATGAGGGGCGTTCCATCAAGGTGCAGCGTGTACAGGATCCGGATTATGAGCTGAAAGGTTATTTTGCGAAGACAGCACGCAAGTGCCCACCGTTCTGCATCCAGCCTATCGCGCCATCGGTCGATGTTGGTGTCATCGGTGAGGTTGAACTTTTCGAGTTCATGGAAACCGAGTTACGCGACGGCACGGGTGTACTCGTCGATGCCCGCACACCTTCATGGCACAAGAAAGGCACTATTCCCGGTTCTATCAACCTGCCATTCACTCAGTTGTCCAAGTCCATTGATGACCCGGAAATGCTCGATGCCCTGGAAGTGTTGGGCGCCAAGGAACGTGGCGAAGTGGGCATGTGGGACAAACTGATGGAAGGCTGGGGTTGGTCGGACAATCCGCATTTAACTGAAAACTGGGACTTCAGTCAGGCCAAAAGCGTGGTTGTTTGGTGTAATGGCCCGGCATGTGGCCAATCGCCTCGTGCGATCCGTGGATTGCTTGAGGTCGGATATCCCGCAGACAAGATCAAGTATTACCGTGGTGGTATGCAAATGTGGCAGATGTGGGGTCTGACCACAGTCGTGCCCGATTAACTGTCAGTAACGCATAGGGGGCGCTGTGAGCAGCGAAGATGGTTTGGAGTTTGGTGGCCTCAAGGTCATGGTCATCGATGACAGCAAGACGATCAGGCGGACTGCCGAGACCTTGCTGAAGAAGTCTGGTTGCGATGTGTTGACGGCTGTGGATGGGTTCGAGGCGCTGTCGATGATTGCCGATAACCATCCGGACCTGATCTTTGTCGACATCATGATGCCGCGTCTGGATGGTTACCAGACCTGCGCTCTGATCAAGCACAACGAAATGTACCGGGATATCCCCGTGATCATGCTGTCGAGCAAAGACGGCCTGTTTGACCGGGCGCGTGGCCGGATCGTCGGTTCCGAACAGTACCTCACCAAGCCTTTTACCAAGGACGAATTGCTCGACGCGATTCGCCGTTACGCCGGAAAGGCCGCATGACATGGCAAAGATTCTGATTGTGGATGACTCGCCTACTGAGCAGTACGTGCTGACCCAGCACCTGCAGAATGCCGGTCATCAGACGGTCGCTGCAGGCAGCGGAGAAGACGGTCTGGAAAAAGCGAAGGCGGAGAAGCCTGATCTGGTGCTCATGGATGTGGTGATGCCCGGCCTGAATGGATTTCAGGCCACCCGGAAACTCAAGCGGGACCCGGCTACTGCGCAGATACCGGTGATCATCGTCACCACCAAGGACCAGGATACGGATAGGGAATGGGGATTGCGCCAGGGCGCGAACGACTACCTTGTGAAGCCTGTTGAGGCGACTGAACTCCTGGAGAAGGTTGGGCAGTTGCTCTCTTGAGGCGATGAACGAAGAAGAGGGAATCAAAACGCCGCGCGAGCTGATGTTGTTGTTGGCGGATATCGAGCGGCGTAGCCACAGCAGTGCACTGGGCCTGCCGGAAACCGAGGTGCTTGAGCGTAATTGGGATGGCCTGGCCTACAGCATTGGTGGCGTGCGGGTGGTCACTGCAATGAATGAGGTCGCAGAAATGTTGCCCTATCCGGAAAACATCACGACGGTACCCGGCGCAAAGCCCTGGATGCTGGGTCTGGCGAACATTCGTGGTGCCCTGATGCCGGTTATTGACCTGCAGATGTACCTTGGATCCAAGCCGGTGGTGCCGAGCAAACTCGCGAGGATGCTGGTCGTACGAATGCGTGGTCTGGCGGCGGGCCTGTTGGTGCCATCTGTGCAGGGTATGCGCCACTTCAGTGAGGATCGCCGAATGGCGAATGCCAGGATGAAAGGCGCTCTCGGTGAGTATGTATACGATGCCTTTTCCGTCGATGAGCAAATCTGGCCGGTGTTCAGTTTTTCGGCGTTGACCGCGGATCCCGAGTTCCGCGTGGCGGCCGCATGATTAATGACACCGAAGCAGGCATGCCCTTCGATTGCGGGAAGGCTTGTGCACGAAAAATGAAATTTGTGTGGGGATGTCGATGCCTGTGACTGCGCATTGATGTGTGACAGACGAGCGTCTGATTGATCCAGGAGAAGTGAAATGAAACGCACTGTCAAAAGAACCGGTGGGGGCAGCCGCGCAGTACTTGTGTTGGCAACCTTGCTGATGATTACGATCGTGGCAACCATAGCCGCGTTTATCTTTGTGGAAAGACAGAAGGGGTACCAGGAGCAGTACCTGTTGCGTACCGCCGAGCAGCAGGTGCTGGCGCAAAAGGTTGCCAAGTTTGCGCTTGAAGCCGCGGCAGGGGATGAGCGGGCGTTTGCTTCGCTGCGAAATTTCCGAGACCGATTCACCCGGTTGCTTGATGAGTTGAAGAACGGTGATCCAGCCACTGGTTTGCCGGCTTCTCCAGCGGAGACCAGGCAGCCCTTGAAGGCAGTGGAAGACAACTGGCTGGAATTGCGAGCGCATGCCGACGAGATTCTCAGTGCGCAGGCTTCGATTCTTTCGATCGACGAATTTGTTGCCGTGATCAACGAGTTCATGCCGCAGTTGGAAGACGTTTCCAACCAGGTGGTGAGTCTGCTGGTAAAGGCCAAGGCTGATCCACGCCAGATTTACATGGGTACGCGCCAGTTGATGCTTGCGGAACGGATTGAAAAGAACGTCAACCGGGTGCTTGCCGGCGGCGCTGAAACCGCCACCGCTATTGATCAGTTCAGCCAGGACTCGGAACTGTTTGGTCGTGTGCTGGAAGGTATGTTGAGAGGCGACAATCGTCTCGATATCACTGCCGTCACTGACGCCGAAGGCCAGCAACGTCTGCGCGAAGTGGCGATTCTGTTCAGTTCGATCAACGACCATGCAGCCGAAATCGTGGATACCATGCCTGCAATTCTGCCCGCGTTGGAGGCAACCGGTGAGCTGACACCGGCATCAGACAAGCTCGATGAGTCGACTGCGGAGTTGACGGCGGCCTACCGCGCTGGCGGAGGTGCGACCCAGATCGGTGGAATTACGGTCGGTCCCGCACTGGTTACCGTGCTGGGCGTGCTCGCGGCCATCCTGCTGATTATTCTCGGTTTCTTGCTGCTGAGCGAGGCGCGCAGGCGGGAGGAAGAGGCGAGTGTTCAAAACAAGCGTAACCAGGAGGCGATCCGGCGCCTGCTGGACGAGATGATGGACCTCGCGGATGGAGACCTGACCATCGAGGCAACGGTTACCGAGGATATTACGGGTGCCATTGCAGACTCGGTCAACCAGGCGGTTGAGGAAATGCGTGGCCTGGTAACCACGATCAACGAGACCTCGGTCAGGGTTTCAGCCTCCGCACAGGAAACCCGGGCCACGGCAATGCACCTCTCAGAGGCATCCGAGCACCAGCGCGACCAGATTGTGAACGCTTCGGCCATTGTGAAGCAGATGTCCAATACCATGGCGGAAATGGCCAACAAGGCAAACAACTCGGTGAGCATCGCCCGCCAGTCACTGGATATCGCTAACGAAGGTGGCGCCACGGTACGGGCGACCATCGACGGCATGGACAATATCCGGGAGCAGATTCAGGAGATGTCCAAGCGGATCAAGCGCCTGGGTGAATCGTCGCAGGAAATCGGCAACATCGTTGAGTTGATCGAGGATATCGCCGATCAGACCAACATCCTTGCGCTTAACGCGGCAATGCAGGCTGCAATGGCTGGAGAGGCCGGTCGCGGCTTCGCGGTCGTTGCAGACGAGGTTCAGCGACTCGCTGAACGCTCCACCAACGCGACCAAGCAGATCGAGGCCCTGGTCAAAACCATCCAGGCGGATACCAGTGAGGCAGTCACCTCAATGGAAGCATCGACTTCAGAAGTGGTTGCGGGTGCGGAGCGTGCCGAGGCAGCGGGTGAGGCGCTCAAGCGAATCGAGCAAGTATCCGGGCAGATCGCAATGGAAATCGAAACCATCGCGGCTTCAGCTGCGGCCCAGTCGGCCGATGCACAATCTATTAACGACACCATGCAGGTCATCCAGGAAATCACCAACCAGACGTCCGAGGGTACCGGGCAGACTTCGCAGTCAATTGAAATGCTTGCAGGTATGTCTGAAGAATTGCGTAACACGGTTGCGCGATTCCGCTTGCCGGGTGATGGCGGAACTGGGATGACTTCTTGATACGGGGCCAAGAGATAGGCTGATCGACTATGACACCGGATCCAGCACAAGATCACAGCGGACTGCGTTGGATACGCGGTGAACTTGATGAAACCTTACGCAAGGCTCGTCTTCAGCTTGAGGATTTCGTCGACGAGGAAACCACTAGCCTGGACGAGTGCATCCGCCATCTGCATCATGTTCATGGCTCGCTGGAACTGCTCCAGATTTACGGCGGCGCCATGTTGGCGGATGAATTGGAGAAGCTTGCGCGTGGCGTCTCCGAGGGCAAGGTTGATCGACAGGATGCGGCCGCCGAGGTCCTCATGCTTGGCATGGTGCAGCTCCCTGCCTACCTGGAACGCATCGAAGCCGGGGAGCCGGACATTCCACTGGTTCTGTTGCCTCTGATGAATGACCTGCGGGCTTCGCGCGGGGCCCCCCTGGTTTCTGAAGCGTCCTTATTTGCTCCCAAGCTCGATAGCGTGATTGCGGCCGAGGAAGTGCTGCCAGGCAGTGGCAATCCCGCATTGGGTGAGCTGGTGGCGGCGCAACGGCCCCATTTTCACAAGGGGTTGCTCAACTGGTTCCGTGGGGCAGATTCGCAACTTGGCCTGAGACAAGTGCGTGACGTGATAGAGCAGTTGAACTCGCAGGCCAGGACTGCGCGCCTGCGTCGACTGTTCGATGCCTCAGAGGCGCTGACGGCTGCTCTCTACGATCAATCCCTCGAGAGTAGCGGCGCGGTCAAACAGTTGTTTGGACAACTTGACCGGGTTTTCAAGCGCATTATCGATGACGGTGAAGAGGCCGCGGCACGTGATTTTCCGATAGAGCTTTTAAAAAACCAGCTGTATTACATCGCCCGTTCGGATTCAGATGATCCCGTGGTGATGGCTGTGCGCCAGTCTGCGGACCTGGCCAACAGCTTCCCTGATATGTCGGTTGATGAAACCGGGCAACTGGGAGGCCCGGGTAAAGAGTTGTTTGATGCGGTGGGTGATGCCCTGCGCAACGACCTGATGGCGGTCAAGGATCAACTTGATCTCTATATGCGTGGCTCGCGTGCTGATTTAACCCGATTACGCGAGCTGATTGACCCGGTGCGCCGTATTGGCGACACCCTCGGAATGGTCGGCAGGGGGGAATTGCGCAGTCGACTGATGCCGCATTGTGAGCGTCTCGGTCAATGTGTCGAAAGTGAACAAGAGCCCGATGAAGACCAGTTGATGGGGCTCGCCGGCGACCTGCTGTTCGTTGAGTCATCTCTGTCAGGGCTGGCCGACGGGCCTGCTCAAGCATCCCCGGCAGATGGTGCTGAAGGCCATGAGCTTGGGCTTTCGCAAGCCATGTCCAATGGTGAATTCAAGCAGCACGTTGAGGCGGCAATCAGCCAGGCCACGGTTGAGCTGGCCAAGACCAAGGATGCGATTCTGCAGTTCCTTTCGAACCCGCAGGAACCCGGGGTTTTGGCGTCCTCGCCGCAAAGCCTGCATGCCGTTTCCGGTGCCCTGACGGTCCTCGAGCAGCCCCAAGCTGCTGCTTTGTTGGAAATGCTGGCGGATTACCTGGCTGAACTGGCGAGTGGCCAGCGTGACCAGCCGGATCACGAACAGCGCGAAGCATTGGCTGACCTGGTGAGTGGTGTTGAGTACCACATGGAATCGGTTGTCGAGCGCAAGCCCGATTTTCAGAATGCGCTGGCTTTTGCCCAGGCGGCTTCGCAGAAACTGGGTCTCGGCGAGCGGGAATCGCTGCAGGAAGAGTCAGCGCCTGAAGAACCTGTCGGTACAGAAGAGCCTGCCGGTACAGAAGAGCCTATTGGTACAGATGACTTGCAGGTGCAAGCAAGCAGCAAGGAAGAAGCGGCCTCTGCAACTGGCGAACAGCCTTTGCTTGACGATATCGATTCCGAGATTCTCGATATCTTCATTGAAGAGGCGCGCGAAGAGTTACAGGCGATTCGGGAATCTTATCCGCAGTGGCGTGCGAACGCCGATGCGGAGGAGCCTCTCACACGTATGCGGCGCGCCTTTCACACATTGAAAGGGAGTGGTCGCCTGGTCGGGGCTTCGCAGATTGGTGAGTTTGCCTGGTCGATCGAAAACCTCCTTAACCGGGTGATTGACCGGACCATTCAGGCTTCAGGTGAAGTACTCGAACTCATGGACGAAGTGGTCGAGGTCCTGCCTGTTCTGATCGATGAGCGTGAGCACGGTGCGACGGCTCCCACCTCGGTCGACGGGTTGGAAAAGCAAGCTTTCCTACTTGCCAGTCCGGCTCCCGTCGATGCAGCTGAGACATCTGCTGAAACACCGGTCTCTGAAGACTCGTTGGAGTCCTCGTCTGAATCTGCACGCGAACCTGCAGGTGCGCGGGAGAGTGAATCCGATGAAGAAGGAGCGGAAATCCTGCTACCTGAATCTTCACCCGCTTCCACACAGGTAACTTCTGTCGAAGCCGACATCGAGCTCGAGCCTGTCGCTACCGGGGAGCAGGCGAACGAACCCGATTCACTCGGGGGCATTGAAATGCTGGAGCTGCCGGAGGCGGGAGAGGAGGATCCGCTTGACGTGCTGTCTGCCTTGGATGAACTGGACCTGGATGTCGATGAAGGCTCGCGAAGCGATAAGGCCGAATCCGTATCGGAGTCGCCGGTCGAACCGCAGGAACCAGGGCCTGAGAGCCTTCTGAGTGTGGATTCTGCGTTTGCAGCAATTGGCTTGGGTGCGGACATTCATCCGGATGACGACGCTTTGTCGCCCGAAGAGGGTGAGCCTGTTGAAGCGGTCGAGGAGGTGGCAGCACAGGATTCTGAACCACTGGAATCGATTCTCACCGAGCCGATGGAAGCCGACGCGGCAATCGAGTTGGAATCCGGGCTGCATGACGTTTTCGTAAACGAAGCAAGAATACATCTGGATACACTCGAACGGTTTATTGAAAACTGCCGCGGTCAGGCGAATGGCTGTGTCATCAGTAACGATCTCGAGCGCTCCCTGCACACATTGCGGGGCAGTTCGCACATGGCTGGAGTCTCCCCGATGGCGACCCTGGCCGGTTCGATGGAGAATTGGGTAAACGTCTTATCGGGGCTGGAGCGGCGTACCGACGCTACCATCATCGATCTGCTTGAGCGTGGTCACTTCGTACTGGGTGCGATGCTCAATTCCATCAACGAACCCGGTTCGGGCATGCCGTCTTGGGAACCGTTGCAGCGGGAGTTTGCGCAACAGACCGAGGGTCTCCACCAGGAGGTGGAGAAAAAACTCGTCGTTGATGAAGTCGAGCATCTTGACGATGAGCTGGTTGGCATTTTCCTGGAAGAGGCCAACGAACTTTCGGAAGGACTGGAAGTTGATTTCGGTGAGTGGGAAGCGCGGCCCGATGATCTGTTGCCCGTAGCCCAACTGCAGCGTCATCTTCACACCATCAAGGGCGGCGCCCGCATGGCGGAGCTTTCCCCTATCGGTGACCTGGCGCATGCAATGGAGTCGCTGTTCGAGAGTTTTGTTGAGCGACGCGTGGAAGCCAACCACAGTCATCAACAGCTTGCCCGACATGCTTTGGATGCGATCGCCGGGCAGATAGAGGCTTTGACAGCCGGTCGCTTCCCGCAGGCCCACGAGGGCATGGTTGAGCGTCTGGAGCTTGCCGCGCGAGGTGGCACATGGGAGCCGGTCGATGCGCCGATGGATGCCGCGGTGGAAAACGTGGTCGAGGAGCCTGCCGAGGAGCCGACACCAGAGGAGCCCATAGAAGCACCGGCTGAAGACAGCCCGGAAATGAACAGTGCATTGCTGGAAGCTGAAGAAAGTGCTGATGATGCGTCCGAACTCACTGGCGGAGACTCGAGCATCCTGGATGACTCGAACCTGTTGACGGATTCCGAGTTGCTTGGGGATTCGATGACGACTGCCTCGATGTTGCTGCACGAGGGTGGTGACGGCGGTGTGGGTGCAGTGCTCGGGGACGACTCGCGCATCATCCAATTCCCGGCGCGTGGCCATGAGGACGAGGAAGGCACAAGCGACCAGCCGGTTCGTCGTCCACCGCCGCCACCTGAAGAGTCAGCGGAGCCTGCCGGTAGCCAGGAGACTATTCGCGTCAGGGCTGACTTGCTCGACATGATGGTTAACAACGCCGGTGAAGTCAGCATATATCGAGCGCGCCTGGAGCAGCAGAACAAGACGTTTGGTTACAACCTCGAAGAGCTGAGCCAAACGATTGAACGTCTGCGTAACCAGTTGCGCAACCTCGAACTGGAAACAGAAGCGCAGATTCTCTCGCGCTATGAGCGCGAAAACGAAGGTGAGATTCCAGCCGGTTTCGACCCGCTGGAAATGGATCAGTATTCCAATATTCAGGAGCTTTCGCGCGCCCTTTCCGAAACGGTTAACGATCTCTCCAGCCTGGGGGATACCCTGGCGGATATGAATCGGGACTCCGACACGCTCCTGGTTCAGCAGGAGCGGGTCAACAACGATCTTCAGGACGGCCTTTTGCGCACTCGCATGGTGCCGGTCGCAAGCCAAACTTCGCGTCTGCATCGTGTCGTTCGTCAGACTGCCCACAGTCTGGGCAAGAAAGTCGAGTTGAGCGTGCTTGGCGGTGAAGGTGAGATGGACCGCGCCATCCTTGAACGCATGATGGCGCCGCTTGAACACTTGCTGAGAAACGCCGTGGCGCACGGCCTGGAAACACCGAAGGAACGCCTGGAGGCCGAAAAACCCGAGCAGGGCACAGTTTCCCTCGTGGTGAGTCGGGAAGGTGCGGATGTGGTGTTGACGGTGTCTGACGATGGTCGCGGCTTCGATCGCGAGGCGATTCGTGCCAAGGCGATTCAGCGTGGCCTGATTGAATCCGGCGCCCAGATCGAAGACGAGGACCTGGACCAGATGGTGTTGGAGGCTGGTTTTTCCACGGCTGACGAGGTTTCCCAGATCTCCGGGCGCGGCGTCGGTATGGATGTGGTGTTGAGTGAGGTCAAGCAACTCGGTGGAAGTCTGGAACTCGATTCCCAACCGGGGCGGGGTTGCAGTTTCACCATCCGCCTGCCTTTTACCCTGGCTATCACTGAGGCTTTGCTGGTCACGTCGGGTGAGGAGGTTTATGCGGTTCCGCATAGCGCGATGGATGGTGTGGTACGGATCAGTCGTGAGGACCTTGAGGCCTGTTACCGTGGAGAGAAGGAAACCTTCACCTATGATGGGCGTGACTACCTGGTGCGCTACCTGGGAAGCATGCTGGGCAATGCGGGTCCACTCTTGCCGGAAGGTGACCGCTGGTTCCCGGTATTGTTGGTTCACTCCGGTGAGCACCGGGTCGCCATTCACGTGGATACGCTACTGGGTAACCGCCAGATCGTGATCAAATCAGTGGGTGTCCAACTCAGCACGGTACGTTGGTTTACCGGTGGCACCATCCTTGCCGATGGGCGTATTGCCTTGATTCTTGATGTCAACAGCCTCGTGCGGCTCGATTCCACGCAACATGCTCCTGTGTTGCAGGAAGAGGCCCAGCCGGAACCGCACAGCGTCAAGGTCATGGTAGTTGATGATTCGATCACGGTGAGAAAAGTCACGGCCCGATTGTTGGAACGTCACAATATGCAGGTGATCACCGCCAAGGACGGCGTGGACGCGGTAGCCGTGTTGCAGGAAGAGCAGCCGGATGTCATGTTGCTTGATATCGAAATGCCGCGCATGGATGGTTTCGAATTGGCCCGGCACATGCGAAGCACCGAGGAACTCAAGCACGTTCCGATCATCATGATCACCTCGCGCACCGGGGACAAACACCGGGCGCACGCTACCGAGCTGGGCGTTAAGCGTTACCTCGGCAAGCCCTACCAGGAGGCCGATCTGCTGGAAAATATCTACACCGTGTTGGCCGAGAGTGAAGATGCCTGAAGAGGAACAGGCATTGCCGAGTGAAATTCGCGGTGTGTTGATTCAGTTGCATGGGGAGCAGTTACTGCTGCCCAATGCGGCTGTCGCAGAGGTGATCGACTATCGGGAACCGCAGTTGGTTGAACAGGCCCCGGGCTGGCTGTTGGGGACCACGGACTGGCGGCAGCGCAACCTTGCGATGGTGCGTCTGGAAAAACTCCTGGGACATTCCGACCTGCCGACCAGTCAGCGTCAGCGAATAGTGGTTTGCCATACCCTGGGAGAGGGCGCTTATCGACCTTTTGTCGGGATCGTTGCGATCGCGATTCCGCGCCTGGTACGGGTCAGGGAGGAAATTCTGCAGGCGCAGTCCGTGAAGCCCGGGGATGGTGCTCTGGTGCAAGCTCGGCTGGTCATCGACGGTCAGGATGCGTTAGTCCCGGACCTTTCCGAATTGGAGCGCCAGGTCAGCGAAGTGGCCTGACCGCCGGGGCGGCTACGACCGAAAGTCGC
>Ga0180435_10002870_pt1 | contig 17462 bp, 12 predicted proteins | sample SS_ome_3_FD_132467 | JGI IMG/M metagenome (GOLD analysis project Ga0180435, IMG submission 132467) | Hypersaline lake sediment archaeal communities from the Salton Sea, California, USA - SS_3_S_1 metaG | ecosystem: Environmental > Aquatic > Non-marine Saline and Alkaline > Hypersaline >...
CGACTCCCAAGACCGTAGCCAGTATCCCAGGTGAAGAGACTGTCATCCCCTGATGAGGGGCCATCCAAGCGGAAGGAAACGAGTCCTATTTCCAGCCGGCTTTCCAGAATGGCCCGGTGGCCAGCGTCAAAGGCGAAGACGTTCAATTTGTTTTCAGCCAGATCTGAAATGTCAAGGCTAGGAGACAAAGTCTGGGCTATGGAGGCCTCGTGTATTGCCCTGTAATCGTGAAAGGGCCAGTCGGCATCTATATCTTCCTCAAGCAGCCGGACATGCCAGGCTCCCTCAGAACCCAAAGTCTCTCCGCTTAGGCCAACCAATTCCAGAGCAGCGTAATGGATCGAAGAACCCGGCGGGATAAAGGAAAGGTCAAACTGTATGGCTCCGTGATAGACGTTATCCCCCAGGAAGCCAACGTGAATGTAGGAATCTCCAAAGTGATTTACGTCCTCGCCACTTCTCACCCAGCCAACCCGGTTGACGTTGGGAGTTACGGCGTAGACAATGCCCCCGTCAGGGATCACCGGCGAGGGGGTGGCTGGGACCAGGCTGACAGCCGCCGGTGTGGTGACAGGTGTTGCTGTGGGGAGGGAAGTAGGCTCAGGCGTTGGTGATGTAGTGGCCGTTGGGGTAGAGGTAGAGGTCGCTGATGGGGCGGCCGACAAGGGTGTGCCAACTGCAGGCGCTGGCGGCCCAAAGGGTGAGCAACCCAGCCCCATGATAGCTATGAGCCCCAGGGTCCAGACGACCACCCAGAACCTCTTATCCCCAAAAGGTAAAATTGATGATCCATTCTCGACAGATAAATGTTTCATAAGCAATCACTCAAACGCAACAGGTGATAGTCCTCATGAGAACCCCAGCGAGAACTGGGGCACAGAAATGCAGAAACCAAGTCTCGGACACCCTATATTCTAATCTCAATAGGGCAAAAAGTCAAGAGAGTTGGTGCAGAGAAAGCGGTTGTTGGCCCTGGAGGAGAAGATCAGAGGCAACGCCCCTTGCCCCCATCCCCCTCTCCCAATCCTTCCAAACAACTAGAAAGGGAGAGGGGGAGTAGGAGGCAGAGGGAAGAGGGGATGGGGGGCCAAAGTAAATTGGGAAATTAGTAAGCTCCGCTTCCACGTAGGACAGCGCCAAAGGTGTTAAACAGGATGCGCATGTCTAGCCAAACAGTATAGTTGCGGATGTAATGCATATCCAATCTAACCCGGTCCTCGTAGGACAGTTCACTCCTCCCACCAACCTGCCACAGGCCGGTAATCCCTGGTTTCACGGTAAGCAGATTGTGTTTCCACTTGCCGAATTTGACCCATTCCGGCGGTGAGATCATGCGCGGTCCCACCAGGCTCATCTGCCCCTTCAACACGTTAAGGAGTTGCGGCAGTTCGTCAATGCTGGCTTTGCGCAGGAATTTGCCCAGACGGGTAACGCGGGGATCGTTTTTCAATTTGCCGTTGTGCTCCAATTCTTCAGCCAGTTCTGGGTGCTGCTCTAGATACTCCTCGGCATCTACCCTCATGGTTCTAAACTTGAAGGCATCGAAGGCCTGGCCTCCCGCACCTAAAACCCGTCGCCGGTGCAGGACCGGCCCTGGCGAATCCAATTTGATCAAAAGGGCGATCAGAAGCAGAAAGGGCAGCAAAAGGATCAGGCCAACGACAGCCCCGACGTAGTCGAAAGCACTCTTCAGAAATGCGTCTACACCGGTGATGCGCAGCTTGTTGAGGCTGACCAGAGGTACAGACCCTACCTCACGGACGATGGCACCGGTAGTCAGGATTTCAAAGAGGCCGGGCGAGAGTCTTACCTCCACACCGCTACCGTTGCTGTTAAAAGTACGGTATATGTCCAGAAGGGCCTCCCGAGATAGAGAAGTAGGCGACACAATCAGTTCGCCTATCTCCTGCTCTTCCACCAGGGTCTTCAGGGACTTGCTGTCGCCGAGGACCAGCAGACCGTTTACCACAGTGCCCCGGGCGAGGGTGTCGTCAACGAAACCCACGACATGCACGCCGGTGGTGGGGACAGAGCGGAACTGCTCGGCCATGGCCTGCCCTTCCTGATTAGCACCGACGATCAGGCTGCGCGTGAGGAACAGACCACGCTGGCGCAGGCGGTAGACGAGTCGCCGGAAAGCGAAACGATAGGAGGTAATGGTGAGCACCGATAGGCTGAAATAAATCAGGAGCCAGCCGCGAGAGATAGGCTGTTCTACCCCGCGGTACATGAAACTCAGGACGATCACAGCCATAACGCCAATAGCGCAGGCATTTACGACGCGGGCATATTCTCGGGTTCCGCCAAACAAGTAGCGAGGGGTGTAGAGACCATAGGCAGTGAAGATCAGGAGCCAGGTGGGCACAAGCAAGGCTAGCAAAGTCCAATAGAATTGGGGCGAGAAGGGCGCAGAGTAGGGCAGCCAACTACTTTTGAAACGTAGGTGATAGGCCAGGATGAAGCCCACGCTCATAAAAAGGGCATCAAGCACGGGCAAAGCCCAAACAACTTGCTTGAGACCGATGGTCCGTCTGCGAGCCCTTGTCTTCGGTACCATGCCTCCCAAAACTGGTTGAAGCTTCCTTTTTAAGGTTAAATCTGCCATCTTTCCATTACCTCTGCATAGATGTGTTCTAGATTGTGGGCAATGGTTCGCCAGTCGTGTCTTTCTTCTACATAGTTCCTGCCGTTCATCGCTATCTCTCGTCTGATAGCAACGTCGTCTAACAGGCGCAATACCCGCTCGGCGAAAGTAGCCGGGTCGTCAGCCACGAGAAGGTGGGTGCCATCTTGAACCGTCAAAGCAGAACAGGCTTGACGGCTGGCAACAACTGGAGTACCCATGGCCATAGCTTCCAGCACCTTATTCTGGATGCCAACGCTGTATAGCATAGGGCTGACGGATACCGTCGCCCGCGCCAGGTATGGACGCAGGTCAGGCACGAAGCCAGTAACACGCACACGACCGTCTTTGGCCAGGGCACACATTGCTTGAGGTGGATTATTGCCCACTATCTCAAGCTTTACCCCGGGCCGTCGGGCCCAGATGAGGGGCATCACTTCCTGGGCCAGATAGGAAACTGCGGCTACGTTAGCGTGATAGCTCATCTTGCCGGAGAACACGAGAGTCTCCGGCGCCCTGTTTCCATTTGCGAAGGCGAAATACTTCAAATCAACTCCATTGGGCAAGACAGCGATTTTCTCCTCTCGGTCCTGCATGTGAGAGTGTCCGCCTAACTTCAATAGCGCTTCCTTGTCCTGCGGAGAGGTGACCAGGACTTTGTCGTATTGACTGATGAGTCGGCCCTCGTACCGTCTCGTCCGGCCCAGGTCCAACCATGCAATGAGACGGCTGGCTAGGCTGGGAGCCGCGTGAAGAGCTTTCTCGAAAAGTAGACTAATGCAGTCCACGGAATCATAGACCTTGGGCACCCCCGCTACTGCGGTACCAAAGTGAGCCCCACGCAAGTGCTCCACGTGAACTATATCAAATTGCTCTTCTTCCAGCACCTGCCGGATCAAACTTTGCATAGCTGGAGAGTGGCAATAGGCCGCTTGCAGCGGTGTCATAGTGGGAAGGGCTTTGAAGCAATTCAGGAGGGACTGCTGCTTGGTCAGCTTGACTGTCTCGACACGGTGGCAGCATCTTCGCAGTTCGTCCGCGTCCCTCTCCTCTTGCCCTGTTGGCTGCAAGCTCAGGACAGTGACCAGATGCCCTAGACGGGAAAGGTACTTGATCAAATTGTATGACCGCACTCTGATAAGAGAGGGGATATAAGGTGTGATATATAGAATCCTCATAAGATTTGTTTGCCCAGCCATAGAAATGAGGTGCCTCAGATCAGGCGCTGACATCCTAATTATAGAGGAAAAAGGTTAGAAGAAGGTCAGAAATCGGTTGGAAATTAGTAAGAAAAATCGTTCCCCTGCCATCAGCCCGCGCAAGAGTCTGGCCATTGCCTTTTTCTGTAGTATTCGTAGATGCTGCTGGACCCAATCCCGTATTCCTTGCCCTATCCGCCCCAGTCGATCGCAAAAGATGCTCCGACCCAAGATGGGGAGGCTATATATGGGTTCATTGTAACGCAGGTGTGCCAGCGCCTCTTCGGGAGTGAAACGACTGTAGCTGGCGGTGATCTTGTCCCATACCTCCTCACTATGGGTCCACTGAAGCGGGGCCAACATGATCCCCCGGTGATATGACCGTCGGTTGGCCTGGGCCCAGACGGTCTCATATTCTCGAAGCACCTTGGCCCGTAAGTCCCCTTGCTTGAAGGCCTTAGCAGCCACACGTCCGCAGGTCTGGCCATTGATCAAAGCAGACTCGCTCCCCATGCACGCCCAGGGAGTGGCCTGCCCTGCCGCGTCGCCGACCAGCATCAGGCCATCGTATACGAAACGGCGCACCGGGCCAAGGGGGATAGACCCACGCTCTACAGGACCAGGCTTCCCCCGCGCCAGGACGTCAGCATAAGGTGCCAACTCTTGTAGGGCGTTTTGGTACCGCTGGCGCACGAGCCTCAGTGGATACCGAGACGAACCAGTGACTGAGGCAAAGCCGAAGCTGATACGACCAGCTCCCAGAGGATAGCACCAGCCCCCACCATTACCGAACCTTTCACTGCCCCCCAAGAACAGACAGACATCTTCTGCGAGTTCATGGTTTGCGACTCGACATCCTGTGAAAAACTGTCCATAGCGATGGCTGTACGTCCGGGGGCGTGCTAGATGCAAGCAACGTGCCGTAAAGTGAGCGCTTCCCGAGGCGTCAATAAGCAACGGGGCGCGTATTCGCTGACGGCTGTCTACGCTGATAATCCATCCTTCACGGTCCTTGGCCAGGCCAGTGGCATAGCCCCTTCGCCAGGTAAATCCCAAAGATTGCTGGGCACGAGTTAACAAAATATAGCAAGCCCAACGATAGTCCAGGCTGACCAGTGGGAAGTCACTGTAACAGTGAAGGCACTGGCTGCCCAGTGAACTGTGCACGGAGAAGCCCCCATAGCGGCTTACGACGCTGTCTTCCAGTCCAAACCTCTGGACAACGTCACTAAAGGTAATAGGCGTAGGATTATTGTGGCCAACGTCTTTATCAATCAGTACCACCCGAGCCTCACTGTCTGCGCCAATGGCTACAGCAGCCGAGAGGCCAGCTAACCCACCGCCGATAATAGCAATATCATAGCAATCAGGACGCTGAATCATCCGCTACTCCACTTTTTCCAACTCATCGAATAGAAGCCTCCTGCTCCGAAGCGCCCATAAGCTGACGCACCTGGGCCGAGTCCATGGGGGCCAAGCTGCAGCCCAGCGTCGTGGGGAATACAGGCGGTACAGCAGGATCAAAGCAAGTACAAAGACCTCTTTAGCTAGAAGGAAATCGGGGCATCTGTGAGGACGGGCCGCCCACCGGTCCCGCCCATCGAGAGGTCAGCGAAGGGGCTGACCAATGCCTCGATGATGTCCGGCCGGGGCAGGGTGTTTGGGACAGTGATACTGCTCGGACACCGTGCAGTCAGACTTCCAAGAGCATTTTCGCCACCAGTCTCTGGCAACCGAAGCGAACCATCATGATCCGTTACCCCAGAGGCATCCCTATATTAGCATGAAAGGGTTAGAATCCAGTTAGAGACTGGTTAGAAAAAGGTAAATTCCAAGACAGTGCCAATCGTTGCTGCTCTCCGGCTCTGGAAGCTACGCCTGGCCCACAGATAGAGTTTGAGGATAGTGTTGTAGGGGTATTTGAGCACAGTAATCCGTGGAGTCGTGGATACAGTACAATGGATGATGTGAAAAGCAACTCTAGAGGTCTTGGCGGTGGGGCGTGTTGAGAAGAGTGTGACTGCTACCTACCTTACCGACCAGATGATCTTCTCAGCCAACCGAACCTGACAGCAAAAATGGCTGTGGCTAAGATCAGCACAGGAGCGAGGCCGACAAGTAGCTTAATAAGATCATCACTCTCGGTGTAGAGGCCATCTGGCAGCGCTGTCCCGACAGGCGCAAGAGTGGGATAAGGCGTGGCAGTAGGGGTAGCCGTGGCCAAAGGGGTGGCCGTTGGCGTGGGAGTCGAAGTGGGCGGAGGAACTGGCGTCTGCGCAGGTGAGGCGGACTGGCTGCGGCTATACCAAACTTCGTAGTTGCCCCCTTCCCACAAAGCCCCGCGCACGAACCAGGCTACATGGAGTTTGTTTCCCTCGCTGATGACAATTCTTGGATACTCGGGGAAACCTGCTCCCCGGTAAATCGCGGTGGGGGTTGACCACGACGTACCATCCCATTCCAAGTGATAGACCCCCAGTCTATCCTCTTCCGGCGAAAGCCGACCCACCACCACCAGGTGAACATGCCCTCCGCTGTCGGTGGCCATATCGTACATGTCGAAGGAACTGGCCCAGGGCCTGGCAAATATGACCGGGATTATCATAGGGGGAGACCAGGAGGCACCATTGTCAGATGACCATGCGTAGAAAATCTCAGGGCGTGAGGTAGCTCGCCAGACTACCACTACTCTACCCTGACCATCAATGCCCACTGCAAGTTGGGCATTCGTCCCTTCTGGATAGGAAAAAGAGGTAGGGCTCGACCACGACTCACCTCCATCTGAGGAACAAGTGTAAGTGCTGAAGACGGGCTCTCCTTGGCCGCTGAGCTTGTCCCATCCCTCATCCCAAACGACATGGATGTTGTCCTTGCTATCAATTTCCATCTGTGCTCGGCTGGAGCCCGTCGGCGAGCGCGAGAGGTTAACAGGATACGACCAAGTCTTGCCACCATCGCTGGAGCGTCTGTAGTAGATATCCGCGTACCCAGGACTACCATCAGAGAGGGGCTCCCCTCTGTCGTCAAAGATGGCGTGTATGACTCCTTTTGAATCAACAGCGATGTCTGCCATGTAACTGTTACCATTTATGCTCACGAGTCGTGACTCCGACCAGGATGTGGCTAACCATCCGCTAGCAGGCGAGGTTTGTGTATAGTAAATACTTAAGGTCTTGTACACAGAGCCCCCAAACAATAGGTGAAGGTTGCCAAAAGTATCGGTCGCGATGGCGTTGCGGACGATGTCGGGGGAGGGCGAGACGATGTCATTGGGCGTTGACCAGGTCTGGCCATCCCACATGCTATAGAACACTTGCTCCCCGTCCTCACCTTCCTCAACGTCAGTGGTCTCACACCATATTACATGTACGTTGCCTTGGCTATCTACTGCCAAATCAGGGAACCAGGATGGACTGGATGTTTGCGAGATGTTGACCGGCTCCGTCCACACTCCTGTTTGAGCGAAAGCACCTGTGGCTTCCCACACTGCCAGCATCAGGACGCCCAGCAAAATCAGTGAATTTGTACAAACATGTTTTAGTGACATCTCTCTCATCACTCCTTGTCTCTCAACTTCGCTCGAGGGTTGGCCGTCATTCACCGCTTCTTTCTATGAGACCTCTTCTCCATTCACACGATATATCGTCACTTGTGGATTGGAAAAAGCCGCACTGAAAAGAGGTGAGCCCCCAGGGTTATACTGCCCTAGTGCCCGCTCGGCTGGACCATAGATCACATAGTCCACCCCAAAGGTCTGCAGCGTCTCCAGACGTTCGGCGTCGTCTACATCGGCATCGAAGAAACGTTCTACCCGTTCCCGCTTATCGTAGAAGTCCAATGTCTGTGCCCAGTGGGCCAGGAAGGCGCGTCTCTCGCTCAGGGCTGGCACATATCGACCGGTGTCATACGAACTGAGGACGATTGCGTCAGGAGGGGAATGATCCGCCAGCCACTCCATTGCTGCCACCTCGTCACGGTACAAATAATAAGGATAGTTGTAGCGGTTCAGGTCAACGAACCTCCACATCAACAAGTACAGATTAGTGAGTAGGATCAGCACGATAAAGACCGGGATAACCAATGGGGCCAACCGGCCCGTACCCCATCGTTGCTCCAGAGTTGGCTTGATGTAGCGAAAGAGACCTACTGTGGCCAGCAATCCGATGGGCACTTGCCAACTGTTTAGCATGTGAATCTGAAAGTCGGTTGGGATGTAGGTGATGGCCCAGCCAGCCACGAACCACACACCGATGAACAGCTCAGCATCGGCCAGGGAAGGCTCGGTCGGATCAGCGAGGTGGCGAAGAGCATCTCGGACCGATAGGACAGTGGCGGCAATGGCCAGGATAAACGGCAAGCCCAGTAGGATAAGCATATGGGGGAAGCTGGGAGTGAACACCCCTGCGTTGGCAAACTGGGCCAGCACCTCCTTCCAAGTAGGATCGAGTCGGGTGAGTAGCACAGCGTACAACGCGGGGGGCCAGGACAGCAACCCGGTGATGAACAGTGCCTTCACCCACCAGGTCGGCAGTTGCCGATCGCGTACCCAGCGGGCAACAATGTAGACGGCTGGCACTCCCCACACAATCAGCAAGTCATAGCCATGTTGCCATCCTAGAAAGTGGGCAACCAACCCTGCCCACACAGCGTAGCGCAACTGTCCCTGCCGCTCGCCCATAACCAACAACCACAATACAGCCAGGATCAAACCCGCTGCCTCAGCAAAGTGAGGATAAGCTAACACGCATAGAAAAGAGTTACCCTCCGCAATATAAACATCCAAGGGAAAAAGGAGTTCCCCCCGCATCAGAGTGTATTTCAGTACGACCAGAATCCAACCAAACCCAGAGCCCAAGGCAATCACCAGGAAGGCCACGCGCCGCCGCTGGATGCCGGGGAATATCAGCGCAGCGAAAGCATACACCATCCCCAGGAAAAATGCTCCAGCTATCCAGCGGAAAATCTGATATACTACGACATAGCTTAATCCGGTGTAGAGCCCAAAGCGTCCCATCATCCACCATAATAAATTGAAGAAAATGGGTGGGTTGGGCTCCGGCGTAAGTTTGTTCGAAATAAGAAAAGCTGTCTGGAAGCCTTTGTACCACGCCAGGTACTGAGAATGGTCAGACACATTCAGGATAAAGCCCATAAAATGCTTCTCAGGCGGCACCGTAAGAGCGGCGAAAGCATAGGGAAGCGAGGTCAATATGAGCATAATTATAATGACCAACCCAGCAAAACGCCATTCTCCCGGCCTGATCCCTGGTAACGACAAAGACAACCTCCCCGAGTTCATTTTCTGTTTCAACGTGCTACTCGTCTTGGATCTCGAGCTCGGTTTGACTGAGTGTAACTCGCTGGCCTTCATCCCACGTAACGTACCGTACACTCCTTCCTCCGGGAAGAGGCAGTGATCGGAGGTGTGAATCTACCGAAAGCTGCGGCAGCATCGAATCATCAAAGAGAACGAGGGTATGCACATGCTCTGGAAGGGCAATGAAATCCACATCGTCTCCAAGATAGTGTGAAAGTGATGGAAGTTGAAAATCTCGCAAGTAGAAATCAGGCAGGCGGTGATTCCGTGAGCCGGCCAGCACCACGGTCTCCTCTGGCCTAAACATTTCGCGGATAGCTTTCAGCCGCTGAGTTACATCCATATCGTATTCTCTAATAGATGCCCAGGTCGGCATACTCAAAATTGAGCGAGAACTGCCAAACAGATTCGGCGGACCGAGCAAAAAGAATACACTATTGCATCCGACCACCAGGATAGTCATTATAATCCAGACACGCCGAGCGTCATCGGCCCAATTCCGACTGATCACAGCGATCGCAACCCCTGTCACGATGATGAATGCCGGCATAATCGTAAAAGTATGGCCGGGTTGTCTGATGTGGATCAAGACAAAGTATGCTAGCCCTGGGGCGATCCATAACACAAGCGTCTGGACCCTTTGATCCTTTACTAGCAAGTGTTTCCAATCGCGCCAGTACCAAAGTATCGCCCATATCACAGGAATGACCCCAATTCCCAGGCAATACAGGGTGAATGCTCCCAGTCGCGCCACATAGATTGCCATTACGCCCAGATTGCCTGACTCCTCCATATGGCTGCCGCGCCATCCCTGGATGATTTCCCAGTACGCAGCCGGACCGCCGGACATTATCACCATCGGAACCACCCACAGCGCAACTCCAAAGGCCATCACGATCAGGGAGATAGCAATTTCCCGTATCGGGAATTTACGCACAGAGAACACCCACAAGGGGAACATAAACACCGGCGTATTCGGTCGAATGCCCCCTGCAAGTCCCAAAAGGAAAGCCGACGTGAAAAGGGCTTTTTTGCTCCCTTTGTAGGCCCTAGAGCATGACAAGGCCAAAGCCAGCACCCAGAAGAACTCGGGCATGTACGAAAGCGCAACTTCTCCATGAAACCAAATAAGGGGACTGCTCAACATTAGCGCCGCGACAATCAACCCTATCCTTTTACCGAACCAGCCCTGTACAAGAACAAAGATGAAAGCCGCCGACAAACCACTGGCTAAAATGCTGATCCAAACTAAACTCGCGTTCGGGTCGTGTAGGAGCCAATTCGCCAGGCGACCCAACATGATGTAGATGATAAAAGTTCCTGGGGGATGCGGTTGATGCAGTCGTACATCGAAATGATCCAAGGCCAAAGCAAAATTGACTGAATCCCAATGGTATAACACACTACTACGAAAAGGAATCCGACTCACAATCCCCACGGCGAACAGAATCGCAGCGATCCCCAATGTTTCGATATCAAACCAAGGGCGAGAGGATTTGTCGTTCAGAATCGTCATGTAGCTCCCCTGATATCCTTCACTAAAGGGGACACACTCTTGGACTGTCTACCGGTCATCGCACGAAACCAGAATGATGCAATCACCACGACAACAATCACTAGCGGAATCAGGCTCCAATGTCCATGTAGCCCCAGGCCCATTCCCAGATTTCGAGCGATGTCTCCTGATACGAATTTGGGGAGCGAGTAGTTGAATAGCGGATTAAGGGTCCAGTCCGGAAAGCTTTGCCCGCTGATGGTCTCAATCCATACACATACGACGGACCATAGGGTCAATATTCCTGCAATTAACCACCCTGCCCAATGCATGGTCAATGCGCCCCAGGCAACGCCCAGTCCAATGGCCATAAAAGGCAGCATGGGCAACAAATATCGAGGGCCTACGGCAAAGCCGCCTTCCCACATAATAGATGAACCATTAAACAGCAAAAAGCTGATGACCGCCCATGTGCATAAAGACCATTCAGGCATGTAGACACGTTTGCGCAGCCAGATGCCAAACCCTACCACAGCCAGCAGCAGCACTGGCGCGAGAAAGAACAGCCCACGGAAGGAACCAAAGGTGATCCCCCAAAGAGCATCTGGCCTGGGATACGTTAGACTTAGAAATCCCGTGTGATGCTTCTCAGTATAAAGCGCAGAGTAAAAATATCCCTTGGGCAGGATGGACCCAAAGATTGCCCAATCGTATGCCATCAACAGAATACCCGGCGCGAACGCCCCGACCGCTATCCACAGAACAGTCCGGATCGCTCGTTGCGACCACAGAGCATACAAGGCCACTCCGCCTGCAATCAACGCCGCAGGGTACTCCGTAATCACCGACCATCCGAGAAATAACCCCACAACAACCAACTGCCAGTGTGAAATCTGTGTTTTACGCCGTCGAAATATCAAGTAAAAGGCCCCGAATAGCAGAAAGGCGACAAGTTGATGACTAAAGAACATTCCAGCGTATGGGAAAGCAGGCGTTGCTAAACCATACGTCAGAGCGGTAAAAAAGCGTGGGCGCTCAGTTTCGATAAAGAACCCCAAAACACGATACAGAAGCACCCCCAATAGTGCCGATGGTATAGATATTGTGAAGAAGGTAACAAAATAGAGTGCTATAGCAAAATAGATCTTTTGTGAGAGTAGCCCTGTCCCACCTTCGCGCAATGTGGCATCGAACGCACTGCCATGAGCCACTTTGTCCATCAACCAAGCCACCTGAGAAGTCGACGCAGCTTCCTTGAACACCATATAGAAAGGGATAGCTAAGAACGACAGCCCGGGGGCCTTGTCGCTATAGTAGTGACCATTGTAGTAAGCATAGTCACCAGTGTTCTGGTAGTATTCATCAATGGCCAATGTTCCACGGTCAACTATGGCCATCACAAGATCAAGGCGAGAATTCTGGCTCCAGCTAGCCCAGCGGGGGAAAAAGTAGGCATAGCAGATGAGCAGGATAGCAAATAACAGCCATTCCTTTTTCCTTTCCACGTTCCAAAGTCTCCACTTTGCCATCACCGCTTCTCCTGGCACACTTCAAACCTTCTAGCCTCCAAGGCATCTCCCAAACGGCGTGCCACCCACACCAAAGGATCCGCTACGAAAAGGAACAGATAGGGATAGACCACCATCCCATAGCGGGTTGCTCCATAGAACACCGTTGCCAGCCCTACAGGGTAGAGAATCAGCAGATAGATCAGCATCCATTCCCGAGAGCGGCTCACCGTGCGCAATAGGCCCCAGGCAGCCAGCCCTAAGAAGGCCGCCCAGCCCCAATCCACTAGAAAGGCAAAACGCAGAGGGAGACGGCCCCTATTGGAAGTTTCCAGAGGAGCAAAGAATTTGCCCACCTTAAGAGGTATCAATGTAAGAAATCGTTTAGGGTCAGATCGGATCTGTTGTAAAGCCCATTGCCGGTAAATCTGATCCCGCTCCACCTCTGAGTAGTCCTCCAGAGGGTCCACTTGGTCTAGCGGGTAAGCTGCACCCTCGGCATCTGGATGGTTTCCTTGCCAGAGATTTAATCCGGCGTTGGCTGACACAGGTATGAGCGCTCCACTTACCCGGTAGTTCCGGAACGTCCACGGGAGAACCACCGCCGCCATCACTAACGCGACCAACCCGCCCAGCACCAGCGCTCGGCGAAAATCCTGTAAGGCAAACCAGAGCCAGAAGACCAGAGCCAAGGGGAAAAGCAAGAGATTGGGCTTCATGAGCACGCTGGTTCCCAGGAGCACCCCAGCGACCACCGCCCATCCCTTTCGCCCCAGTCCTCCTACCATCTTCAGGCATGAAAAAGTGAATAAGAGGAGAAGAAACAGATAGAGGGTCTCCGAATAGAGAAGCCCTGTGGCAAAGATCAGCAGAGGGTGGCAAGCGAACAAGCAGCCAGCAACAACAGCGGGGACCACCTCTCCAAAGAGTCGCTGCCCCAGCATTGCTACCACAAGTGCGCTCAGTCCCCCCACCAAGACCTGCACACCCAGTACCACTGTATAGTGGTGTCCGAACAAAGCATATAGCCCAGCCAAAAGAAACGGATAGAGCGGGGCCCGCAGCAAAGAAGGCCGACCCGGCACAAAGCAATAGCCATGTCCTGCCACCAGGTTCTGGGCTAGCAGATCATAGGTCACCTCATCCCCCCAGGAAAGTTCAGATTTCCCGGTCAGAAGCACGTAGGCCAATCGCAGTCCAACCCCGAGCGCAGGTACCCACAGCCACCACCACTGGTTCAGAAAGGTCCACAATCTCCACTTTTTCACCTGTATATCTCCTCCAAGGGCTGGCAGGCAACGCGGTAATCGTAGGTCTGCTCGATCAGGCGACGGCCGGCGGCACCCAGGCGAGCCGCCTGGACCGGGTCCTCCAGCAGGCGCAGCACGGCTGCCGCAAAGTCGGCTGGTGTATCGGCAATGAGGATGTTCTCCCCATCGGCCACGCCGATCCCTTCCGCCCCCAGCGTTGTGGATACAATGGGAATGCCCTGCGCCATAGCGTTGAGGATCTTGACCCGCATCCCACCCCCAGCCCGTAGGGGCACAACCATCAAGGCAGCTCGTTGCAAGTAGGGGGTAGGATCGGCCACATAGCCTGTGACATTGATGCCAGTACGATCACCCTTCAGAGCCGCTATTTCTTGTGGCGGCCGGGCGCCAACGATGTCGAAGCAGACATCGGGGCGCTGTTGGCGAATCAGTGGGTAGACCTCCTGGGCAAACCAGAGCACACCGTCTATGTTGGGTGGCCAGTACATGGTGCCAATGTGCAGAATATGTCTAGGTTCAGCGTCTCTCGCAACGACGGTCACTTCATCCGTGTCAATGGCGATGGGAATGACAGTGATGTCCACTTGCTGCCCGGCTGCTTCTTGCAACGCGGCCTTGTCCTCGTGACTGACGGCCAGCACAGCGTCAAACTCGTGAACCATCCGCCCCTCATAGGCTCTGAGCAGTGGCCAATCTCGGCCTAGCAACGACTTGCGCAGCCCCGGAGACATCGTCTCCCAGAGGCGTTTGTACAGTAGCCACAAGGCGTTGTGCGCGTCGAGGACCTTGAACGCACCCGGCACGCGCTGGGCATATTGGGCCATGTTGAGTTGATCGGCGTGGAGCACGTCAAAGGAGCCCCCGGCCGCCAGGCGATCCACCAGACGACGCATCACCATCCGGTCGTCTCGCACCATCATCCAGGGCTGCCCGGTGAGCATGCTACGGACCATGGCCAAGCCATCTCGCACAACACCTCGCTCCATCGGCACGGTGTGGACGGCCCGGAAGTAACGCTGCAGGTGCGCCACGTCGGCTGATTGGTCACCCCGTACAAAGGAAACCAGTGTCACCTTATATCGCTCGGCCAGGTACTTGAGCACGTTCCAGGTCTTCACCTTAGGCCCGCTGTCAGGCGGGTACGGTAAAACCTGCGTGAGCAGCAAAACATTCATGAGGCACACATGAATTCGGGAGTGAACCCCAGCCCTTCCGTAAGCTGTCGGATTTCATCCTCATAGATTGGGTTCATGACAATCAATACATCCGGCTGATCGTCCTGCAGAAAATCGGGTGGCACAACCTGCTGCCCAGTTCCGGCAAGATACATGCCCTGCTTGCGAGGATTGATGTCAACCGCATACACAATCTGGTCTTGCGTCTCGAGTGTATTCAAAAACGTAACCCCCTTAGAGCCTGCCCCCCAGATCACCGCCCGCTGCCCTGCACGCGCAATCCGTTCCAGATTCCGTCGCCATGCCTGTACCTTGCTTCGATATTGATCGGCAAATGCCGCTACGTCAGAAGTCATCCCTTCAAGGCCAACCCGAGGATCACACGTGGAGCCTGATAAACCTTCCCTGGGCAACGCCTCGATGCAGAGAAACTGTCCTTCGTATGTCTCACTCAGGTCACAAATGCCAAACCCACACGAGTTGAATAGATAGGAGAGCGAACTGGCACTAAAGTACGAACAATGTTCGTAGATCAGATCCCAAATCCCCAGATCCCTCAGAGTAAATAACACGTTCGGAACCTCAAAGAGCACCATCGTCCCAAATCGGTCCCCTATCGAATGGCGCACACTGCTCAAAAAGTCACGGGGAAACTGGATATGCTCCAATACGTGCCGGCAACAGATGAAATCCGCCTTATAGCTGGCATAGCGCTCCGAGTAGAAATCCCGGATGAAGGTGATCTGCTCTGCGGACGCATCGGCGTTTTGTTCAGGCACATAGCTTGGATCAAAACCAACCCCCCGATTCTTGCCCAGTTCACAGAGCAATCTCAGAAAATCGCCCCTCCCACAGCCAATCTCGATAATATCCTTGTCCTGCAAATCATACCGGTCCACCAATCGCGCCGCCAATAACTCAGCATAGCCTTGGAAACGCGGGGAAAAGTGCAGCGAGTTGTCATAATCCTGGGTGTATTCCATCAGCTCTGGATTGAAGGCAAGATTGAATATGTGTCCACAGTGCCCGCAAAATCCCAGCCGTATGTCCCCTTTCGGAGCTCGGATGGCTTCATCCCGAGTTGGCCAAAGCAAATTGCAATGGACAGGTATCTGGCAAATCTCGAAGAATACAGCAATGTCTATCGAATTACAGACAGGACATTTGCTTTCCTGGACAGTGTACTGATTGCTTATCATTGGAGACGTCCGCACATTAAATCCTACTCGCTCGCCAACACCCACAGTCAGACCGGCACAAGCTCGGCCGTGACCCCCATCCTGTTGAGGTCCCGCTGAATCTCTTGGCAATAAATCGGATTCATGACGATCACTACATCCGGTCTATACTCTTTCAGAAACTCTGGCCCGACAATCTCTTGTCCCGTCCCGGCCATGTACGTCCCATGTTTGTAAGGGTTAATATCCACCGCGTACTCAATCTCATCCTCAATGTGGAGCGTCGTCAGAAAGGCAACCCCTTTTGAACCGGCACCCCAAATGACAGCCCGTCGCCCAGTTTGCCTCATCCTCTGCAGATCACGTCGCCACGCGTCCAGCTTGGGCGGGTAGTTTTCAGAGAAACAGGCCACCTCTCGGGCCAGTTCTTCCAGATCGTCTTCCTGCTCCAGCAAAGCCCCATCCTTTCCATTGCCTGGTCTGGCCTCTATCATCAAGTACTGACTGTCGTACCCCCTGGCCAGATTCATCACCTCAAACCCACAGTGCCGAAAGAGGCGGGCCAACGATCCCAGGCTGAAGTACGAACAGTGCTCGTAGTAAATGTCCCAAAAGGCCACTTCCCGCAGGACGCGCCTGACATCCGGAACCTGAAAAAAGACAATGGCGTGAGATTGATTCCTCAGCAAACGTTGCACCGTGCTAACAAAATCGGCCGTATGTTGAATATGCTCCAACGTCATCTTGCAACAAACAAAGTCACTCTGGTAGTCGGCATATCTCTCCGAGTAAAAGTCCTTGATGAAGGTGATTCGATCCTGGGCTGGGCTCTCGCTGCGCTCACGGATGTAGGCTGGATCAAATCCCACCCCACGATTGCCCCCCAGTTCGCAAAGCAGAGTCAAAAACTCACCCTGCCCACAGCCAATCTCGATGATGTCCTTGCCATGCAAATCGTATTGATCTATCAGACGCCTGGCCAAGCGGTGCGCAAAAGCGCTGAACGTGGGGGAGAAGGCCTGGGTAGCTTCATATCGGGATGAATATTCATGCAAGCTGGGGTCAAAGGCGACGTTAGCGATGAACCCACAGGCTCTGCAGAAGCCCAAGGCGATGTCTCCTTGAGGATAATTCAGGGCCTCCTGCCACGTCGGCAGGAGCAGAACACTATGCACGGGCACGCCCTCAAGCTCGTAAAAAACGGACATACCTACTGAGCCACAGTTGGGGCATACGTGGCTTGCCGACATTGCTTTTTCCTTCATAAACGTAACGGCGCTGGACCAGCAGGGACGGTCACGGAACAGCAGTGGCTGTAGATTTACTTGAGCAGATACCTGCTAACCCAGCGGCAAAGTCATAAACTCAGTAGATCACGATTTAAAGCTCAAAGCGGACCACTGTTGCGCCACTATTGCGGCACAGGCGGTACAGGCAGCGGGAGCAATTCGTGATCTACTGAAAGTGAGTCAGGGTTAGTACTGAACGGTTATGAGCGGCAGGAAGATTTGATAACTGTCTCCGTCCTGAGTGAAGGTGGCGGTGACACTCTTGTTCCCATCCATGGTGATGGACCAGGTGCCATCACCATTGTCCGATAGTTCGCCAGCGTCAGGGCCACTCCAACCAGCAAACGTCCAGCCAGCGTCGGCAACCGGTTCCAGCGTGGCTATCTCGTTGTAGTGATAGGGGTTGC
>Ga0180435_10002872_pt1 | contig 17461 bp, 16 predicted proteins | sample SS_ome_3_FD_132467 | JGI IMG/M metagenome (GOLD analysis project Ga0180435, IMG submission 132467) | Hypersaline lake sediment archaeal communities from the Salton Sea, California, USA - SS_3_S_1 metaG | ecosystem: Environmental > Aquatic > Non-marine Saline and Alkaline > Hypersaline >...
CGAACCGAACAACAGCGTTCGTTCGTCTTACACGCCGACATCTGTCGGTGTAAGCGAGCGAGCGCTTTTTTTTTTACTTTTTTAAACATCGCACAGTCACTGACGACCGAGGAAACAACATGCTACTTCGCATAAGTAATCACAAATGGGGAACGCGTATCACCCGTCACCTGGCCGCTATCGTTGCCGTCGCCGCGTTATCGATGACATCGTCACCGGTTATTGCAGAGATCGGTGAGCCGGAGAAGGAAGACCTCAAGTTCGGCTTCATCAAGCTTACCGACATGGCGCCGCTCGCCATCGCCTATGAGAAAGGCTTCTTCGAGGACGAAGGTCTCTACGTCACACTGGAAGCCCAGGCCAACTGGAAGGTGCTGCTCGACGGCGTCATCGATGGTCAGCTCGACGGCGCGCACATGCTTGCCGGTCAACCGTTGGCAGCAACCATCGGTTTCGGCACCAAGGCACACATCGTCACTCCGTTCTCGATGGATCTGAACGGCAACGGCATCACTGTTTCCAATGAAGTCTGGGAGCAGATGAAACCCCTGCTGCCGAAGCAGGACGACGGCAAGCCAGTCCACCCGATCGAAGCCAAGTATCTGAAGGCGGTAGTCGACAAGTACAAGGAAGAGGGCAAGCCGTTCAAGATGGGCATGGTCTTCCCGGTCTCCACCCATAACTACGAGCTGCGTTACTGGCTCGCTTCCGGTGGCATGAACCCAGGCTACTACGCCCCGCACAAGGGCGATATTGCCGGGACGATCGACGCCGACGTACTGCTCTCTGTGACTCCCCCGCCGCAAATGCCGGCCACGCTTGAGGCAGGCACCATCTACGGCTACTGCGTGGGTGAGCCCTGGAACCAGCAGGCGGTATTCAAGGGCATCGGTGTTCCGGTCATCACCGACTACGAAATCTGGAAGGACAACCCGGAGAAGGTCTTTGGCATGACAAAGGAGTTCACCGAGAAGTATCCCAACACCACCGTGCGCATCGTCAAGGCGATGATCCGTGCCGCCAAGTGGCTGGACGCGGACAACAACGCCAATCGCCCGGAAGCGGTCAAGTACCTGTCGCAATCCAACTATGTGGGCGCCGACTACGACGTCATCGCCAACTCCATGACCGGCACCTTCGAGTACGAGAAGGGCGACAAGCGTGAAGTGCCGGACTTCAACGTGTTCTTCCGCTACAACGCGACCTACCCCTACTACTCCGATGCGGTCTGGTACCTGACCCAGATGCGTCGCTGGGGCCAGATTGCCGAACCGAAAGATGATTCCTGGTTCGACAAGGTTGCCAAGAGCGTCTACCAGCCGGAGATCTACAAGAAGGCCGCGCTGGAGCTTGTCGCCGAAGGTCACGCGACCGCTGACGAGTTCCCGGACTTTGCCAGCGAGACCGGCTACAAGCCACCGCAGCCGGACTTCATCGACAACATTACCTTCGACGGCACCAAGCCCAACGAGTACCTGAGCAAGTTTGCGATCGGCCTCAAGGGCGAGGACAAGTTGTAAGGACCGAGTACTCCCGGGCCAAGGATGGCCCGTCTCAAACATCAACGAGGTAACCAACATGTCGAGCGCAATCACCAAGCAGGCATTTGATCTGCCGCTCAAGGATAGAATCTTCGACTACCTGTCAGGCGACGGCATCAACCGAACCTTTGGCAGCATAACCCGCAACATGCTGGTGCCGTTGCTGGCCGTCATCGTGTTTCTGGGAATATGGGACCAGGGTGCCAAGCAGGTGGTTACGTCCCTTGGCCAGTTTCCGGGTCCTTCCCAGGTCTGGAGCCAGTTCCATGCCCTTTACATGGAGCATGAGGCGGAACGCGCCAAGGAGGATGCTTTCTACGAGCGGCTGCAAAAGCGCGTTGACAAGGCCGTGGCTGCCGGCAAGCCGCAGGAAAGGATCGACAAGATCATGTCGCGCAAGTACACCGGACCGGCAACTTTCTTCGACCAGATACTCACCAGTCTGGGCACGGTGATGACCGGCTTTCTGCTCGGGTCGCTGATCGCGATCCCTCTGGGCATCATCATCGGGATGAGCAACACGCTCTACCAGGCCTTCAACCCGGTGATCCAGATTTTCAAACCGGTTTCGCCGCTGGCTTGGCTACCCTTGGTCACCATGGTGGTCTCGGCTGTATACGTCACCAACGATCCCATGTTCTCCAAGTCGTTTCTGACCTCGGCGATCACCGTCACCCTGTGCTGCCTGTGGCCGACCATCATCAATACGGCCGTCGGTGTGTCCGGGGTGAGCAAGGACCTGATCAATGTCAGCCGTGTCCTGCGTCTGAACTGGGTGACCAAGACCGTCAAGATCGTACTGCCTTCTTCCATTCCGATGATATTCACCGGCCTGCGCCTGAGCCTGGGTATCGGCTGGATGGTACTGATTGCCGCCGAGATGCTGGCGCAGAACCCGGGCCTAGGAAAGTTCGTTTGGGACGAGTTCCAGAACGGTAGCTCAAATTCATTGGCCCGCATCATGGTCGCCGTGCTGGTGATCGGCATGATTGGCTTCATGCTCGACCGCGCCATGCTGTTGCTGCAGCGCTCGGTCAATTGGGACAAGTCCGCAGTATTGCGTTGAAGGAGTAGAAAAAATGAATTCCTATCTGAATATCGATCACGTCGGTATTACCTTTCCGACCGACAATGGACCCCTCACCGTGCTTGAGGACGTGACCCTGAAAGTGAATGAGGGCGAGTTCATCTCGCTGATCGGTCACTCCGGTTGCGGCAAGTCGACGGTGCTCAACATCGTGGCCGGCCTCTTGCAGGCGAGCACCGGTGGCGTGCTGCTGGAAAACAAGGAAGTGAAAGATCCGGGTCCGGACCGTGCCGTGGTCTTCCAGAATCATTCGCTGATGCCGTGGCTCACCGTGTACGACAATGTGCGCCTGGCGGTAGACCAGGTCTTCAAAAAAACCAAGTCCAAGCAGGAGCGCCACGAGTGGACCTTGCACAACCTTGAACTGGTGCACATGTCGCATGCCCTGGATCGTCGCCCGGAGGAAATCTCCGGTGGCATGAAGCAGCGTGTTGGTATCGCCCGTGCACTGTGCATGGAACCGAAGGTGTTGCTTATGGACGAGCCGTTCGGCGCACTCGACTCGCTCACCCGTACCCACATGCAGGACTCGCTGATGGAAATCCAGGCGGACCTGAACAACACCGTGATCATGATCACCCACGACGTGGATGAAGCCGTGCTGCTGTCCGATCGTATCGTGATGATGACCAACGGTCCGCACGCCACTATCGGCGAGATCCTGGACGTGGAACTGGAACGACCGCGTGACCGCCTGATATTGGCGGAAGACCCTGCCTACAACCACTACAGGGCCGAGGTCGTGCGCTTCCTGCATGAGCGGCACGGCGAGAAGCAGGCGGCCGAGGTTCCGGCAAAGGAAGAGACCGAATCAGACGGCGACGACGCCGAACTGAAGCTGGTCAGCTGAGGGTAATAGTTTCGTGTCGCTGGAAAAGCCACAAGTCACCCTGGGGTTCATCCCGCTTAGCGACTGTGCTCCTTTGGTGGTGGCGCAGGAGAAGGGGTTTTTCGCCAAGTACGGATTAGAGGTGAGCCTTTCGAAAGAGACCTCCTGGGCCAATCTGCGTGACAAGCTATCGTTCGGCATGCTCGATGGTGCGCAGATGCTCGCCAGCATGCCGATCGCCATGACGGCCGGTGTCGGTCCGGTCAAAAAGCCGGTGATCAATGCCCTGACGTTGGATCTCAATGGCAACGCGATCACGGTATCCGAGGCTTTGTACCAGCGCATGCTGGAAGCTGACGCGCCAGCGATGACCGAATCCCCGTTATCCGCGCGCGGACTGAAAACGCTGCTGGATGCCGATAGGGAAGCAGGTCGTGAACCTTTGACGTTCGCGGTTGTATTTCCGACATCCACGCACAACTACGAGTTGCGCTACTGGATGGCAGCAGCCGGCATCGACCCTGACACGGATGTGCGCCTGGTGGTCATTCCTCCACCGCAGATGGTCGGTGCCCTGCGTGACGGCGAGATCGACGGCTACTGCGTGGGCGAACCTTGGAATGAGCTGGCGGTGCGGGAAGGTCTTGGCCGGGTGCTGATCACCAAGTACGAATTGTGGAACAACAGCCCGGAAAAGGTCTTTGGCGTGACCGAAGAGTGGGCCATGCAGAATCCCAACACCTTGCAGGCGCTGCAGATGGCCTTGCTCGATGCCTGCCGGTGGGTGGATCAGCCGCAGAACCGCCTGGAGGTCGCACAGGTTATCTCGCAGCCGGTATACGTCAATGCACCGGAGGACGTAGTGCGCATGTCCATGTTGGGGACCTTCCAGTATGCGCACAACGAGTTTCCACGCAGCCTGCCGGATTTCAACGTCTTCCATCGCTACGCGGCCAACTACCCCTGGGTGTCACATGCCAAGTGGTTGATCACCCAGATGGTGCGTTGGGGTCAGATCGATCAACCAGTTGATATCTCGGCATTGGCCGAGCGCGTATATCGCACTGACCTTTACCGCCAGGCGGCCCGGGCACTCGATATCGCCGTGCCGGTGGCAGAGTGCAAACGGGAAGGCGAACACGGCACCGATTGGCAACTCGGCGTAAACGAACTTGGGGCGGATCGTTTCTTCGATGGTCGGGTGTTCGATCCTGCTGACCCGGTCAGCTATCTGAAAAGCTTCGACATCTCCAACCTCGCGGTATCCCCGCAGGAACTTGAACAAATGAATCCGGCGAAACAGTCGGATACCCAATACGCGGTAAAGCCCTGATGCGGCGTCGCGTGTGAACTGAGAGGTAACATCATGAGCAAAGAAAAACTCGTTTTGATCGGCAACGGCATGGCCGGGGTGCGTACCCTGGAAGAGCTGCTGAAGCTGGATGCCGACAAATACGACATCACCGTATTCGGTGCCGAGCCGCATCCAAACTACAACCGCATCATGCTGTCGCCGGTACTCGCCGGCGAAAAGACGGTCGACGACATCGTGCTCAACACCCACGAATGGTATGAAGAAAACGGTATCACGTTGAAGACGGGCAACCCGGTCACCCAAATCGATCGTGTGCATCGCAGGCTCAAGACGGAAAGCGGTGAAGAGGTCGCCTACGACCGCCTGCTGATTGCAACCGGTTCTAACCCTTTCATGATCCCCGTGCCGGGGCACGACAAGCAAGGCGTGATCGGTTTTCGTGATATCGCAGACGTGGAAACCATGTTGGCGGCATCCAAGGATTACAAGAAGGCGATTGTCATTGGTGGTGGCCTGCTGGGCCTGGAAGCCGCCAACGGCCTGATGAAAAACGGCATGGAGGTTTCCGTTGTTCACCTGCTTGACACGCTCATGGAGCGTCAGCTCGACAAGCCGGCGGCCGCGTTACTCAAGTCGTCGCTGGAAGAGCGTGGCATGAACTTCCTGATGGAGGCGCAGACTGCCGAGATCCTGGGAGACGAACGTGTCACCGGTGTGAAGTTTGCTGATGGCTCGGAAGTCGATGCCGACCTGGTGGTGATGGCGGTGGGTATCCGCCCGAACATGGCCCTGGCCCAGGAAGCCGGTATTCATTGCGAGCGTGGCATCTTGGTCAACGACACCATGCAGACCTATGACCCGCGGGTGTATGCGGTCGGCGAGTGTGTCCAACACCGTGGTACCTGCTATGGCCTGGTGGCTCCCCTGTTCGAGCAGGCCAAGGTTGCGGCCAACCACCTGGCTCAGATAGGCATCGCCCAGTACGAGGGTTCTGTCACCTCGACCAAGCTCAAGGTCACCGGTATCGATCTGTTCTCTGCCGGTGAATTCAACGAAGAGGAAGGCGACGAGACCCTGGTGTTGCAGGACCCTGCTGCCGGCGTCTACAAGAAGCTGGTGGTGCGTGACAACAAGATCAAGGGTGCGGTCATGTATGGGGACACCATGGACGGCACCTGGTACTTCAAACTCCTGCGGGATGGTACCGACATCTCGGCGATGCGCAGCACCATCCTGTTCGGTCAGCACGACCTGGGCGACGCGGGCCACGGCGACGAAACACGCATTGCTGTGCTGGATGATAGCGACGAAATCTGTGGCTGCAATGGCGTGTGCAAGGGCGATATCGTCGATGCCATTGTCAAAAAAGGCCTATTCACTCTGGATGACGTGCGCGCGCACACCAAGGCCTCCAGTTCCTGTGGTTCCTGTACCGGCCTGGTGGAATCGATTCTGGCCAGTACCGTCGGTGATGGCTACTCAGCGGCCCCGAGCAAGAAGCCGATGTGCGGTTGCACCGAGCACAGCCACGACGAAGTGATCAATGCCATCAAGCAGAACGAGCTGAAGGACATGGATGCCGTCCGTAACTTCCTGGAGTGGAAGAGCCCGGATGGGTGTGCAGCCTGCCGCCCGGCGTTGAACTATTACCTGCTGGCCAACTGGCCGGGCGAGTACAAGGACGATGCGCAATCACGCTTCATCAACGAGCGTGCCCACGGCAACATCCAGAAGGATGGCACCTATTCGGTCGTGCCCCGCATGTTCGGTGGTCTGTGCACCGCCGACGACCTGCGCGCCATCGCCGACGTGTCCGACAAGTACCAGGTGCCGGAAATGAAAGTCACCGGTGGGCAGCGTATCGACCTGTTCGGCGTGAAGAAGGAAGACCTGCCGTCCATGTGGAAAGACCTCTCGGACGCAGGCTTCGTATCCGGGCATGCCTATGGCAAGGCACTGCGTACCGTGAAGACCTGTGCGGGAAAGACCTGGTGCCGTTTCGGTACCCAGAACTCCACTGGCCTGGGTGTGAAGCTCGAAGAGCTGACCTGGGGATCATGGATGCCACACAAGTTCAAACTGGCGGTTTCCGGCTGCCCGCGTAACTGTGCCGAGGCGACCATCAAGGACTTTGGCGTGGTCTGTGTCGATTCCGGATACGAACTGCACATCGGTGGCAATGGCGGCATCAAGGTGCGCGTGACCGACCTGCTGTGCAAGGTCGACACGGAAGAGGAAGTGCTCGAATACTGTGGTGCGTTCACCCAGAAATACCGCGAGGAAGCGCATTACCTGGAGCGCACCGCACCCTGGGTGGAGCGGGTCGGCTTTGACTATGTCAAGAACGCGATAGTCGACGACGCGGAACAACGCAAGGCATTGTACGAACGCTTCAAGTACAGCCAGGAGTTCGCCCAGATCGATCCGTGGAAGGAACGCGCCGAGGGTGGCGAGTCACACGAATTCAACAAGATCGAGATCAGTGCCGCCTGAGCAGCACTGCCGTCTTGCACAAATAACCGAGGAATCATCATGAGCAACTGGATTCAAATCGCAAAACTTGAGGACATCCCCGTGCTGGGCTCGCGCGTGGTCAAGACTGACACCATGGACGTGGCGTTGTTCCGAACCCGCGATGACCAGGTCTTCGCACTGCGCGATGCCTGTCCGCACAAAGGCGGTCCGCTATCACAGGGTATCGTGCACGGTACCTCTGTAACCTGTCCGCTGCACAACTGGAAGATCGACCTGGCCTCCGGTGAGGCGCTGGGGCCGGATGAAGGCTGTACCAATGTGTTCCCGACCAAGGTCGAGAGCGGGAAAGTTTTCCTCGGGCTTAAGTCAGATGAGGCTGCGGCATGACCCTGTCTGCTGCGCAAGCAACGGCGGAAACCTATTGTATCAAGGTGAACGGCCGGCGCTTGTTTACCGATCAGCTCGGTTACCTGCTTGACCCAAGCGAATGGGATGAGGAAGTTGCCCTGGCGCTGGCGGCGCGTGAAGAGATCGATCTGGATGAAGATCACTGGCACATGATCCGTTTCGTGCGCGAATGGTATGAAGACCGTCAGACCGTGCCCGAGGCGCGCTGGCTGTTGAAAGCCATGAAACAGCGCCTGGGAGAAACAAAGGGTACCCGCCGCTACCTGCACCAGCTTTTTCCACACGGTTACGGCCCGGAATTATGCAAGATCGCGGGGATGACCATGCCACGCAAGGTCATGCTCGACGTGTGAGCCAGTTATGACAGAAGTCATTCATACGACCTGTCCTTACTGTGGGGTAGGGTGCGGTGTCGATATCAGCCTGGAAGCCAATGGCGAAGTCAGCGTCCGTGGCGACAAGGACCATCCCGCAAATTTCGGGAAGCTATGCTCCAAGGGCTCGGCCCTGGCCGAGACGATCGCGCACGAGGGGCGCCTGACGCAGCCGACGGTCGGTGGTGAGGCGGTCGGGTGGGACAGTGCGATCGACACAGTGGCCACGCGCTTTGCCGAGGTGATTGAAAAGCACGGCCCGGATGCAGTGGCTTTCTACGTGTCCGGCCAATTGCTGACCGAGGACTACTATGTCGCCAACAAGCTGATGAAGGGGTTCATCGGCTCGGGCAACATCGATACCAATTCGCGCCTCTGCATGTCGTCCTCCGTGGCGGGGCACAAGCGTGCCTTCGGTAGCGATACCGTGCCAGGTTGCTACGAAGACCTGGAGCAGGCCGACCTGCTTGTGCTGACCGGCTCCAATACCGCATGGTGTCACCCGGTGCTTTACCAGCGCATCGTCAAGGCCAAGCGTGAACGTGCCGGCACGCAGAGCCCGATGCGCGTGGTGGTGGTTGATCCACGTCGTACCGCGACCTGCGATATCGCCGACCTGCATATTCCCCTGCGTCCAGGCACCGACACCCTTTTGTTCAATGGCTTGCTCAACTGGCTGCAGGTGCATGGGCATACAGATGCCGCTTTTGTTGCAGCGCACACCAAGGGTTTCGAGGAGGCACTGCGCCAGGCTGTCTGGTATGCACCATCAAGTGCAGCAGTCGCCGAACATTGCAGCGTCAGTCGCGAGAAGATCGAGATCCTGTACCAGTGGTTTGCGCGCACCGAGAAGGCGGTCACTGTCTATTCCCAGGGAGTTAACCAGTCGAGTAGCGGTACCGACAAGGTCAACGCCATCATCAATTGTCACCTGCTGACTGGACGCATCGGCAGGCCAGGGATGGGGCCATTCTCGGTCACCGGTCAGCCCAATGCCATGGGGGGACGCGAGGTTGGTGCCCTGTCCAACCAGTTGGCGGCACACATGGAGTTTGAACGTGCCGAGCATGTCGAACTGGTCGAGAATTTCTGGCAGGCCCCGAACATGGCGAGAAAGCCCGGCCTGAAGGCGGTAGACCTGTTCCATGCCGTCGAGCAGGGCAAGGTCAAGGCTATCTGGATCATGGCGACCAACCCTGCAGTTAGCCTGCCTGACAATACCCAAGTGCGCCGTGCCCTGGACAAGTGCGAGTTCGTGGTGGTCAGCGACTGCGTTGAGACCGACACCACCGACTTTGCCAATGTAATCCTGCCTGTACAAACCTGGGGCGAGAAAAACGGCACCGTGACCAACTCGGAGCGGCGGATCTCACGCCAGCGTCCTTTCATGACCGGGCCGGGAGCATCAAAACCGGACTGGTGGATTCTCAGTCGTGTTGCGCAGCGAATGGGGTATTCGGGGTTCGAGTACCAGCATCCGGTCGAGGTCTTTCGTGAATACGCCCGCTTGTCGGGTACCGATAACAACGGCGAAAGAGATTTTGATATCTCCGCACTGCAGGAAATCGATGCGGGCGCTTACGACGAATTCGCTCCGCTGCAGTGGCCTGTGAGGCCTGATGGCAGCGGCACTGCGCGGCTTTGTCATGAAGGGCGTTTCTATACGCGTAGTCGGCGGGCATATTTTGTCCCCATAACACCGCGTCCACCGGGCAGTAACACAAGGCCCGAATTCCCGATGGTGCTCAACACCGGGCGGGTACGTGATCACTGGCACACGATGACACGTACTGGCCGGTCGGCCCGCCTGAGCGGGCATGTGAGTGAACCCTATGCCGAACTGCATCCCGACGATGCACTCCGACTGCAGATCGGAGAAGGCTCGTTGGTGCAGGTCACAAGTGCATGGGGCAGGGTGATCGTGCGTGCGCGTATCGACGACACCCAGTTGGCGGGCAACGTTTTTGTGCCCATGCACTGGAGCGGACGGTTTGCATCCAGGGCGTTGGTCGACAGTGTGGTCAATCCGAAGCTCGACCCGGTCTCGGGTCAGCCGGAGTTCAAGCACACGCCGGTACGCGTCGAGCCCTATAGTCCGGCATGGCACGGCTTTGTGCTCAGCCGCCGCGAGATCGATCCGCAGCATGCCACCTACTGGAGCCGCGCTTGGCGCGGCGGCCTGTGGCACTACGAGCTAGCCGGTGAGGATCCCCCGCAAGACTGGGCGGTACACGCGCGCGGCCTGTTGTGTGGGCCGGAGGAAAACCCGGCCTGGAGCGAGATGCTCGACAAAGGGGCACAACGTTACCGTGCTGCACGCTTCATCGGCGACAATCTCGATGCGTGTATTTTCATAGGCCCTGACGTGCAGCTGCCGCCCCGCGACTGGTTGGTGCGGCTGTTCGCTGAACCGGCACTCGACACCCGCGCGCGCGGGCGGGTACTGGCCGGTGTTCCAGGGGCAGATCAGGAAGATGCCGGATCGACCATCTGTTCCTGTTTCTCGGTTGGGCGAAATACCCTGGCTAAAGCAATCCGGGATGGAGCAACGACACCGGAGGCCTTGGGCGAGCGCTTGCAGGCTGGCACCAACTGTGGATCCTGCGTTCCGGAACTGCGCGTGCTGATCGCCGATATCATGCGAGCAACGGCGGCGGAGAAGGCCACCGCCTAGCGTTTCCTCAGGAAGGTTTTGCCAGTGGCAACTGCTGGGGATAGTCTGTGCTGATGAATGTGCAGACTCCCAATCCGGAACTGATCCGTCACTTCCCGGATTTTCCGTTACCGATACTGGCCATCGTGGCCCGCTCGGGCACCGGCAAGACGACCCTGTTGGCCAACCTGATCCCGCTGCTCAAGCAGGCCGGTTTGCGCGTGGCGGTGATCAAGCATTCCCATCACGACGTGGCCATCGATCAGCCGGGCAAGGATAGCTACAAGATGCGCGAGGCTGGGGCGCAGCAAGTGATGCTGGCGTCACCGCACCGCTGCTTCTGGATCGCCGAGGGAGATGGCGAGAGCGAACCGCAACTGGCTGAGTTGCTACAGCGATTGGATACATCGCGTCTCGATCTGGTTTTGTTGGAAGGCTATCGCCACGAGTCGGTCGCCAAGCTGGAGGTGCACCGCGCGGAGGTCAGCGGCGATCCGCTGGTGTTTTCGGATTCCCAGGTGATCGCGGTGGCGAGCGACGAACCGCTGGGCATTGCCGTTCCAGGCCTGGATATCAACGATCTGCCTGGGGTCTGTGACTTCTTGTTGCGACAGTTGGGGGGAACCTGACAAGGCCCTTTATTGGCTAAGGTCTTTGCGCTTTGTCATCGCAACCAGCGCCGGCTGTCTGCATAGTGCGTGCTGTTTATCGTTAGGAGATCGTCGTGGCGCGAATCGAAAAGGTCATGATCTGGAGAGGTTGGCTGCGCCTGAGTCACTTGGCCGTAGGTCTGTCCACCCTGGCGCTGCTGGGCAGCGGATGGTTGCTGGAGTCGGCCCCCACTTTGGAGGCAGACGCAGCGGACGTGCACTATGTGGCGGCCGGGGTGCTGATTTTTGGTCTGGCACTGCGCATCGTGCTGATGTTTGCCGGTTCCCCGGTGGAGCGCATCAGCCAGCTGATGCCGGAAGACGACGAGTGGCGTGCGGTGCGCGATACTCTCATGTTCTACCTGAGCTTCGGTCGTGGCCAGCTACCGCGCTGGTATGCGCATAACCCGCTTTGGAAGCCCCTGTATCTGCTGCTGTACGTGTGCCTGCTGATACTCGCGCTGAGTGGTTGGTTGCGCGAGGACAGCCCGATAGTGTTTGGTTGGTACCTGCCAAATGTGCACGGGGTTTTCGCCTCCGCCGTTGCCTGGCTGACGTTAATGCATGTTTTTGCCGTGGTGCTGCATGACTACCGGGGAGACGCGGCGGATATCTCCGCTATCGTCAACGGCAATCGCCACTTCGTGATTGAGGAGCAAAACGTTCCCGATATCCAGCCAATGGCCTCGATAAAAATCCAGGATATCGGCGTCAACGACAAAGAGCGTTGAGCGTCCCTTAACTTAACGGCAACGGTGTCTTATACAGGGCAACCAGCACCATGTAGGCAAAGCACAGCAGGGCCCCGGCAAAGGCTGCCACGCGGATGGTCTTGGTTCTGCCCAGGCGCAGTGCCACGAATCCCAGGCCGATATAGGCCAGCAGCGCCAGCAGCTTGGTGGTCAGCCAAGCGCTGGTCCCCGGATACTGGTTGATCAATACGGCCATCCACAGGCCGGTCACCAGCAGCAGCGTGTCGACGATATGCGGCAGGGTGCGCACCACCCGCTTCCAGATCAAAGGCGAGTTCACCAGCATCAGTAGGCCGCGCAGGCTGAAACCGCCGATGGACAGGACCACGCAGGCGATATGCGTGGTTTTGAGCGTGGTGTAGTCGAACATGGAGTCGCGGGGTAGCTGGGGGATGGCCAGTCTAAGCCAAACCGGCCAAGCGGCGGGCTTTTCCTGTCCCCTTGTGGCCCTATAATGCGCGCCCGAACTTCAACTGACCGGATACAGTTATGCTCAAGGCCAGCGAACTTCAGCAACGCTTCTTGACCCTGCGCTCCAACAAGGCGTTCGAATTTTTCGTCATCTCGGTGATTATCCTCTCGGCACTGTTGATCGGTGCCAAGACCTACAACATCCCGCAGGTGGCGCTGGATATCTTTGCCGTGCTGGATGTGGCGATCACCCTGTTCTTCCTGGCCGAGATCATCGTACGCATGATCGCGGAGGGCAGCTTGCGGCGTTTCTTCAAAGGCGGCTGGAACGTCTTCGACTTCGTTATCGTGGTTGCCAGCCTGGTACCGGTGGATGATAGCGAGATGGCGTTGCTGGGGCGCCTGCTACGGGTTTTCCGCGTGCTGCGCCTGGTCTCCATCATCCCGGAACTTCGCGTGTTGCTCACAGCCTTTCTTACCGCGATTCCCCGCATGGGTTACGTGGCGCTGCTGATGTTCATCGTGTTCTACATCTATGCCGCTGCCGGCAGCATGTTCTTTGGCCAGGTTAACCCGGTGCTGTGGGATAATATCAGTATCTCGATGCTGACCCTGTTCCGCGTGGCGACCTTCGAGGACTGGACAGACGTGATGTACGAGACCATGGATGTCTATCCGTTCAGCTGGATTTTCTACATCACCTTTATCTTCATCGTCGCTTTCGTGTTCCTGAACATGATGATCGGTATCGTGCTCGAGACCTTGCAACGGGAGCACGAGGCGCACTCGCTGGAGACCGGCGAGGGCGAGGCCGCCGAGGTGCGTGCCATCGAAGAGCGTACCGCGGAGATGTCTGAGCGCTTGGCGCGCATGGAGGCGATGCTTGCCAGCTTGGCTGCCGATTCGAAGGGCGGCGCCAAATAGGCGACAATTGAACAAATTGAAACCGGAGTAGCGAGATGTCCAACCCGTTTCCCGTTGAACGCGAGTTCGTTCCGCCCAAATCCTTCCGCGAGGTCAAACCAAACAGCTTCATCTACGAGCGCCCGAACACCATCCCTCGCGACTGGTGCGATGAGATGATCCGGCGCTTCGAGGCGCACCCGGAGCAGCAGAACAAGGGGATGATCGGGCAGGCGCAGGGTCTGGATACGGAGATCAAGCGCACCATGGACCTGGTGGTCAGCGACAAGGACGACTGGAAGGATGTCGACAACCTGTTTTTCCGCTGCATGGGCGCGGCGATGCAAGAGATGAAGCAGAGCTTTCCGTTCTTCAACGGCCCGTTCAAGGACATGGGTTACCAGATCCAGCGCTACAATCCGGGCGAGTTCTATCACTGGCACATCGATGGCGGCAGTCACGACTTCGCCAATCGGCAACTCGTGGCCCTGTGGTACCTGAACGACGTGCCCGAAGTTGCCGGCGGGCGCACCCAGTTCCTTTACCAGGATGTCAGTGTTACGCCGGAAGCGGGCAAGATGATCCTTTTCCCGCCGTTCTGGACGCACGAGCATCGCTCCGAGACACTGCTCGAAGGCGTCAAGTACATCGCCACCACCTGGGTCCTGTTCCGGTGAGCCAGCATCTGCTGTCTATTATCGAACTCGGTGGTTATCCCAACCTGATGCCCCTGTACCAGTCGCTGGGTTATTCCGTGGATGTGGTCAATTCGCAGCGCAAGGCGCGCAGTTACCTGAAAAAGACGGTGCCTGACGTGATCGTGGCTGAGTACAACGCACAATCGGATTTTCGCGATCGCAGTTCAAACCTCGAAACCTTGATGGCCATTTTACAGAAGCAGCCGCACACGAAGTTGCTGGTGTTTTACCTGCCGGAACACGCGGAACGGTTCGAAAAATTCTGCTCATTACATCCGGTGGATGCCGCCATTGTGTTTCCTGTCACTGAAAAAAAAGTGCGCGAGGCACTCACCTCGTTGGCAGAGAAAGGCTGATCATTCATAAAAACCAGAGTTTTTCCGCGTCTTTTATTCTGTCGCAAATCCATGCTGGCTCTTCGGTGTCTTTGGTAGCCTTTTTGTTGAATGTCCCCGTCGACAAAAGGCGAATAAAAACAATGAGATGGGGAATTTCGTTTCGGGTTTTCCCTGGTTTTTTGGCTTGCCACCATTCTGTTCTCTTCGACATGATAATGTCGGGTTTTCCCCTGGAAAGCGGTTTAACACGTGTTATTCGTTTCCCCGCAAAGGCGACTTAGAGTCGGCCGTTCACAACACGTCATTGCTGAAACAAGCAGCAAGATCAGGGGAGAGGTACATGGTCAAGTCAGGAGTGTGGCAGCGCTGGAAGTTCGGAGTACTGTCGCTGGTGCTGTTGATGCTGCCAGCGAGTGTCCTTGCTGAGAGTGGGGCCAAGGATATCGAGATCAAAACCCGGCCATTTGAGCCGTCCTATATCATTACCGAAGGTGATCATCGAAAGCTGAAGCCAAGTGATTGGGCTGACCCAAAGGTCTGCGGTCAGTGCCACACTCGTCAGTACGAGGGATGGAATGGTTCCATGCACTCCAATGCTTTCAAGGATCCGGTGTTCCAGGCATTGTGGGCACTGGCTGAAAAGGCCAATCCGGAAAACCGCAATCACTGCGGTGCCTGCCATTCGCCGATTGGCACGGTTACTGAGACCATCACTTTTCACCCGGACAAGGGCTTGCATGGCGAGTTCACCGCGCCGGATGTGGCTGCCCAAGGGGTTTCCTGCGACGTGTGCCACACTATCACCGGTTCCACTATCCACGATACTGCGGTGCTGGAACACGGTAATGCATCGTTCGTGATGTCACCGGGTGAAGTGAAGTACGCGACCCTGGATGATCCGCAATCGCCATACCACAAGGCCGAGAAATCCGAGATCCACGGCAAGTCCGACTTCTGCGGCAACTGCCACAATATCTTCCACCCGGGCAACAACTTCCCGATCGAGCGGACCTACGACGAGTGGAAGTACTCGATCTATGCGCAGAACGACATTCAGTGCCAGGACTGCCACATGGTGCCGGTGGATGTTGCCATTCGTGTTGCCGACGAGCTGAAGCGTCCGGAAGAGCTGAATGACCCATCGCTGGAAGGTTTTGCGGGCCTGGGCGGCAAGATGCGCAAGGTGATCCACAAGCATGGTTTTGTCGGTGGCAACGCCGTGGTGACTGACGTGGTCAACTCTGCACTGAACCCGGACGAGAATGCCGAACACTTCGGTCGTAACACGAATAAGGAAGAGGCGATCAAGCGGCTGCAAAGTGCGGCTGAACTCAAGCACTATCTAAAGCAACAATCGGGACCGCTTCACAAGCTCAAGGTCAAGGTCATCAACAAGCGTGCCGGTCATCACCTGCCGACTAGTCTGACCGAGGTGCGCCAGGTCTGGGTTGAAGTGGTAATTAGCGATGACCAGGGAAATGAGCTCTACCGTAATGGCACCTTGAGCGAAGCCAACGAGGTACCGGCTAACGCAGTCATTTTCAACGCGCATGCCGTCGATAAGGACGGCAATGACACCATGTTGCCATGGGAAATTACCCGCTTCGTGGATGTGAACACCATCCCGCCGAAGGGATACAAGTACGCGAAGTACGCATTCAATATTCCTGAAGGGACCAAGCAGGTCACGGTAACCAGCAAGCTTCATTACCGCTCTTTCTCTCAAGGCATGGCGGATTTGTTGTTGGGTAAGGGCAAGATCACGGTGCCATCGGTCGAGATGGTCTCGCTGACTGAAACATTCGATGTTGGCGCCCTCAAGGTCGCCAAGGCCGACAAGCACTGATCCGCAGGAGAGAGAACAATGAACAAGTTAACGATTGCATTGTTGGCAGCTTCCATCTCCTGCGCAGCTTCTGCTGGTGAGAAGGATCCGTTTGTCTGGAACTTCGCGACTATCGATCAGATCCGCTCGGGTGACGCAGCCAAGGGTGAGGCAGTTGCCAAGAAGCAAAAATGCGCCAAGTGTCATGGTGATACGGGTATTGCCGAAGACGATGAAACTCCCAGCCTGGCAGGCCAAATCGCCAGTTATACCTATAAGCAGTTGGTTGATTACAAAGTAAAAGAGCGTGACGAGCGCACCATGTACAAGCGGGCTAAAAAGCTCTCTCGCCAGGATATGGCCGACCTCGCGGCTTTTTACGCGATGCAAGAGCCGGAGCCGCGCGCCTCACTCAAGCAAAGCCGCCTGGCAGTTCCGCAACTGGTGACGCATGGTGATCTAGGCCGTTATCTCCTGCCATGCGGTGTTTGTCACGGTGAGAATGGCGAAGGTTACGGTTGGGAGGGCCCGGCGATTTCCGGTCAGAAGCATACGCACTTCGTGGATACCATGACCGCGTACCGTGAAGGTGAGCGTGCCAACGACCACTATGCGCGCATGCGTTTTATTGCCGGCCAGCTCACTGAAGAGGAAATTGTAGAGTTGGCAAACTACTACGCGGCGAAGAAGGCGCCGGAAGAAGAATAAGTTTCACTCCCAGCGTTTGAGCGTGGCTCGTACCGGTAACTCGGTACGGGCTTTTTTGTTACCGACGATCAGGCCAGTCGGTCATCCGCGATGTGATATTTGGGGTCTTCCATGACGTTGACCTCGACCAGGTCGCCGGCGTTTTCCAACAGGTCCTTGCACTCCTGGCTCAGATGCTTGAGGTGCAGTGTCTTGCCGACTCGCTGGTAACGCTCAGCCAGGGTATCGATAGCCTCGATAGCGGAGTGGTCGGCAACCCGTGAATCATAGAAATCTACAACGACATCATCCGGGTCGTTCTTCGGGTCGAACAGATCCTGGAAGGCCTGGGTGGAGCCGAAGAACAGTGGCCCGCTCAGTTCGTAGATCTTGGTGCCTTCCTCGTTGACGTAGGCCTTGGCCTGCATCTGCTTGGCATGCTCCCAGGCGAACACCAGGGCAGAGACAATCGCGCCCACGGTCACCGCAATAGCCAGATCGCTGATTACGGGAAC
>Ga0180435_10002873_pt1 | contig 17451 bp, 12 predicted proteins | sample SS_ome_3_FD_132467 | JGI IMG/M metagenome (GOLD analysis project Ga0180435, IMG submission 132467) | Hypersaline lake sediment archaeal communities from the Salton Sea, California, USA - SS_3_S_1 metaG | ecosystem: Environmental > Aquatic > Non-marine Saline and Alkaline > Hypersaline >...
CCAGGTGATGAAGTGGATTCACCAGATGGGGGTCACAGACTTTCAGCAGATGAACAACCTGTCGAAAGATCTGCGAAACAAGCTTGTCGATATCGCCTGTATCCAGAACCTGGAGGTTGCCAGGGACCTGATCTCCAGAGATGGTACGCGCAAGTGGCTGCTTCAGCTGGAAGACGGCAATCATATCGAAGCGGTGTTCATCCCCGAAGATGACCGCGGCACCTTGTGTGTATCGTCTCAGGTCGGCTGCGCGCTCGATTGCAGTTTCTGCTCGACTGGTCGCCAGGGTTTCAACCGCAATCTCACCACGGCAGAGATCATCTCCCAGGTATGGCTGGCCTCGCAGCTGCTGGAAGAAGAGAAGAAACCCGGGCGTAAGATCACCAACGTAGTGATGATGGGCATGGGGGAACCGCTGCTCAACTTCGATAACGTGGTCACGGCTGTCAGGATCATGATGGATGATTTCGCCTATGGCCTGAGCAAGCGCCGGGTGACGGTGAGTACCGCCGGTGTCATCCCCGCGATGGACAGGCTGGGGGATACGCTCGATATGCGCCTGGCAGTATCGTTGCATGCCACCAATGACGAGCTGCGTGATGAACTGGTACCGGTCAACAGGAAATATCCGCTGAAAGAATTGATGGCTGCCTGTCGTCGTTTTATTGATAAACAGAATTCACGTTCTAGAATTACTTTTGAGTACGTGATGCTCGATGGTATCAATGACCAGCCTGAACATGCGCGTGAGCTGATCAAGCTTCTTAAAGGCATACCGACGCTGATGAATCTGATACCATTTAATCCGTTTGAAGGTTCCGGGTATCGCTCATCACCCAAAAAAGCTGTGTTACGATTCAGCGAGATATTGAACAGGGCGGGCATGACCACGGTAGTGCGTAAGACTCGTGGTGATGATATCGATGCGGCCTGCGGCCAGTTAGCAGGGCGGATCGAAGACAAGAGCCGCCGCCACCGACGTTTTGTCGAGCCAAGATTTGGAATGGAATAAATGCCGAATATTACAATAACAATAATAAAAAACTTCACAAAACTTCCTATCATCATGTTGCTGACCATTGGCCTGGCTTCATGCACCACTACAGAAACAAAAGAACCTCAGCAGTCGGTCGTGCCGATAAGCCGGACGAAGAGCGAGCCTAATCTGAAAGATGCTTCCGAGTTAAACACTCAGCTGGCGATCGGCTATATCCAGCGTCAGCAGTATAAATCTGCCAAGGACAAGCTGCTGAAATCGATCGAACAGAATCCAGAAAACCTGGTGGCTTATAAGACGCTGGCTTATCTTTACGCTTTACTCGGACTGACGGAAGAAGCGGAAGAGAAATACCAGGAAGCGCTGGATATCAAACCCGATGATTCAGACCTGCTGAATAGCTACGGTGCTTACCTGTGTAGCATCGGTAAGCTCGATGAAGCACAGGAAAAACTGAAGCAGTCATACAGTAACCCGTTCTATGAATCAAAATATCTTGCCGAGAGTAATGCGGGCAGTTGTTATATCAAGCAGCAGGAATACAAAAAAGCCGAAGCACTGCTGAGAAAATCACTCAGGGTAGAGCCAAAATTACCTGGCTCACTGATATCCATGGCGGAGATCGGCGTCAAGACCGAGCGCTATATGATGGCCAGGGCATATATCCAGCGCTACCATGCAGTTAAGTCACCAACCCCGGAGAGCCTTTGGATACAGATCCAGGCCGAGAAGGCGCTGGGAGCTAAAGATCATTATATGAAATACGCGCGACAGTTGATCAACGATTTTCCAGATTCTGATGAAGCAGGCTGGGTAGAAGCGGAAGCCAGAAATGAGCAATTCAGATAACGAACAGCCGGCCGTGAACACCGATTTCGGTTCAGTTTTATCCGGGGCGCGACAAGCGCAAAACTTCACGGTCGAGGATATTTCGAAACATTTAAAGATCCCGGTTCAAACGCTTCTCGATATCGAGGAAAATAATCTCGATGCCCTGCCAGCGCCTGCATTTACCCAGGGATATATCCGTGTCTATGCGAAGTTTCTCGAGATCTCTGAGGATACGGTACTGGAGAGGTACAATGCGGCGGTACCTCACGAAAACTCCACAGATCTGAAACCGCGCTCGAACCTGCCGGGTGAAGCAAGCAGCCAGTCGCCACTGGTGAAACTAATCACCATCGTACTCATCCTCGCGGGCATCACTGCCGTCGTGTATGGCAGTTTTCAGTATTACCAGGAAAAAGCGGATGTGATGGAGGATGAGCTGGGATCCAAAGTACCGAGTTTTACCGGCAGTTCGCTGGATTCGCCAACAGAGCTTCACACGGCTGAAGCGCCTGAAGAAACGGGTTCTAACGATATCATTACCGATACGGAAGAGTCGCTGGATGACAGTACCTCGCACGCGGTGAGCGGCGCTTCAGTTGAGGATGCTGAAGAAGTGCAAACGGTAGAGTCCGTTGCAGAGAAGGATACGCTCGAAATATATGCAGATGATGGTTCGTGGATGGAAGTTAGAGATGCCAGCCGGGCACGTCTGTTTTATAATATGGTGCCTGTCGGGGGGAGCAAGGTACTGACCGGTGAGGCGCCTTTTCGTATTTCGCTGGGTAATGCCAGGACGACGCGCCTTGTGGTGAATGGTGTCGAGATGGATATATCCGAGTACATCCGTTCGAATAATACGGCGACGGTTGCCGTTTCAACTGACGGGCAGAACGTCATATTCCACTAAACATGAGCAGTGCTCGTATGTGGCGCTGATATGTAATAAGGCATCGCTATTTACATCGCCTATTGCATATAAGTGATGTAATACGAGTAATGCAACCAGAGTAATGCAACCCAGTAATGCAGTCCAGGTAACGCAACCTAAAGTCACGCAATTTAAATTCAGCAACTAAATCATGTCCAAATTTATTAAATCCATCCGTGGAATGCACGACGTATTGCCCGATGATAGTCATCGCTGGCAAGGATTCGAGGCGACCATCCGGCAACTGATGACCGGTTATGGTTATAAAGAGATCCGCATGCCACTGGTGGAGTCGACAGACCTTTTCTGCCGATCGATCGGTGAAGTGACCGATATCGTCGAAAAAGAGATGTACACCTTCGAGGATCGCAATGGAGACAAGCTGACCCTGCGTCCGGAAGGGACCGCCAGCTGCGTTCGGGCAGGTATCCAGCATGGCCTGCTGCATAACCAGGTACAACGCCTGTGGTACAACGGCCCCATGTTCAGGCACGAGCGTCCTCAGAAAGGGCGTTACCGCCAGTTTCATCAGTTTGGTGTCGAGGTCTTTGGTATTGACACGCCGGATATCGATGCTGAACTCATCCTCATCAGTGCTCGCCTGTGGAAACAGCTGGGTCTGAAGAATGTCCGTCTTGAGCTCAATACACTCGGATCGAATCAGGCCAGGCAGGATTATAAAGAGATCCTGGTTAAATACCTGAATGAGCATATCGAGTTGCTGGATGAAGACAGCCTGAGACGACTGAAGACCAATCCGCTTCGTATCCTCGACAGCAAGAACCCGGCGATGAAAGAGATGCTGGAAAATGCACCGTCGCTGATGGAGCATATCGATGACGAATCTCGTCAGCAATTTGATAAACTACGCGCCAGCCTGGATGCCACCGGAATCGAATATACGATCAACCCGCGGCTGGTGCGTGGTCTGGATTACTACTGTAAAACCGTGTTCGAATGGATCACCGATGAACTCGGTGCGCAGGGTACAATATGTGCCGGTGGTCGATATGACGGGCTGGTCGAACAGCTTGGTGGTAAATCTACGCCGGCGGTCGGTTTTGCGCTCGGCATGGAGCGTATCCTTGCCTTGCTGGAGTCACAGCAGGAGCAGGCTGCTGAAACTATCGACGCCTATCTTGTCTTATTAGGCGATGAATGCGAGATAAAAGGACTGCAGTTAGCCGAGCATATGCGAGAGCAACTGCCTGAGCTCAAGATGATCGCACACTGCGGTGGCGGTTCGATGAAGAGCCAGATGAAGAAGGCTGACAAGAGTGGCGCTGATGTCGCGCTCATTCTCGGCGAAGATGAGCTGAGCAAGCAGCAGGTGACGGTAAAATACCTGCGAGAGAAGAGGGATCAGCAGATGGTTAGCTTTGAAGGGTTGCCGCATTTTCTGTCTACATGAATTTACCATGTGGATTTACTATGCGAATTAATGACTTTACATTAATGACTTGAAACAGAGTTACAGAATTTAACAAGATTGAGAACGATCAATGAACGAATACGAAACAGAAGACCAACAGATCGAAGCGCTTAAGAAGTGGTGGAAAGAAAACGGTACATCACTGGTTGTCGGATTATTTGTCGGCGTGTCCGCACTTTTTGGCTGGCGCTACTACAACGACCAGCAGAATGTTCACGCGGTTCAGGCAAGTGATCTCTATATCCAGGTGATGCAGGGTGCAGCATTCAACAGGATCGACGACAAGATCATCGACCTGAGCAATAAACTGATCAATGGTTATGCCGACACACCCTATGCGGCACTGTCATCTCTGGCGCTTGCTAAAGCCGAGTATGAGAACGGTAATGCCGAGGGTGCGGCAACCCAGTTGGAGCTGGCAGCGAAATATGCCAACGATGAGGTCACCGCGCAGATAGCAAACCTTCGTCTGGCCAGCGTCTATATCGAGCTCAAAAAATATGATGAAGCCGAAGCACTGCTGAATATGAAGCATAATGAATTATATGATGCTCAATATGAAGAGCTCAGAGGTGACCTCTATAGTGCGAAGGGAGATATCCCGCAGGCGCGTATGGCTTATGATAAAGCGCTCAGCCTGCAGGGCCTTTCAGCCAGTAAATGGCTGAAACTGAAAAGACAGAATCTGGGTGCTGATGCAGACAAGTCAGATCAGCCTGTTTAACATGATCTGGGTGCAGAACCTCAGCTGTGTAAGAGCAGCCAGCACCAAAACCTGGATCGACTTATTATCAGCTCTTGTCACGATACCCTGATTCGTAGATATCCAAGTGAAATCTAATATTATTCCTGCTACTTTACCTCACATATTTCGTTACCTGCTGCTCATCGCAGTGGTCGCGTTGTCTGCCTGTGCCGATGAAGATAACCTCGAGCAGCCAACTGAACTGACACCATTCAGAAGTGAGCAGTACCTGCAAGTTAGCTGGCTTGCTTCGACTGGTGCCGGTGTCGAAGAGCAGTATGTATTCCTGCACCCGCTGATATTAAAAGAGGTTGCGGTGACATCGAGTCGTGATGGTGTCATCAATATCATCGACATCAAAACGGGTGACTTTATCGATGATATCGAGTTGAACACCACGGTCAGTGCCGGTGTTAGCGGTGATGAAGACGTCTGGCTGGTTGCTACCCGTGATGCCCATGTCATCGCGATCGATGCCAAACAGCGTGTCGAACGCTGGCGTACCCGGGTTCCGAGTGAGGTTCTTGCGCGACCAGTCATTCACGGGGATAGCGTCGTGGTACGCACCATCGATGGCAAGCTGCTTAGTCTGAACCTGCAGTCAGGCAAGATACGCTGGCAGTATCAGCGTGCCATTCCTGACCTGACACTGCGTGGTACCAGTGAACCGGTGATCGCGCGTGACCGTATCTTTGCCGGCCTGGCTGACGGGCGACTGATTGCGATATCGCCGGACAATGGCGAAGTCGTCTGGGATATCGCCTTGACCGTGCCCGCGGGACGCTCAGAGATCCAGCGCCTGGTCGATATCGATGGAGATGTCGAACTGTATGGCAGGGTGCTCTATGCGGCCAGCTTCCAGGGTCGTGTCGCGGCCATCGATGTCGACAGGGGACAGTTTCTCTGGGCGCGTGATTTCTCTACGCACACCGGTGTGGTGCTCGATGAGAAGACGCTCTACAGCAGTGATGAGAACGGAAATATCTGGGCGCTGGACAGGCTCAATGGCGCCACTGTCTGGAAGCAGGATAAACTCGCTTACAGAAACCTGACGCGTCCGACCATCATCGGTGATTATCTTGCTGTTGGTGACTTCGAAGGTTACGTGCATCTGCTGTCTAAACATGATGGGCGTTTCGTCGCACGCTATCAGCTGGGCCAGTTCGACAACCTGGGGTGGGAGCTGGCAACAGGAATCGTAGTACCGCCAATCGCACGAGGTGAAGATCGACTGGCGGTGGTTACGCGGGGCGGTATCGCCTACGTACTTACCCTGCATGATCGCGACGACGATTTCTGATCGGGGTAAAGGATATGTCTTACATACCTGATAATGCTGCTGATGAATCGATCGATGTTGAAGACAGCAGCACCAGTAGTGAACTCGTCATTGCGCTCGTCGGCCGTCCGAACGTCGGCAAATCCACACTGTTCAATGTGTTAACAAAGTCACGTGATGCTCTCGTCGCTGACTACCCCGGTCTCACACGTGACCGAAAATATGGCCGCTTCCAGTACCGCTCGACGGGCTTTATCATCATCGATACCGGCGGTCTGAGCGGAGAGAGTGAAGAGCTCGATTCACATATGGAGAAACAGACGCGTCTTGCCGTGGAGGAGAGTGACATCATCCTGTTCCTCGTCGATGCACGTGATGGTCTGACACCGGCCGATGAGGTGATATCAGATTCACTCAGGCGCACCGGTAAACATGTCGTGCTCGTGGTCAATAAGACAGATGGTCTGGATAGTCGCTCCGTTTCCAGTGAATTCTATTCACTTGGTCTGGGTGAGCCGGTCTCTATCGCAGCTTCACAGAACCGCGGTATCCAGCCGATGTTATCCGGCCTGCTCAAAACACTGGATATCGACAGTGCTTCAGCAAAATCTGTCGATAAAGGCGCGCAACAGACAGAAAGCGATGAAGACGTTGACAAAGATGACAGCATAAAAGTGGCTATCATCGGCCGTCCTAATGTCGGTAAGTCGACGCTGGTCAATCGCTTTCTGGGTGAAGAGCGTGTCGTGGTATACGATATGCCCGGCACCACACGTGACAGTGTTTTCATTCCATTCGAACGTGACGGCAGGAAATATACTTTCATCGATACCGCGGGTATCCGGCGTAAACGTGCGGTACATGAGGCGATCGAAAAGTTCAGCATCATCAAGTCGATGCAGGCGATCGAACGTTCCAACGTCGTCATCATTATGATCGATGCTCGTACCGAGATCGCAGACCAGGACCTGCACCTGATCGGTTATGCGCTGGAAGCCGGTCGTGCACTGGTACTGGTGATCAATAAGTGGGACGGTATGGATGATTATCAGAAAGACCTGATCCACAAGGGTATCGATAAACAGCTGCCTTTCGTTCGTTTTGCAGAAACATTCTTCATCTCGGCGCTGCATGGCTCAGGCGTCGGCAAGCTCTACGGGGCAATCGACAGGGCGTATCAATCGGCGATGAAGAAGTACAGCACTTCCGATCTGACACGCCTGTTAGAAAAAGCGGTCCAGTCGCATCAACCGCCGCTGGTCAACGGCAGACGGATCAAGCTGCGCTATGCACACCAGGGCGGGATGAACCCACCGAGGATAATCATCCATGGTAACCAGGTAAACAAAGTGCCGGCAGTCTATAAACGCTACCTGACAAACTTCTTCCGTAATGAGCTCCAGTCTGTCGGTACACCGATAAAGATCGAGTTCAAAGGCAGCGACAGCAACCCATACCATAGCGGTAAAAAGAAAAAATCGACAGGCAAGAGCACGGCAAAAAAGCGTGCTTCAGGTCGCCTGAAGTAATTACTGCGTTTTGTCGTCGGCTGTGCTGCCAACGCACACCTGTTCACCAATCCGGCTACTTTCTGAGCTGTACAGCGGCGCATTTATCTCAAAGGTTCTGTGCAGTTTCCTGTGTAGTTTCCTGCGCAGTTCAATTTCTCCCTCTACTGTAAAAAATAAAATTTCTCTTCCATCTTCAGCTTTATTGTCTATATAGATTGCTAACAGAAGGTGGTTTCATTGTATTAACGGCTCGATTTCTGGTTATATTTCAAATATCTAGCACGGCTCTAACAAGAAAATCACGGGGATTTTACAGGTGATGACTTGCTAAGCAGGTTTTTTGAACTATCTTCAGATTATTAGAACAATAAACAGGGGAGTCCCTCAGATGAAAAAACAGTTTAACCTACTTGCTACTGCAGTCTTATCCGTTCTTGCCAGTACCTCTGCGCAAGCAATCCAGTTTGACGGTTTTATGACTGCAGGTGCCGCCAAGATCGTAAGCATGGATGATGCGGATAGTGGCAACATCTATATCGGTGGTCTGGGTGATCGCGGTATTATCGAAGACCTGAGTTTCGAGAAAGATACCCGTTTCGGTCTGCAGATCAGTTCTGATGTATCAGAAAACATGTCCGTCGTCGCACAGCTGCTGGGTCGAGGTGACCAGGGCAACTTCAATGCGGTGATCGAGTGGGCATACATCGACTACGAGTTCCATGATACCACCAGTCTTCACGTCGGTAAGATCAAACAGCCGGTATACCTGGTGAACGACTACGTCGAGGTCGGTTACGCCTATCCGTGGATCCGTCCACCACAGGAAGTCTACCTGCTGAATAACCCGTTAAATACAGTTAACGGTATCGAGTTGTTGCTGCAGTTCCCGGTCGGACCAGGTACCCTGTCATTCCAGCCTTATCTTGGTTCTAATCGTGATGAAATCCCTAACGGTGGCGGTGCTTACTTCGAAGCTGAGAACATTTACGGTATGGACGTGAAGTATTCAGGTCGCGGCTACTCGGTCCATGCCAGTGGATTTCAGTGTGATGTGATCGTTACTGGCCAGCCATTTGTCATGTCAGCAAATCTGGTCGGTGGTGAGGCATTAGTGGATCTGAATGGGTCTAAAGGTGACTGTGAAGTAGTGGCGGCTGGTTTTAACCTGGATATCAGGAACTTTGTTGCCTATGCAGAGTGGACACAGCGTACCACCACAGACACATTATCCCAGGCGTTCGGTGATACCGAAGCCTACTATGCGACACTGGGTTACCGTATAGGTAAGTTCCTGCCGCATATCACCTACGCATCGATTACTGGTGAAGCTTCTACTGTCGGCCTGCCGACTGATGGCGCAGCACAAGTTGTCGGTGGGCCATTTGACGGCGCTTACCTGAATTATCCTGTACCGATCCAGACATCGATTACTGCAGGTCTGCGTTATGAGGTTAACGATAGTGCGGCGCTGAAGATCGAATACCAGGTGGTTGATATTGAGACAGATCAAAGTGAGCTTCAGGACGCTAACATGATGTTTAACTACGGTCTGTTCAACACTAACTTCGACCAGCTCGGTCCACAGGAACAGGTTGGTATCATGAGTGTTGCACTGGATGTGATTTTCTAAAAAACAACGACTGGGAACTAACTAAATAGCTTTAAGTCAGAAAATCGACTGACACTTAAGTAAAAAGTGGTTGAAAGATATGATTAAAGACAATAAATACGGGTTGATCATGATGAATCCTGGCACCACACGCAGCCTGCTGCGTGCCAGTGTCGTCGGTTACTTTCTGCTGTTGTTATTAATGATCGTGTCGACGGCCTCACAGGCTGATGCGCTGTTTGATTTTCAGATGAAACTGGCGAAAAAGGGAAATGCTGAAGCACAGTTCAAAGTTGGAGAGATGTACGAGTCTGGTACCGGTGTAAAACAGGATATGGCAGAAGCCACAAACTGGATTACCAAGGCGGCAAAGCAGAATCACGAAGCGGCAAATTTCAAATTGCTTTACTGGGACGTGGAAAAGAACGACATTACTGACGGCAACAAGGCAAAAGTTGAAGACTTGAAAGCTAAAGCTGAATCCGGTAACGGCCAGGCACAGTACTATTTCGGCAAGATGTATGCAAACGGTGTCGGCATGAAAAAGAATCCTGATAAAGCGATTAACTGGCTGAACAAGGCGGCACTTGTCGGTGTGTTACAGGCAGAGCCTGAAATCGTCAAGATCAGAGAAGACAAGCAGCGTCAGGCACTTGCTAAACGCAGAGCTGAAGAGAAGAAGCGTGCACAGTTAAAAGCCAAGCAGGAGAAAGAAAGACAGGCCAGGCTGGAAGAGCAGCGTAGACTTCAGGCAAAGAAACAGGCTGAAGCAAAAGCGCGTGCTGAAGAGATGGCTCAAAAGGAAAAGGCTGCTGCTGAAGCCGAGGCAAAAGCGAAACAGTCTGAAGCTGAAAAGCAGCGCATGTTAGCTCAGAAAGAAGCAGAAGAAAGGCAGCGTAAAGCGCAGAAGCAGGCTTTGATCAAGAAACGTGAAGCTGAAGAAAAAGCACGTAAGGCACAGTTTGAATCTGATCCATGTAGTGGTAAATCTGCAAGGTTCCTGTCAACCTGTAAGTGATACTGCTAGTTAATCGCTACTAATTAGTCTATGTAATTGTTGATTTAGCTCTCGAATCAGTCATCAATCACAAAAAAAGCAGAATGAGGAATCATTCTGCTTTTTTTGTGTCTGCCCCTCATGATTATGTAAATTCTTCAATGAATATCGGTATAATTTCATATTGATATTTTTGTTGCCGCCATTGTTATAGCTTTTTTTTGTAGCATGGCTTGCAACTTGTCTTGTAGTTTATGTTGTAGGTCGGTGCAGTTATTAAGTATGTCTTCAAATAAGAAAAAATCGACAGCCGCAGATGGGCGCGGTCAACGAAAGTCGAAAGCTAAAAAGCCGGTAAAAAAATCTGCACGACGTTCAGCTAAAAAAGCGAAGAAAGGTAGCAGAAGGAAAGTTCCATCCAGAAAGAGACTGTTTTCCTGGCGTCGCCTTGGCGTTCCAGTCTTTGTGATCCTTTCGATCGCTTTCCTGTTATATCTCATCGTTCTCGATCAGCGTATAACCCAGCGTTTCGAAGGAAGGATATGGCAGTTGCCTGCGCATGTTTATGCTCGGCCATTAGAGATCTATGTCGGTAAACATATCTCAAGCGAGCAGATGAAATATGAGCTGGATTATCTAACTTATCGCAAACTAGACAATCTCCCTGAGAAGCAGGGTCAATACAGCTATAACGATGATGTTTTCGATATAAAAACACGTGACTTCATCTTCTGGGATGGCAGTGAGCCGTCCCATACTATAAGAGTCGAGATCAAGGATAATGTCGTAACATCACTGGTTGATCTCTATACCAATAAACAGCACGACCTCGTCCGTTTTGATGCTGGCTATCTGACGGGTATCTTTCCTTCGCACTCCCAGGACAGGGTGTTGCTCAAACTCGATGACGTGCCAGACATGTTCATCAAGATGCTGCTACTGATCGAAGACCGGCGTTATTTCTCACACTGGGGTGTCGATCCGCAGTCGATTGCGAGAGCATTGTTTGTCAACATAACTTCCGGCAAGACCCTGCAAGGCGGCAGTACCCTGACACAGCAACTGGTCAAGAACCTGTTCCTCAGCCAGGAGAAGAAGCTGAGCCGCAAGATCAATGAAGCGTTTATGTCGCTCTTGCTCGAGATTCATTATGACAAGATGCTGATACTTGAAACCTATCTGAACGAGATCTACCTCGGCCAGGATGGCAAGAGAGCGATTCATGGTTTCGGCCTGGCGAGCGAGTTTTACTTTGGCAAGCCATTAAAAGATCTTTCTATCGATGAGATGGCCACCCTCGTGGGCATGGTAAAAGGGGCTTCTTACTATAATCCAAAACGTAACCCGCAACATGCCAAAGAGCGAAGAGATGTCGTACTCACTGCGATGTCGCAGGTTGATCTGATCACGGAAGGTCAGTTAAAGATACTTAGAGAAAGGCCGATCGATACGGTAAAACATGCCAGATCAGGCCTGTATCCAGCGTATATCGATGTGGTCAAGTTGCAGTTGCAGCAGGATTACCAGGCTGATGATCTGCGTTCAGAGGGCTTGCGTGTATTCACCACATTAGACCCCTATGTGCAGTATAAGGCAGAGCAGGCAGTGGTGAAGATATTACCAACACTCTCAAAGAGTAGTGAACTGCAGTCAGCAGCTGTGGTGGTCTCTCCGTCGAATGGTGACGTACTAGCCGTTGTTGGTGATCGTAAGCCTTCCTATAAAGGCTTTAATCGCGCGATCAATGCAAGCCGGCAGATCGGTTCGCTGATCAAGCCGGTAATCTATCTGACAGCTCTGGAGTCCAGCAGCGGGGCAGCCGATAAAGGTTATACGCTGGCGACCATGCTCGATGATTCCGAGTTCATCTACAAAGACAGAAACCAGGAAGACTGGCAGCCGCTGAATTATGACAAGGAATACCATGGCGATGTCACGCTGTATGAGGCACTGTTGAAATCTTATAACGTACCAGCAGTCAGGACGGCGATCGATATCGGTCTGGACAATGTTGTCACAACGTTTCATGCACTCGGTGGTAAACAGCAACTGATGCCATATCCATCTCTGGCCCTGGGAGCGACGAGTATGTCGCCGATGGAGGTGGCGGATATCTACCAGACCCTCGCAGCAAATGGTTTCAACAGCCCGCTTCGCAGTGTTACTGCTGTTCTGGATAAGAACAGGCAGCCACTTGAACGCTATTCACTCGATGTCGACAACAAGGTGAGTCCGGAAGCGGTTGCTGTGATCAACTCTGCGCTGATCGATGTTACTCGACAAGGAACCGCTAAGCGACTGTATAACACGCTGCCATTACAGGTCGCAGGCAAGACCGGAACATCGGATGACCTGCGTGATAGCTGGTTTGCCGGTTTTTCAGGCGATGTGGTCGCAGTGGTCTGGACCGGTTTTGATGACAACCGACCATCGTCACTAACTGGGTCCAGCGGGGCGATGATAATCTGGGAGAAAATCATCAAGGATGTGGCCTATCAACCATATAAGGTACCACGGATGCCAGGCCTGTCTAAATACTGGATCGATGGAAAAAATGGTTTGTTAGCCGAGCGAAGCTGTGAAAATGCGGTAGAATTGACCTTCATTGAGGGGACACAACCGATCGTTAACAGTGACTGTTCGAAACGGGGAGGTTCCAACTGGTTCCTTGACCTTTTTGATTAAACCGATGTATTAATTATCTGACATGCCTGACTATTCCCTGTCTGACTATTTTAGGTCTCGACTGATCTTTCCTGTGCTGAACACTGCCTACTTAAGCCTGCTACCGGGTATGCGCCATTACGTCTTTCTGGCAATGTTGCCCCTGTTCGCTATCTTGCTTTCATCCTGTGCGTCGACTGAAAAACAGCTCGGCGAAGAAACTGCTTTCGATGAGACTGCCACTTATAAATATGACGCCTGGCGACTGCTTGAAGACCGTGATTTCGAAGCCATCAATGTGTTACTGAACGACGCTGATGAATTGATAGAAAAGCAGTCTTATGATGCTGCAACTGACAAGATAGAGCGAGTTCTGCGAATAAAACCGGATTATGCCCCTGCATGGAGCCGTCTCTCCTGGCTGGCATTACAGTCTAATTCTCCACAGAGGTCGGTACAGATGGCGAAACGCAGTAATAGCTGCGCATACTCAGACCCGGAACTTCAGATTTTGAACTGGTCGTTCATCCGTTCGGCAAGCCAGTTGCTCAATGATGAAGATGGATATTACCGGGCGAATCAGAAGATAGAATCGCTGAAAGCGTTCTAACCAGTGTTCCCAATCCAGCTAGCAATATAGCCCAGGTCAGTCAGTCGATATGCAGAGAGCTTCAGAATACTTAGGTCAGCAAGGACCGTTCTGTGAACAGGTCGATGGTTACCAGGTGCGAGACAGCCAGCTCGCCTTATGTGATGCTATCGAAGATGCACTGGAGGCTGGCAGGGTGCTTGCTGCCGAAGCGGGCACGGGCATCGGTAAGACCTTCGCTTATCTTGTTCCGGCACTGCTGTCGGGCAAGAAAGTCATCATATCGACGGGTACCCGTCACCTGCAGGATCAGCTGTTCAAGACGGACCTGCCCAAGGTCATCCAGGCGCTATCTGTACATTCGACCGCTGCGCTGTTGAAAGGGCGCAACAACTACCTGTGTACACACCGCTTACGCATTGCACCCCACCTTGGCTTCATCAATCGCGAGACGCGGGCAGCACTCACCGAGATCGAAGCATGGTCGAAGATCACATCATCCGGTGATATCTCTGAATTAACCAGTATCGCCGAAGATTCCTATGTCTGGCCGATGGTGACATCGACAGCGGAAAATTGCCTCGGTACCGAGTGTGATGACTGGGAGAGTTGTTTCATCGTCAATGCACGCAAGAATGCGCAGGCGGCAGACGTTGTGGTGATTAATCATCATCTGCTGCTGGCGGACATGACGCTGAAGAACGAAGGCTTCGCCGAACTGCTGCCGGAGGCAGAAGCCTTTATCATCGATGAGGCACACCAGCTCTATGATGTAGCGGCACGCTTCTTCGGTAATACGGTCAGCAGTCGCCAGCTGGTCTCACTGGCAAGAGATACCATTGCCGAACAGGTTAATGATGCTTCTGACATGGCAGAGCTGCGTGAATACGCTGAAGAGATGGAAAAATCGGTGCGTGATTTTCGTATCGCACTGGGTGACAGCGGCCTACGTGAAGGCTGGCTGAAGGTGCAGAACAAGCCTTCCTTGAAGCAGGCATTACAGGAGCTCATCACATCCATCGAAGCGCTCATCGAGGTGCTGAAGACCGCGGCCGAACGTGGTCGCGGGCTGGAGCAGTGTTACGAACGGGCACTCGGCACACTGGCTCGACTGAAACTGTTCCAGAAAGATAACACTGAATCGGCTGTTGCCAGTTATGATGAGCCTGGTTCCGGTGAGCATGGTCACGATGATTCAATGAATGATGACGAGATCGATGATACGGCAGAATCCGTGCTGTGGTATGAGACCTACACGCGCAGTTTCATGCTGCATGCCACGCCGATCGATATCGCATCGATTTTCCAGCGGCACACAGACAATTTTTCGGCCAGCTGGATATTCACCTCGGCGACATTGCAGGTCAACAAGCAGTTCGATCACTTCGCCGGCAATATCGGCCTGCTCGATTACCATAGTGGTGTCTGGCAGAGTCCGTTCGATTACCAGAGACAGAGTTTGCTGTATCTGCCGGATGATCTGCCACAGCCCTCGGATCAGTCATACACGCGCGACCTGATGAAAGCAGCGCTGCCTGTTTTACAGGCCAGTAAAGGCCGTGCTTTCGTGCTGTTTACCAGTTATTACGCCATGTACAAGGCGCGGGATTATCTCAAGCAGATGCTGCCGTATGAATTACTGGTGCAGGGTGACCTGCCGAAGCACCAGCTATTGGAAGCATTCCGTAATACAGATAATGCCATCCTGCTGGGTACATCGAGTTTCTGGGAAGGTGTCGATGTACGAGGTCGAAGCCTGTCCTGCGTCATCATCGATAAACTACCGTTTGCCTCCCCCGGAGATCCGGTGATGCAGGCAAGGATCGATACCATCAAGCGCAATGGCGGTCAGCCATTCATGGAATTCCAGGTGCCACAGGCTGTCATCGCACTGAAGCAGGGTGTCGGTCGCCTGATACGTGACGTCAATGATTCAGGCGTGGTGATGATCGGTGATCCAAGGCTCAGGCAGAAAGCCTATGGCCGTATTTTCCTGAACAGCCTGCCTGCGATGCCGATGACATCAGATGTTGCCGACGTTGAAGCTTTCTTCCGTACTATCTGTGATGATAATGAGTCTGACATCGACATTTCTGGCGACATTGCCGGTGACATTGCCAGCGCAAGGGAGGTGGTATAGCCATGACGGTGAAGATACTGGCGCTCGATACCGCGACCGAAGCCTGTTCAGCTGCACTCTATATCGATGGTGAGATCACATCGCAATATCAGCTCGCGCCTCGTGAACACAGCCGCTTGATCCTGCGCATGCTGGATGATCTGCTGTCGCAGGCCAGGCTGACAGTCGGTGAACTGGATGCGATCGCGTTCGGTCGTGGCCCCGGATCATTTATGGGACTGCGTATCGCTGCCGGTGTGGTACAGGGTATTGCGTTTGCGCATGACCTCCCGGTGATTCCGGTGTCTACCTTAAAAGCGATCTCACAGCGCGCCTACGATGAAACTGGCATCTCGAACGTGTTGAGCTGTATCGATGCGCGCATGGATGAAGTCTACTGGGCTGCCTGCCATCACGATGCGGCCGGCTGGTCATATATCGGCGAAGAGTGTGTGATCTCGCCCGATAAACTCGATGTGCAGCAGATCATGTCACAGCAATCCGGTTCGTGGGTGGCGGCTGGATCTGGCTGGGCAAACTACCTTGACAGGCTATTGCCGGAAGGTAGCAGCCGTCCGCAAGCTATCCTGGATGACTGTTTCCCGAGTGCCGAAGACATCGCCAAACTGGCGGCGGAAGAGTTCAAGGCTGGCAATACCATACCAGCGGCACAGGCGATTCCGGTCTATCTGCGAAATGATGTGGCTAAAAAGCCAAAACCTGTGGCTCTATAGCTGCTTTTCCCCGGTCGATTTGTATTAATAGCAGATGATTCTATGGCCAGAGTCAGGTATCATGCCTGCTTCGATTAAAGTGTGATTTTCATGATAGAGATTAACCCGATAAGCAACAAGATCAATGACCTGCGTGAACGTACCGATTCACTTAGGGGGTATCTTTGACTTCGATAGACGTAAGGAAGAGCTCGAAGAAGTAAACCGAGAGCTGGAACAGCCCGGTGTCTGGGATGATCCTGAAAGTGCACAGAAACTCGGTCAGGAGCGATCCCGGCTGGAGAAGATCGTGGTCACCATCGAAGCACTGGATACTTCACTCAATGATGCCGAAGAATTGCTGGAGATGTCGGTCGAAGAAGATGATGAGGACAGCATCAATGGTATCGTTGAAGACCTGAACCTGCTCGAGAACGATGTCGTCGAACTCGAGTTCCGCCGTATGTTCTCCGGTGAGATGGATGCGAGCAATGCCTTCGTCGATATCCAGGCAGGCTCTGGCGGTACCGAAGCGCAGGACTGGGCAGAGATGCTGCTGCGCATGTACCTGCGCTGGGGAGAGGCTCACGGCTTCAAGACCGAATTGATGGAAGCATCGGCCGGTGATGTGGCCGGTATCAAGAGTGCGACCATCCACATCTCGGGTGAATACGTATTCGGACGTTTACGCACCGAGACGGGTGTGCACAGACTGGTGAGAAAGTCACCGTTCGATTCAGGCAACCGGCGCCATACCTCGTTTGCTGCGGTGTTCGTCTCGCCCGAGATCGACGATGACATCGAGATCGACATCAACCCGGCTGACCTGCGCATCGATGTCTACCGTGCCAGTGGTGCCGGCGGTCAGCACGTGAACAGGACAGAATCAGCAGTACGTATCACGCATAATCCGACCGGCGTCGTGGTACAGTGCCAGAACGATCGTTCTCAGCACAAGAACAAGGCGACAGCAATGAAGCAGCTGAAGGCAAAACTGTATGAACTTGAAATACAGAAACGCAATGCCGATCAGCAGG
>Ga0180435_10002874_pt1 | contig 17450 bp, 12 predicted proteins | sample SS_ome_3_FD_132467 | JGI IMG/M metagenome (GOLD analysis project Ga0180435, IMG submission 132467) | Hypersaline lake sediment archaeal communities from the Salton Sea, California, USA - SS_3_S_1 metaG | ecosystem: Environmental > Aquatic > Non-marine Saline and Alkaline > Hypersaline >...
ACCTTCACCCTGAGCACCCTCGGATCGTGGGAGGCGCCCGTCCATCTGGGATACTTCGACGCCGGCTTCTCTCTCGGCGGCCTGTTGAGCGCGGACCAGATCGAGGTGGCCACCCGGGACGAACCCGCGGTGATCCACGCCACGGCGTCCCTGACGGAATACAGCGCCGTCGCCGTCTGGCTGGACATGGAGGGGGATCTGGACACGGGTGTCAGCGTCGTGCTCAACTACGCCCCGCGGCGGTGCGACCTGGAAACGGTCACGCCGGACGGCTGGGCCGAACCTCTTGTGCCCCATCCGGACGCGTCGGTGCCCTATCCCTACGGCGTGGTGTCGGAGCCCGGCCATCTCACCGGGAACGCGGCGTCCACCCGGTTCTACCTGTGTCCCACCAACACGGGTCAGGCGCCGGTTTTGAGCACCTTCCCCGCGGCGATCGGTCTGGACGGCGAGGAGATCGCCCGCTACAACATGCCCGCCCTCGCGACCGGCGCCGAGTACCGTTTCCGGTCGCCCGCCTTCGAGATCCAGGGCGGCCTGCACACGCTGGATCTCTCCCTGGACCCCGACGAGGCGATCGTCGAGCACATGGAGACCAACAATATCCACGCGCGGCAATGGGCCTGGTCCCCGGCTTCTGTCTCGCTCGGCGAGATCCATCCCGTCGTGCCGCCGTCGACTACGGGCGGCCACGCCGGCCTCTCGAGCTCCCCGGTCTACAACTGTGCCGGTTTCCGCAGCGAACTCCTCGAGCCGGCGGAGGGGCGCTACGCCGCCGCTGCGGTGCACGGCACGCCCGACCAGTCGCTGGTGCTGCGCATCTTCCCCGTCGACGACGACCCGCAGACGGCCTTCCGGAGATACGACGCCCAGTCGGCTTCGGCCCGGGGCACCATCGACTACGCCCTCGTCGACCTCCAGAGGGCCGGTGCGCGCGAGCTCGACATCGGGGCCTCGCGCTACGAGGGCTGCGACACCTGCACGGCCTTCGTGAGCGTGGCCCAGTCCGACGGCTCGACCCTCGTCGCGGGAATCAACGGTCCCTTCATGGCGTCGGCCGAGTGGCTCCTGGACGTGCACGAACTGACCCTGACTCCGGGGGAGTGGGAGATCCGCCTGTCCGAGGTGAACGAAGACGTGGATTTCGCCATGGCCCTCCACGGATTCGACACCTTCTACAGCGTCACCCTGGACGCCAGGCACTACGGCGTCAGCGACTCCGGACCCCAGGGCACCAACGAGGTGATCGTCTACGAGACGACCGAGGCGATCGACCTGGCGCTCGTCGTCTGGAAGTCGTCCCGCGATCACGTGATCGGCTGGGACGATTCCTACACCGTCGAGATCACGGACACGTCCACCGGCATCGACCACGGCCCGCCCGCGGTCACGCGTCTGCTGGAACCGGCGCCCAATCCCTTCAACCCCCAGACGCGCATCGCCTTCGACCTCGCCGAAACGGAGCCGGTCTCCGTCCGCGTCTACGATCTGCGCGGGGCCGTCGTGCGCACGCTCCACGAGGGCGGGCTGGCCGCCGGGCGGCACACGCTACGTTGGGACGGGCGCGACGACGCCGGCCGGATGCTCAACTCGGCCGCCTACTTCCTGCGATTCCGGGCGGGGAATGTGGACGCGACCAGGAAGCTGACCCTGGTGCGCTGACGGGATCCCGGGCGGGGTCTCGCGGGGCGAAAAACGGAGATAGTTAACATGTCAATAGTTGACGTGTTAACTATCTCGTTTTTGGGGGCCGACGGAGCCGCGCCTACCTGTAGATCCCCTTCACGTCGCTCCAGTCGATGCGCTCGGCGGATGTGGTCTCGTCGCCGTGAATCCGGATACTGATGTAATTCCCCCGTGGTGTGTCCAGGGGCGGTTCCGTCAGGTTGGTCTGGACGATGGGGCAGTCCGGGTTGTAGGCGGTGATGGCGTAGTAGGCGAAGGGTCCGCTGACGACTTCCACGGCGAAGGTCACGATCGAGCCGGGGGCGACCGCGGCCCCGTCGAACACGAAGCTGACATCGATCGGGTCGGCGGGGGGGGCGGGGAAGTCCCTGGTGACCTCGTCCACGCCGATCAGCGGGCCGTCGTAGGTATTGGCGCGCGCGGTCATGCGGAGGGTACAGGTGCCGGCCGTATTCAAGGTGAAGGACATGTCCACCTGGTCGAGTGTGGTCCCCGGGTAGTCCGTCACATAGAGGCCGCGGTCATGGCCGTCGTAGCTGATGCTGGCTCCCCAGCAGTCGACCAGGACTTCAGCCGTCGCGGGCCGGACGAGCGCCAGGACCAGCAGGCCGAGCGTAAGAGTCTTTCTCCTCATGATCTTTCCCTCCGCGGATCGCGTCCGTTCTGGTTGATGGAATTTGTAATCAAGTGATTATATCACCACGGGCTTTGAAATACTCACGATTTTGAAAATGGTGTATAATGACCGTCCCGCAGCTCGGAATTTCCATGACGTATCCCGGGGGTGATACCTCATGACCGCACGCGTGTCCGCGATGACCCTGATCCTGTGTCTTCTGGTTCCCGTTTCCACCGGCGCCCGCGACTGGCTGGTGAAGCCCGACGGCACCGGCGACGCGCCCACCATCCAGGCCGCCGTCGATTCGTTGTCTAGCGGCGACGAGATCGTGCTCGCCGACGGCGTCTACACGGGCGAGGGCAACCGCGACGTCTACAACTCGGAAAAGCTCTTCGCCATCAGTTCGCAGAGTGGAGTTCCCGCCGACTGCGTCATCGACTGCCAGGGCTCGGAGGGCGAACCCCACCGGGCCTTCAGCTACTCCGGGGGCGGCTGAAAGCAGGTCACCACCCTCAGTTTGAGGGGACTGACCATCACCGGCGGCTACGAGCTCGCGGGCGGCGCCGTGGTCCTGTGGGAGTACATCCCGCTGGCCATCGACAACTGCGTCTTAGAGGGGAACACGGCCGGCGACTTCGGCGGTGCCGTGGCCAATCTCGGGGGTGAGCTGTCCGTGACCGACAGCGTCTTCCGGGACAACGAGGCGCTCGAGGGCGGGGCCCTGGGCGTGGGCGTGTCAGGTACCCTCGCCATGGCGGGATGCCTCTTCGCGGGGAACGCCGGCGAGACGGGCGGAGCGGTCCGGCTGGACGGGGCCGGCCAGGCCCACGTGTTCGGCTGTACCTTCGCCGACAACCGGGCGACCGGGGGTGCCGGCCTGAGCGTCATCGACTCCACCTACGATCTCCTGCTCCTGGAGACCTGCCTGATCGCCGACAACGCGGGGGGCGAGGGGCTGTTCTGGGACGCCAACGGCCAGCTGGATCTCGTGGCCTGCGACCTGTACGGCAACGCAGGCGGCGACTGGGTCGGGCCGATCGCCGGACAGCTCGGTCTGGCCGGCAACTTCGCGGCGGATCCCCTCTTCTGCCGCGAGTCGAATCCGGACCAGGTTTATTCCCTGGGCGACGGCTCGCCCTGCTCGGCCGGCTACGATCCGGTGCGGGGGCAGGTCGGCGCGTGCCCCGTGGGCTGCGCCATGTCCGGGATCGACGCGACGTCGCGGCTCGTGCGGCTGCATCCCTGCGTGCCGAATCCCTTCAATCCGCGGACGGCCATCGCCTTCGAGCTGGCGGAGCCGGCGCGGGTGAGGCTGACGGTCCACGACCTGGGCGGCCGCCTCGTGCGGACGTTGGCGGACGGGCGGCTCCTGTCCGCCGGTCCCCACGCCGCCGACTGGGGCGGCGTGGACGGGGCCGGGCGGCCCGTGGCCGCGGGCGTCTACATCTGCCGGCTCGAGGCCGGAGGCGTCGTCGACCGCACGCGGATGGTGCTGGTCCGGTAGGCGTCCGTCCGACGGGCGGCGTCCGGATCTGCTACAATGGAAGCCGCTATTTCACCGCTCTGCGCGCGCCGTGAAGCGCGCCGCGTCATCCAGTCGGGGGGGGACTGTCGTGAAACGCGTACATCTGATCGGATTCTTCGTGGCCATGACGGCCGCGGCGGCGTTCGCCGGTCTGCAGAAGGACATCACCCACGTCTGGAGCCAGCGCTTCGGCGGCGAGCAGATGGACATGCTGCGCGACCTCTGCATCGACGGGGCGGGCCACGTCATCGCGTGCGGGCATTTCGAAGGCGATATCGACTTCGGCGGAGGCGTCCTGAGCAGCGCCGGGAACGAGGACGTCTTCCTGGCCGAGTTCGACGCCGACGGCCAGCATCTCTGGAGCCGGCGCTTCGGCGACGCGGACTCCCAGCAGGGCGTCGCCGTGGGCGTGGACGACGCCGGCGACATCTATCTCCTGGGTTGGATGCGCGGCACCGTCAATTTCGGCGGCCTGGACCTGACCGGTCCGGGCAACGAGGACGTCTTCCTGGCCAAGTTCGACACCGACGGCGGTCACCTGTGGAGCCAGGTGTACGGCGGCACGGACAACGACCGGCCCGAGGGACTGGCCGTGACTTCCTACGGCGACGTGGCGATCACCGGTTTCATCCATAGCGGAACGACGAATATCTGCGGCGTGTCCGGCACGACCCTGGGGCGGGACGCCTTCGTGGCCGTCTTCGATACCGACGGTCCGTGCCAGTGGGGCCAGGCCTACGGCACCACTGGCGACCAGCAGGGCCGGTCGGTCGCCTGGGATCCCGTGGGCTTCGTCCTGCTGGCCGGCGAATTCCGGGACACCATCGACCTGGGCTGGGGGCCGATGACCAGCGCCGGTCAGACGGACGTCTTCCTGGCCAAGTTCACGTCCGCCGGCCAGCTCTACTTCACCTCCGCCTACGGGGACGCCGATCACGATGCAGTCGCGTCCGTGGACGTCGTCGATGGCGACATCTACCTGGGGGGCAGCACCATCGAGAGCATCGATTTCGGCGGCGGCGCGCTGGACGGCGGCTCCGGCTGGGACATCTACGTGGCCTGTCTGCGCCATGACGGCACCCATCTGTGGAGCACACTCTTTCCCGACGGGGACGGCTCGTACATGTACGACCTGTGCTCGGTCGCTCCGGGGTGGGTCGGCATCACGGGCCTCTATTCGGGCGATATCGATTTCGGCGGGGGACAGCTCGTGAGCGCCGGCTCCGAGGACATCTTCGTGGCCGTGCTCGACGCCGGTGACGGCGGCCACCTGGAGTCGGCGAGCTACGGCGGTACCGGCCAGGACGTCGGCGACGCCCTGGCCATCGCAGCGGGCGACGTCATGGTCCTCGGCGGCTATTCCAGCGATATGCTCTCGCTGGGCGGCGATCCGCTTCCCGGCGCCGGATCCTACGACGTCCTGCTGGCGCGAAACCTGATCGGCATGCCGGGCCTGCCGCCCGAGGTCGTTTCGCCCATCCCGGACCTGGTCGTCCAGGAGACCGCGCCGCCGGTCGACGACCATGTCCGTCTGACGGACGTCTTCCGGGATCCCGAGGACGGGAGCGCGCTGACCTACACGGTCGTCGGCTTGACCGACGAGGATCTGCTGACCGTCACCGTCGACGCGGACAGCTGCCTGGATCTCTCCTTCGACGAGCTCAGGGACGGCGCGGCCGAGGTCACCGTCCGGGCCACGGATTCGGTGGGCCGTTCCGTCGAGGACGTCTTCGAGGTGACCGTCGTGCCCCTGCCCGACGAGCCCTCGATCCAGTCCATCGTGGACGTGTCCAACGACCAGGGCCGCGCGGTGCGCATCGCCCTGCGCCGTTCCGGCCAGGACGACCTGGATGCCACCACGCCGATCCTCCAGTACGAGGCGTGGCGCCGCATCGATCCCCTGCCCCTGAAGGCGGCCGGGCGGCCGGTGCCGCCGGTGGCCGGCGTCCCCGTGTCGGACCCCGGGAAATCCTACGAGGACTGGGAGTTCGCCGGCGCGTTTCCGGCCCACGGCCATTCGACCTACAACCTGATCGTGCCGACCTTGGCCGACTCGACCATCAGCGACGGCCAGCACTGGTCGGTCTTCTTCGTGCGCGCCGCCACCGACGCGCCGCTCCTCTACTTCGACAGCTCGCCCGACAGCGGGTATTCCGTGGACAACCTGGCGCCCAACGCGCCGGAGGGTTTCGCGGCGGCCTACGGCGCCGGCGTGGCCCTGAGCTGGGAGCCCGGCGTCGACGAGGACTTCCGCCACTTCAAGATCTATCGCGGCGATGCGCCCGGCTTCGAGATCGACCCGGCTCACCCGGTCCACATGACCGTCGATACGACCTGGCTGGACGGCGCGGGCGGTTTCGACAGCGTCTACCGGATCTCGGCCGTCGATTTCGCCGGGAACGAGAGTCCGGCGGTGGCGCCGGTCGCGACCACCGGGGCCGAAACGGCGCCGTCGGCCGTCCGCCTGCTCGCCGCGCGTCCCAATCCATTCAATCCGCGGACCGCGATCCGCTTCGAACTGCCGGCGGCGACGACCGTGGTCCTGCGCATCCACGACGTCCAGGGGCGCGTGGTGCGGACCCTGGCTGCGGGGGAGTTCTTCGCCGCGGGTCGCCACGAGCTGGCCTGGGACGGGACCGACGAGACCGGTCGGGCGCTCGCGTCCGGCGCCTACGTCCTGCGGCTGGCGGCCGGTTCCGTGGTGCGTAGCGAAAGGCTGATGCTCCTGCGTTGAGGTCTTGCAGGCGCTGGATTCGGGAGCGGGGCGGGGCGATCGGCATCGGTCGGTCCAGGATCTCGCCGGTGCCGGCGAATACGTGGCGTGCGATTCCTTCCGGTATTCTCAGATTTCTGCTCGCCGCCGACGTATGTTTCCGAATTTCGAATCTAGTTTGACATAACGCATCTTAATGCCATGTATCGATATGAATGAAGATTTCCATGAATGAACAATACTGATTATGCGGTTGAAATTCTCGCCATGTCGTGATACCGTGACGGCACATTGTCAGATAGGACTCGATTGAAGTTTCGTATAGGACTCAGGGGGAGAGCGGAGCCGACATCATGATTCGAGGGCGTGGCCGCGGAGCGGAGGGAATCCGGCGGCGCCGATCGGTTCCCGCAGGTGGATAGACGGTCCAGACGGTTTTCCGTACTGACGACACATCATCGCGGCATGCACCCCGTACGACCACCAGGTCCTTGATTCGCCATCCCTTCGTTTAACGTTCGAGCGGATTCCAGAGGTCCCAGAGACCCTCCGCGACCGGGTTGACCGCAACCCGATGTCGTCGAGGGTCATTTTCGTGGCCCCTCGGTCATCTGGAGCCTGAAAAGCGGAGAGGATCAATGGAACGGCCTCTCGTGAAAATCGCGGAGAACACCAGCATCGAGATCCGCTGCCCCAAGTGCCAACTCCTGCTGGGTGTGCGGGACGACTCGGGGCAGCTCGAGGTTCGCTGGAAGGAACTGTGGGTCATGGTCGAGGGCGGCGTGACGTCCATCCGCTGCCGGCGCTGCGGGACGATCAGCAACACCTGAGCGCGCGCCGGAGCCCGGAGTCACGTCCGTCCGTCAGATGATCGGACGCATCATGAGCGGACGGGTACGTCAGGACAGATCTTGGTACGGAGCCGCAGGCGCCCGCGGTCTGGCGCTCGCGGCCGTCGCGCTCCTGCTCGCCGTCCCGGCGCCGGCCCAGGAACCCACCGTTGAGTTCGATCCCCCGTTCTTCTACATCGGCAGCTTCTCGACCCTGATGCCGCTGCAGTCGGACATGCTCTCGGGGGTGACGGTCCTGCGCGTGCTGTCGGACGTGTCCTGGCAGCTCGAGCTGATCCTCGAGGGGCCGATCCGCCGCACGCTGGACGGGCTCGAGCTGCCCCTGTCGCGGATCGCGGTCGTCCATCCCCAGGTGCCCAACGAGGTCGCGAACCTCCAGCCCTACATCCACACCAAGCGCGCCGGCTCGGAGATCCCGTACGAGGTGGAGGCCGACTGGGTGCGTCTGGCCACGGGGCTGCAGGCCTACCTCGACCTCGAGGACCCGCCGGGGACCTACGAGCTCACGGTGCTCGCGCGCCTGCTCGATCTCGACGGCGCGCCCCTGACCGGCTACGCGTCGTGCACCCTTCAATTCGACGTCGAGCCCTGGATCTCGTTCTCGTCGATGCCGCTGCCCGCCTGCGAGGTGCAGGTGCCGGACGGCGGGTATACGGGTGAGAGCCAGGCCGTCGCCCTGTCCCTGATCACGAACAGCAGTTGGAGGATTCTGGTCCACGCCCAGGCCGACCTGGTCGGTCTGGACGGCGGCGGCGTCGTGCCGGTCGACGTTCTGTCGGCCTGCGTCGTGGACATCGGCAAGGAGTGGAGGCCCCAGAGGTCCGAGTGCGAGACCATCCAGAATGGTCCCGTCGTCCTGGTGGTGGGAGAGCAGCCGCAACCGTTCTCCGTCACGGTCCAGCAGATCCCCGTATACCTGACCTACAGCGGCGTCGAGCTGCTGGGGGCGGGCTGGTACGGGACCTCGCTGGTCTTCGAGGCGGAGGTCGTCGGTCGCTGATCCCCGGGAGGACGCGGACGGGAAGGAGGGGTGTTCTTCATCGGATCGAGGTGCCCGGAACGACCGGGCACGGGGCCTCGCAGCACGCGGATTCGATAACGAACTGGAGGGACCGCGAGAGCGGCCGGGGCGTGGTGATCGACCGCGTCACCGCGGGCTGGAGGCGCGAGAGACCGATCCATGGATCGGTCCGCGAGACCAGAACCCGTAAATGGAGGTTAGATACAATGCGTAAGTCAGCACTTCTGATGCTCGCCTGCGTCCTGATGGCCGGCACGGCTCTCGCCGATCCGGAGGACAGCACGACCATGGAGGTCTTCGTCGAGGTCGCCGCGAACATGACCGTGGCGCCCGGCGCGGCCTTCACGGACCTGGCCAGCATCCAGGTCGGCCCGATCTTCGGGTACATCCCCTTCCGCGTGGACGCCAACACCCAGACCTGCATGTTCCGGGGCGCGGCGAGCCACCTGTACAAGGGCGACGATCCGACCAACAGCGAAGTGGCGCCGATCCCCATCTCCGAGCCCGAGGGGATCTCCTTCGTCTGCCCGAACGCCAACCCGACCAACGGTGAGGACAACAACGCGCCCTACGTGGCGAACTTCACCGTGATGGGGATCTTCCCCGGTCTCCAGTGCGACTGGATCGAGTTCGAGAGCAGCCAGAACAACCACTTCAGCCAGGACATCGTGATGGAGGTGACCTGGTTGCAGAACGACCCGGAGAAGCCCATGGGCGAGTACAGCGGGTACGTCGAGTTCGAGGGCATGATCGTTCTGCCGTAGATGTCGCGAGCGCCGGCATCCGGCCGGCGCGCATCGACCCCGGCCGGGCACGGGCCCGGCCGGGGGAGTCCCAGGAGAGGCCCGGACAAGCTGTACCCACAACCCCAGCGAAGAGGCCCAGACATGAAACCACTGCACAACGTCCGCGCGGGCGGCGCCCTGCCGGCGCTCTGTCTTCTGGCGCTCGGTCTGACGGTGCTGTCGACGCCGGTCGCGGCGTCGCTGACCGTCCAGCCCGCCTTCGTGGAACTCGATCTCTCCAAGGGGCGGCCGTCGGAGATCGTGACCGTGACCAACAACTCCGACCAGGAGCTCCGCTACCGGGCCAAGACCGTGCACTTCGTGTACACCGAGGGCGGCAGCTTCGAGACGGTCGAGCCCGACGGCCAGTCCATGGCCGACTGGATCAAGTTCAATCCCCGCGAGTTCACCCTCGGCGCCGGCGAGAGCCGGACGATCCGCCTGTCGGTCCTGGCGCCCGGCAACCTGGACGACGGGGAGTACTGGGCCGCGCTGCGCTTCGAGCCCCTGGTGGGCCTGATGAACCGGAGCGAGGCGACCGACGGCAAGTCGGTGGCCATCGAGGTGAGGGCCAGCATCCTGGTGCCCGTCGTCGGACGCAAGGGCGACCTCCTCTTCCGCTGCGACCTGACCGAGCTGAAGGCCTGGCGCAGCGAGGGGGGACTCGCCGTGGTGGCCAGCGTGGCCAACGTCGGCACCGGTCGGGCTCGAGTGACGGGGACCTACGAGGTCCTGGACGCCGCCGGTGAGCCGGTGGCCGACGGCCCCCTGGGCGAGGACACGATCCTCGCCGGCGGCCGGCGCAGCTTCGAACGCCTGGTGAAGGGGGACTACCCGCCGGGCGAGTACACGATCCGCGTGCGCTGCACTTCCAAGAACTTCGAGGACGTGCTGGCCGGACAGACCAGGGTCCGGGACGAGGCCCCGTCGGGGTGCGACCGTGGCACGCCCTAGGGGCCCGCGCATCGGGCACGCCACTGCGGCGCGGCGGCGACGCGACCAGCCGCTGTCGGCGCTCCTGCTGGCCGCAGTCGCGCTGCTGGCCTGCATCCTCGCGGCCGTCGCCGCGAGGGCCGACCGGGCGGCGGCGCCGTCCGCCGGCGAGATCCGCGCGCCCATCGAGACCGACCTGGCGGGCTTCATCCTGCAGGGCCGCACGCGGCTCGAGCGGTTGGTCATCCCGGACCTGGACATCGTGACGGCGGAGGACGGGACGCGGCGCGTGCCTCTGCTGCGGATCCTGCGGGCGCTGCGCATCGAGACGACGGCCACCGACTCCACCGTCGTCTTCCGGCCCGACGGCGCCGACGAGGTGGTCCTCGACCTCGCGTCCGGCACCCTGGGCAGCGCCGAGGGCGTCCGGCCCGTCGCGCTGCTGAGCGGCCGCTCGGATCTGACCCACGAACCCGAGATCTACGTTCCCGACGAGCTCCTGCCGCTGGTCCTGGACATGGAGATAGACTGGGATCCGGCGCGCTACGAGTACACCCTCACGGTGAACCGCGAGATCGCCGTCTTCCGGCGGGAGCGTGGCGGCGCGGGGCTGCTCTCGAGGCAGGACCCCGGCGCCGGCATCCGCCTGCCCAGCCTGCTGCCGACGGCGGATCTCGACCGCTCCCTGGCTCCACGGCTCGACTTCCTGCAGATCAACATGCAGAGCAGCCTCCTGACCAGCCGGAGCGATCGCGAGCTCGCCGGCACCTTCGCTCCGCCCCGCTACGGGTTCTGGGGCCACGCGCTGGGGGGAAACCTGGTGGCGACTGTGACGCAAAAGGATTCGTCGCCGCAGGAGGGCTACCGTTTCGACCGCGCCTACTGGAGCACCTGCTACGACGATGTGGAGATGGCCCTGGGCACCAGCAACCTGGGGCTGACCGAGCTGACTTTCCCCACGCTGAACCTGCTCGGACTGCGCTTCAACGGCAGCGTCGGCGGTGCCGACACGGAGCGGGATCCGTCGCAGATGGGCCGGCGCGAGACCTTCCTGCAGAGCCACGTGGTCGAGGGCACGGCGCCGCTGGGTTCCGAGGTGACGCTGCTGGTCAACGGGCGCGAGGTGGACGTGCAGATCGTGCGGGACGCGGGCCAGGCTCCGCCGGGCGAGGGCGTGTACCGCTTCGAGGGCTTCAACCTCTTCATCAGCCGGCTCAACGACGTGCGCGTGGTCATCGCGGAGCCGGACGGCTCCGTCGAGGAGGTCGAGCGCGAGGTCCTGGGCACCGACAGCCTCATCGACGACGGCCGGCTGGCCTTCGTGGGAGCGGTGGGTGGCCGCCGGCTGCCCGCCGTCGACGACTTCGCCGGGGAGGGCTTCTTCGCCGGCGGCCGCATGAACTACGGGCTGACCGGCAACCTCACCCTGAGCGCGTCGGCGGCCCACCAGCGCGACCTCTTCGCGGCGGACGCCTTCCGTTTCACCGGCGAGGGCGCGACCGACTCCCTGCCCGACCGGAGCACGCACCTGGGCTCGCGCCTGGCCTGGCAGGTGGCCGATCCCCTGCTGCTGACGCTGGAGGGGGCCCGCAGCGAGACGGCCGACACCGACTGGGCCTACCGCGCCAATGCCGAGCTGCACGCGGGGGAGCTGCGCCTCTATCCCGCGGTCTTCCGCTACGGCGCGTCCTTCTTCGACGGGCAGCGCGCCGACCTGAACGACGTGGCGGGCACGAGCCTGAGCCTGGTCTGGCGCGCGTCCGGGGGCGACCGGGTCACCGTGGGCGGCGCGTCCTCGCGCGACAACCTCGACGGCGCCGCCGACCGCACCGTCCGCTACCGCGACGCCATCCTGTCCTGGGACCTGCGCCGGCTGATCCCGCGCTCGACCCTCTCTCTGGGCACCAACGTCGTCTGGCTCGACGACGGCGCGCCCTACCGCTACGACGTGCTCGGCTTCGACAGCGGCCTGCTGCGGGGCTGGAATCTGCGGAGCCGCTTCGTGTTCGGCGACGACATCCGGCGCACCCTGCGCGAGGAACTGCCAGACGGTTCCGCCTCGCGCTTCGACCAGATCCGCCGCCAGGCCAGCAATTTCGACGCGCGCTCGTCGCTGGGCAGCGGATCGCAGAGCTCGCGCCTCGACCTGCGCCGCCGCCTGAGCCCACGCTGGCAGATCTCGGCCGCCTACCGGGCCTACGGCGACACGAAACGCAGCTACCTGGACCTGACCCGCAGCGCCGGCTACGGCGAGGCCTGGCAGTGGCGCTTCACGCCCGGCTACGACTGGAGCGAGCGTTCCCCCTATCTGCAGAACCGTCTCGAGTACCTGGTGGGGGGGAGCTACCGCAACCGGCTGGTCCTGGAGAACCAGCTCCAGGAGGACGACTGGACGGTGCGCCTGTCCGTGATGATCCAGCTCAACGTGGGCTTCTCGGCCCTCAAGCCGGTCCCCATCGTCGACGACCGGCTCAACCCGGACGTGGGCGGCGTCAAGGGCCGCGTCTTCCTGGACTACAACGGCAACGGCGTGCCCGACGGCGGCGAACCCGGCGTCCCCGACGTGGCACTGGACACGGACCTGGGCTGGCGGATCTCCTCGGGCAAGGAGGGGCTCTTCGTCATCCCCAACTCCGCCTACCGCCGGCGGGCCCGGGTGAGCCTCGACGCCGAAGCCCTGCCGGCCGTCTACACGCCCACCCACGGCACCCAGGAGGCGGTGGTCCGCACGGGCATGTTCACGGAGGTCAACCTGGGCATCGGAGCCTTCGGCTCGCTCGTCGGCGCGGTGCGGGGCGTCACCGACGACGAGGCGGTTTCGGGTGTGGGCGGGCTGCGCATCCTGCTGATCGACGCCCAGGACCGGGTCGCCGGCCATTCCATCACCGCCCGCGACGGCAGCTACTATTTGGGCGAGATCAGGCCCGGGCGCTACCGGGTGCGCGTGGACCGGAGCGTGCTGCCCGAGGGCTTCGCCCTGGACGAGGCCGAGCGCGAGGTGGAAGTCTTCCCGCGCGACGAGTCCTTCGAACTGGCCGGTATCGACTTCACCGGCCGGCTCGCGGATGTCCCGCCGCCGGCCCCTGCGGACGAGGCGCCGGCGGCTCCGGAGACCGAATACGAGATCTTCGACTGATCGACACCGCATTTTTAATTTGCGGATGTCCAAGATAAGGCGTAGTCTATGCGGGCAGTCGATGGCGGTTCCTGAGCGAAGCTCCGACCGAATCCGCCGGACTGCGACCCGGCTCGAATCACCGTCGGGTCTGTTAGAGGCACGGAGCATCATCGGATTTGGCCGATGTCCCCGAGTGCCTGGATTTGCCGGATCGCCGGCAGAGATGAGTTTGTGATGAAGAAGATCTACGTCGGAAACCTGCCCTTCACCGCGACCGAGGACGAAGTGCGCGACCTGTTCGGTCAGCACGGAGAGGTCCACTCCGTGGCCCTGATCAACGACCGCGACACCGGCCGCCCCCGCGGCTTCGGCTTCGTGGAGATGGATGACGGCTCCGCCGAGAAGGCCATCAGCGCCCTCAACGGCACCCAGATGGGTGGTCGCGATCTCAACGTGAACGAGGCCCGTGAGCGGCCCCGTCGCGACAACCGCGGCACGGGCTGGTAGTCCGACTCCGACGACATCGTCGGAACGCATGACGAGACCCCGCCTCTTCGGAGGCGGGGTCTTCGCTTTGGCAGATTGCGCAATCAGTCCGCGGGGTCCTCTTCCAGGCGTTTCCTCGCCGCCCGCTGCATCTCCTGCAAGGTCTCGGGCCGGTCCACGCCGAGCCGCAGGGTCTCCCGCTCCACCAGCTCCTCCTGGGTGAGGGGTTCCTCGGCCGGCCTCCACTCGCCGCGCACCAGGGCCTTGATCTGCTCCCGGTCGAAGCGCCACTGGCCGCCGATCCGCATGCCCGGCATCTCGCCCCGCTTGACCATCCGGTGGATGGTCCGCTCGGACACCTGCAGCAGGGCGGCCGCCTGGGCGAGGGTCAGGATCTCCGGGTATTCGCTCATATCGAACCTCCTGGGTCGTATGTCATGTCAACATTATACAAAACACGAAAAATACCGTCAACATAAGACAATTCCAGCCATAAAGAAGTGGAGAATCGAGCCGAGGACGCACACGTGTCATTGCGGGGGCGTATGGAGGAACCCGCAGCTTCCAGGCTGCGGGTTCCATAATCCGAGCGAGCCGAGCGCGAAGCGACCGGCAAGCGTCCTCCGCAACGACACGTGTGCGTCCTCGGCCCGGGCTATTTCAGGGCTTCCTTCTTGGCCGCAAAGAAATCCCGCTCGAAGCGGAAGCAGGCGTGCACCTCTGGAGGCAGGGTGGGACGTCCGTCGACGATCAGCGAGGTGATGTTCTTGGCCACGCCGGGGCCCATCATGAAGCCCTGGCCGCACATGCCCACGGCCAGCAGCAGGCCGTCGACGCCCGCGACGCGGTCGATGATGGGGACGCCGTCGGGGGTCATGGGGTAGCAGCCGCGCCAGACGCGGCGGATCAGGAGGTTCTTCAGGCGCGGGATCAGGGAGATCATGCGGTTGGCCAGGATCGGCAGGAACTCGGAGATGGATTCGCGATTGGTGCCCGGGAAGAGATCCTTCGGCGTGTAGCAGAAGATGATCTGTCCCTCGTGGTTCTGCCCGAAGTAGAAGTTGGCGGTCTTGCCCTCGGGACCGGGGCGCAGGTCGACCACCAGGGGCGCGAGGAAAGGTTCGACCGGCGCGCTGATGCCCGCCTCGTGCACGTCCGGCGCCACGGGGATCTCCAGGCCCAGCAGGCCGCCGTGCTCGGCGGCGTCGGCGCCGGCGGCCAGGACCACCTCGCCGCAGGCATAGTCGCCCTTGTCGGTCTTCACGCCCACCACGCGGTCGCCGTCCCGCAGGTAACCCGTGACGCGCTCCTTGAAGCGATACTCGGCCCCGTGGCGCTGGGCCTCTCGCTGGAAGGCCACCGGCGCGAGCAGGGGGGAGACCTGGCCGTCGTTGGGGCTGTAGGTGCCGCCGCGCAGGCCCTCGCGCACGATGCCCGGGCAGAGCTCCGCCACGCGGTCGGCGTCGACCCAGTCGATCTCCAGGCCGTGGTCCTTCTGGATGGGCAGGATGCCCTTGAGCACGCCCTCGATCTGCTCGTCGAAGACGGGGAAGCAGTAGCCGCCCGGCTTCCAGCCCACATCGAAGCCGTAGGTGTCCTTCCAGCCGGTGAAGATCCCGAGGCTCTCGCCGCAGGTCATGATCTTGCCGGGATCCGAGTGGGTGGCGCGCACGCCGCCGATGGCGGCCTTGTTGTCGCCCTGTCCCGCGGCGGGACGGCGCTCGAGCGCCAGGACCTTCAGGCCGGCCTGGGCCAGGAAGCAGGCGGCGGGATTGCCCACGCTGCCCGCGCCGACCACGATCACGTCGTAGGTCCCGTTCGCGCCCACCTCAGTCCTCCTCCCCGTCGGCCTTGCGCACGAAGTCGCCCAGATGCACCTCGGCCACCAGGGGCCGGATGGTGGGCCGCGTCACCTCGGCGAGGTCCACGCCCTCCTCACGGTAGAGGCGCAGCACCAGATCGGTGCAGGTCTTGCCGCCGCAGCCGCCCATGCCCGAGCGGGCCACGGCCTTGAGCTGGTTCATGTCGCGCACGCCCTTGCGGATGGCGTCGACGATCTCGCTCTTGCGCACGCGTTCGCAGCGGCAGACCATGGGGTCCTCGTCCGTGGCCGTGAAGTCGACGGGCTCGCCCTGCCAGGGCTCGCGGATGCGGAAGCCCGCCACCGTGAGCTTGTCCGCGGCCGGCACCTCCAGCATCAGCAGCTTGCGGCGGTCCTGGTCCTCGCGCTTGCGTACGGCGATCACCTTGCCCGTGCCCACCTCGTCGCCCTCCATGTCCACGGTGACCACCGTCTCGCCGAAGGGGATCACGCGGTCCTCGAACTCGAAGGGCAGGGTCAGCAGCGCCGTCTCGCCGGTGGGGTCGTAGTCGTTGTGCACCAGGCTGATGGCCAGTCCCGGACAGGCGATCACGCACTGCCCGCAGCCCTCGCAGAGGCCCGAGAACTCGGGCAGGGCCAGGATGGAGCCCGGCATCGAGATCAGGTCGTGGGGGCAGGCCTCGGTGCAGGGATTGCAGGGGATCTCCTGCACGCAGCGCAGCAGCGGATAGACGGGTTGGTCCAGATCGGGCGCCGTGAATTCGCCGGGCTCGCCGCCGTGGTGCTTGAGGATGTCGCCGAAGCTCTCCCAGTCGCTGGGGATGGGCACGTCCACGCCGAGCTCGCGGGCCAGCCGGCGGCCGGTGATCTTGCCCGAGAAGATGGCGGCCGAGGCCTCGGCGATCTCGTTGGTGTCGCCGGCGGCCATGACGGTCATGCCGTACTCGCGGGCCTTGACCAGCAGCTCGTCCACCGGCGACAGGCCCACCGCCACCAGCACCGTGTCCACGTCGAAGGCGCGCTCGGTGCCGGCGATGGGCTGGAAGCGGTCGTCGATGGCGGCGGTGATCACGCGCTCGACGGTCTCGTCGCCCTCGGCGCGCACCACCGTGTGGCGGGTCCAGACGGGCACGCCCAGACGCCGGATCTTGTCCTCGTGCACCTTGTAGCCGCCGCAGCGGGGCAGGGCCTCCACCAGGCCGACCACGTCGATGCCCGCCTGCAGCGCGTGGTAGGCGCCGATCAGGCCCACGTTTCCGCCGCCGATGATGAACAGCCGCTCGGCGCAGCGCACCTGGTCCCGGTTGACCAGGGTCTGGAAGGCGCCGGCGCCGTAGATGCCGGTCAGGTCGCAGCCGGGAAAGGCCAGGCTCTTCTCGCGGGCGCCGCAGGTGATCAGGGTCGCCTCGGGGGTGACCAGCCGGTAGCCGTCGGGGCCGGCCACGCCGAATTTCCCGTCGCTGAAGACGCCGACCACGGTCGAATCCAGCCAGACGTCCACCGTCGGCAGGACGGTGACCTCGTCGGCGAGCCTGGTGCCGATGTCCACGCCGCGCAGGCCGGCGTAGCAGTCGGCCACCGAGCCGAAGAAGTTGTGGGTCTGCAGGCTCAGCTTGCCGCCGAGCGCCTGCTTGTCGTCGACGATCAGCACCTCGATGCCCAGCCGACCGAGCTCGTTGGCGGCGCACACGCCGGCGGGGCCGCCGCCGATGATCAGCACCTGGACGGCCGTGTCGGGCACGTCCGGACTGACGGGTTCGGCCTCCGCCTCGCCCAGACGGGGGTGGGCCTCGCAGCTCTGGACGATCATGCCCGGCGTGACGGGCACCATGCAGGACTTCACCGGCCGGCCGTCGGCCACCACGGTGCACTGGCTGCACTGGCCGTTGAC
>Ga0180435_10002877_pt1 | contig 17429 bp, 15 predicted proteins | sample SS_ome_3_FD_132467 | JGI IMG/M metagenome (GOLD analysis project Ga0180435, IMG submission 132467) | Hypersaline lake sediment archaeal communities from the Salton Sea, California, USA - SS_3_S_1 metaG | ecosystem: Environmental > Aquatic > Non-marine Saline and Alkaline > Hypersaline >...
CATTCAACTGGATATCGGCCTGGGGCGGGTGGTCATCGCCCACACCGTCTTCTGCATCCCGTTCGCCTTTCTGCCCATCCGGGCCCGGCTGCAGGGCATGGACACCACCCTGGAACAGGCCGCACAGGACCTGTACGCCAACGAATGGCAAACCTTTCGCTATGTCACGCTCCCCCTGCTGATGCCGGGCATCATTTCCGGCGCCATGCTCTCCTTCATTATTTCCATCGACGATTTTATCATTACCCTGATGGTCGCGCCCGCAGGGTCGACCACGCTGCCCCTTTACATCTACGGCATGGTCCGCATGGGCGTCACGCCGGAAGTCAACGCCCTCTCCACCGTCATGCTGGCCATATCCCTCGTCTTCGTTTCCACGAGTTACCTCATCGGCCGCAAGAAACAGGCCGGACCACCGAACAGTTAAAGACCTTCCATTCGGCATAGCACGATAAAGGTGATGCCCATCGGTATTGCATTCACCCATTTGATGCTCATTGTATGGTTACCCATAAACCCAAACAAAACCCCTATGGCGAGACCCCCGTAGGGGCCATCATAAGGAGTCCATCATGAACCAGCTAAAATGTGCTGCCGAAAAACTGTCGTTGCGAACGCTGGGCTTGATTCTTCTGCCCTTTGTGGCTTTTTTTACGATCGTCGCCAATGTTGTTTTACCTTTTCTGGGGCTCTTTCTGGCCATCCCGTTGTTTATCTTAAACGGTGTTCTCCTTGCGGCCCCCAAAAGTAAAACCTGCCAGCTTTTGTTGAGTTGACCATCAAGACCGCGGGTCTTCCCGAATAACGGGCACCCCGCCGGCGGTCGCCGCCTCATTCTGTTGCTCCGGCAATGAATCCGCTCTCTTGCCGGAGCAATGCCGGCACCCCACCCGTTCGCAACGCGACTTAACCGGCCGTTGAAAACGCGCGCCATACGATGGTGTTCGGAGCGGGTGGTTACGCCTTGCGTGCGGGAGCGCTGGCGGGGAGGCTTATATCCCGATGGGATTCAAGCAATCGCAGCAGTTCGTCCGCCGCAGGATGATCGGCGGGATCCTTGGCAAAATGGCTGAAGCGAATGCGGCCGTCTTTATCGATAATGAAGACCCCGGGCAGCTGGCGGACATCCCCTTTGGGGATGCCGATGCCGTGCCCCTTGGCCAGGGCCGCGAGGCCCTTCATGGCCATGCCGACCGAAAGAAGGGCTTTGGGTGTTGCCTGTTTGAGTTGAAAGGCCTTGAAAAGCCGTTTCTCCGGGTCGGCAATCATCGGAAAAGGGACATTAAACTGCGCTTTGAAAGCCGCGGTTTCCGCGACTGTCCCTAAACCGACCAGTACGATGCGGGCACCCAGCTGTTGAAACTGTTCTTCTTTACGACGCAACTGCGCCACCTGCTCACGGCAGAACGGTCACCCGTAATGGCGCAGGAAAACCAGCACCAGCAGCCCTTCTTGCCAGAACCGGCTGATACGGATGGCGGTGTCGTCCCACAACACCACCTCCTGATCTTTGATGCTGTCCATGTCGATCGGCATAACGATTTCCCTTTCTCATTTGATCGTGCAAAATTGGATTGCGCCGGGCCCGATGGGCGCCCTCGGCTGTTTTGGAAGGCACGTGTCTTGTCCATGCGCTACGGATAGAATAATCACATGCCCGCCAGGGGCAACCATGGCACTCTTTTCCTGAAGTATGATGGTTTTATCCTATAACTTAACCCCTAAAAAATCGTCTATTGCAATGTCGGCTGTATGTCAAAGCTTATAGGGTAGTATGTTTCTACCGTTCATTTAACCCAAAGGAGTGTGTCATGAAAATTGACCTTGTCTGTTTTTCCAAACTTGTCAATGAAGATACGTGCGATTACCACAACAGCCGGGTATACGATATGGATGAGGGCCAGAAGGTGGAAGATCTTCTTCAACAGGCCGGCATCACCAGGGACGACGTCAAGATCGCCTTCGTCAACAGCCGGATCGTGGGGTTCGACACGGTCTTGTCCGACGGCGACCGTGTCGGGCTGGCACCCGCGGTTGGCGGGATGTAGCCGCCATGCGGACCTGCTGAGGATGACGTTGGTGGTTGACACCCCTGCATCGATTCGTGGGCCACGAAAGATTCGCCCCTATCATGGGCGCAGCAGTGTAAACGATCGATGAAACGGACGGGGAGACGCAACCCGCTCCCGTATCCGGCCCTGGATTATCCAGTGGACCCGATCAAGGCTTCGAGCTGTTTCATCATGGCATGTTTATAGCCCAGCCGCTTGGCATCGGCGAGATAGCCGGCGGCGTGTTCGGGTTGATCTAAAAAGCGGGCATGAATCACGGCCAGATCCCAATACGGGTCGGCCAGGTAGGGATCGAGAGCGATGGCCTCCTTGAACAAAGTGCACATGGTATCGATCTGTTCCGGCGAGGGCTGCGTGCCGGCCCGGTCGCAGGTCATCAGGATGTCTTCCCCTTTACCCCCGCGGGCCAGTGCGGCCCGGCGCTTCAGGGTGGGATTGTCCGGGTCGCGTTTGAGGAACCGGTCCACATAGGCAATAGCGTCATCCAGGCGCTGGGCTTTGAGCAGTTCCGCGTAGTGAAGCCGATCGAATTCTTTACCCATTCTTCTTTTCTCCCTGGGGATATGGCGCGATTCGGACGAACGATGTGGGTGGTGGGGGAGGTTTTTCTAAGGCGTTATCTCGACAATCGTCCCAATGGGCACGAACTTATAGATTTCCTCCATTTCCTGGTTGGTCACCGCAATGCACCCTTCCGTCCAGTCGGTCTCGGCATGCGACGCACCGACCTGCGAGAAGCCGTTTTTGATGCCATGGATCATGATATCGCCGCCCGGCGAAACACCAAGTTTTTTGGCCCGTTTTTTGTCGTGTTCGTTGGGATAGGAAATATGAAGCGACAGGTGAAAACCGCTGTTGCCGTTTCTTGCATCGATATGGTAGGTCCCCTCCGGCGTCTTGTTGTCGCCCTGCCGTTCTTTCGGTCCCACCGGGTTGCCGCCCAGGGCAATCTTGTAGGTTTTGATCACCTCGCCCTTTGCGAGCAACGACAAGCGCCGCGCTTGCTTTTCGATCAGAACCTTGTCGGCCGATGCCATCCTGAGCGTAAACACCGTCTCTTCAAGTGATTCAACTTTTTCCTGCAGGGCAGCAATCTCAGCCGCTTTGCGTTCCAGCGCTTGCCGGGAAGTCTCGAGCCTTTCCTGCTGCATCGCAATTTTTTGGTCCTTGATGATCACATTGTGGATTTGAAGGATCATCATCTGGCTGTCGTACCGGTATTCACTATCCGGGGAATCCTTTACGATTTTCTGGAAACAGTCGAGCGATTTCCGGTAGTCTTTTTGCGCGTTTTTGGGATACGCATAGACAATCCCCATCTCGAAGAGAACGCGGTCCTCTATATCAGGATAGTTGGCCATGAGCTGCTCATATTTACCCAGGGCGGCTCCGTAATCTCCCTGGTTGAAAAATTGATTGGCCTCTTGCGAGAGAGTCCCCTCATCGATGTGGCTGCATCCGCCGCTAAGAATGGCGCTTAGCATGATGCCGACGACGAAAAAACGAAGAAATTCGCATGCGCCCCTCGGCCTCTTTCCCGAAACCGTTTTATGTCGCGATGATCGCAAAACCCGTCCTCTTCCAGATAGATCCAAAATGGCTTCGAAAAGAAGTGGCCGGTCTTTAAAACACGGCCACTTCCTTGCGATCTACTTCTTCATCGATTTCTTGAATTTTTCATCCGCTTCTCTCGCTTTTTCCTCGGCGAGACGTTCTTTTTCCGCGGCGAGGGCCTCTCTTTCGTTCGCTCTCATTTCAGCTTCTTCGGCGCGCTCGATGGCTTCATTGGCCTTCATGACGGCTTCGTCGGCCGCCATCTTGGCCTCCTCGGCATCCTGAGCCGCTTGATCCGCTTTCGCGGCCATCGCCTTTTCCCGGGCTTCGACCGCCTCGAGGTCGCCTTTCGTTGCGCAACCTCCAAGAGCAATGGCCAGGGCAAGCATCATGGTAATCACTAAAAGCGCCTTCTTCATAATGGTATTCCCTCCTTTCCGTCCGTTGACCTTACCTTAACAGCAAATTGAACATCCGCCGAACAGGCTGTGGCTATAGGTCACCGCCTATCTACAGCCTGTTGACGCCACCATGCCTCGCGATGGTGCACAAAGCATGTATTGCCTAACCCCAAAAGAAGCGTTTTCCATTTTGGGGTTAGGTTTCAAACACCACACCATCCAATTCCAGATAGATTTTCAAGCGTTTGGCCGCGTTCTTGGCCGCGCGCCTGTTTTCGAAAGGGCCGGCCAGAACCCGGTGGCGACCACCTTTTGACAGCACTCTGGCGGGAATCGGTGGCCCCTGATGGTTGATGATGGCCGCAAGCCTCCGGGCGTCGACATTGTCAGACAGCGTCGCCGCCAGGACATACCAGGCGTCCGTTTGGAATTCCGGCACGTCCGGTTTGCCATGCAATCTGGACGGGTGCCAGAGTTTTATGGGTTCCACTATCGCCATGTCACTTCCAGGGCGGATCGCGGATACAGGCACAGGAAACCCGCGGGCCTCGATCACGACGTCCTTGACCTTTTTCCAGTCAAGCGCGCTTCCCGATGCCTTTTCAATTTTTTTCAATTTGGCATAGACCTTCTTCCAATTGGCGGTGCCTGATTCCTCAAAAGGGCTATGCGCTTCCAGATAGACGATGCCATCACGCTGGCCAGCGAGATAGGGCTGGTTCACAATTTTTACCGGTGTTTTCACCGGAGTGTTTTCGAAAAGCCGCGCGACGTCTTCCGGATAGAGCCGTATGCAGCCGTTGGTTGCCCTGAGGCCGACACTGGCCGGCTTGTTCGTGCCGTGGATCAAATACGTTATCCGGCTTAGATAGAGCGCGTGTTCGCCCAATGGATTGTCGGGCCCCGGGGGTACACTGGGCGGCAGCGGATCGCCCTTTTTCCGATGATCTGCCGCAATCGAGGCGGGGACGTACCAGGTCGGAAGGTGTTTTTTGCGGCTGATATACATTTTGCCCATGGGGGTCGGCCGCTCCTCGGTGCCGACTCCGACCGGATAGGTCGACACCTCCAACAAATTAGCGTTTTCTTTAAAATGAAAAAGCCTCATCGTGGCTTGGTTGATCACGATACCTTTTCGGGGGGCCTCGGGCAGGATAAAACGCATCGGCAGCAGAAGACGCTCCCCGGCCTCGGGCACCCATATATCGACCCCCGGATTAGCGGCACTGATGGTATTGAGTCCCAGGCTGAAATGTCGCGCGATATCCGGCAGCGTATCCCCCTCTTCCACCCTGATCATCGCCAGCCGACCAATCACGTCGTCGCCTTTGGCAACAACAAAGTCATTCCGCTCGATCTCATCCGCCGCGTGCATTGGAAACGGCAGCGATTCATTCAAAAAACCCCGCACATTGGCACAACCCGGCATCGCTAGGACGAACAGCAACAGAACGGTCAGATAAAACCGATTGGAAGAGGGAGACAGAACGATCATGCGATATGGGTTCCTATTCCTGCATGTTTCAATCGAAAACATTAAAATTTATCTGACAAAAGCGGTATAACGGCAAAAACGCATCGACGGCAAGGCTATCAAGAACGCCAAAACGATAACGCTGAAGCATGAAATATACCAGGCTCCCTCGATAGTTCAAGACCATCTAATTTTTTTTGAATTTACAGGCAATTAGTGCGACAGCCCCCTTGGCGCCGTTATTTTGGTAGCCAAAGGCGTGCATTTTTATTAAAACCTGTTAATCATTTTTATCATTGCAGGCGTTTTGGCAACCTTCGGACAAACCGTCCCGCGATATGGCAGGGCGATCGGCGGTATCGACTGTGCCCAACTCCTGACGCCGTGGGGAAGACCCCGGTTTCCGCCGGCTTGCTAAATGTTCCGGCGGGCGAATAAGAGAAAAGGTCATGATCCGCTCAGACAAACCCCAGCGCTTCTATGGCGCCACGATCGTGGCGGCCTGTTTTACCATTCAAGGGATCGGCGTCGGCAGCTTCATCGCCTGCGGCGTTTTTTTCCCGTCCCTGCTGGATGCGTTCGGCTGGTCGCGCACCCTGATTTCCGGCGCATCGTCCATGGCCTTTCTCCTCATGGGGTTTTTGGGCATCCTTATGGGGGCGCTGAATGACCGCTTTGCACCGCGGATCCTCATGACCGTGACCGGCGTCATTCTGGGGAGCAGCTATCTGCTCCTCAGCCAGATGAACGCCGTCTGGCAGCTCTATCTCTTTTTCGGCCTGATGACAGGCATCGGATTGAGCGGCATCGACGTCATTGCTCTGACGACCACGAGCCGCTGGTTCACCGCCCGTCGCGGGGTCATGACCGGCCTGGTCAAGGTGGGCACCGGCGCCGGCCAGTTGGTCATGCCGCTCCTGGCCGGGGTGTGCATCACGCGCCTGGACTGGCGCAGTGCCTACGGCATCATCGGCCTGATCGTGCTGGTCTCTATTGTCAGCGCCGGGCAATTGCTGCGCCGCGACCCCGCCCAGATGGGGCAGAGGCCCGATGGCCGGATCGATCCCCATGACGTCACCGGCCCCGGTGTCGAAAGCGGTCTCTCGCTGGCAGAAGCCCTGCGCGGCAGACCCTTCTGGATGCTCGGCGCCCTCAATCTTTTGGCCGTCGCCAGCATGTTCGTCGTCCTGGTGCACATCGTCCCCCACGCCTCCGACCTCGGCATCCCGACCATCCAGGCCGCGGGCATCCTCTCCACCATCGGCGGGATCAGCATGATCGGACGATTGTCGGTGGGGGTTGCCATTGACAGGATCGGCTCGCGCAAATGCATGCAGATCTGCCTCGTGATCCTGATTGCAAGCTTCATCTGGCTGCAGATGGCCCGGGACGTGTGGATGCTGTATTCTTTTGCCGCCATCTACGGCATCGCCCACGGCGGCATCTTCACCGTGATCTCCCCCATCACCGCCGAGTTGTTCGGTATCCGCTCCCACGGCGCCCTGTTCGGCATTGTCGCCTTCAGCGGCACCGTGGGCGGGGCGGCCGGTCCGGTCCTGGCCGGCCTTGCCTTCGATATGACCGGAAGCTACCGGCTGATCTTCATGGCCCTGATCGGCCTGGCGGCCGTAAGCCTCCTGCTGACCCTGCCGCTCAGACCGGCGCGGCCCTGACCAGCGGCCCATCTCCTCGCCCACCCCTTGAAAAATACGATAGCGCGCGCCAGACCGCCAAGCGGGAAACGCTCAAATGTAGACTTGCTCCCTTTATTCAGGGCAGCAACAGGTTGATAACCGATAGAATCATCCAGCGGAAAAAGTCGATAACAGGGGTCAGCACACCAAAATAGAGCAGCCCGATGATAATAAAAAATCCATACCGCTCGATACGGAAAAGCAGGTGTTGGACTTTGTGAGATGCAAATCCCATGAGAATTTTAGACCCATCGAGCGGCGGCAGCGGGATCAAATTAAACGCGGCCAGGATGATGTTGATCTGCGCGAAATAATGGAGCAGCACCGCCGGCATACTGGACGGCGCCGGTGAGAGCAGCCGTGTCAGAAAAAGCGCACTAAACGCCAACAGCATGTTGGCGGTGATCCCGGCGGCGGAGACCAGAATCATGCCCATGCGCCGGTCACGCAAATGGCTGAAGTTCACCGGCACCGGTTTGGCCCATCCAAAGCCGAAAATGAAGAGCATGAGGGTGCCCATGGGGTCGAGGTGTTTGAGGGGATTCAGGCTCAGCCGACCCAGCGACTTGGCGGTCGAATCCCCCAGGCGGTAAGCGACCCAGCCATGCGCCAGCTCATGGAATATGATGGCATACAAGAGCGGTATGGCAATGAGGATGAAGGCAACCGGATCTTTCAACAACAGATTGAGCAGGCCCATGCGTTGTCTCTCCATGAAAGTAGATACCACAAAAATAAAAATCTGAAGAGGGGCGCCCATTTAGGCCCCTCCCATTTCATTGACGGAAAATCAGTTGCAAAAAGTTGCAAAATATATCTATTAATTTAGTACGTAAATATCATAGATGGATGCCAAAAAGATTGGCAATTATTTTCATAATTCCCAAATAGCACTTTGTTGGCTCCGAAACCCAGTCTGGTTCTCTCCACAAACTTCGCCTCATTTCGACGATCCCACCATCAAAAAGTGCTAAAGCATTTCCTGAGGCTATGTCATGAATTGCCCGGAATGTAGGTTTGAGAATCCAAGGAGCACCGATTTCTGCCATAAATGCGGTTACAACTTCCCTCTCGCTTCAGAAGCAAACCTTCAACGCATCACTTTTGATGAAAAATTAGAAATAATTCAACGGTATCTCCCGCAAGGCATCACCGAAAAGATCCTCAACCAAAAGGGTAGAATCGAAGGTGAGCGTCGGCAAGTTACGGTTATGTTTTGCGATATGGAGGGCTTTACAGCGCTTGTCGAGAGGCTCAACCCTGAGGGCGCATACCAGATCATGGACCAGGTCTACGAAATTCTGATTCACGATGTTCATGACTTCCAGGGAATCGTTAACGAGATGACCGGAGACGGAATTATGGCCCTGTTTGGAGCGCCTATCGCTTTGGAGAACGCTCCTCAACGAGCACTTAGGTCGGCAATTTCAATCCACCGGGATATGGCCCGTTTTAGTAAACAGAAAGAGGGTACCGGACCGATGATGATGCGGATTGGAATTCATACAGGGCCGGTAGTTGTGGGTACCTTAGGTAATGACCTAAGATTGGAATTCAAGGCGGTTGGTAATACCGTCAATTTAGCTTCGCGAATGGAAAAATTGGCAAAAGCTGGTTCCACTTATGTAACCGAGGAAACCTTCAAACAAACGAAAAATTTTTTCCGATTTGAGACCGTTGGCGAAAAGTCGATCAAAGGCAAAAAAACCCCGCTTCTTGTGTATAAAGTTCTATCTGAGAAAGAGGATGCCTACCGGCCAACTTTGGGCCCTGCGCGTGTGAAAAATCCTGTTATGGTTGGGAGGAGCCAAGAGATAGACAAATTAGAACTTCAGGTGATGAAAGTCATCGATGGTAAAGGGTCCGTTATCAATATTATTGGCGAAGCAGGAATCGGTAAATCTAGGTTAGTGGCAGAACTAACGCATCGAGATGTGCTGAAACATGTGACCTTCCTTGAGGGCAGAGCGATTTCAATAGGAAGAAAACTAATTTATTATCCGATTATCGATCTTTTGAAACAATGGGCGTCGATAAGAGAGAATGACGGGGAAGCAGCTGCATTAGGCAAGCTCGAAACAGCAGTAATGAACATTTGCCCGGACGAATATTATGAAATCCTCCCTTTTGTGGCAACTCTAATGGGGATGAGACTATCGGGTAGTTACGAGGAAAGATTGGGCAAAATTGAAGGCGAGGGTCTTGAAAAATTGATCCTGAAGAGCGTACGGGAACTTATCATTAAAGCAACTGAGCATTCGCCTATGGTAATTGTGTTGGAAGACCTCCAATGGGCGGATACAAGCTCGATCGAACTCATGGAATCGCTGTTTCGCCTTGCAGCAACAAATAGGATTGTTTTTATCAATGTTTTCCGTTCCGGTTACCGAGAAACCGGTGACAGGATCATCGAAGCCATTAAAAAGCTTCCGGTTCATTATGTCGAAATAGCGCTCCTGCCGCTGGATGAAAGCAAAAGCGATGCGCTCATTGCCAATCTGCTAAATATCAGCAAAAGCCACCATGCCATCATAGGAAAGATCACACGGCGAACAGGCGGCAACCCTTTTTTTATTGAAGAGGTTCTACGGTCGCTGATCGATCAGCGGGCAATCATCCTATCAAACAAAAATTTTCAGGTCACTAAAAAGATCGGCGATGTCGCCATTCCAAATTCCGTCAACGATGTACTGATGGCACGAATAGACAGCCTTAAGAGTGAATCACGCGAATTGATAAAAATCGCCTCGGTAATCGGCAGGAACTTTTTTTTTCGAATTCTTTCGGAAGTTGCGCAAACAGATGGTCTGAGAGAAGAATTAACGTATCTAATGCAAACTGAATTTATTCGAGAGCGCCATAGAATGGGTGAGGTGGAATTCTTCTTTAAACATGCGTTGACGCAGGAAGTTGTCTATGAGTCTATTTTACCACTAAAGCGTAAAAGACTTCATTTAACTGTGGCCAACGCTATAGAAAAGTGTTTTAGCCGAAGGCTCCATGAATTTTATGGTATGCTTGCTTATCACTACAGCCTTGCAGAGGATCTGGAAAATACAGAAAAATTTCTGATACAGTCCGGTGAAGAGGCCCTAAGATCGGCAGCCTCCGATGAGGCATTTCAATACTACGAAGAAGCCCTGCAACTGTATCTGGAGAAGGCCGGTTCTGATGTCGAACCAGACAAGATGGCCATGCTGGAGAGGAATATCGCCATAGCCCTGTATAACCGTGGGCAGCATGACGAGGCGGTGCGGTACTTTGATAGAACGTTACAATATTATGGGAAATATTTTCCCCGAAATACGCTTTCAAGCACAATCGGATTCTTATCCTCTATTGTGCACTTAATCACAGCCTTGTTCATGCCCGTGTTGAAGTTTCGTAGGACGCCAACTCAACGAGATCTGCTTGTATTCGATCTCTTCTATAAAAAGTGCAAGGCTTTGGCAATAACCAATCCCAGTCGATTCTTTATGGAGTTCTTTCTCTTTCACAAGACAATCACCGCTTTCGATCTCCAAAAGCTTGAAAACGGGACAGGTCTATTTGTAAGTGCAAGCCCATTATTTTCCTTTTCCGGCATTTCATTTCGGTTGAGCCGAAGACTATTGGATAATGTCAAACACAGGATCTCTATCGAGGATGTAAGGACTTCCACCACATTCGAATTATGTGAAACAATGCATAACTTTTTAGAGGGTAACTGGAACGATATTGGACATTTTAAAGAGGATTTGATTAAAAAAAGCTGCGACATAGGCGAAATCTGGGAGGCGACTCAAATTCTTTACTGGCATGGCCTTCCATCGATCTACAAAGGATCTTTCGATGTCGTCGAGTCGATACTCGACAGTTTGAACAATATCTATCACGTCTACCAATATGATCTCGCAAAGACTTACGAAGATGAATTGAAATCTTGTCTATTGCTGGAGTGCCGTCGATTAAACGAAGCATTGATGATTATCAAAGAGGGAATTTCCTTTGAAGAGAAGGCGGGCCCAGGGTTTTGGGAGCTTTATGTCTTCGAAGCGCGAGTCAACATTTTAATGGGAGACCTTGAAAAAGCAAAAATCCCTATCGATCACGCGAGTGCGCTCTGCTCAAAGATTAGACCGGTTCCTTTTCAAATGGCTGGATACTATAGAACTGTACTAGAATATAATGTGATGCGATTAAAAGAACTGTTACGCACCGGAAACAAAACAAATATATCTGAATACAAAGAAAAAGTTATCCAATCAGCTAAAATACTTCATCGCAATGTGAACAAAGTTGCACAATATCGAACAGAATCGTACAAACTGACCGGAAACTATTACTGGCTGATAAACAAACAAAAAGCAGCCTTTCGGTGGTGGCATAAAGCCCTTAAGGAGGGAGAACGCCTCGGGGCCCGTCTTCCACTTGCCATCGTATATTTTGAGTTGGGACAACTACTGATAGGGTCGGACAGCAGACACAGAACACTTGATGGAATCAACGCAGAAGATTATCTGGAAATGGCAAGATCAATGTGTGAAGAAATAAAAATGCGGCCATGCATAGATGAACTGATTACAATCAATTTTGGATAGATACCGGAATGGATAATGAGATTGCGAATATGTTGTTATTCTGCTCCCGCATCGACTTTGGGACTGTGGTTCTCTCCTGCGAAGAAAAAAGGTTCCGTAACGAACTTAATCACGAGATGTTAGCACTCTGCGAACACCTGCCTAAATCCATGCAAACGAAGGCCGCTTTATTCTTAATGGAATACCTGCAGGCAACAGTTAAAAGCGGTGTAAATTTTGTCAGCTACTTTTACCCACCATCGTGGTCAATCCTTTTTTGGCTCCTTCAAACCTCTCCCGGCAAAAAAATATTAGACCCAAAATTTATTCAAAATGCTAAAGTTGGCCATACCAATGCCATGTTCCTTCATGCATTGGACGACCATCTTACCGACCGGCAATTGCCTGTTACGCACCTGTCCTTGCTGATGAGAAGCCAATCCTGGATGACTATGAACCAATCCTTCCATAGATTATCCAGGGGTATAGAGAATGGAGCACATACGGTCGGTGAACTTATCGACGACTATTATTCGAGCATCGATACATCCGACGAGACACAATCTCTCGATGACTACTGCAACCTTTTCATGAAACAAATGGCAACATGGTTAATTGTCCCAATACTTCTGGCACAAAAATTATATCCTGATGAAGAATATTGGCGGACCGTTCAGGCCGCCTATTCCTCCTTCGGCATTGCCTGGCGGCTTCTCGACGATTTACAAGACCTTGAAAAAGATATGATTAATGGTGCTCATTCTTCCATATATGTTTTCCTCAGCGAAGATTTAAAATATTGGTGGAATAAAGACGCTGTAGAGAAAATTGGCGCTAAAATTGATTACGCGCAAGCTATTTTGCGTTACGTTCATGAAAATGAAATAATTGATGCCATAATAAAAAGGGCCTGTGATGAAATGGCATATGCTGCATCCAAAGCTGATGATTGCAGATTGCCCGGGTTGGCTGCTGAATTTCGCTGCCTTGGGAAACCTCTGAAGATTCGGGTAAATTGTTCATGAGGGGAAAGAGTGCCGATAATATCAACCACCATGTTGGAGACGCGGAATTTGCTATCGAATTGACAACGCTTTGCAACAGCTCCTGCAAACATTGTTTTGCCCGCTTAGGTATCTCAAGAGACGCCAGCCTTCCTGTCGATTTGGTTAAGGAAATCATTAGCGATGGATATGAAGTCGGCTACCGCCATCTGCATCTGACAGGCGGTGAGCCATTGCTTTGGCAAGGCCTGTTCGAAGCCTTGGACTATGGCTTTTCTGTAGGTTACGAAACCATATTTATGAACACCAATGGTACTTTGATTTCAGATGAAATCAGCAAAAGGTTTGCCAACTATGACAACTTTTCATTCTCGGTTAGCTTGGATGGACCTGAAAATCAACATGACCGTCAACGAGGAAAGGGATCCTATCGGCGGGCGATGCGCGGTATTGAGACAGCGCTCAAACGAGGAAATGATCTGACCATTTTCACAACGGTTAGCAAAAGCCTGCTGCCGGATTTGCCATATTTCGTCGATGCTATATACAAAGCGTTTCCAGTCATCGACGGCATTATTCTCATACAGCTCCTATGCATAACAAACGATGCGTTTACTTTATCAGACGAGCTTTTAGATCCTGAAGATTTTATCCGATTGGTGCGAATGGTTTCGCTTTTGAATGTCGGCGGCCTTCGAGCCATTGTGAAAAAAAATCCCATCGCCAACGTCGTTCTGAAATTTATTAAAATGCCTATAATTCCACAGGCTCCTCCCCTATACAGCGAGGGGAGCATCATCGTAATGGCAAACCGGCATATTGGCGTCGTGCACTCCAACAGGGATAGTTTTGGCAAATACCGCAGGGGCATGATTCAAAAAGTTCTGGCCTCCGATGTTTATCGAAAAACAGTTGCACCCGATCAGGCCACTTGCCCTTCGTGCAGGTATTCGCAACTTTGTAAAGAATATGGAATGATCCGGCCAACTCAAGGATACGACGATCGCTACGCAGATACACCCTTTTGCAAAAGAGTCATGGACCGGGTTGAATCCACTCAAGCGGCTACCACTGCAAATCTGGCGGAAAACTTTGCCCGTGATAGATGGTAAGGCCGAATCAATAACAACGATGGCTGTTTCTTGTGGAGTTGAGTTCAAAAATAACTTTTTAGCAGCTCAAGAGGCTCATTGACAGAAAGTGCTGAAAAGAAAGGAGGGACATATCTGCTATAGGAAAAGCCAAGGGCGCTTTTCGGATTCTAAGCAACCTGATTATTCGCCGGATTTTCTGTGTTTAAATGGATTTAACCATCTCATAATTTGGACCTTCAATCAAAAACGAAAGGAAGAGGATATGATCTCCGAAAGAAAAAGGAATGATTTTCTAAAGTTCATTTGCGACGCAACAGAAGATCAAAAGCTGGCAGATGCGTTTTTTATAAAAAAAACCGAACAGGACCTTTACGAATTCTTCCAAGAAAAAGGTTACAAAGACATACCTCGCAACGATTGTGAAGATATACTCGCATCCGCAAAAAACATGCGTGGGCGTGGTGTTAACGGCGAAGGAGAACCCATCGTTATCGACCCGACCGGCACAAAGAGTTACTAATAGAAGAAACAGCAATAAAATGGTGCGGGCTAGTCGTTTGAAGATACCCTCATTATGAAAACCGCTCTGGTAACCCCATGTCTTTCCCATTTACCGTTTCACCCCAGTGTTTTTCTGGGATACGGTGCTGCGATATTGGCGGAAAGATATGAGTTGGACGTGATCGATTTAAGTGCAGACCTGCATTTTAAAAACAGAGGAATTCTGCAACCAGTTTTAGACGTCATGGACAAGGCCCGGGTCGTCTCAGATGTCTTGCATCTTTCCGCTTTTTACGAAGAAATCGAGGCCCAAATTGACAGACATTATGCCGCAATACCCTGGAATAAATATGATTTCGTTTATGTGACACCTCCCTCCTGGTTTCCAATGGTTGCGGCCTCGGAGGTTTTGAGACTTTCCCGGGCCATTAAACGCGTGTCGGCTGATACCAGAATTTTCTTTTTTGGCAACTCTTTGGCTTCATGGACAAATAAACAAGAGTTAGAGGATAACGGGGTGCATTCATTGCACTTAAACAATCTTTTCACGATGGATGCTACCGCTCAGCCGGTGAAATACGACCTGCTGCCGGTCCCTTTTTATCATCATCGAGAAAATTATCTGTTTGATCTGCTTCCCTTCACCTTGAAACATGGATGCCCTTGGGGACGATGTCGATTCTGTTCACTTTCTAAAGGATGGAATTCCGGATATCTCATGCGATCAATCCATTCCGCCACAAAGGAATTGAAGTTGCTCATCGATCAGCACGATCCTAAAGCGCTCGTCTGCCGGGACCATTCGCTCAAAGGCCAAAATTTAATTGCGTTCTGCGGTTGCATCGGGGGGTTTAACAAGCCCTGGTGTGGGCAATCTCGTGCGGATTTGACTGAACAAGAGATCACGGCGCTGGGGAAGGCAGGATGCCGGGAACTTTACTTTGGCTTGGAATCCGGAAGTGATAGAACACTCCAGCTAATTAAAAAAGGCATCACCTCAAAACAGATGTCCGCTTTTATCAAAAGATTGCATTATAGCGGAATTTTGCCCGTGCCCTCTCTTATAATAGGCATCCCCGGCGAGACTAACGTAGATTATGAAAAAACGATTCAATTCATAGATGAGCACAGTCGCTACCTTGACGTCGTCAATGTATATCCTTTTATGGCGACGCCATCCTCCGAATTCAGTCTTCAACTAAAACAGCCGGAGAAGCTTACGAGCCTGAGATTGCTTCGATTCATCCAGACATGCAAAGACCTCGGCCTGAAGGTCGTCATAGGTGAACAAGCTATTGAATATTTCATCTTTGAGCGGACATGCAAAGGCCGGTTTGCGTCCTGTTGAAAAAGGAAGCCTTATTACCTCATTAAAAGTACCAAGCAGTCAAATTGGTGCGCCCCCGCTTCCGTCACACCCCCATCAGGCCTATGCCGAATTTCGGCTGGCGTTGATATTGCCGTACAATGACCGCTGGACGATCTTCTCGTAAAGCGATTGGTGCGCGGAACCCATCTCGATTTTCTGCAGCGCGTATTGCTGTATGACCAGCAAGGGCAGCACGATGCGTTCCCGTATCGCGATCGATTTTTTCGATATTGGTTCCTCTTCCATCAACGCCTGGTAGCCGGAAATCAGCAGGACCATTTCCTTGGAAAGCCGGTATTCGTTCAGCAGCATGTGCCAGAATTCGTTGTAGGCCTCATCTTCGGCGATATAGGCGGTCAATTCAAAATTAGATTTTGACAACGCCATCATGCTGTTCAGGATCAAGGCCTTGAAAAAGGGCACACCACTAAACAAGTGTTTTAATCGATTGGTCTGGCCGTCGGCCACCAGGGCTTGAATGGCCGTTCCGAGACCGTAGTACCCCGGAACGTTTTGCTTCAACTGGCTCCAGGCCCCCACGAATGGGATCGCCCGCAAATCATCGAGGTCCAGTTTTTCCTTTTTGCCCCTCTTGTCGGGCCGGCTGCCGATATTGGTTTTGCCGTAATATTTCAGCGTGCTCTTGTTTTCCAGGTAGGGCACAAACATGGGATGGTTTTTAAGGGCCGTGTACTTCTCGAAACTCAACCGCGCCAGTTTCTCGATAACCTGCCGGTCTCCCCTGGAAATCGTATTTTCTTTTTCAAACAAACGCGTGGACAACCCGGCCGTCAGCAGCTGTTCGCAATTGTGTTTGAAATGCGCCCTGGTGCCATACATGCTGGTAATCGTCTGGCCTTGAATGGTGAATTGAATGGCATGATTGGCAATATTCTTGCCATGGGACGCATAGAAGCGGTGGGTTTTGCCGCCCCCGCGCGCGGGGGGACCGCCCCGGCCGTCAAAAAAGATGGCCTTGATACCGTTGTCGTCGCAAACCGCCGACAGCGTCTCTTTGGTGGTATAGATCGACCAGTTGGCCTGCAGAAACCCGCCGTCTTTGGTGCCGTCGGAAAATCCCAGCATGATGGTCTGGCGATTCCGGCGCTGCGCGACATGCGCCCTGTATTGGGGAATATCAAAGAGGGCCTGCATGATGGATCCGGCGTTCTGCATGCCTTCCATCGACTCGAACAGCGGGATGATATCGACCGGCACCTCCCCCTTGCCCCACCCGCACCACCGTAGAAGGCTGAACACATACAGTACCGAATACATATCCTCGGCGTGACTGATGACATACCGGTCACACCCCTCGCTCCCGTTTTTGTGCTGAATGTGCTTCATCTGGCTAATCGTCTGGATCGTATCCTTGATCAGCGCGTCCTCGAACTGTTCGGAGTCCACAGCGATGTCGTCGCGCAGCAAAAGCGCGATTAGTTCGGTCTCCCCCACCTCGTCCAGGCTTTGAGTTATAATGTTTTCATTTTTCAGGATGGCTTCCACGGTATCCCGGTGGACGTTATGGTGCTGCCGGATGTCGAGTGCGGCGAAATGCGTTTTGAAGATGGTAACCTTGTCGATGAGGGATTCCAACTCGTCGAGATGAAGGCTGTTGTAGTTCTCGATAAGGGACGCTTTGATCTCGGCGAGGGGATCCATAATCGCTTCATAGCGGATCGTTTGCGCCGGGTCGTACATGGTCGC
>Ga0180435_10002878_pt1 | contig 17424 bp, 12 predicted proteins | sample SS_ome_3_FD_132467 | JGI IMG/M metagenome (GOLD analysis project Ga0180435, IMG submission 132467) | Hypersaline lake sediment archaeal communities from the Salton Sea, California, USA - SS_3_S_1 metaG | ecosystem: Environmental > Aquatic > Non-marine Saline and Alkaline > Hypersaline >...
ATGGGCGCCGACCTTTTCGAGTCGTACGCCAACTCGATTCTCGCGGCCGGCGTACTCGGCGTCGGCGCGGCCATTGCCCTCCTCGGCAAGAACGCCCTCTCCGACAGCTTCGGCATGCGGTTGCTCGTGCTCCCGATGGCCCTTGCGGGCCTCGGATGCATCGCCTCCATCCTCGGCATACGCGCCGTACGGACAAGGGAGGACGCCACTCAGAAGACGCTCCTCGGGGCGCTGATGCGCGGAGAGATGGTGAGTGCGTTCCTGTTCACCGGCGGCTCCGCCCTCGTCACATGGCTGATGTTCCGAGGCGTCGACGTCCCGAAGTTCAACCCCTGGGGCGTATGGCTGTCCGTGATCACCGGCCTTGCCGCGGGCGTCATCATCGGCAAGGCGACCGAATACTACACCTCCGCCGACTACAAGCCGACTCGACGGGTCGCCGATGAATCAAAGACCGGGCCCGCGACCGTCATCATCGCCGGGCTGGCCAGCGGCATGGCCTCGACCTGGCTCCCGGTCGTCACGGTCGTCGTCGGAATCATGGCCAGCTTCGCCTTCGCCGGCGGCATGCGTCAGCTCATCCTCGGCCTTTACGGCGTCAGCATCGCCGCGGTCGGAATGCTGTCCACGCTCGGCATAATGCTGGCCACCGACGCCTACGGCCCGATCGCGGACAACGCGGGTGGCAACGCCGAGATGTCGGGCCTGCCGCCGGAAGTCCGCGAACGCACCGACGCGCTGGACTCGCTCGGCAACACGACCGCGGCCGTCGGCAAGGGCTTCGCAATCGGGTCCGCGGCCCTGACGGCGCTCGCGCTGATCGCGGCCCTTATGATGGGCGTCAAGGAGGCAATGATCCTGGCCGGGGTCAAGGATGCCTCTTCGTACAACATGACTCAGCTCGTCGACAAGTACGACATCACACTGATGAACCCCAAGGTCCTCGCCGGGATGTTCATCGGCGCGATGCTCGCGTTCCTGTTCTGCTCGTTCACGATGCGGGCCGTCGGCAAAGCGGCGTCTTCGATGGTTGAAGAGGTCCGCAGGCAGTTCCGCGAGCTTGGCATCCTTGAAGGCAAGAACAAGCCGGACTACGCGTCCTGCGTCGCCATCAGCACCAAGGGGGCGCAGAAGGCGATGATGGTGCCGTCCCTGCTCGCCATCGTGGCGCCCGTGTTGACGGGCCTCTTGCTCGGAGTCCCCGGCCTCACCGGCATGCTGGCCGCGGCCCTCGCCACCGGCTTCGTGCTCGCGGTGATGATGGCGAACGCGGGCGGCTCGTGGGACAACGCGAAGAAGTACATCGAGACCGGCGCACTCGGCGGCAAGGGCTCCGCCTGTCACAAGGCCGCCGTCGTCGGCGACACCGTCGGCGATCCGTTCAAGGACACGTCCGGCCCGTCGCTCAACATCCTCATCAAGCTGATGTCGATGGTCGCCGTCGTGTTCGCCGGCGTCATCGTGAAGTACTCGCCCATAATCACCGAGTGGCTCGGCATCAAGATGTAATCGCCGGCATAACGACGAACGGGGAAGGTCCGGTTCCGGGCCTTCCCCGTTTTTTTGACTTTTGAGAAGCAGGCGAAGAAATCGCTCTATGCCAGGTCCGCGAGGTTGCGCTCCAGCGCCCCGGCCTGCGCCCGCAGGTCGTCGGCCTTGGTCCGCTCTCGCTCGACCACCTCGACCGGGGCCTTCGACACAAACGACTCGTTGGAAAGCTTCCGCTCGACGCCGGCCAGCTTGCTCCGCGCCTCAGTCAGCTTCTTTTCGAGGCGGGCGCGCTCCGCGCCGACGTCGATGAGGCCCTTAAGCGGCACGAATACCTCGCATCCGCCCGTGACCTCAGCCGCCGAGTGCGGCGGCTTCGCGAGCGACTCGCCGACGGTCAGGTCCGACGCGCCCGTCATGTGCTGAATCAGCGGCCCGTTCGACTCGACGCTTTCCCGCACGGCCGCCTCGCCGCTCGAGACCAGCAGAGCCAGCTCAAGCTTCGGAGCGATGTTCAGCTTGCTCCGGATGTTGCGCACGGCGCGAATGACGTCCTGGACGACCGTCATCTCGGCCTCCGTCGCCGGTGCGTCCAGCCCGGCCGCCGTCGCGGGCCATTCAGCGACCGCTATGCTCGACACCGCCTCACTTCCTTGACCGACGCCACGGACCGGGACGGCCTCGCCGAGGTGTCCCCAGAGTTCCTCGGTGATGAACGGCATGAACGGGTGCAGGAGCCGCAGGATCGAGTCGAGCACGAACGCCAGGGCCGCACTCGCCTGTCCGTCTGGCCCCTCGCCCGAGAGCCGGGGCTTGACGACTTCGAGGTACCAGTCGCAGAAGTCGTGCCACGCGAAATCATACACGGCCTGAGCCGCGTCGTTGAAGCGATATGATTCGAGCGCCTCGGTCACGGTCTTGACCGCGCAGTTTCGACGGCTCAGAATCCACCTGTCCTCGAACGCGAGGTTCGCCGGCTCGACGCACGGTGCGCCACCGCCCAGGTTCATCAGTGCGAACCGCGCGGCGTTCCAGAGCTTGTTGGCGAAGTTCCGGCCGACGTCGAATTTCGGGCTGCTGTTCACCGTCCGGCCGTCGGGCAGTGTGATCGGCTCGACCGGGACGCGGACATCCTGCGTCTGCGTCGTCATCGCCGCGAGCGTGAACCGCATCGCGTCCGCGCCGTGGCTCTCGATGATGTCGAGCGGGTCGATGCCGTTGCCGAGCGACTTCGACATCTTCCGCCCCTCGCCGTCCTGGATCATCGCGTGGATGAAGACGTCGGAGAACGGGACGTCGCCCATGCAGTACTGGCCCATCATCACCATGCGGCTGACCCAGAGCGTGATGATCTCGCGCGCCGTGCAGAGCACGTTGCCCGGGTAGAACGTCCTCAGTTCCGGCGACTCCTCCGGCCAGCCGAGCGTGCTGAACGGCCACAGCGCAGACGAGAACCACGTGTCGAGCACGTCGTCGTCGCGCTCAAACCCGTATTTCTCGAAAAGGGCCGTCGCCTCTTTGTCTTCTGTTACGCAGACATAGATGTCGTAATCCCCTTCCGTGTCCTTGACAACCGGCATCAGAGGATCGATTTCTGGGTCCACCTCGTTTCCGTCCCGGGCACTGAACATCCTCACCACAATGCCGACTCCGCCCTTTTTGCTGCGCCACTTGGCCCAGTTGCCCTCCACCTGCTCGTCCCATCCCCACGGCAGCAGTTCATCAGTCCAATTCTTTTCGGTCAACGTCGAACGCTTGTGCCACACTGGAATCCGATGTCCCCACCAAAGCTGTCGGCTGATGGGCCAGTCGCGGAGGTTCTCGACCCAGTTCTGATAGGTCTTCGCGTAGCGCTCGGGCGTGAACTTCACGCGCCCATCGAGGAGCGGCTTGAGCGCGAGCCCGGCAAGCGAGTTGAGCGGAACGTCGGTGCCATCAATCAGGCCCTCGCCGAACTGCGCGGCCAGCCGCGGCATGGGCTTCTTGACCGCGATGTACCACTGGTCCGACAGGTACGGCTCGACCGGGACGTGGCTGCGGTAGCTGTGACCGACCTGGTGCACGTACTCGCGGACGTCCTCCAGCAGGTCTTCCTTGCGGAACCACTCGACGATGGCCTCGCGCGCCTCGAAGCGGTCCATGCCGATGAGGTTCCGCGCCTCCGGCGTATCGGCATCATCCCACCCGTGCCTATCGCTGATGGAGCCGTCGGGCGCCATGACGTTAACCATCGGCAGGCCGTGCCGCGCGCCGATGGCATAGTCATCCGGGTCGTGCGCGGGCGTGACCTTGAGGAAGCCGGTCGAGAACCTCGCCTTCTCGTCGTCGCTGTCCGGGTCGGGCCGTACGACGTGCTCGTCGGCGATGATGGGAATCTCGCGGCCGACGATGGGAAGCCGGACCGTCTTGCCGACGAGCGCGGCCGCACGCGGGTCACGCGGGTTCATCGCGACGGCCGTGTCACCGAGCATCGTCTCGGGCCGCGTTGTGGCGACGGTGACGTGCTCGATCCGCACGCCGTCGACTTCGACGGGCTCGACAAGCGGATATCGCAGGTACCAGAAGTGCCCGCGGACCTCCTCGTGCTCGACCTCGTCGTCCGCCAGCACGGTCTGAGTGGCCGGGTCCCAGTTCACGAGTCGTTTGCCGCGATAGATCAGCCCGTCCTCAAACAGACGAAAGAACGCCTCGCGCACGGCCCGCGTGCAGACCTCGTCCATCGTGAACCGCGTACGCCGCCAGTCACAGGAACACCCCATCACCTTGAGCTGGCCGAGGATGGTCGCCTCGTACTCGTCCTTCCACGCCTGGACGCGTGCGACGAAGTCGTCCCGCGCGAAATCGGTGCGGCGTTTGCCCTCCTCCACCAGGATGCGCTTCTCGACGATGGTCTGCGTCGCGATGCTCGCGTGGTCGGTCCCCGGCATCCAGAGCGCATTGCACCCCTGCATCCGGCGGAATCGGACAAGCGCGTCCTGGAGCGAGTTGTTGAGCGCGTGTCCAACGTGCAGGCGGTCCGTCACGTTCGGCGGTGGGATCATTATGCAGTACGGTGTGCGGGCCGGATCGGCCTCGGCGTGGAAATAGCCCGCGGCCTCCCACATCTCGCAGATTCTGTTCTCGACGTCCGCCGGTGAATACCGTGGCGGCAATTCTGCGGCCATGTCCAGTCCCTGTTCCGGAAGCTCTGCGTTCAGGCGTCGAGCCCGAACTCTTTCCTGAGGGCCGCGACGGCGCGGCCGACGTCACGCTCGGAAACGATCACCGTGAGCTTCACTTCCGAGGTGCCGATCATCCTGATGTCGATGTCCTCGCGGGCGAGCGCGCCGAATGCGTTCGACGCGGCGCCCGAATGGCTCCTCAGGCCCACCCCGGTCACGGACACCTTGGCGATGTCGGACGTCATCTGGGGCCGCTCTTTGGTGACCGGCGGAGACATCGACTCGATCGCCTGCCTCGCACGCTCAACGTCCTTGCGAAGAGTCGTGACACTGATGCCGGACGCACAGGAGTTCTGAAGCACGACATCGAGGTTGATGCCCGCATCCGCAATCGCGGTCAACGCGAGCGCCGCCTGCCCCGGCTTGTCCGCCAAACCGCGGATCTTCAGTTCGGCCTGGTCCGCGTCGCACTCGACCGACTGGACGTGGAACCCTTCCATCGTGTCGGACTTCGAGAGCCGCAGGCCCGTCGGCGTGTCATGCACCGGGACGAGCTTGGGCAGGCGGTCCAACTGAAACGCGTCGTGCACGGCGCGCAGCGCCTTCTGGCCGTCGGCGCTGCCCACCATCACGGATATGTTGATCTCCGAGGTCGTTATCATCTTTATGTTGATGCCCTGGGCGCCGAAGACGGAACACATCTTCGCGGCAATGCCCGCGTGGTCAACCATGCCCCGGCCGACGGCCGACACGCGGGCGATCTCGCCGTCGCAGGAAATCTCAACCGTGTCGAACTCGCCCCGGAGTTTGTCACACGCGTCGAGCGCCCTGCCGAGGTCGACGTCTTTGACCAGCAGACTGATGTCCGCCTTTCCCTTGAACGGGAAGCTCTGGACAATCATGCCGATGTTGATTCCGCGCTCGCCGAGCGCGCCGACGACCCTGGCCGCGATACCCGGTACGTCGGGAAGGCCCGACAACGTGATGCGCGATTCGTTCACGCTCAGCGCCGCCCCACACACCGACGTCCCGCCGTCCGCCTTGACCGAACTGCATATGATTGTGCCCGGCGCGTCGCTGAACGTCGACCGTACGCACATGGGGACGCGGAACTTTTTCGCCACCTCGACCGAGCGGGACTGGAGCACCTTCGCGCCGACGCCCGCGAGCTCGAGAATCTCGTCGTGGCTGATCGCATCGAGCTTGGCGGCGTTGGGCACCACCCTCGGGTCGGCCGTGTACACACCGTCGACGTCCGTGTATATCTCGCACATGTCCGCCTTGAGCGCCGCGGCCAGCGCCACGGCCGTCAGGTCCGACGCGCCGCGCCCGAGCGTCGTGATGTTCAGGTCGGGATCGATCCCCTGGAACCCGGCGATGACGACGATCTTGCCGCGGGCGAGTTCACGCTCGATCGCGGACGTCTCGACCTTCTGAATCCTGGCGTTGTTGTGCGCGCTGTCGGTCACGATGCCCACCTGGCCACCCGTGAGCGAGATGGCGGAATGGCCCATCGCATGCAACGTGAGGCACATCAGAGCGATCGAGACCTGCTCGCCGGTCGAGACGAGCATGTCGAGCTCGCGCGGGTCGGGATCAGGCGCGATGCTCCGGGCGAGGCCGATAAGCTCATCGGTCATTCCGGCGCGGGCCGAGAGCGTGACGACCACCTGGTGCCCGGCTTCCTTCGCGCCGATGATCTTGGCCGCCGCCCTCCTGATACACTCGGCGTCCGCGACCGACGTGCCGCCAAACTTCTGTACGATAATCCCCAAGATTCGGAACCTCCTGCCATGTGACTGCTTGTGTGTGAAACTGACCGCGCAAATCTACCGCACACACTCTGTACAGTCAAGGAAAAACGGGCCGGAACGGCCCTTTCGACCGATTCTATTCGGCTGATTCGAGGAATGCCTGGGCGTCGAGCGCGGCCATGCACCCCAGCCCGGCGGCCGTGACCGCCTGCTGGTAGCGGCTGTCCACCACGTCGCCCGCGGCAAAGACACCCTCGACCGAGGTCCCGGTCCCGCGGCCGCGCGTCACGACGTATCCCTTCTCGTCCAGTTCAACCTTGCCCTTGACCAGAGCCGTGTTGGGCGTGTGCCCGATGGCGATGAAGACACCGCCGCAGGCGACCTGCCTGATCTTGTCCGTCTTCAGGTCCTTAACCACCGCTCCGGTCACGCCAGAATCCACATCGCCCAGTATCTCGGTGAGGACGTGGCTCCAGAGGAAGTCTATCTTCGGGTTCTTCTTCGCCCGTTCCTGCATGATGGGCGAGGCGCGGAGTTCATCGCGGCGATGGACTATCGTGACGCGCGTTGCGAAGCGCGTGAGGAATATGCCCTCCTCCATCGCGCTGTCCCCGCCTCCGACGACGAGCAGTTCCTTGCCTCGGAAGAACGGGCCGTCGCAGGTCGCGCAGGCAGATACGCCGTGGCCCATCAGGTTCGCCTCGGACTCGAGTCCTATCAGGTTGGCGCTCGCGCCGGTCGCAAGTATCAGCGCCTCCGCCTTCCACGCGCTGTCCCCGGCCTTGACCGTGAACGGCCGGCCCGACAGGCCCAGAGAATCCACGTCCGCCTGCACGAACTCGGCTCCGAACCGTTCGGCCTGCTGGTGCATGGCAATGATTAGCTGCGGGCCCATGATGCCATCGACGAAACCGGGATAGTTCTCGACCTCGGTGGTCGTCATAAGCTGGCCGCCCGGCGACGCGCCCTCGATGACCAGCGGCCGCAGTGCGTTCCGCGCGCCGTACAGCGCGGCCGTCAGCCCCGCCGGCCCCGCGCCGACGATCACAACCTTCCTCGTCTCCGCCATCTTTCGTCCCTGCCTGTCTTGGTGTCTGTCCACCGGCGTTGCGGCGCCAGTATAGTGAAGTTCGCCGCGAGCCGCAACGCCACGTCAGCACTCGATGCCCGGCGCGGCCGGTGTGCCCGAATCGTGCGCGTGCCTGATGCTGTTTATTTCGGTGACCGTGTCGGCGGCCGCGATGAGGCGGGGGTGCGCTCCGCGGCCCGTCAGCACGACGTGCAGGGCTTTCGGCCGGGTCTCGAGCAGGGCCAGCACGTCGTCGACGGCCAGGAGCCCGGCCTTGACCGAGCAGTTGATCTCGTCGAGGACCAAGACGTCGCATTCACTCATCTTCCGGCGCGCCAGGCCGAGCGCCTCCGCGGCCATGGCGCGGTCCGGCTCGGTCCCGCCCTGTTTCGTGACGAACCCGCGTCCCATCGGAAATATCTGGAACCTCGCGCCGAGCGCGCGGGCGGCGTTCACCTCGCCCGTGTCCCGGCGGCTCTTGATGAACTGGACCACGCACACACCGAGGCCGCGACCGAACGCCCGTAGCCCCAGGCCAAGGGCCGCGGTCGTCTTGCCCTTGCCGTCGCCCGTGAAGATGAGGACCCGACCCGGCTGTTCTGCCGCGTTCATTCTCAGTATTCGTCGGCTTTCGTGAGGGCGGATTCGAGCTGGTCGCCCTTGTGGGCAACCCGTCGCACGGATTCGAGCAACAGCGACGGCGTCGCTTCCGCGCGGATCAGGACGTCGACGACGACGAAGTTCGGCTTGCCTTCGATGTCGGCGATGGCTATCGCGCCGGCCGACATCTTGACGTTCTGGCGCAAGGCCCACTCGTGGTACTTCTGGTTGGCCGGCCCGCACCGCGTATACGCCACAAGGAGTTGAACGCCGTCGGCGTCCTTCGCCCTGAAATTGAGCGTGACGTCCTGGTGGCGGTCGCCCATGGGCACGCGCAGCACGAACACCGCCCCCTTCTCCTCGGCCGAAACATCGGAGCCGTAGACGGCCTCGCGGACGAGGTCGGCGTCCGTAGCCCCTCCGGGACATTCGCCGGTTCCCGGCGCGCCGCCCGCCGCGACCGCCTGTTTCCACGCACCGTATTCCTGGCCGTGGTCCTCTCCCGTGATCCGCCGGAGCGCATCGGCCGCCGCGCTGCGGACATCCGGGTCCTTCAGCGCCTCGACCAGGTCCGCCGTCGCCTTCTTGGCGCCCAACTCGCCGAGAATGGACACGGCCGCCCAGCGGACGCCGACGTTGTTGTCCCGGATCACCGAGATGAGCGGCTCGACCGCCTCATCCTTTTTCTCCACCAGGGCGTCCTTCGCAGACGACCTCGTGCGGAAGTTCCTCAACTCCGAGATGAGTTCTTCGACCGTCGCCATCCGCCCCCTCCTCAATCTCTCAGGAAATAGGCCATAAGCTCGTGCCCGTGCTCTATCTCGAGGCCCGTGATCGCGGCCGTCTTCTCCGAGAACGGGAGCTCGCGCACCGAAACTATCCGGGCTCCGCACATCGCAAAGGGCACGGGCTCGCTCAGATGCGCACGCTCCTCGACGCTGGTCATGTGGCCCGGCGCGATAAGCATGCGGACGTCGTCCCGGTCCGACATCGCATCGAGAACGCGCCCGACGATGGCTCGGTCCACGTTTTCGATCGCCAACACCTTGTCCGCGGCCGTGCCGACGTGCGAGATTTCGTCAATCGCGTCGAGGTACACGACCACCATGTCGGCCTCATAAAGCGCTCGGAGTGCGGCGTCGGCCTTGCCGTCGTAATTGACGTCGGGCCGTCCGATGACGCCCTCTCCCTCGATGACGCGCAATCCGAGGTGGCGGCCGAGGCCCTTCGCTATGTTCACGGTCGAGACCAACGCCCCGTTCTTGCCGTACTGCTCGGCGAACGGTTGAAGAACTGGCTCCTTTCCGCCGCCCCACAGCCAGATCATCGTCGCCGGGTTTTCGCCATGATCGACGCGCACCGTGTTGATGTCGTGCCCCTCGAGAACCGCCGCCGAGCGCTCTATCAAATCGCGCAGAATCTTCGTGCCCGGCCCCTCGGGGAAACGCTTCCGGAATTCGCCGCCGACGAACTCGCAGGGCGGCGTGCACCGGGCCGAGACGTTCACGCGGCCGCGGTAGACCATAAGGTGCCGCGAATCGACACCCGGATGGAAGGATATTTCGGGCGTACCGAGCCGCTCGTTGAGGACCCCGACGAGCGCCGCGCCCTCGGCCGACGTGATGCGGCCCGCGGTGGGGTCGATCATCCTGCCACCGGCGGCGGTCACAAGGTCGCAACGAAAGGCCACGGCGCCCGGGCCTAGGTCGACGCCCAGGGCGGCGGCTTCGAGCGGCCCCCGGCCGCAGGCATGCCGGGCGGGGTCCGTTCCGAGGATCGACATCAGCGCGACGCCACTGTCCGGCTCCATCCCGTCCGGGGACGTCCGAAGCATCCCGAGCCGCCCCGTCGTGCTGATGCGGTCCATGTTCGGGGTGGACGCAACTTCAAGCGGCGTCTTTCCGCCGAGTGAATCGATCGGCCGATCCGCCATCCCGTCAAATATCAGGACGCAATATTTCATCGCCTACCTCTCGATACGGATGAGCCGGGTCTTGCGTCCGACGACGTCCAGAGCGTCGATCTCCTTGAGCGCCGCCGCCATGTCCCGTTCGCCTGCGAGATGTGTCACAATGACGATCGGCACGTCCCGTTCCTGGTTCTGCTCGGGTTGCCTGGCGCTGGCGATGCTGATTCCGTTTCGGCCGAGAACGCCGGTTATTGCCGACAGGACACCTGGCCGGTCGGTGACGCTGAAGTGAAGGTAGTAATGCGTCTCGATCTCGTGGATGTCGCGGACCGACGCCTTCGCAACCCGGCCCGCGAGCGCCGTGAACGCTTCCGCGTTGACGGCCGCCCGGCCCAGGGCGACGTCGACGAGGTCCGAGACGACCGCGGCCGCGGTCGGCATCCGGCCCGCCCCGCGCCCGTAGTGCATCGTGTCCCCCGTTGCAAGGCCGCGTATCCAAACGGCGTTGAACTCGTCGGCGACCGCCGCCAACGGATGGTCCGACAGGAGAAACGCCGGATGCACCCGCATCTCGAGCTGCCCGTCCACGCGCTTGGCGATGGCGAGGAGCTTCAGTGTGTAACCCATCTCGGCGCCGAACTCGATGTCCGCCTGCTCGATATCGCCTATGCCCGCGACATGGATCTGGTCGAAGTCGATGTCCTCGCCGAACGCCATACGGCCCAGTATGGCCAGCTTGTGGGCAGAGTCGGTGCCGTTTACGTCAAGCGTCGGGTCGCTCTCGGCGTATCCCTTCTGTTGCGCGCGCGCAAGCGCGTCGGCGTAGCTCGCGCCATCGCGGGCCATCCTCGTCAGCACGTAGTTGCACGTGCCGTTGACGATGCCCATTATGCAGGTGATTTCCTCGCCCGCGTGGCCGTCGCGGACGGCTCGTATGATCGGGATGCCGCCGCAGACGCTGGCTTCGAACGAGATGCTGCGGCCGCACTTCTCGGCCTGCGCGAAAAGTTCGCCGCCGTGCCGGGCGAGCAGGGCCTTGTTCGCGGTCACAACATCCTTGCCCCGGTCGAAGGCCTTCAGTATGAGTTCCCGCGCGAACGTCGTACCGCCGACCAACTCGGCCACCGCTCCTATCTCAGGGTCGCCGAGGACGCTCTCCAGCCGGTCGGACAAGAGGCCAGGAGACAGTTCGACGCCGCGGTCCCCCGTCGTGTCCTTGTCGCAGATCGCCTTCAGCTCCAACCGGACGCCCGTCCGCGCCGCGATCCGGTCCGCGTCTTCCAGGAGGATGCGCGCAACGCCGCCGCCGACCGTCCCGAACCCCACCAGACCGACCTTCAAGCATTTCATGTGAACTCATCCCGGAGCGAAAACATGACGGCACAATTATAACCTGTGACGACAGCCCCTTCAAGCCGGACCTGCGCCGTCACGCTCGCGCGGGACGCCGCGGTAGAGCGCCAGCGCGACCACACCGCTGCCCAGGTCCAGCGCAACGCTCATCACCCGGTTTGCGAGCGCCACCAGCGCCGCGCTGTGGCGCGAGACCGACGGCAGAAGGCGCAGCCCCGCCGTCAGGAGCCCATCCCGTACGCCAAGCCCGCCCGGTGCGAACAGCGCAACAAACCCGAGCGAAGTCGAGACCGTCGTGATGCCGACCATGTCGACCAGGTAGATGTTCGGAATGCCATGAAAGGCCCGGACCAGCGCGAACTCCGAGACACCGCTCAAGATGTACGGCAGCATGTAACCGACCGCAAAAAGGAGACTCTTCGGATAGGAGATCGCGGTGTGGACCTCGTCGTACCTGAACTTTCTCAGTATCCAGTTGACGAACCGCACCATGATGCGTGGATGGACAAGAACCGTCACGAGCACGCACAGGCCGCCGGCCGGCGCCGCCCAGTAACGCATCCATCCCAGCGTGCCGAACATCACCGACATCAGCACGACGAGAGCCGAACCGGCGAAACAGTAAAGCATCTCATACCCGCACGCGAGCGCCACCACGCCGCGGTCGACGCCCTCGAACCTGCCGAGGTAAATCTTGCCCACCGTCGGCATGATCTTTCCGGGGATGTATTTCCCCAACGTCCCGAGCCACTGCATTCGGACCGCCGCGCCGAATCCCAGCGGCCCGCCCAGTGCGCGCATCAGTTCGCGCCATAACAGCGCCAGAGACAACATCGACAAGACCTGAAAAACAACGGCCGCGCCGACGAACGCCATGTCCGCTCCGGCGATCTTCTCGCGTACGGCCCGCCAATCCGTCAACGTTGCGACCACGAGGTAGGCGAATATGCCGCCGATGATGAGAATCCTGGCGGCGAACGCCGACCACGCCCGCTTCCTGCCCAGCACCCCCGCCGCGACGCTCATTCGTTCTCCTTCGCCAGGACGAACATCTTGTAGTCCGAGGCCGCAGATGTGCCGGGAATGCGCAACACCAACTCGCCCAACTTGAACAGGCCGGCCGTGACCCGCCGTGGAGCCCGCCACCACGCCCTCGCCATGAACAACCAGAAAGGCAGAAACAACAGGGCTTTCTTCCCGACCAGCCGCAGGCCCGCACGTTCAATACAGCTCAGCGCCGCGCCGGGCGACATGCTCAGTGGCCGCCTGAGCCCCGGACACACATGGAACGGCTCCATCAACACCAACAGGCCGCCGGGCTTGAGCACACTCACCACCCGTTCGATAACGCGGTCGAACTGCTCGGCCGTGTCGCAGACGCAGGGCAGGGAGCCGACCGACAGGACCGCGTCGAACGTGCCAGGCGGAAAGTCCATCGATTCGACATTTGCCCCGACGTATGAGACACGCGGGTGCGGGTTGGCCTTTTCCGCCGCCTCGGCCATGCACGCGAGGTCGAGGCCGACAACGTCCGCACCGCGGCGCGCTACGTGGACGGCGACCCGGCCGGTTCCGCAGCAGAGGTCGAGAACCCTTTTTCCGCGCACGTCGCCCAGCGCCTCGTCGGCGAGCTTCTTCTGCCGGGCGTCGGCCAAGACGTTATAGTCTTCACTGCTCCACATGACCGACGACAGGCCCGGCCTCCGCGAACGGTCGCTCCAGTACGCTCCGCAGTCGCTGTCGCCGGGGGCCTTGACGGCGCCGAGCGGCGGCCGCTTGACTGCGGGCCTGAGGCGGTCGGCCAGCCATTCCGCGATGCCCTGGACCGGCGCCACCAGCAACGGGAGCGGGTCGCGCCGCCCCCCCCAGCAAAGCAGGTCCGCCCCGCACAAGTCGCGAACCCTGTGGAGCGGCGAGGCACCACGCGCCTGGAGCAGGTCGCGGTACGGGTCCATCCACCGGACGACCCGTTTCCCCACGCGGAGCGGCGCCGACGGCGCCGAGCCGGTCGTAAGGGACGTGTACGCCATGAGCGGCAGGTTGATGCCGTGTGCGGCGGCGAGCGAGCAAAAGACGGTGGCCCGCGGGTTCAGCTCCACGAGCTTCGGCCGGCCGTCACGCCGGTCGCGCTTGAACTCGACCTCGGCGATCCCGTGATACCCTATGGAAGTGACAAGGCGTTCCGCCAGACCGATGCAGTCGTCGGCGTCGAGGCAACTTTCGCCGAACGTGCACGTGCCGCACTCCCCAGGCCCCTGCCGCACCTTGCGCCCTGCGAACGAAGCGCTGACCCGCCCGTCGGCCACGTGCAACACCACATTTATCAGGTCCGAGACCGGGCCCGGAACGTATTCCTGGACGACCACGGGTATGGCCGCGTCCGCGCACCGGCCGAGCAGGTCACGCAATTCACGCCCCGAACCGACAATGATACCCTTCCGGCCGAACTTGCGCAGAAAGGGCTCCAGCCGGATGCTATCTCCCTCGACGACGTATTTCGCGTCGGGCTTCACGACGCACGGCAGTGATACGCGGCCGATTTCGCCGGGCATCAGGTCCGCGCCCGAGACCGTCACGGGCGCGGGCACGCCCGCGGCCATGGCCGTCGCGTACATCCGCTCGTGCCGGTTGCAAAGCTCAGCGAGGTCTTTGTCGAGGAAGTCGCCACGATAGTGCCGCGAAAGGCGCTCCCGATGCTCCGAAGCCATGAGAACGGCAAAATCATGAAGTGGGAAGAAGACGGGCCGGCCGCCCAACTCCTCGGCGATCCGGTCCAGCCGGTCGAGAACGGCGGCGCAGCCACGCTCGACGACGGGCACGCGAAACCACCGCCGACAGTAGCGCGAGACGGCGTTCGCGTTAACGAGATTCGGGCTTGCGATCGCAACAGGCACACCCGCCTCGCCAAGGCACCGAAGCACCGCGTTGTCCGGCGCCCCGTCACCCGGGTACAACACGGCGCAGGGACCTGAGCCATCAGCCACGGCGAGCTTCTCCGGAGAACGGGAACGATGTCGTGCGGACAGATTTTGTGGAGAGATTATAGAGCGCGTCCGCCCGTCGTTCAACGTTCATCGCCGTCCCAACCGGCAACTCGGAGCTGATGGCGGCGGGAAATCCTAAAGCCGCCGCGAGTTCCACCGATAACTGACTTCAGCGAACAACACGCGGCCGCGGGCGGCGCGATGCTCCCGGGCCACAGAAAAAAAGGACCGCCATGCGCCGGACGCCCTTTATCGTCGTATTCTGCGGAAAACACCGTTACTGCTTTGTTTACGACAAGGGCAAGGAGGAAGACGTGATCTCGGCGATGATCCAGTACGCGATGGATGATCGCTTCAACTTCGGATGGTCCGAACTCCGCTCGATCACCAACCACATGCACGCCCAGACGCCTGACCACAAGGACTCGCCGAGCGGCGACTGATCCCCCTACTCCAGTCTCCCGTCGTACAGGAATCGCCGCGTGCGCGCCTCGATTTCGGCGGGGTCCGCCTGGACACGGGCCTCGCCCGTCTCGATGGCGGCCCGGGCGATCGCGCCGGCGACCGCGGGCGGCACCCGCAAGTCCATCGCGCTGGGTATGAAATAGTCCGGCCTCAGTTCACCTTCCTTGACAAGGCCGGCGATGGCCTCCGCGGCCGCAAGCTTCATCCGGTCGTTGATCGACCGGGCTCGCACGTCGAGTGCGCCGCGAAATATGCCGGGGAATCCCAGGCAGTTGTTGATCTGGTTCGGGAAGTCCGACCGGCCGGTCGCGACGGCGACGGCGCCCGCCGTGTACGCTTCATCCGGCAACACCTCCGGGTCGGGGTTCGCCATCGCGAAAATCACGGGCTGGTCGGCCATCGTCCGAATCATTTCGCCCGTGAGCGCACCGGCGGTCGATAGCCCAATGAATACGTTGCGCCCGCGAACCACGTCGGCCAGGGCGCCCTTGACCCGGTCGCGGTTTGTCAGCCGCGCCATTTCTTCCTTGACCGGGTTCATGTTGTTCGGACGGCCCTCGTAGATGGCGCCGGCGCGGTCGCACATTATCACGTCCCGCACCCCGGCCGCGAGCAGGAGATTGGTGACGGCGATGCCGGCGGCGCCCGCTCCGTTGAACGTGACCGTCAGCTCGTCGATGCCCTTGCCACACAGCCGCGCCGCGTTCAGAAGGCCCGCAAGCGTGACGACCGCCGTGCCGTGCTGGTCGTCGTGGAACACGAAGATGTCGAGCCGCTTCTTGAGTTCGTCCTCGATCTCGAAACACTGCGGGGCCGAGATGTCCTCGAGGTTGATGCCGCCGAACGACGGAGCCAGCGCCTCGACCGTCTCTATCACGCCTTTCGGCTCCGTGGCGCTGACGCATATCGGCACGGCGTCGCACCCCGCGAACGACTTGAAGAGCACGCACTTGCCCAACATCACGGGCAGGCCGGCGCCCGCGCCGATGTTCCCGAGCCCGAGCACGGCGGTGCCGTCCGTCACCACCGCGACCATGTTGCCTTTGGAGGTCAGCCGGTCGGCAAGTTCGGGCGACTTCCTGATGGCAGCCGCGGCGCCGTCCCCGGCATCGAACACACTCGCCACCCTCGCCGGGTCACGGGGCCGGACTTTCGGCCTCATCTCAAGCGCGCCCTCGAGCGAGGCGTGCAGGCGAAGTGCCGTCTCGCGCCGCGAATCGCCGGCGAGCCAGTCCTCGCCCTTGCCGAATGTGCGAAGCCGGCCGGTGTCGAGATATTCGGTCAAGCGCTCCTCGACCGCCTCGGCCGATACGTCTGTCGCGGCCAAGCCCAGTTCAATCGCCTTTTCCGCCGCCGCCCGAGCGACGCGCGGCGCGGCCCGGAACGAAATCTCGGCCTCACCGCCCGCCTTCGACGCCTCAGCCACTACGCGCCGCTCAAGCTCCTTCAACCGCAGGTCGAGCACGGCCCGCATCAATCCGGGATAGATGGACGGATCGGCCAGCGGGCCGGCATCATCGCCGGGCGGCCCGATCACGGGAATGCCGACATCGGAAAGCCGCTCAGCCACGCGGCCGGCGTCGGTCGGGTTCAGGCCAAGCAGCCAGACCGCCCCGAACGTCGGCTCGATCAGCCCGACCAGTCGCGATATGTCGCGTACTTTCGCGGCGTCGACGGCCAGCGGCACGGCGTCGATGCCCGCGAATATCTGGAGCATCCCGGCCGCTGACTCGAGCCGCGGCAGGGACTCGGAACCTTCTCCGACAACGGCCACCGCATTCCCACGCCAAGTGTACGCGTAGGAGAGTTCCGCATCGCGTGCAATCTCCTTGCACGGCTCAGCCACGCCCGGCGTGTAAATGATGCTGAGCGCATAGTTGTCCCGAACAGGCATTTTGGACGCCACGCCGATAAGCCCACCGAACTTCTCCCTGACGCTCCCGTCGAGCGATTCCTTCTTGTCTGGCACCAACATGTCTCCGTTGCTTGAGTTGTGGCCCGCCTATCTTAGCGGCGGTTCCCCGCGTGTCAATTGATTGACTTGCGGGAGCGCCATCGGTACAATGCCGTCGAAGCTCCCCGGGTGACATAGAGAAGAAGACAATGGCGAAAAAGAAGCCCTCCTTCGAGGAATCGCTGGCCGATCTCGAAGGCATCATCACGGAACTTGAAAGCGGCGAGTTGACGCTCGACAAGATGATGGAACGCTACGAGAAGGGCGTCAAGGCACTCGAGCTCTGTCGCAACGTCCTCGACGAGGCCGAAAAAAAGATCGAAATCCTCGTCAAGAGCAAGGACGGCGAGCTGAAAGCGGAACCGTTTGAGCCCGACGGCGAGCAGTGACGGACACGAGCATGGCACATCCGGCGCCGGGGGATCTGAAACGTTTCTGGGAGGGCCTCGGCGGCATCCGGCAGGCCGTCGACGAACGTCTCGACGAGTGGCTGCCCGAGGCGTGCGAGCGCCCCGAACGTCTCCACGAGTCGATGCGTTACAGCGTTTTCGCCGGGGGCAAACGCATCCGGCCCATCCTTGCGATATTGTCCTGCCGGTCCGCCGGCGGAACCGACGAGGCCGCAATGCCGCCCGCATGCGCCATCGAGTGCATCCACACCTACTCGCTCATCCACGACGACCTGCC
>Ga0180435_10002879_pt1 | contig 17418 bp, 12 predicted proteins | sample SS_ome_3_FD_132467 | JGI IMG/M metagenome (GOLD analysis project Ga0180435, IMG submission 132467) | Hypersaline lake sediment archaeal communities from the Salton Sea, California, USA - SS_3_S_1 metaG | ecosystem: Environmental > Aquatic > Non-marine Saline and Alkaline > Hypersaline >...
CGAGAACCGCCCGCACCAGGTGAAGCGGCATCCCCAGTGGGACGCGCTCGCGTGGGAGGACTGGGCCGAGGCGATCCGCCACTACTACGCCTTCACGACCCACATCGACAACCAGATCGGCCGTATCCTCGACTACCTGGCCGGCTCCGGCCTGGCCGAGGACACGATCGTCCTTGTCAGCGCCGATCACGGCGAGACCCTGGGCAGCCACGGCGGCCTCACCGACAAGGGCTGGCACCACTTCGAGGAGATCCAGCGCATTCCCATGATCGTCCGGCTGCCGGAATCGATGCGCACGCTCGACCCGGGCACCGTGCTGGCGCAGTGGGTGTCGAATCTCGACATCTTCCCCACGGTGCTCGACTGGGCCGGGGGAGATGCGGGCGGCGTCCACGGCCAGTCCTTCGCGCCGCTGGTGCAGGGCGCGGACGCCGCGGGCCGGGAGACGATCTTCGTCGAGTTCAACGGCGTGAACTCGCTCGCCACCAATATGATCACCTGCCGGCACGGCGACTGGAAGTACGGCTGGAACTGCTCGAGCTTCGACGAGCTCTACAACCTGGCCGAGGATCCCTATGAGACAGCGAACCGCATCGACGATCCGGCCTGCGCCGGCGAGGTGAAGGCGATGATCCGCCGGATCGAGGCGTTCATGGAGGAGACCGACTACCCTCGCCCGGCCCGCAGCATGTTCCACGGCACCCGCGTACGGCGATATGGCTGAGCTGGAGGGTGGAGGCCGGCGGGCGGCCCCCAAAACCTCCCCCGGCGAACAGGTGGCCCAGTCACCCGATGAAGTAACCTAGACTTAGAAGACAAGGAGTGAGAACCATGCAACACCCTGATTGGCAGACCAGGCCGGAACCGTCCGCTGCGCGCGGGACGCATCTCCCCACCATGCCTATGACGGCGCCGCTGGAGAACGCCCTCGCGTACGAGACCGCGCGGAAGCCGGTCATCGAGTCCAGGCTGCTCTCGGACATGGAGAGCCTGGAGGGCTGGGAGCACCGCGGATATGGATCGATCTCGCTGAGCACGGATAGGTGCCACCGGGGCCGCTCGTCGCTCCTGCTCACCTCGCCCACGAAGGGCGAAGAGCCGAACCACCCGTCCTCGCACGGCAGACCGTGGGGCGCCGCCAACGCCGTCTACCGCGTGGACAACGAGGACTGGAGCGAGTGGAACCGGATCACGTTCTGGGTCTACCCGGACCTGCCCGGTTTCCGCACCGTGTCCATGAACATGGTGCTGCACAACGACAACCGAGACAATGCGGCGATCAGCAGCCTCCATTTCGACGACGCCTTCATGACCTACGAGGAGCGCGACGGGTACTACTACTTCAACCTCCACAGCGGTTCGAACTACCAGCTCCTCGAGAATCACACGTGGAACAGGGTCACCTGGGAGATCCCGCATATCAGGCGGGACAAGGTACTCGGGATCAGTCTGCGCTACCGGCTGCAGGGGAACGAGCCGGAGGCCACGGACACCGTTAGGTACTACTTCGACGAGCTGTGCCTCGAGAAGATCGAGCGGCCCGAGCACTACGAAGGCTGGGAGGTCGCGCCGGGGCAGATCGCGCACAACCACGTGGGGTATCCGGCCGGCTCACCCAAGATCGCCCTTGCCTCGGACCTCTCTGCAGAGACGTTCCAGCTGATCGACGCAGAGACGAAGAAGGTCGCCCTGGAAAAATCCATCGCGACGAAGACCACGCACCTGGGCGCGTTCCAGGTCCTGGATTTCAGCGAGATCGATGCATCGGGCACCTACCTGCTGAAGGTCGGGGAGGCGCAGACCAGAGTTTTCCGGATCGATCGATTCGACGAGCTCTACCGGGGGACCCTCGTCAAGCTCATCAACTTCTTCTACTCCGAGCGCTGCGGGACGGAGGTCCCGGGCGTCCATTCGGTGTGTCACCGCGACTTCACGGTCACCCACGACGGGAAGCGTATCGTGATCAACGGCGGCTGGCACGACGCGGGAGATCTCTCCCAGAGCACGCAGCACACCTCCGGGGCGGTGCACGCGTTCCTGTCTCTCGCCCGGATGCTCCAGGACAGCGACGCAGAGCTCTCCGAGCGGCTCCTGGAAGAGGTGAAGTGGGGGCTGGCTTGGGTGCTGAAGACCCGCTTTGGAGATGGGTACAGGGTCAACTGGGGAGTCATGGACTTCTGGACGGATGGGATCCTCGGGACCGTTGATGATGTCGTGACCAAGACCGATAACAGTCAGAGCCCACTCCACACCTATGTGAGCGCCAATCTGCATGCGGCACGCGCGGAAGCCAAGGCAGCCCTGCTGTTGTCGACAAGAGACCCCATCACGGCGAACTACGCACTCCGATGCGCGGAAGAAGACTGGAACTTCGCCGTAGGGAGCATCCAGGATCTCGACATGGTAAGAGCTGGCATCGCATTGAGTGCTTCGCTCGCGCTCTATGAAGCAACCAAGGGCGAGGAATACCGGGAGGCTGCCATCTCCTACGGAGACTACGTTCTCCGGTGCCAGCAAAGCGAGGACGTGAGCGCCGGCGTTCCATGGAAGGGGTTCTTCTTCGCGAACGCGGGCCGCGAGAAGATCCCGCTGCCACGGAGCATCTCGACCCCCGAGAAGTACGCCGTGACCGGCTTGGTCGGCCTGCTGCATACATTCCCCGATAGTGAGCGTGCCGAAGCGTGGCGATCGGCAATTCGCCTGTACGCCGACTACCACAAGGCGATGGCATCCTGTACCGACCCGTATCTCATGCTCCCCGCAGGCATATGCGACGTTAATGCGGCAGAGGACGAGATTGAAGAAGCGAAGATCAGGAACGGGATCCGGTTGGATGACCGCTTCTACATCAGGTGCTTCCCGGTTTGGACGACCGGCAGAGGCAACTCGAGCGTCATCCTGTCAAAGGCGATCGGATTGGCAGCGATAGCCGGATACCTCGACGACCAAGAGCTGATCACCCTCGCCTACCGGCAGATCGACTGGATCCTGGGGCTGAATCCTTTCAACCAGAGCGTCATGTGGGGCGAGGGGTACCGCCACCAGGCGCTCTACAACCCCTTGAGCGGCAACATCGTCGGTGCCATTCCGTGCGGAATCCACACAAAGTTCAATCGGGACGCCCCGTACTGGCCGTCGGACAACTGGCACAATCCGAAAGAGATATGGGTACACTCGACGAGCGACATGCTGTGGTTGATGCAGTACTTCTTCCACGACGTAAGGAGCGATTCTCCATGAAAGCCATTCGATACCACGACTACGGCGGGCCCGAGGTGCTTCGTTACGAGGACGCCCCCATCCCGGAGCCGGGTCCGGACGAGGTCCTCGTTCGCGTCCACGCGGCGGGGGTGAATCCTGCCGACCGGCAGATACGGGCGGGCCTGCGGTTCCGGCTGGAGCAGCCCTTCGCGTTCATCCCCGGCTGCGAAGTCTCCGGCGCCGTTGAGAAGCTGGGGGCCGAGGTCACGGACTTCGCGGTGGGCGATGAGGTCTTCGGTATGCTCGGGCTGTCAGGCGGAGGGTACGCGGAGTACGTCGTCGCAACCGCGGACAACCTCGGTCCGAAGCCCGCGTCGCTGGACCACGTGCACGCAGCCGCCCTGCCCGTCGCAGCGCTGACCGCCTGGGATGCCCTCTTCGAGGTCGGGGGCCTGGTCTCCGGGCAGACGGTGCTCATCCACGCAGCCGCCGGCGGCGTCGGGCACGTTGCCGTCCAGTTGGCCAAGTGGCGGGGCGCGGACGCCGGCGGCCGGCGCGTGATCGGCACGGCGTCGGCGGGCAACGAAGCGTTTCTGCGCGAGCTCGGGGTCGACACATTCATCAACTACCGGACCACCGCCTTCGAATCCGTCGCCCGGGACGTGGATGTGGTGATCGACGCGATCCCCCGGGAGGCCGACGATGCCACCGACGCCGTCGCCCGGGAGACGATGGCCCGCTCCTGGACCGTCCTCAAGGACGGCGGGATTCAGGTCTCGATCTGCGCCAACCCGGTGCCCGATCCCGACGCTGCCGCACGGGGCCTGCGTGGCGCCCACGCGGCTGCCCGGCCCGGCAACGCGGTCTTGCATCGGATTGCCGGCCTGGTCGATGCAGGCAAGCTACGACCCGACGTGGGCACGGTCCTGCCCCTGAGCGAGGCCCGGCACGCGCACGAGCTCATCCAAACCGGGCACACCCGCGGCAAGATCATCCTCGACGTGTTAGCTTCGCGCGAAGCAGCTGCGGAGGCGATCCGCAGCTAGAACGCGTGGGCGGCTCCCCGGCCGCCAGGTCAGGTGGAGTGCCGGCTCGACGGACCGATGGCGACCATGTGGTTGTCCGAGGAATCCGGGGGGCTAGTCCCCGCCCAGAATCCGGAGGAAGCGATTGTAGACGACATTCGCTACCATCACCTTGGTTCCACCCTCGTAATCGAAAGCCGGAACGAGTGGGGTGCCACCGGCTGTGTTCACAAACTGCACCACAACCGTGTCAATGTCACCGTGGTAGCGGGCGATACTGTAGTAGCCGGGGATCAATCCGGTATGTCCATACTCATACACAGACGCGTAGATGGCCTGTTCATCGTCACTCAGCAGCGAGCCATCATTCAGCGCCCTCACGAATACGCCCACATCCTCTGCCGTCGCCAGCATTGAGCCGTGAGGATCATTCTTCAGATCAGGCTCGTAGCCTACCCAGTAGCCGCTCATGACATCGTCTGGATCCACGTCATCCAGTGGCGTGAAGGTATTGCTGAGCTGAAGCGGGTCCAGGATCTCCTCTTTGATGTACTGCCATTGGCTATACCCCACCACCTTCTCGATCAGCGCGCCAAGCAGGAAGTAGTTGGTGTTTGAGTAGCCATAGTCCTCGCCCGGCTCGAAGTTGGCAGGCAGGTCAAGCGCCCCCTCGAGGGCCGCCTCAGCGCTCTCCGGCGGGTTCTCCCAATAGCCGGGCGCGTCGGTGAAGTTGGGAATGCCGCTCCGATGCTGCAGCATCATTCGTAGGGTGATGGTCTCTGCGTTCTCGATCCTGCCCGCAAGCTCCGGGAAGTGATCGGCGAGGGTGTCATCCAGCGACAGGCGCTGTTCGGCGACCAGTTTGGTGGTGGCAACGGCGGTGTACAGCTTGTCGATGCTGGCGATCTTGAACAGCGACTGCGGGTCGGCGGGAATCCGGTCCTCTCGGTTCTTCCAGCCGGCTGTGTAGAACGCGGGGGGTTCACCTGCTTCGTCCACATACACAATGATGCCATCCAATCCAAGACCAAGCGCATTGTCGACCTCGTCCTGGACAGTGTCAGGCAAGGGTCGAATCCAAGCCCACAGACCGTCCCAGGGCGAGAACGCCACGACACAGAACAGCCCCACGAGGGGCATGACGATCCTAAGTACTCGAACTGCGCGTTCCTTGCTTGTCATCTGTGACACCCTCTCTCACCGCTTGCACAGCAGCTATGAGTCTAGATGGGGCGGTGAGCTTGGGGCTTACCCTGGCCACGCGGATTCCGCCACAGGTCTGCCTTGTAGCTCGGGCTCTCAGCCCGAGCGCTCGGGCTGAGAGCCCGAGCTACAGAGGATGGGATACAGCGCTCGCCACGATCAGCCCGCCCCGCGCTTCTCATCCCCCCTTCGCCGCGGCGTTTGCGGCGAGGGCCGGGGGAAGCCGAAGGTGGCGGGACATAGGGGGGGAGTCCGGGATGGCCGTCGCCAGAGCTGGAACGCGCGCTAGTCCTCAGGCGTCGTGGCAGTACAGCTCCCACCCCAGGTAGGTCACAAGCGCCTCCCGGATGACGTCGGCGACGTGGCCACGGGTCATCGCGACGTGGTGCTCGAAACCCTGCTTGCACAGCGTGTCCATCAGCCGCTGCAGCTGCGGCACACGGACCACGGCCACGCCCCCGTCGATGCCGGCGGGGTCATCGGTCATCTCGCCCGTGCCCACGTAGGCCCGGATCACGCCGCGCGGGTCATCGGTCGAGGCGCGGAAGAAGGTGATCGGACCGGGTGCCGCCTGGCCCTTGACGGCGCCAAAGCAGCGGTCCTCGCCCAGGCTCGCCCCCAGCACGTCCAGGCTGGAGATCTCCACCTCGGTGCCGAAGAAGTGCTTGGGATAGTTGCTGCAGTGCACGTTGATGCACATGTCGCGGTCGTCGCCGTAGTTGTTGTTCCAGTCCTGGAAGGAGGGCGGGTTGCCCGAGGCCAGCAGCAGCGTGTACATCGAGAGCGCGCCGACCACGTCCACCTCGCACGCGCTGGGCATGAAGCGTTCGCCCATCATGCTCATCGACAGGCACGTCGCGCAGCCGTAGTTCCGCTGGATCGAGTCCCAGCACTGGACCGCGCTGGCGTCGCACTCGTTCTCATCCATCCAGCGGTCGAGCACCACCGAGAGCCGTGCCTGGCGCAGGATGTGCGCCTCGGGGATGTGCACGGGGATGGTGCCATAGGCGCGAATCTCACCGAGCTTGCGCTGCACATCGGCTTCCTGGTCGGACAGAGCCTGTGCGCGCCCGATGATCTCCGAGAGGTCCACCGGCACCACGGTCACGCCCGTGGCCTGGAGCAGCTTCTCGCTGAAGCGCACGGTCTGGAAGGGCGCGGGCCGCGCGCCGATGGCCCCGATGCGAGCCGTGCGCAGGCCCTTGACGGTGCGGCAGACACGGGCGAAGAAGTCCAGATCGGCGGCGAACGCCGCGCTGTCCACCGCGCAGGTGTGAGTGGTCGTGTTAGTGAAGGGGATGCCGTACTGGTAGAGGTTGTTGCAGACCGACAGCTTGCCGCAGAAGGCGTCGCGACGGTGGGCCACATCCAGCTTGTCCAGGTCGTCATCGCACGCCTGGACGAGCACGGGCACATCCAGCCCGGCCATGTCGATGGTCTGCACAATGCCCAGCTCATCGCCGAAGTTGGGCAGGACGACGATGATGCCATCGATCTCCTCGGCGTGGCGCCTGAAGAGGTCGGCGCAGAGCTTGGCGTGGGCTCGCGTCTCGATGGCCCCGCGCGGCGTCGCATCCTCGGGCACGATCACATAGTCGTAGCCCTTCTCGTCCAGCACCGTGAGCAGCTTCTGGCGGACGGATACGGCGAGTTCCGCGTTGAAGAAGCCGCGGGTTCCCACGATCAGCCCGAAGGTGACGGTCTTGTCCATAAGTCTCATGTCTATGCTCCTACTGGGCCGGCAGGGCGTAGCCGTTGGGGAAGTCGGGACTGAGCTGGTACTCGGCGATGCGCTCCAGGAACTTCAGGTAGTCGATGCCGTCCTTGGCCGCTGTGTCCGCGTCGGGCACCATGGGCGCGCTCTCGATGGTGCAGTAGCCGTCGTAGCCGATACGCTTGATCGCGCGGATCACGGCCTTGAAGTCCACCGTACCGTACCCCGGCGTGAGCGAGTTCGAGTCGCGAAAGTGCATGTGCCACAGCAGCGGATGCGCATCCATCACGGCCTCGTAGGGGTTGAGTTCCTCGAAGTTGGCGTGGAACCAGTCCACCTGGATGCCGATGTTGTCACACCCCGTGAGCGCGATCATCCGCTTGTGGTTCATCACGGTGTTGACGAACTTGCCCATCTCGAGGTGATTGGTCGCCTCGAAGACCAGCCGCACGCCCTTCCGGCCCGCGTAGTCCGACATGCGCCGCAGCGCGTCGACCGCCACAGCGGTGCAGTCCGCCACGTTCTCGGCGGTGATATCGTCGTGGATGGCGACCGCCACGGTGACGCACGGCGCGCCCAGCTCGGCGGCGACATCGATGCTCGACTTGGTCTCGGAGACTGCCAGGTCCGCGGTCTGGGGCTCGGTGAGGGTCTTGTAGTTGGGGGAATAGGGATCCCACATCTCGCCCCAGCACTCGTTGATGCAGGAGACGCCAAGGCCATACTCGCCCTTGAGCCGGCGGTGGGTGGCCACGAAGTCCTCCATCTTGACCCCGAGACCGTACCGGCCCTTGGGCGGGCATAGCTCGATGGCATCGTAGCCGCATCGCGCGAGCCGCCGGTAGGTCCGCTCCGGGTGCAGATAGGTCTCCTCCTGACCAAAGGTGAGCTGGAAGTAGCTGAACTTGAGTTTCTTCACGGCCAAGCTCCTGTTGGTATGAGTAGTCTAGCGGCGTCTGCGCGCCAGGTAGACCCTTAGGGTTTCGGAAAACCCAGGGCAGCCTAGGGCTGACATAGGGTCTAGTTCGTCGGCGGCGACCCTAGAAGGCGTGGGCGGCGCCGCGTCACCTGCGCTCGCCACGATCAGCCCCCTCCGCGCTTCTCATCCCCCCTTCGCCAACCAACTCGCAGAGTTGGCGGGACCGAGGGGGGGAGTCTGGAAGGGCCGTCGCCAGGACTGCGATGAGCGCCGAGCCCCCCTCTCAAGCAACTCGTGAGTTGCCGCTCTCCCCCCGCCAACAGGGCGGGGGGAGAGTGAAAGGCACCCTAGAACCCGTGCTGTGCACCCCGCCGCATCTGCGCCGTCACCTGCTCGAGCGACGGCAGGGCGGCCTCTTCCAGCACCTTGGAGACAGGCAGCGGCACGTCGGCGCCGGTGACGTGGCCCACGGGGCAGTCCAGGTGGTCAAAGAAGCGCGCCTGGATCTCGTCGGCGATGCGACCGCCCAGCGTGAGGCTGCGTGGTGCCTGCTCGACGACGAGGACGCTCCCCGTCTTGCGCAGGGAGTCGCCGATCGCCTTCCAGTCCATGCCCGTGTAGTCCAGGGTGCGCAGGTCGATGACCTCGGCCTCGATCCCCTCCTCTGCCAGCGCCTCCGCGGCCTGCAGGCACTGGCCCACGCCGGTCAGGTAGGTCAGCACCGTGACCTGCGTGCCGGGGCGCACGACCTTCGCCTTGCCATAGGGAACGCAGTAGTCGAGGGTATCCGCCGGCACTTGCCCCTTCTCGGCGTAGAGCTGACCGTGCTCGACGATGAGCACCGGATCGCGGAAGCGCATCGCGGTGTTGAACAGGCCGACACAGTCAAAGGCGTTGGACGGAGCGACGATCCGCCACCCGCTGAAGAGCGCAAAGAAGGCGCTGGGGTCCATGGAGTGCTGCCCTCCATAGCCAAAGCCCATCGCCACACGCGTGCGCACGACGATGGGGAAGCTGACCTGCCCGCCGTACATGTGGCGCAGCTTGCCGATCTGGTTGAACAACTGGTCGGAGGCCATCAGCGAGAAGTCGGGAAACATGACCTCGACGACCGGGCGCAGACCTACAGCCGCCAGCCCGCCTCCCATGCCCACAAATCCCGTCTCCGAGATCGGCGTATTGAACAGACGGTCGGGGTAGACCTCCTTGATGCCGCGCGTGGCGGCATAGGCGCCCCCGTTCAGGTTGGCGACCTCCTCGCCCAGGACGACGACGCGCGGATCGCGTTCCATGCTGCGCAGCGTAGCCGCCGCGATGGCCTGCACGTAGGTCATGTCCCTGAAGGACGCGACATCCTGCGGTTCCAGGAACTGCGCACCCTCGAACACATCGTCCGGACCGCGCAGATTCTCCGCCACTGACCCAGCAGAGGGCCACTTCTCAGCAGGGATGGTCCTCGTGTCACCAGCCTGGGTGGTGCAGTGCTGTGCGGCGCGATCGACGACCTCCTGCGCCAGGCGGCCCAGCCGCAGGTTGTCCTCCTCGGTGATCACACCCAGGCGAACCAATCTCTCCGGATACGCGGAGAACGGATCCAGCTCCTGCCACAACTTCTCCTCGTCCCTGGACCTGTAGCCGAAGGCGCTGCCGGGCAAGCCGCCCCCGTGGTGGTGGAAGCGGTAGGTCTTGGCCTCGATCAGGAAGGGGGCGGGCGCCTTCCGCATCTGGCGCACGGCGGCGCGCACGGCGAGATACATGGCGACCGGGTCCATGCCATCGACGATCAGGCTATCGAACCCATAGCCCAGGGTGCGCTGCGCCAGGTCCTCGACGCAGGAGGACTCGTCCGTGCAGGTGCCAACGGCATAGAGGTTGTTCTCGACCAGGTAAAGCACAGGGACATCCCACAGCGCCGCCATGTTGGCGACCTCGTGGAAACAGCCCTGGTTGATGGCACCATCCCCAAAGAAGGAGACGACGACCTTGCCGGTATCCTGAATGCGCTGGGCCCAGGCGGCGCCGGTGGCGATGGGAATGCCGCCGCCGACGATGGCATTGCTGCCCAGGTTGCCGGAGGTGGCGTCATAGAGATGCATCGAGCCCCCACGCCCACTGCACCAGCCCTCCGCCAGGCCCATGATCTCGGCCAGGGTCCGGTCGATAGCCGTCTGCATGTCGGGCGTGACGCCATCGCGCAACGGCTGATAGTCGTCCGGCGCGTAGTAGGCCAGCGCCTTGGAGAGGAAATGCCCGTGCGCGCGGTGCGTCGAGGCGACCATGTCCGGCCTATCCAGAACGACCGCCACCGCCGCGGCGACCGCTTCCTGGCCGATACTGGCGTGGACCGGCCCGTGGATCAGATCCTCGTCCTTGAGCTTGAGTACCTCGACCTCAAACGCCCGGATCATGTGCAGGTGAAAGAGCATCGCGATATGATCGCTGCGTGCGACGACGTTGTCGCACGCAGCGATCACGTCATCGTCCGTGACCTCCAGCCGGTGGCACGTAGCAGGTGGGGCCTGTGGAATCAGCTTGGGCATCGTCCGTCACCCTCCCACAATCTCGCGAATCTCGCAGACCTCGTACTCGGCACCGCGGAAGTAGGCGACGAACACGCTGGGGCGAATCTCGATCGCTTCGCCGAGAAACTCGACGCCGCGGTCGACCAGGTGCTTGTACGTCCCCCAGAAGTCCTCGACCATGAATCCGATGTGGGTCAGGCCGAAGTCGCTCTGCTGGGCGTCGGGCCTGGGATCGCGCCCCTTGGGATGACCGTAGTCAAAGAGCTCGACAACCGAGTCCTGGAGCTTCATATGCACGATGCGCACCCGGGTGCCGGGCACACCGATCAGGCGCCCCATCTCCTCCCCAAACTCGCGGTCGAAGACCTTCTCCATGCCGACGACATCACGGTAGAAGGCAATCACCTTCTCCATATCCCGCACGCTCATTGCGACGTGGTCTGCTCGCGTGAACACTAGGCTTCCTCCCCTTGCATATCGATGAGTATCTTGACCGCCTCGCCGGTGCGCATCATCGCGAATCCGCGCTCCCACTCGTCGAGGGGCAGTACGTGTGTTGCCAACTTACCCAACTTGCCGGCCTCCTCCGCCTCCACAGCCAGCGCCTTCTCCCAACTGCTGGGCGGGGAGCTGAAGCACCCGACCAGGTCCAGCTCCTTGTAGAGCAGCGTATTCCACGGCACGGGGATCGTCTCCGGACCCACCAGGCCGATGAGCACGACCTTCCCCGTCTTCCTGACCAGATCGATCCCCTGGGCAATGGCCCGCTGCGACCCCGAGCACTCCACCCAGGCATCGACGCCCACGCCGGCGGTCGCGTCAGCGACTGCCGTAGGATCAGCGATGACTGATCCCAGGTCCTCGCGCTGCACGTTCACCACGCGCGTCGCCCCCAACTGCTGCGCCAGGCCGAAGCGCACCGGCACGTCGATGTCCGTCCCGGCGACGATGATGTCGCGGATCCCCAGCCGGCTGGCCCAGAGGGTCGCCATCAGCCCCATCGTCGCCGAGCCGGTGATCAGGACGCTCTGAGCGCCCTCGAGCGCCCCCCGCTCCACCAGGCAGTGCGTCGAGATGGCAAAGGGCTCGGTGACGCCGGCGACCTCCCACGGCACCCCATCAGGCACGCGGTGCGCAAGCCACGCCGGCAGCGTCAGGAACTCGGTGAAGGCGCCGTCGTGCCGCGAACCCAGGGCCAGTTTGCGGTCGCAGATGTGCGGCTTGCCCGCCAGGCAGAGCGCGCACGTCCCGCAGGCGCCGGTGTGCAGTTCACCCACCACGCGGTCGCCCACGCGCCACTCATCCCGGACGCCGGCCCCCACCTGGACGACCGTGCCGCAGTACTCGTGCCCCATGATCACCGGCGGATCGTTGGGGAACTCGTCGGCGGCAATGTGCAGGTCGGTGCCGCAGATGCCACAATACTTGACCCGGATCAAGAGATCGTCCGGGCCGGGCTCGCGGACCGGCACATCCTGGATGGCCACGTGACCGGGTCCGGCAGCAGTCTTGACCAGTGCTCTCATATACTCCCCTTTGGCGCTAGACCTGCATCGCGGCAGGTCGGCATCGCACGCCGCGATGCATCCAATGTAGGCCGGGCCGTCATCCGGCACAGGTCGACCGTGTCTACGGCAGCGACACGCCGAAGCGGTCGCCGAGGCCGCGGAGCTCGTCGTAGAGCCCCGGATCGATGGGGATCCCCTCAGCGCGGCGCTGTTCGCGGCGCAGACCCTCGATCTGCCCCGGGTAATAGACCTGCTCAAAGCCATCGGCCGGCGGCAGCTGCCCAAACTCCTCCAGCATCTCGCCCAAACGCTGCTTGAAGGTCTCCAGCGGCATCAGCCGGGACACGTCAAACGCAGCGACAAAGTGCCCCAACTTGCGCGGCTTGTCCAGCTCGCCGTACATCGCATTGACGTGCGGTCCCCAGGGCATACCCGAGAGCACGCTGCAGAAAATGTCGATGACCATCGCCAAGCCGCTGCCCTTGGGCCCGGCGATGGGATGCAGCCCGGCGATGGCGTACGGATCGGTGGTCGGATTGCCCTGGGCATCGTACCCCCAATGATCGGGGATTGGCTGCCCCTCTGTCTGGGCCAGGGCGATCTTGCCATAGGGGATCGACGTCGTCGCCATATCGAGGATTGCGGGAATGCCGTTTGTCGGGAAGCCGATAGCGATGGGGTTGGTGCCAAAGAACGGCTTGCGCGAGGCAAACGGGATCAGGAAGGCATCGGTGGCCGTCATCATCCAGCCGATGTATCCCTCGGCGACGAGGCGCTGGATGTAGAAGCCGGTCATCCCGAAGTGACTCGAATTGCAGACCGAGACGATGCCACTGCCGCTTTCCTTTGCCAGAGCCATCGCGTGGGTACAGGCGTGATAGGTAACCACGTGGCCCAGGCCATCGTCCCCATCGACAATGCCCATCGACGGCGCCGTTTGCTCAAAGGAGATCGTGGGCCGGGTCTGGATCGTACCGTTCTCCAGACGCCGCACATAGTGCGCCAGGCGGACGATGCCGTGCGAGTCGACGCCCGAGAGGTTGGCGTCCAGCAGACAGCCGGCGACGATCGCCGCATCCGCCCCCGGTACCCCCACGGCCTCGAGCACCCCCGCCACAAACCCCCGCAGCGCCTCAGCCCCCACAATCCGTGACTCACCACTCATGACGCATCACTCCTGACTCGTCACTCATGACTCAAGACTCAAGACTCGCAATCGAGCATTCGGATCCATCGCATCGTTCCTGTCCTGGGCCCTACCCCATATACATCCCACCGTTGATGTCGAGCACCGAACCGGTGATGTACCCCGACAGAGACGACGACAGGAAAAGCACGACACCCGCCACATCCTCCGGTTCGCCCAGCCGGCGCAGCGGAATCTGGGCCGCATAGTCCGCCTCGCGGCCCTTGAGCTGCTTCCTGACCGGCTCGGTGAGAATGACCCCCGGCGCCACGGCGTTGACCGTGATCCCATGGGGGCCGCCCTCCTTGGCCAACGTCCGCGTGAAGCCAATCAGCGCCGCCTTGGAGGCCGTGTAGTGCAGCCCCACCTCGATGCCGCCGACGCGGGCCGCCAGCGAGGAAAAGGTCACGATCCGGCCCCAGCGCTGGGCCCTCATGGAGGGCATGAAGGCCCGGCACACCAGGTAGGTGCCCCGCAGGTTGACGTCGAGAACCCGATCCCACTCGTCGATTGGGAATGCGCCGATGCCCTTCTTGTAGGAGATGATCCCGGCGCAGTTGATCAGGATGTCCACCCCACCCAACTCCGCCAGAACGCGGTCGCGCATGGCATCGACGTCAGTGGGGCTGCCCAGATCGCAGCGCACGGCAAGGCCGCTGCCGATGGTGTCGACGGTCTGTTGGATGCCCGCCTCGTTCACATCCACGGCGACGATGGTCGCGCCGGCGTCTGCTAGGGCGACGGCGCACGCTCGGCCGATGCCCGCCGCCGCGCCCGTGATCAGCGCCCGCTTGCCCGAAAGGTCAATTCCCCGCATCGGCTCTATCCCCCTCCCAGCTTCCGGATTCGTGCTCTGCGATTTGCACTCTGTCGTTTGCGATCTGTGGTTTGCGGTTTCTGGTTTGCCTTTTGTGATCTGTGGTTTGTGATTTGAGGTCCCCGATTCATGGTCTCCCCTCCTCGTCCCACTCGCGCAGCCGATAATAGTGCGTCAGCATCTCCTCCAGGTCAGGCAGGTTGCCCTCGGCAGACCCCGACGGCCGTGCCTGGGTCAGCAACCGTTCGGGCAGCGTATCGTCGGCACGCGTCACGCCCAAGTCCACGTTGATCTGGCGCTTGAGGTCAAAGATGCGCCGCCCCGCCGCCGTCAGGTCCTCCGGCTCCCAGGTCCAGCCCATCGCCGCGTTGACCAGCTCGGTGACATGCGCGGGCGCGATGCCCCCCTTGCAGATGAACTTGCACAGACCCAGCGGGTTGAAGACAGAGGCGTAGTCCTGGAAGTCGACGACCAGTTTCGCGGCGGTCTCGCCGCCCTCGAAGCGGTCGCGCTCCCCGTCCTGCCAGCCGGGCCACTCCATACCATAGCCCCGCCAGTAGGACGGGCTCTCCATGTGGCACGCGCCGCGGTTGGCGGTCGCGTAGTCCAGCCCCATGTCGACAAAGGACCGCGGGTCGATGTAGGGCAGCTCCAATCCCTTGACGTGAATGGCAAAAGCCTCTGCTCCCAGTGCTGCTGCCGCCGCGCGGGAGCCCTGGGCCAGCAGATCGCCGATTCCCTCGCGACGCGCGATCTTCTGGATCATCCGGATCGCCGGCTCGGGCTCGCCCCAGGCCAGCTCGATCCCGTCCGTGTCCGCCAGCGTGATCAACCCGCGCTCGAGCGCCTCCGTGGCAAAGGCCAGCACGCCCGAGGTGGTGATCGTGTCCATCCCATAGCGGTTGCAGAGGTCGTTCATGCGCACAATCGCAGCCAGGTCATCGATGAGCAGCAGGCCGCCAAAGCCGCCCAACGTCTCATACTCGGGGCCCTCGCCCTTCACGCCCGCATAGGGCCCTTCCGTGACCTCGACCGCCTTGCCGCAGCCGATGGGGCAGGCGTGGCAGTAGGTGTTCTTCACCCAGATCGTCTCGTGCATCGTCGCGCCAGTGATGGCCTCCGCGCCCTCGGGCCAGCTCCCCTCCAGCCAGTTCTTGAGCGGCAGCCCACCAAAGAGCTCCGCGGTCTGCACCCCGCCGCTGGTGCCCAGCTTGGTCATCCCCGCGGCCTTGGTGCGAATCTGTTTGTTCAGGCGCTTGACCAGGTCGCGCATGGCCTTCGCGTCGGGGTAGCTGGGCCGCTCCGTGCCCCGCACGACGATCGCCTTGAGCTGCTTCGCCCCCATGACCGCGCCCATACCCGTGCGCCCTGCGGCGCGCGAGTGCGTGGGGCCGCCCTGCATCACGGCGGCATAGCGGACCAGCCGTTCTCCGGCGGGGCCAATGCAGGCGATCCGCGCACGTTCGTCCGTCTCCTCGCGTAGGCGTTCGTGCGCCTCGAACTGGTCCAGCCCCCACAGATGTGAGGCGTCGCGCAGCTCGACCGTCCCCTCCCGCCCATCGATCGACAGGTATACTGGGCGATCGGACCCGCCTTCCACGATGACGCCATCGTATCCGGCAAAGCGCAGCTCCGCGCCCCAGTGACCGCCGGTGTTGGACTCGCCCCAGATGCCGGTCAGCGGGGAGCGCGCGCACCACGTGGTCCGGCAGCCCGTCGGCGCGATCGTGCCAGAGAGCAGCCCGTTGAACGCATAGAGCGTGTTGGCCGGATCGAGCGGATCGGCAGGCACCCGTCCGGCAGCCAACGCCTCCTGGAACATGTGCGCAGCCAGGCCACTGCCCAACAGATGGGTACTCGCCAGTTCGTTGTCGACCGGCACATCCTCGCACTGCCCGCTCGCCAGGTCCACCCGCAACAGCTTGCCCGCATATACGGTTGCCACAGTAACCCTCCGCGGATCTGATAGCATACAGCGTCCAAGGCTAGCACTTCGTTCGCAATGTGTCAAAGTGGCACAGCCTGTCGCCGATGGAAGGTACGTGGGGCGAGCCTAGGGTCTTGAGTCTTGGGTCACGAGTCAGCAGTATCGGACTAGGCCGGAGCCAGACCCTCAGGGTTTCACATAACCCTGAGGGTCTCTCTTGTTGCGCGGTTCACAATCTGTGTAATCTGCGTAATCTGTGGATGAACTGCCACCCCGCCGAGGGGCGCTTGCGCTCGCCACCAGTTCGCCCTACAATGTATGTGTGACCCCGTTGGTGGACTGGGAGGCGCGACATGAGCAGCCAGACACACGATCACCCCGCGAAGGACACTGACCAAGCCCGGTCGCACAGAGACCGTGCTCCAGCCCGGACCCCGCAGACCCAGCACGCCCCACCAGCCGCCGCCATCCGGCAGGCCATCGCCTCGCCGCAGGCCCTAGCGCCACAGCACCTGCTGGCGCTCCATCCAGTGGTGGGTAACGCCGCGATCCAGCGCGTCGTGGGTGGTCCGGTCATCCAACGGCACTTCAGTGAGGCGCAAGTGGACCAGGCGGAGGCTGCGCTGGCGGACAGTATGATCGCCGCCCATAACGCGTCGACTCAGGTCGTGAGCCACACAGGAACCACCACTGGCAACACGGTCACCATCACAGGTACCTGGCGGTAGAGGCTGCCTGCCGTTGTGCGGCAGGTGCGGCCCTCGCTCTGCCTGGGTCACTCACGGCCCGCACACCGCGGAACCTACGCCGACACGCGCCACCGTCGGACGGATACCGAGCTCTGCGCGTGGAACGAACCCCAGTTGGCCGATCACCAGTCCCCAATCTGTGTCATCTGCGTAATCTGTGGATAGGAGTCGCCGATGAAGCTCTACGACACCATCACCCCTGAGCCCGTCCAGGCCCAGCACCAAGCCTTCGAGGCGCGCAGACCCACCGAGCCGGGCGAGATCCTGACCTTCGCCGGCGTTGATGGACGCGACGTCTACAACCCCTCTGTGCCGTTTGAGCTGGACGGGATGACCTTGATAGCAGGGCGCGTGGAGGCGCGCGATGGGCATCACTCTGAGGTGGTCTTCTTGACACCGGGCGAGGATGGCAATTGGTGCCGCATCCCCGAGGCCCCTACCCTGCAGCTGGAGGACCCGTTCGTGACCTTTGCCGGCGGGGAGCTGATCCTGGGCGGCGTGCGGGTTGAGTGGGAGGACGTGCCACCCGGCGCGCCGCCGGTGGCCCACTGGTGCACCGACTTCTACCGAGGTCGCAGCCTGAGGGGTTTGCGCCGGTTCGCCAGCGGGCCCGACCAGATGAAGGACGTCCGTCTGCTGCAACTGCG
>Ga0180435_10002880_pt1 | contig 17417 bp, 17 predicted proteins | sample SS_ome_3_FD_132467 | JGI IMG/M metagenome (GOLD analysis project Ga0180435, IMG submission 132467) | Hypersaline lake sediment archaeal communities from the Salton Sea, California, USA - SS_3_S_1 metaG | ecosystem: Environmental > Aquatic > Non-marine Saline and Alkaline > Hypersaline >...
GCTCTAAAAAGTAAATATTCACCACGAAGAGCACGAAGAACACGAAGGAAAACAAAGGAAACTATGGATCTCTCCGGTTTTTTAAATTCCTTCGTGTTCTTCGTGCTCTTCGTGGTTTAAAAAGCTTTTCGAGTACAGTATAACTATTTTTCTTAGAATGAAAAACAAGACGACAGAGAAACTATTAAATAAGATAGAGGCTAGAAAGGCTGTTGTAGGAGTAATCGGTTTGGGTTATGTAGGGTTGCCTCTGGCAATCGAGTTCGCAAAAGCCGGATTTCCGGTGACCGGGTTTGATCTCGATGAGAAAAAAATCCGGGCGGTCAATACTGGTCGAAGTTATATTAAACATATACCCCCGGCAGCGGTTCAGGAGATCTCCGGGAGAGAGAAATGTTCCGCCACCGCGGATTTCAGTATTCTCCGTAAAGCCGATTGCGTTGTGATATGTGTTCCCACCCCGCTTACCAGCCACCAGGAACCCGATATGACCTATATTGAGGCTACCGTGGCTGTAATTGCCCGCTACCTGCGATCCGGTCAGTTGATCGTCCTGGAGTCCACCACCTATCCCGGTACTACCCGGGAGATCGTCCGGCCGCCACTTGAAGCGAAGGGCTTGAAGGCGGGGAAGGATTTTTTCCTGGCCTTTTCTCCGGAGCGGGAAGATCCGGGAAACCCCACCTACTCCACCAGTTCCATACCCAAGGTAGTAGGAGGGCTGAACCAGGCTTCCCTTGCCGTTGCCCGGGCGCTCTACGGAGCGATTGTCCCGGAGACCATACCCGTATCCAGTCCCGATGCCGCCGAAGCGACCAAATTGCTGGAGAATATTTATCGCTCGATAAACATCGCGCTGGTGAATGAACTCAAGGTAGTCTTCGAGAAGATGGGTGTCGATATCTGGGAAGTGATTAACGCTGCCTCGTCCAAGCCGTTCGGCTATAAGCCCTTCTATCCTGGACCGGGACTGGGAGGCCACTGTATCCCGATCGACCCATTTTATCTCACCTGGCGGGCCCGCGAGTTTGATACCCCGACCAGGTTTATTCAACTGGCCGGCGAGATCAACACCGCTATGCCGGAGATGGTGATCGACCGGTTGGCCGCCGCTCTGAATGATGAAGAGAAGAGTTTGAAAGGGAGCAGGATTCTTCTTCTGGGAGTTGCTTATAAGAAGGACGTGGATGATATGCGTGAATCCCCGGCCCTCCGCTTGATCGAGCTCCTCCGTGAGCGAGGAGCGGAAGTGGAGTACCACGATCCCTATGTTCCGGTTCTTCCCCGGACCCGCAAGTATCGCTATCACTTGAAATCTGTGGCTCTGACTCCTGCCAAGATCCGGAAATCGGACGCGGTCCTGATCGCCACGGAGCATACCAGGGTAAATTACTCTCGAATCGGTGAGAACGCCTCTTTAATCGTGGATACCCGCAACGCCATGGCAGCGGTTAGCCCGGTAAAAGCGCGGGTGGTCCGGGCCTGAGTTTCCCTCTACCACGCCCCCTTTTTTTTAACCGCTAATCTTCGCGAATCCACGCGAATCTTACCCCACGTTGAGATTGGCATTGGAAGTTGGGAAATGGATATTCAGTAACTCCTTCTCTCTCCCCTTTTCCGTTCGATGTTCGATGTTGGAAGTTCGATGTTCGACGTTCAGTCTTTTTCCCTGCCCCCCCTTTTTTTAATCGCTAATTATGTCCCACGGTCATCATATATCATTTTCGGGGCTCGTGAATCCGTAACTGCCAGGCAAAAGTAAATAACTTTAGGCACTTTAAACTTATTTTCTATTCCCTATTCCCCATATCCCGACTCTTACGGAAGTGGTCTTCGGCCAGGGCAGTCTCTCCCTTTTCGCGGTAAATTAATCCCAGATGATAGTGGGTCTCTCCCAGGAGATACTTCTCTTCCGGCGGAGTTTCTGCCAGTGCCTGCTTGAGTATATCCAGGGCTTCATCACTTCTGCCATCTCTGTAGATCGCCCAGCCGAGACTGTCCAGATAACGATAGCGGTTCTCTTGATCGGCCTGAATGGCTCGCTCCAGAAGGTGAATTGCCTCAGAAGGTTTTTCTCCCCGGAGGATATAGACCCAGGCCAGGTTATTGAGTGCTTCCGGCTGGTCGGGATCCATTTCGATCGCCTGTCGATAAAGGCCTTCGGCCGCGGTTAATTTCCCCAGCTTAACATTGACGTTTCCGGCATTGATGTAAGCCAGGACCAGCTTGGGGTCCTCTCTCCGGGCGAGCCGGTATTGTTCCAGGGCATCGGAAAATTCGCCCTCCTTCTCCAGCAGAACACCAAGATCATTGTGGTAAGCGGCTTTTCTCCTGGCGGCCCGTGAATCCGCCTCGACCGGCCGGCTGTCAATAAAATGGTCGAGAGTCACCCCCTGGACCGTTACCCGATAACTTGAGCACCCGGATGGATTTAGGAGTGCCAAAGCAAAACACCCGGTTATAATTCTGATAGAGATTGCCATCTTCTGATTTAAAGTTGTCCCTTTTTCTGATTCTTTAGCCGCAAAAAGGCGCAAAATTTACATAATCCCCTCTACCTCGACCTTAATTAAAAGCGAATATCGAATGTCGAACACCGAACTCCGCCCCGAAATAATCGGGATGCAAGCAAATGTCGAGATTGCCTTCCTTGGCTTATGTTACTTCGACATTCGATATTCGATATTCTGCGGTTCGACATTCTCTTTTCCATTCCCTATTCCCCATTCCCCATTCCCCATTCCCCAGTCTTTCCGTTCAACCGCCAGCATCCATTTCCCGGTTGGTTCCCATATCCGGTCAAGTTCATTATAACCTATCGTTCCGTCCCGGGTTCTTCCGGAATGGATACGGAAGAGTTCATGTGTGTCATCATATCCGAAAACAACCATGAAATGATATTTATTGGATCCGGGCGACGAACTGACCATGATAATTATGGGGACATTAGAAGAGATATATCTTTTCAGCAGGCTTAGAGATCCCTCGGGAGTAGCCGCGTCAAAACCGTGTCTCCGGGCTGAGATTAACAGATCCAGATTGAGTGAACCTGAGATCTCCTTCCGGTAAAACTCTTCGGCAAGCTCTTCCTGGGATAGAATAACATTATAGTATCCCAGAACCATGGCCAGTGATGCCGGACCGCAATGTTCCCGTTTCTGGCGGAGATAGGGGACATTATCAATGAGATGATGGGAAGCGGTGTCGAGCGGAGACGGAGTACCGGCGTAACCCGCAGATAGGCATACGAGATAAATGAGCGAAAGAACCCCGAATAGTTTCATGCTGGGGGAGATATGAAGCTATGCGGATATCCCGGGAAGATGGGATATCCGCCTCTGTGTTATTTTCCCGGCGTACTTAATTTTGGGCGAAGAGGTAGAGACCGGTGATGCCGGCCACGATCAGGACTATAACAATTGCTACCCCGATAGGATTGGCTTTTTCTTCTTCTTCCCCGCCGGCCATAACTTTTTCCAGGGTGCCGGATAGATATTGAATCTCTTCTTCAGAGAGGAGGGCTAGCTTGATATCCGTTTCTTCCCGACTCCAGCCCAGTTTCTCCAGGGAGGTGGCGAGAATCTCTCTCTCCAGTTCCGACTTCGATAATTCGGTTCCACCGGTATCTCCGGATCTGGATACAAGCATTCCTGCCTGACCGGGCGCCGCGAGACAGAGTATCCCCGAGACAAAGAGAGCCAGAACTATAAACTCCCATTTGAGCATTGATTTTAAGAGCATATAAAAACTCCCCGGTCTTCATTCCTTTCTCACCCCGCGAAAGCGTGGGAAGGGGAAGAAGACTGCCTATTTCGTAATTTTAACAAACCGCAGATTAACCGGATTGGGCGGATTGGTTTTTTCTTTTAATCAGCATAATCCGCTCAATCCGCGGTTAAATAAGTTGCGGATTAAGTTTATTATTATGCTTCTGAGATCGCGTCAACCGGGCATACCGCGGCACAGGCGCCGCAATCCACGCAGGTATCAGCATCGATGACATAAGGTGAGCCTTCTGAGATTGCTTCTACCGGGCATTCCGGCAGGCAGGTCCCGCAGGATACACAATCATCACTAATCTTATAAGCCATTGTATTCCTCCTTATTTTTTTCTTCGAAAAAAATATTAGTTTAGGTTTCGATACCGTAACTTAATTAGTAAGTCAAGGACAATCTTAAATAATACTTAAATTGAGGGATTCCGGGACAGTTTCTAAGATCTTTTATCGGCGGCAATCTCTCATTGTTGCCGGATTGGAGTTTTTTCTCAATTTAGTTATACCGAATTGAAAACATCCCTGCGGGCAGGCATCACGGCATTTTAAACAGCGAATACACGCGCCGGTGAGGTATTCTCCCTTCTCGGGATTGAGGTCCACCGGACAGACTTCCCCGCAGAGTCCGCAGTTCGTGCACCGGTCCGGGTTAAAAGACAATCCCAGGGCGGCTATCCGGTTGAAGAATCCGTAGATCAATCCCAGAGGACAGGCCGTCCGGCAGAAGAACCGGAAAGTGAGAACCGACCCCGCCAGAAAGACAACTAAAATACCCAGCTTGATGAAGTACATGGTTCCGATCATGGCGCGGACCTGACTGCTGAAGATTCCGAAAGGGATCCCTCCTTCCAGTGCTCCGGCCGGGCAGATATATCGGCAATAGGCCGGTTCCCCTAGTAGATAAGGAACCAGAAGCACTAATCCGATCAGAGCCGCCCAGCGGAGATATCCGAGCGGAGGGAAGAATTTAAACTTAGGGGTTGGGATCTTATGGAGAAAATCCTGCAATAGGCCGAACGGACAGATCCAGCCGCAGATCAGCCGCCCGAAGCCGGCGCCGAAGAGGAGGAGAAAACCTCCGATATAGACGGAGAAATGATAAGCTCCGTAACCAATGAAATTCTGGAGCGATCCGATCGGACAGGCTGCTACCGCGTAAGGACAGGCATAGCAGTTTAGACCGGGGGAGCAGATCTGTTTTAAAGGACCCTGGTAGACCTTGCTGGGGAGAGGCTGCCCCAGAAGGAACGCCGAGTTGACGGCTACCCCGGCAATGATCTGGACGAGTCTGCGGATAATCTGCATCAGCTGATCCCTATACATTCAAGACAGAGGTAGTGAGCATTCCTCTGTGTTACCGCGTTTTCATTGAGGACTATACCCCAAATAATAAGTGCAACGGCCAGAAGAAGAAGGAGAAAGACCGGGTGAAATCTCCTTTTAAATATATTTTGATATATTCTTGCCATTATGCTTAACAGCTTTTTTAAACCGCTAATCTTGCCCCGATTGAACTTCGGGGAGGAGAAGTTTTCGCTTTTACTATTCCCCATTCCCCAATCCCTATTCCCTAAATTAGGGCCGAAGGCACTAATTCAAAAGGGCTTTAATATCACTTTTAAAGACCTGCTTCGGGCGAAACCCGACGTATTGTTTATAGATCGCACCTTTCTGGTCGATGACGAAGGTGGTAGGGATGCCGCTGACACCGCCATAGGCTTTATCTACCTTGCCATCAGTCAGGAGGATGGGATAGTTGACCTTGTATTTTTTAATGAATGGCGGCAATACCTTTTTCGGGTTCTGGTCGAGGCTGATTCCCAGTATGACCAGTCCCTTGTCCCCATATTCCTTCTGGAGTTCGACGAAATCCGGAATCTCTTTGAGACAGGGCGGACACCAGGTAGCCCAGAAATCAAGAATTATGATCTTTCCTCTATATTGGGAAAGTTTTGCTGTTCCACCCCCGACCTTCTCCAGCTTAAAATCTGGAGCATTCTTAAGTTCTGCCGCGGGCGTTGATCCGGTCGATCCCTTATCGCAGGCGACGGAAAATATCGCGATTAATATAATAACTCCTGCGACTGCTAAAGTATGAGCTGCTTTCATTTTATATTCTCCTCTGTTTGATCTCGGATGGTTAATAATATAACTTAGCGCCTTCGGTGCAACGTTCGGGTTAAAAGGTTGCGGTTGCGCGGCTCGAATCGGTTGCGTGGGACGGTTGCGGGGCTAAAGAGCACGTAACCGTAACCCGTTCCACGTTTTCCCGGTGAAACCGGGACAACCGATCAACGATACACAGGAATTACAATCTATTGCCCCGGTAATATCAATTAAGACAATCAAGATCCCGAAGTATTTCGGGAGAAAATTCCGAAGCTACCCAGACAATATGACTGAGAACCAAGGTAATATATACTTAATAATATTAACGTGCCACTGAAAATTGTGACTTTTCGACTCTTCCCGTAAGAGGAAACAAAGATTGCCCTCCCATCGTTGTTAGAGTATGGTAACGAAGTATGAATACAGAAAAAGAACAAAAGGAAGAAAATATTAATACTCAGGTAACCTTTGCCTGCCTGGGACTGGGTGAAAAAACGCTGGCCGCCGTAGAGCGGATCGGATTTGATGCGCCATCCGAGATCCAGGAGAAATTTATTCCGGTGGCCCTGACCGATCGGGATTGCATCGGCCGGGCCCGGACCGGAACCGGCAAGACCGCCGCTTTCCTCCTGCCTCTCTTCCACCGTTTTTATGGAGGGGAGAAGATCCGGGTCCTGGTTCTTGTTCCGACCAGAGAACTGGCGGAACAGATCAAAGTAGAGTCCCGGAAGATGACCGGAACCGGTCATCCCCGCTCCCTGGCTGTATATGGAGGCACCAGGATCGAACCCCAGATCAAGCAATTGAAAAAGAATCCTGAGATCGTGGTCGGCACACCCGGGCGGCTGCTCGATCATGGCCAACGGGGTACATTGAATTTCCGCGATTTCACTATAGTGGTCCTGGATGAGGTTGACCGTATGTTTGATATGGGATTCCGCAAGGATATCGGAGCGATCCTTAGGCAGTGCAAAAATCGCAAACAGATCATGTTCCTCTCCGCCACCCTCCCCCCGGAGATCATGCGTCTGGCCGAGCGGTTCCTCCGTGATCCGGTCCGGGTCTCGGCGGTCGAGGATGAAAACCCTTCTGTGGAAACTCTGGATCAGAGTTATTTCGCGGTCTCCGCTCGTCGCAAATTCGCCCTGCTGGATAGGCTCCTCAAAAGAGATAATCCGGAACTGGCGCTGATATTCTGCCGAACCAAACGCGGGACCGAACGGATCGGAAGGAGACTCCGGGAGAAGCATTATAACTCCAGCTATATACACGGCGACATGACGCAGTCCGGGCGGGATCAGGCGGTAAACAGTTTCCGGGAGGGGAAGATAAATATCCTGGTAGCAACCGATGTGATGGGGCGGGGGATCGATGTTCCGGGGATTACCCACATTATAAATTACGATATCCCCGATAATCCGGAAGATTATCTGCACCGGGTCGGCCGTGCTGCCCGGATGGAAGCCAAGGGTAAGGCGATCGCCTTTATTACTCCCGAACAGGGAGACCTTCTCTCCGGGATTGAGATGCTCTGTAATATGATGCTCAGGGAGGACCAGATCCCTGGTTTTCACGCTGGCCTGGATGACCCACCAAGGTAACTATCGCTGGAGGAAAGCGGAGGTGTGTCACGTCCTGATTTTAAGTTGTCATTTTTTCTGGTTGCACCACCCCGACCTTGGCCCCAATTAAAGGCAAATGTCGAATATCGAACACCGAACTCCGAATGTCGAAGTTGCCTGGCCTCGGCTTCTTTCACTTCGACATTCGATATTCGATGTTCTGCGGTTCGTTATTCGATTTTTTATCTTGGAAATTGTTCCCCATTCCCCATTCCTCAGTTCCACTATCGGAGGAAAGCGGCGATCAGCCGTTTCGCCCGGAGGGTAACCACGGCTTCAGCTGATTCCGCCTGATCTTCCACTCCAGTAATCTCCAGTTTAATATCTTTCGTTCCGGTTGTTACCGAAGCGATGATCCCCTCCGATTTTGTTCCATCGGACAGGGTAATCGTGACCGGCTCCCCCTCTCTAATCAACTGAAAATCTGTCGCGGGGATCAAAGCTGTCCATGACCCCTGCTGCTCCTCACTCTCCTGTGGCTCGATCTCAGCCCGGTAGGCAACTACCATCCGGACGGACCAGAGAATCACTCCCGCCGCCCCCGCGAAGCCGGCTATCAGGAGGAGCGTAATTATCCAGATCAGCAGCCGGCGGCGCATCATATGATTAAAGAAAAGCTTCATATTCATTTTAATTGATCCCGGCAGAGAGAGTGAAAGAAACCATTTGATTTACTTAATTCCCGGTAAGTCCCTGTCTCCACCAGGTCACCTTCATTAAGAACCAGGATCCGATCCGCCTCTTTCAGGGTGTCGATCCGATGAGTAGCGGAGATGATAGTTGTCTCGGGGAGCCTGGACCGGATACGATTGAGGATCCGGGCTTCGGAGTCGAATCCGACCGCGGATGTGGCCTCGTCGAGGATCAGGATCCGGGGCCGGCCGATCACCGCCCGGGCGATATTTAATCGCTGCTGCTGTCCTTCCGATAGACGGCTTCCGGATTCTCCGACCATCGAATCCGCGCCATTATCCATCTCCCGGACTGTCTCGGTCATATCGGCGATCTCCAGCGCTTCCCGGATCTCTTCTTCCGTCGCCTCGGTTCGTCCAAATCTCAGGTTTTCAGCGATAGATAGATTGAGGAGAAAGGCCTCCTGCAGCGCGATCCCCAGGAAAGGCTGGAGGGAAGACCACCTGATCTCTTCCAGATTATGACCGTCAATTATGATCTCACCCCGGTCGGGTTCGATCAGTCGGAGCAGAAGCATCAGGAGAGTAGTTTTTCCTGAACCGCTGGGGCCGACCAGTCCGACGAACTGCCCGGGGTATATCTGGAGATTTATTCCATTCAGGGTCGTTCTGCCCGGACTATAACTGAAAGATAGGGAACGGCAGCTGATTATCCCCCTGAGATCGGTTAGAGATACAGCGCCCGGCTTCTCTTCCCGGACCGCCAGCCCGAGAGTCTCCCGGACCCGATCCCATGAGACCAGCTTGACCATTACGTCCCGGTAAAGTCCTCCCATTCCCTTTATCGCGACAAAGAGCTGGGTCAGATAGATGGTCAGCGCCACCAGTTCCCCCAGTGATAGACTTCCAGCGATCACCCGGGCGCCGAGATAGTAAGTAAAGCCGAGCAGTACGATCGAATTCAAGAGCCCGGCGGAGAGGTTCCCGGTGATAGATACCCGGACCCGGTGCAGTCCGAAGCGAATGATCCGTAACCGATGATGGAGATAAGTCCGGACCGCCCAGCGATCCCGTCCGAAGGCTTTGATCAGCTTGATATTCGCCAGGGCGTCCTGGATCATGGTGTTCGAGTCCTGGGAGGCCTCTTTGAAGGATCGGGTAATATCTTTCTGTCTCCGCCCGAAATAGCGGCTATGGAGATAGAAGAGGGGAGTGATCAGTATGGCGACCAGAGTCAGTTTCCACTCCAGATAAAGGCAGATCCCGGCCAGAAAGATGAAGTGACTGGTGGTGACCAGAATCCGGGGGATGGATTCCGAGGCCAACCCCGCCGCCGTGCTGAGGTCGGAGTCGAGGCGGTAGAGCTGTTCCCCGGTCGGTCTCCGGTGGAAGTCGGTAAACGAGAGCCGGAAGAGGTGACGGGTATAGTCCCTCCGGAGATCGAAGGTGAGCATCCGCCCGATATATGCAGTCAGGTAATTCCGGATAATGGCGAGCGCGCCGGTAAAGACGGCCAGCAGGAGACTCAACAGCAGGAGCATCCGGAAGAGATAGAGATCGTGCTTTAAGAAAGCCCGGTCGATCGTGATCCCGGCCAGCGCCGGACCTAAAAGCCCCAGGATCGTGGTAATCAGGACAATCAGCAGAACCAGTGCTTCCAGTGACCAGTAGGGGATAAGGTAACGGTTGAATATCCGGAACTGGTTTAATATTTTTTCTCCTGGAAAAAATATTAATTTCCTTGGCCCGATACTAGAATTTATTTTCATAATTGGCTGTTGATATCTATGTTTATCGATATTTAATATAATATTTAGAATACAAGAATTTATCAACCGTGATTAACGGATTGATTAACGGCTCAAAAGATGTATGGATTAAATAGTCATACCTGAATCTACCTGAAAAAATATATAGTGGTCATATCTGGCCGATCGGCCAGATATGACCACAACGAAAAATCTCTTGAGTTAAATCTAATTGGAAGTGTAGTCTCTTTTTTTAGATAAAAAAATATTCCTGAAATATTTAATGAAATTACTGGGAATATTTCATGTTATTTCCTCAATAAAATTATGAAAATTATGACGGTCGTTGTTTAAAAGATATATAAGCGACTGAAGGGAGCTAACTTATATGAAAATTTTATGCACCGGCGGCGCCGGGTTTATCGGAAGTTTTTTAGTGGATGAACTGATCAAAGAGGGGCACGAAGTCAGGATCTATGACAATATCGAGCCTCAGGTTCACCCGGAGGGGAGAGTCCCGGATTACCTTAATCCCGAGGCTGAGTTTATCCGTGAGGATGTTCTCAACTACGATGCTCTGGCTAAAGCGGTAGAGGGAGTGGATGTAATCTGCCATGACGCGGCCATGGTTGGAGTAGGTCAGTCTATGTACCAGATCAAACGTTACATGGAGGCCAACACCCTGGGAACAGCGAACCTTCTTGATATTCTGGTCAACCGTAAGAACAAGGTAAGCAAGCTGATCGTCGCGTCTTCGATGAGTACCTATGGGGAAGGAGCCTATGATTGTCCGAAATGCGGCCGGGTTGCTCCGCCTCTCCGGACCGATGAGCAGATGGCTTCCGGTGACTTCGAGGTCTATTGTCCGAAGTGCGGTGAACTTGCCCGGGCGATTCCGACGCCGGAGAGTAAGCTCCAGGAGATCAACTCCTATTACGCTCTAGCCAAGAAAGATCAGGAGGATATGGTTATGCTCTTTGGCCAGACCTACGGTCTGCCGGTAGTGGCCCTTAGGAGATTCAATGTCTTCGGTCCCCGCCAATCCCTCTCCAACCCCTATACCGGTGTGGCCGCGATCTTTATGAGCCGACTCTTGAATAACAATCCTCCGATTGTCTTCGAGGATGGTCTTCAGAGCCGTGACTTTATCTCGGTCCACGATATTGTCCGGGCCAACATCATGGTGATGGAGAGTGATAAGGCGAATCAACAGATTTATAACGTCGGCGCCGGCCGCCAGATCTCCGTCCTGGAGATCGCGCAGACCCTGAACAGTCTGCTCGGGAAGGATATTGAGCTCGATGTGGTAGGGAAATTCCGCAAAGGCGATGTCCGCCATTGTTTCGCCGACATCAGCAGGATCAGAGAAGATCTCGGATTCGAGCCACTGGTAAGTCTGGAAGACGGTTTTCAGGAACTGATCGAATGGAGCGCCACGGCTGAAGCCGCTGACATGGGCGAACAGGCCACCGCGGAACTGCGGGAGAAAGGTTTAGTAGGTTAAAGGACGTTGAAGAATAAAGAAGTTGAAACTAAAGAACGTTGAAAAGAACAGACGTTGAAGATCGTTGAAGGCCGTTAAAGACCGTTGAAGGTTATCAGTTGAAGGAGAGAGAAGCCTTCGGGGCTGTAGCCGCGGTCGTTGACCGCGGATGGTGAATGAAAAGCGAATATCGAACCGCAGAATGTCGAATGTCGAATTTCGAAGTAAAATATCCCCGGTTCCGTCCTGATATAGGTTATCACAAATCAAGAACATCCCCCCGGGGTTTATCCCCGGGGAATGAAAGTTCAATAAGCTAATCCGGGACATAACAAAATACGGTCTCTGCCGCCTCGATATGCATCGGGATACAAGCACTTTATACGGCAAGGTTTTTTCTCTAACGAAGTTTTAACCGGAAAAAGTGACAATTTCAAATCTGGACTGGACAGCAACTTCGACATTCGATATTCGACATTCTGTGGTTCGATATTCGCTTTTCATTGGGTCCGGGGTAGGGGGATCTCTTGTGAATTCTGCGTCTTTTTGCGGCAAATAAAGGGGCCGAGGTAGAGGGAGCCTTTACAATTACATCACTTTTTCGCGGCTAAAAAGATAAACAACCAGCATCTATAAAGATGAAAGCACCACCCGGGACCTGGAAATCTCCCATCACAGCCGAACTGATCGCTTCCCGGACTATCGGCCTTTCCGAGATCGTGATCGACAGCGATGATATCTACTGGCTGGAGTCCCGACCATCAGAAGAAGGCCGGATGGTTATCGTCAAACGGGACCCCAGCGGGAAGGTTAGTGACCGGTTGTCGCCGCCCTTCAGCGCCCGGACCCGGGTCCACGAATATGGCGGCGGTTCTTACGCGGTCTTTGCGGGAACAATCTTCTTCTCTAATAGCTCCGATGGCCGTATTTATCGACAGGATCCAGATTCCAACCCCCGACCACTTACCCCGGAAGGAGATTACCGGTATGCAGATCTTATTTATGATCGTCATTGGAATCGCTTGATCTGTGTCAGGGAGGACCATACCGGTGAAGGCCAATTCCCGGTCAACTGCCTGGTATCGATCGCTCCGGCGGGCATTCCGGATCTTAAAGTTCTAATCTCTGGTGGAGACTTCTACTCCAATCCTCGAATAAGCCCGGATGGGACGAACCTGGCCTTTCTAACCTGGAATCTCCCCGATATGCCCTGGGATGGGACGGAACTGCGGGTGGTCCGGTTGAACGAAGATTGCGTGCCGGGTTCATCGAGACTGGTGGCGGGCGCCCGGGAGGAGTCGGTCTTTCAGCCGGAATGGTCCCCGGACGGAGAGCTATATTATGTCTCCGATCGAAGCGGGTGGTGGAATATCTATCGTGCCGGTACGGAGGGGCCTGAACCGATCTGCCCGATGGAAGCTGAATTCGGTCTTCCCCAATGGGTCTTCGGGATGTCTACCTATGGTTTTATATCTCCCGACATAATTATCTGCGCTTATACCCGGAAGGGGATATGGCATCTGGCGGAGATACGTACCGGCGCACCTCCGGCTCTCAGGGAAATAAAGACTCCTTTTACAGATATTACCGGTATTCGTGCGCGACCGGGAGAGGCGGCCTTTCTGGGAGCTTCTCCTACCTCCCTAACCTCGGTAATCAAATACGACCCAACAGGCGGGATATTTGAGATGCTCCGGAGTGAGAGTGAGATCGATATCGATAGTGGTTATATCTCTCTTCCAGAGGCAATAAATTTCCCGACCGGAGACGGAGAGTTTTCCCACGGATTCTTCTACCCTCCCCGGAATCCGGATTACAGTATCCCTGATGGGGAATTACCGTCGCTGATCGTAATGACTCACTCCGGGCCCACTGGTTCCGCCGGAAACTCCCTGCGATTAAAGATCCAGTTCTGGACCAGCCGTGGTTTCGCAGTACTGGACGTAAATTACCGGGGCAGTACGGGATTTGGCCGGGAATATCGCCGCCGCCTGGAAGGACAATGGGGGGTGGCGGATGTTGAAGACTGCGTTAACGGCGCCCGGTATCTGGTCCGGCGGGGAGACGTGGATAGCGAGCGTCTGATTGTCAGGGGTAGCAGCGCGGGGGGATATACCACCCTCTGTGCTCTTGCTTTTTCCGATCTCTTTCAAGCCGGCGCCAGCTACTACGGTATCAGCGAACTGGAATCGCTGGTCCGCGATACCCATAAATTTGAGTCCCGGTATTTCGATCGTTTAATCGGTCCTTATCCTGAACGCAGGGATCTCTACCTGTCGCGCTCTCCGATCAACTCGGTGGATAGTCTGTCGTGTCCGGTTATATTTTTCCAGGGACTGGATGACCGGGTTGTCCCGCCTGAACAGGCCGAGTTGATGATCTCTGCTCTCCGGAAGAAAGGGATTCCCACGGATTCGATCTTCTTTGAGGGGGAATCCCATGGCTTCAGGCGAGCGGATACAGTCCAGCGTTCTCTAAAAGCCGAACTGGAATTTTACCTGACCCGGGTCTGCCGATAAGCCTCAAAACTCCCCCCCCCGTTCCCCGCGGTAGTAATGTGTGATATATTCAGTTATAAGGGAGAACCGATATTTTAACGTTTTTTATGTAATGTCCCTGTCTGGGAATTTCAATGAATTGAAATTCTGGGGTATCGTTGATCGGTTGTCCCGGTTTTACCGGGAAAGCGTTGAACGGGTTTCGGTTGCGTGCGGCCTACAACCCGCAACCGTCCCACGCAACCGATTCGAGGGCGGCCTCCCCCGATAAAATCGGGGCAACCGCAACCTTTTAACCCGAACGTTACGCCAAAGACTCTGCGTTCTATGAGAGCAGTAACCATAATTATCCTGGGGCTCATCACCTTAACTTCTTACCCGGGGATCTCTCCGGCGGCATTGATCCGGCCGGAGAATCTGGTCTATCAGGGCGCCTTCCGGCTCCCGGGAGAGGGGGGAGAGACCGGATGGGGATGGGGCGGCCACGCGATGGCATATTATCCCGGCGGTGACCCCGCAGGCCCCTCGGACGGCTACCCCGGTTCGATCTTCGGGACCGGACATGACTGGTACCAGCAGGTCTCCGAGATCACCATTCCGGTTCCGGTTATCTCTCCGAACAAGAATGTGAACGACCTGAACACCGCTACCACTCTGCAGCCCTTTACCAATATCCGGGGGAACCTCTTTGACTACCTTGACTTCGAGCAGCCCCGGGCGGGATTAGCCTGGCTCCCCCGGCAGGGGAGTCAGTCCGGCGACCGGCTCTATTTCACCTGGGGCCAGCATCAGCAGCAGGAGATGACAGACCCGCCGCTCGGCTGGTGCGACCGGAATCTATCCTCGTTCGACTCGGTTGGAGTCTGGCGGATCGGGAACTACCTGAACCAGGTCACCACGGACTATCTCCTCGATATACCGCAATCGTGGGCCAACACCTATGTCTCCGGCATGTCCCTGGGTGTCGGGCGGTACCAGGATGGAGGGCAGGGGGCCCAGGGGCCGGCTTTGATCGCCTGTGGGCCCTGGCTTAACGGGAATCCGCCCGCATCCGGCCAGACGATCGGCGCCGTCCCGCTTCTTCTCTATGAATGCGTTACCGATCTGAACCCGCGCTCCATGAACCGTTACCATCACTCGGATATGTGGCCCGGGTCGGCCTGGCTGACCGCCGGCGGTGATGGCGCCGTTATATTTGTCGGTACCAAGGGCCGCGGAGATTGCTGGTACGGCAACCCGGATGGTCCGTGCCATGATTGTGATAACCGGGGGTGGTGGTCGGACTACTTTGACGGGGAGATAATCTTCTATAATCCGGATGATCTGGCGGCTGTCGCGGAAGGGGAGATGGCCGCTTATCAACCCCAGCCGTATGCTGTAATGAATATAGACAGCGTTCTCTATCATATAGATTCGCCCCAGATGTACGATCATGTCAAAGCCGCCTCTTTCGACCGGGCCAATGGCCTGCTTTACATATTTGAACCACTGGTTGACAATGATAAACCCGTGGTCCATGTCTGGAAGATAGAAGGCGCCGGAGGACCGACGCCGGTTTCCATCCCCTCTCCGACGCCCGGGATACCGCTTATATTAGATTCAGGAGATTATAACGGGGATGGAACTTCGGAGATAGCCATCTTCCGGGAGAATGCCGGCCTCTGGGCGATCCGGGGGGTTACCCGGATATATTTCGGCAGTAGCGGAGATCAGCCGATCCCCGGGGACTATGATGGTGATAAAACTGCCGAGATAGGTATCTTCCGGGAGGATACCGGCCTCTGGGCGATCCGGGGAGTTACCCGGATATATTTCGGCAGTAGCGGAGATCAGCCGATACCCGGGGATTATGACGGTGATGGTTTCTGCGATCCGGGAATCTTCCGTGATAGTTTCGGACTCTGGGCGGTGAGACTGGTTACCCGGGCATATTTCGGAGGAGTCGGGGATATCCCCATTCCTGGAGATTACGATGGCGACGGTGGTAAAGATATCACCGTATACCGGAGATCTTCGGGGCTTTGGGCGACCCGGGGATTGGGAAGTGTATATTTCGGAGGTTCTTCTGATATACCGGTGGCTGGTGATTATGACGGTGACGGGAGCTGGGAAGCCGCGATTTACCGGGCAAGTTCGGGTCTCTGGGCGATCCGGGGTGTGACCCGCGATTATTTCGGAGGGGGACTAAACACTCCTGTCCCGGCGGGTTTTACCGGTGCCGGCAGAACGGAGGTTGGGGTTTATTCTTCAGCATCCGGCCTCTGGGCGATCCGGGGTGTGACCAGAGTATATTTCGGCGCGCCCGGCGATATTTCGGTAACGCGATAGCCGGGTTTTATTTCCGGGAAACCAAACGCACTGTAGCCGAGGTTGTTGACATTAACCGGAAAAATCTCACGGTCGGTCTCCGGTAGGAACGGGGCACTTCGAGCTTCTCCTTTCCCATATTTACGGACAACTTGTGAACGATCGTCCATAAGTTGTCCGCTAATATCTCCGACATCCGGTATACACCATGAGTTTCAATGGGGATTCTAAGTGCCGGTGTGTTTCCGTCGGATTAATTAAAGCGGGGTTAAATAAAGTTACTTGCCATTCCTTTTAACGCAATTAATATTAGTTGTAATATTTGAAGTTAAAGTGATGCTAGGAGATTGATAAATGAAGGCAATGACATATTATTATTAATTTCCCCTTTTTATGGTGCTGAATTATGTATGGTGTTCCCGGAATTATATGGGAGAGTTTTCGCGGATTTTTGCGGCTGAAAATCAACCGGCGCGAGCCTAGGTATCTTCCCCGATGACATTTTCTATAGCCTGGAGTAATGTCTGGGGCGAGAAAAGTTTGGCCAGGAAGACGGATTTGGCTATACCATGATTAGAGATCTTTTCTCGCCCGGCGATATTCTGATCCGGATAGGCCGATATAAATATGAATGGGATGGAATTGGTTTCGGGAGATTTCTGTAACTTCCAGTAGAGATCGAAACCTGTTTCATTTTGAAGCATAATATCGGAGATAATGATCTCGGGTATTTTCCCTTGTATCCGTTTCAGAGCTTTCTCCACATTGGTAGCCCGGGTGACGGCAAATCGGCTGGTCTGTAGTATCAGCTCCAGGAGCCGTCCGATATTCTTGTCATCATCAAGAATCAAAATATTTTTCTTGGTAGTTGCACTCATGGTGATGATATTAACTATACTATTTCGCTAAGTTTCAGTGACTCGGATCGTCCCGTTGACCATCCGGCTTTTTCGACGCATAATCTTCTTTAATTTATCCCAGAAAGCTTTCTCCAGGTCGAAATCCTGGGCTATGGCGTTGCCCAGCAGCAGGATCAAGAGATCGGCGTGCTCCTCAATTAAATCTTCCCGGGGCTTTCCCTTGGTCAGGCATTGACTGATCTCTCCCACCTCTTCCATGATCAGGTTCATGCGGTGAAGCATATCTTCCCCGCCCTGTTCCTTGAGATCAAACTTACGGTGAAACTCCCGGACGGCCTCAATCATCTCTTTCATGCGAAGACATAATCCACGATTTTGTCAA
>Ga0180435_10002881_pt1 | contig 17414 bp, 22 predicted proteins | sample SS_ome_3_FD_132467 | JGI IMG/M metagenome (GOLD analysis project Ga0180435, IMG submission 132467) | Hypersaline lake sediment archaeal communities from the Salton Sea, California, USA - SS_3_S_1 metaG | ecosystem: Environmental > Aquatic > Non-marine Saline and Alkaline > Hypersaline >...
GTGTACGCGGCCATGGAAAGACTGAGGCCCAAACGCATGGTCGGCACGGAATGCGGCCATGCTCATCGTGCCACAGTTGTAGAGGGTCCCTACTGGGCTGGTCGGGAATCCGGTCAAACGCCGGTACCATCCATTCACTATGTCGAGTGGTTGGCGGAGGCTCTCAGGCAGGGCAAGCTTAAAATTGATCCGGCCAAGCGCCTGAAAAGACCGGTTACGCTGCAGGATTCCTGCAACTATGTCCGCAACCATGGTCTCAAGGAAATCACACGGGAAATCATGAGCTACATGGTTGAGCCCGGCTATTTCAGGGAAATGGCACCCAACAAGGAACACAATTATTGCTGCGGCGGTGGCGGCGGCTTCAACGGTATCGGTCTCTTTCGGCCCCAGCGAAATCAAGCCCTGATAACCAAACGCGATCAAATTTTAGACGCCGGTGCAGACCTGGTGATTGCGCCTTGTCACAACTGCTGGGATGCCATCCGCGATCTGGAGGAAGAATATAAAATCGGGATTGAATGGTCGTTTCTCAAGCCCTTGGTGATTAGCATGGTCGAAATTCCTGAGCATTTAAAACCACAAGAATAGGGTGTTGGATTTTCTCGGCAACCCGCCAATGAGGTGACCTATGTTTAAAAATATATTATTTGCCACATCCGCAACGGAGGCTACTGACCATGCCGCACGGGTGGCCTTTAATATGGCCCAGGCCTATGATGCCCGGATTTGCATTTTTCACGTCCTGGGTGTGCCGACCCGGGGCTTCAGCCAAGTGGTGTTGGACGTCAAAACCAAGGAAGAGGTGGTTCTGGACGATGAGTATATTGCCTGGGTGAAAGAGGAGGTAAAGGTTCACTACACCAAACAGTTGGAAACCGCCGGCAAGACCGAAATCAAGGTTGCCATCGGAGTCCCGCATCGGGAAATCTTACGTGCTGCTCGTGAGATGAAACCGGACCTGATCGTTATGGGGGGTAGTACCGGTGATAACGAAGATTCGGTCTATAAGAAAAGTTTGGTGGGCTCAACCCTTCAGCGCGTGGCCAAGGCGGCAACCTGCCCGGTACTGGTGGTCAATCGTCCGGCTGCATCCTTCTGGGGCGGCATGTCCAATATCGTTTTTGGCACTGATTTTTCCAAGGCATCCGATGCGGCTTTCAAGTTTGCAGTTCAATTGGCCAAAACCCTGGCGTGCGAATTGCACATCTTCCACGCGCTTGACATTGGCAGTGTTCATACGGGCAGAATCCTGGCGCAGGATGAAATTGAGACCAAAATTCGTGAATCCCTCAGGCGCATTCGTGGACGCTATCTACCCGATATGCGCGGCATCGATAATTACAATTTTGAGGTGTGGGAGGGAATTCCCTATATAGAGGTTGTCAAGTATGCCCGCGAGAATCATGCCGACCTGATTGTAATGGCGCACCATACTCAGAAGTCTTCGGGCGAAGATACCCGCTTGGGAAGCAATATCGAACAGGTTATTGTCAGAGCCGGGTGTCCGGTTATCAGCATCAATCGTTAATTTGAATTCCTTAGTAAAAAAGAGAGGGATAAATGAAAAAAATACTGATTGTCGACGACGATCCAAATATCACGGATTACCTGACCACTTTGTTTGAAGACAACGGTTACAGCACAGTTGCAGCGCACGATGTCCAGGAGGGGCTGGAGATGGCCAAAAAGGAGCTTCCGGATCTCATAACCCTCGATCTCGAGATGCCGGAAGAGTGGGGGCCCCGATTCTATCGCAAAATGTCCCAGGATAAATCACTGAAAAATATTCCCGTAATTGTCATCAGCGGTCTTTCGGGAGGGGATCACGCCGTGGGTAAAGCCGTGGCATTTCTCAATAAGCCCTTCGATCGCGATGAACTGCTAAAGATCGTCAAAGAAACGTTGAATGTCTGATGAAATTCTTATAATCGACAAAGATGTCAGCCATGCCAAGGCTCTGTGCATCTATCTGGAACGCAAGCGCATGGAAAGCCATACGGCTTCCACGAGTGAGGAGGCACTGCTTTTATTTGACAACATGGGTGCCCAGGTCATTTTGGCCGATCCAGGCCTGCCCGGCATGGGGATGATCTCCTTTCTGAAACGTATCAAGTCAACCCACTCCCAGGTGCAGATTGTTGTTATGGCGACGCCGGATCAGTTTGATCTAACCATGGCCGAGCTGAAATACACCGCCGTGCATTACTTGCTCAAACCGGTCAAAAGCACAGCCCTTGATATGGCCTTGTATCAGGTCCGTTCCTGGATATCACTCAATAAGCGCTTGGAGGTCACCGAAAAAAAGCTCAAGAAGCTGCGCTCTACCCAGAGTTTGTACCAGCAGCTTTTTGATGAAGTGCCCTGTTATATTTCCGTTCAGGACAGTGACTTTCGACTCACGGCGACCAACAAATTGTTTAAGCGTGATTTTGGTGACGAAATTGGATCACATTGCTATACTGTTTACAAGCATCGGGGCACGCCCTGTCAGGCCTGTCCGGTGGCCGATACGTTTGCCGACGGCCAATCGTACACAACTGAAGAAGTGGTTACGTCCAAATCAGGCAAGCAGTATAATGTCCTGACCTGGACAGCCCCCATACGCAACGGTGACGGTGAGATCACCCAGGTCATGGAAATGTCCACCAACATCACAGAGATTCGACAACTTCAGGACCATTTAACGTCGTTGGGGCTCATGATCGGATCCATGTCGCATGGTGTTAAAGGGATGCTGACGGCATTGGACGGTGGGATCTACCAGCTTGAAACCGGTCTGGCTAAAAACGATATGGAGCGTACCCATAAGGCCTTTGAACAGGTCAAGCAGATGACCGGTCGCATCCGCAAAATGGTGTTGGAGATCCTCTACTATGCCAAGTCCAGGGAACTGCGATATGAGTCCATCAACAGTGTCGAAATGGCGGACAAGGTCGTGAGCGACGCCGAGGCCATCGCTACAAAAAACGGGGTAAGACTAGAGGCCAACATTTCACCGACCTTGGGGATTATCGATGTCGATCCAACCTGGATGCAGTCGGCTCTGGTCAATTTTGTGGAAAACGCCATCGATGCGTGTACCTATGATCGCAGCAAAAAAGATCATACCGTAACCTTTGACGCATTCGAGCTTGCACCTGATCGGATTTGCTTTATCATCACGGATAATGGTATGGGTATGGACCAGGAAACCAAAGAAAAAATGTTTACGCTGTTTTTTACCTCCAAAGGTTCCCAGGGAACCGGGTTGGGATTATTCATCGCCAACCGTGTTATCCGTCAGCATGGTGGCACCATCAGTGTCGAGTCCGAATTAAAGCAAGGCTCCAAATTCCATATTTGCCTTCCCAGATCAAAGCCGGCTCAATCAGGGATGGTTCATATTCACGGGGATTCAAGGTTGCTTACGAAAAATGAGACTAACGACAAAAAGTAGATATGGGACGCGATTGATTCTGGATTTGGCAGTCAATGCCAAAACCGGGCCGGTTCCCTTGAGCGACATCTCCAAACGTCAGAATATCTCAGTAAAGTACCTGGAGCACTTGACCCGCAGGTTGCGTGAAGCCGGGCTCATCAAAAGTCAGCGCGGTGCCTATGGCGGCCATATGCTCAAAAAGGCGCCTGCGGACATTACCGTGGGCGACATTGTTCGGACCCTTGAAAAAACCACGGCAATTACCGATTGCGCTGAAACAGAGGACAAGCTCTGTGGTGTGTGTAACCAGGCTGGCGACTGCCTGAGTCGCTGGGTGTGGATTGAAGCCAGCCGGGCCATGTTCGCGCGTTTGGACGATATTACTGTGGAGCGACTGGTGAGCGGGAGCTTCAAGAAAGAGGCAGGCCCCAAGGTTTAAGGGCGGGAAACATACGGGTTGAATTCAGCTCTAAGCGATTAACTGTTAGCAGCTTAGGGCTCAAAACTCAACGCTTATGACTGCTAAAAGCCTAAAGCTCTAGATCACTATAGTTGAATTGCCGTTTCCGACTCAAAATCCCTTTTATTTTCCGCAGCCTCCATTTGACTTATCCAGCTTTGCACCCGTTCACGGCCATAGGCAGATTTCCAAGCGGCCACGATGGTATCTACCGGAATATCGGCATACGTGCCGTGCTCAGCCACATATTCCATGAATTTGCGATTATCTTGGTTGTAGGCTTGGAAAACAGAATCTTCACGTCCATTGAATTCCAATGGTGCTACGCGATGACGATGGCAGAGCTCTTGGTTAAAGGCAGGTGTGGCTTTGACCCATTTGTTCTCCAAAAAAAATTCTGTGTAGCCATGGTATACAAATAAGTCAGAGCCGATATAATCCAGTAGCTCACGGGTCGCCAGATGGTTGCGAACTGTTGCGAAGCCAACCCGGGAGGGGATCCCCAAGGAACGGCCCAGGGCGCATAACAGCGAAGCTTTGCAGACGCAGTAGCCTCTTTTGTGTTTGAGTACACGGCTGGCTTGATAGTGTTTATTCAAGTGAAAAGGGACATAGGGATCATAGCGGATACCGTCCCTAACGGCATAATAAATCGCAACGGCCCTTTGGGTGGGGCTCGGGCCGGTATTGGCCGTTACCATTCGAGCAAAATCGCTAACGCGTGGATGCCGGCTGTCAATAATTTCAGTGGGCTGCAGGTATACTGTAAAATCCATATCTAAAATTCTTGGACTTCAACTCCCTTATCAGTCGCCAGTTCTGCCGGTGACTTATGAGGGGATTAGCGGACTCCGGAAATCAGTTCGCGGTAAAAGCCCTCATCTTCAGTGTACAAGGCGCCATCTTCAATCCGAATCAAATCTTTTTTACACAAATTGGCCAAAGACACATCCATGGACAGATAGTCTTCGGTACCGGCCTGCATCTGTGAACGAATATGATGTGTTTTTTCCTCGCGAATGCGTTTTTTGATACGATGGCTATTGACCAATTTTTCTAGTGCCAGCACCCGACGGGCACCTTTTTTGGCGGGTACCAAGCGCTGGGCAATGCACAGCAGTAGACAGTCGGCCAGCATCTGGCGGATGAGGTTCTGCTCATGGGGCTCAAAAGAATTGATTACGGTTTCGATAACGGATGTCGAACTGTTGGCATGAATGGTGCTCAAAACCAGGTGGCCGGTAGAGGCCGCCTTGATGGCGATCTGGTAGCTTTCCTTATCGCGCATTTCACCGATGACAATTACATCGGGTGCCTGACGAAAAACATTGCGTAGCCCCTCACTAAAGGAGTGGGTATCACGACCCACCTGGCGCTGGTTAATATTGCTCATCTTATGTTGATGCAAGTATTCGACAGGATCCTCGAGGGTGACAATATTGCAACGACGATTCGTATTGATAACGTCCACCATGGCGCATAGGGTCGTGGATTTTCCATGGCCCGCCGGCCCGCCAACCAGGATAAGGCCCTGGGGTTTGAGGCAAAACTCCCTGAGCCAGCTCGGTAAATTGAGATGCGTAAAGGAGGGGATTGTTTCGGGTAGGTTTCTCACGGCAATGGCGATGGTACCCCGCTGTCTAAAAATGTTGCACCGGAAACGGCCGACACTGGGGTAGGTGACCGCAAATCCCATGTCGTTGCTGCCGACAAATTGGCGCCAGTCCTTATCGGAGAGAAAGTCTCGGGCATATTTCTCACAATCTTCCGGCGTGAGTGGGGGCATATTGAGGCGCTTGACTTCATTGCTTATTTTTATGCAGGGTGGTGCGCCAGGTGTCAGAAGCATGTCGCTGGCATCGGATTTGGCCAAATATTGCAGCAATGTAATCAAGGGGGGGGCTTTACTCATTTTTTGCCAGGAGTCTTCGACCATTTTTTGGATTATCTTGCCGCGCAGCCCGCTGGCCGGATCGGTCAACATAATTTTACGGGCGGCTTCCATCATAAAAGATGGGATCATCACGGGTTTGATTTTCTTGCCCAAGGAAAACCCGAGTTCACTGATGATTTCGAAGTCATTGGGATTGACCATGGCCAGGGTGAGTGTGCTCTGATCAGCGGCCACGGGTAGAATTTTGTCGTTGAATATTTTTTCGCGCGAAACCAAATCAAGAATTGATTTAGGGATGTCGATTTCATATAGATTAATGGATTGCACACCGCTTTGACGCGTTAAAAATGCCAATAAATCATCTATCTTGATATAGCCCAACTCCAATAGGATCGAACCCAATTGACCACCGGTTTGGGATTGTTTGGTCAGCGCTTGCCGTAATTGCTCCTTGGTGATGAGTTTGTCATCTACAAAAGAATCCCCGATACGCCGTTTGCCGGCGGTAGTACTTGATTTGGCATTCTTTGATTCGGCCATATTTTGATCTCCTGGGTTTGTCTGTAAATATCGTGCCAGAGGGCTCAGCCGAAGCGGCCGAGTTTGATTGCATTCAGGTTTTTATGGGGACTCAAGGGGATTATCCCAGCGATAATCCGAAAGTTCCGGCGTTAGTTCGGTAAGAGCAAGAACCAGAAGCGTCCGGTCGTGGTCTCTTCACTCTTCTTCATCAACGTAGTATTTATTCTCTATTTTATTTCTCTGTGCCTCTGTCACTAGATCATAATCAACGAGGATATCGCCGATGCCAGCATCGCGGAGCACATCAATTTTCAAAATATTTTCAGGCTTTTTGCTTTTTATACTGAAAAAAGTGTAGCGGAGATTAAGTTTTTCCTTTTTCAGAATCTGAATCGAATCAAAGATGTCGACGCCTTCCCCGCCCGTATAGATATAATGATAGGCCAGTAGAGCATAGACAAGGCCGATCAGGATTGCGTACAATGTGTATTTTTTAATAACCTGTGCCATTCGATGAAGTCTCCTCGATCCTAATGGAGCGTTTGCAAACAATAAAGCGGTTTAAGGCATTAGATAGAAACCCAAATCTTTATCGTACATTTGGGACCTGGAAAAAGCCGCGCTGATTGAATTGTCATTTGAGGCCGTTACTTTAGCTTCCCGTTGCACGAAGGTTCGGCCGGCATCATCCAGGTGAAATGAAACTTCCAGGATATCATGTTTCATGATAAGATTACCCGGTGTGAGATTGATAAACTCGATGCCGCCCAGTGATATATTCTCGACGGTCATTCTACCGGATTCGCCAGTTTTTTTGTTGCGGTAATCGCCTGCAAAATCGACGGCTTTGCGGTAGGACTTCCGAAATTCGATAACGCACCGAAATACATGTCCACAGCTGCAGCGAGCTTTGATGCCTCGTTTGGCGGTCACGTATTGATCGGCTTTGAAGCTTTTAACGCTGGCGCACTGGGGACAGGTGATTTTGACATCATCATTGGCATTGGCATAAAATGTATGTATACTTTTTGTTTCGATGATTTCCATGTGAGCAATCCCTTATAATTTCAGTACATATGGTCATCAGCTCAGGACGATTCTACAAAGTATATATAAATAAAATACTGTCATTTTTCAATTTATTTTTTTTGAGGATAATAAGTTGAACCACCCCAAGCACATCAAGCTGCATACGGACCCTGGGGATGATCCTGGCGGATGCCTTTCCTGCGGGCAACGGCAAAATATGGGATCGCGAAAATATTGTTCGATCGCATGCCGTCAAAAATTACGCCATCAGTTGAATATTCGCACAGGCCTCCTAAAAGCTTTAAATACACGCTATGCAACTTTTTATTTTACAGACAAATTGCTCGTGTTGGATGTGTTACCGTTGGGCTCCAAAAGGATATTTAGTTTTCTGTTTAAACGGTCTTCGGACCGGAAACCTGTTCAAGATTTTTCAGATTTGTGCAATCTTTTAGGGAAGGCCTGGTGGGGGGAAATGAAACGAACCAATCGAGAATATCTGGCTTCCAGGCTTGTTCTCGAAAAAGCAACCAGGCAGCAATCCGCCAACCGGTCGATCCGGCCGGATGTGATCAGAATCCCGGCCATAAAAGGGAGCAACAAGGCTTTGTTGCACTTGAAGCTCGATCGGGCTGCCTTGGCATCACCAGAGCTCAAGCAAGTAATCAAATCGGCCTATCGACGTCAGGCCCGGGCAACCCATCCTGATATGGGCGGGGATGAGGCAAATTTCCGTAAAATCTACCTGGCGTACGAATCCTTGATGGCCTGGGCTGAAGAACCGAGTTTCCTCAAACGCAGCGGATTCCCGGACAAATGGTTCTATGATGGCGCCAAAAACCGATGGGTGCAGCCGACACCACGCTGAAGCTGAAAGCCTTAAGGGATGAGCTGTAAGCTGCTGATAGCTGCATGCTGAAAACTTAGGGCTTAAATATAGCGATCCGCCAGTTGCGTAATCAATGCCTCCACCCCCGCCTTGCCCTCCTTTTTTCGGACGTCGGCGATCAAATTCTGGATTTTATAGTAAGTGGCGGAATCATTTTGTAGGTCCGTGATTGAGCGGTAAGCGCCACCCCGGCGGCCCGTCCGATAAATCAATCGGTCTTGGTCGGACAGACTCTGGTAAGCGGCAATGACATCGAGCATAGCGGCTTTGTCATCCGGAAGCTTGCCGGATACTTCTTCCAGTAAATTCATAATATGATCACTGGTGACGGTGCTTTGGATGTTATCCAATGTTGATATAAACACCCGTATTTCTTCTGCCAACATGTCGTCGGTTTGCAGGGTAAAGGTACCGTCCTGCAACTTTTGGTATAGGGGTATGCGTTCCGGAACCCGAAGGCTTCGCAGCCGGATAAAGTGGGGATTGATTTGATTGACAACCCGGGCCGTTTCAACAGCATGTTCATGCCACATTTCCTGACCGCCGAGTCCCGGCATGATATATTCGGAAAGTTCCATGCCGGCTGCGATAATGCGTTGGCCGGCATCGATTTGCTGAGCCGCAGTTACCCCTTTTTTCATCAGTTTGAGCAAGGGATCGTAGCCGGTTTCCAATCCGATGTGCACGCGGTCCAGGCCTGCTTTACGGATCTGGGTGAGAGATTCAACTGATTTACGGATGATCGTTCTGGAGCGCGAATAGGTGGTCACCCGGTTAATTTCTGGGAAGGTTTGCCTTAAAAAATTGAGCGTTTCCACCAAGTCCGTGGTTACCATGACCAAATTGTCAGCATCCTGGAGAAAGCAGGCCCGGGTGTCATAGTAAAGCCACGTGGCGATACTGTGATAGTTGTGATTGTATTGCGAGTCGTTTAAAACGGCGCTGGCAACGGCATCGTTAACACGACCATCATAGCCCAAATCTACTGACAGTGACTGAATGTCATCGGCGATCTGCCTGGCCGCCAGAATATCCTGTTTGATTTCATCCACGGTTCTCAGCGAGAATTTTCTATGCTTGTAGACCGGACAAAACTGACACTGATTCCAGGGGCAATTTCGGGTGAACCGCAGGAGCAGGCTGCGGGCTTCATTGGGTGGCCGAATAGGACCTTGTTCAAAACTTGGGCGATTTTCCACTTTTTTATTCCTATCCCCGTTTAGCACGGAATGAGGTGATAGATTGTTTGTTTTCGATCTTTCAGAATCGTGTCCCGAATAATATCGGGATCGGTATCGCTATCGAAATCGCAATCGGAGCAACATTATCCGGATATCCGTCCTAATGGGTCACCGAGGCCGAGGCCGTTGCCGATTTCGAAATCCGATAGGCTGGATAACTCAAAGCGAATGTATTACACCTACGTATTAATATAAAATTCGAATTCACATTTGTCTACTAATAGAATTCAAGCTGCTGACCGCTAATGCCTTATTGCCGACCACTGTATAGTGTTCCCTGTTTTTTCCGATAGCGATCCCGATAGTGATCCCGATGCATACTGCTTACTGAATGCGGTCACGCAAACGAATCCCGCAACACGCAACCCGGAATGAATTCTCTCTAAATACTGAATATTTCCATGGGTGTTTTTGAAATCAGACGAGCGCCGGATTCAGTAATCTGGAAAACAGATTCAATGCCGGCAGCAAATTTATCCGCAAATACAAACTTGGGCTCAAAAGCAATGGTCATGCCTGGAAGCAGTGGATCTTCTTTGCCATGGGCGATAAACGGCGGTTCGATGAGCTCATATCCAATCCCGTGGCCAATAAAGGTGACCTGATGCCCGGGAATACCCAGATAGCTATCCTTAAAACCCAGAGCCCTGGCAGATTCGACTGAACGGTGATAAACGTCGTGGGCGCACATGCCCGGCTGGATCGATGCCAGTAGTTCCTGCTGGATTGCAATGGCGGCCTGGCTGGCGGCATCTGCATCGGGTGGCATTTTCCCAAGCACGAACATCCGGGTTTCATCCATATGAAAGCCATTGAGAACCGATGCGAAGTCAACCATAATGGGTTCGCCTGGACGAATTTTGCGTGTGCCAGCACCACAGGGAAATGCATGTGAGCTCCCGGCCCCGCTGGCCGGGGAATCGAGTACGCCGATCATACCACCACTTGAGCCGCTCAATACGTGCCACGGATAACCTTCAGTCTGATAATTGCGGACACGCAACTGCCCGGCGTGTCCCGCCTGTCTGGCAAAGGCTTCAAACGTGCTGGCAAATTCCATTTCAGTCATTCCGGAAGTAAGCACTTGGCGCATATGGTCGAATGTCAGAGCAGACATGGCAGCGGTTCGCTTCATCTGTTTGATGTCCCATGCTGATTTGAGTTTGCGTATATCCAGTATGATAGATGATAGATCGACCAATTTCGGGGAAGGAAAAAGTCTTTTGAAAAATCGATACTCTGTAACCGGCATCACGTCGAATTCGAGACCCAGAACTTTGGGTTGTTGGCCGTGATGTTTGTTCAGCAAATTCGGGATGTCTCGAATCGACTGAACGGCCAATACGCGTTCCAGCGGCGATTCTTTCCTGGCCCTGGGGTAATAACGTTTGACAAAAAATAGCGGATCACCCTGAGAAGGCATATACAGTATGCCGTTTTGGGCCGTGCCCGTGAAGTACAATAGATCTACACGTTGGACAATGAGTCCGGCGTCGATATCGTTTTGTTGCAGGGCTATTTGTAGCTGGGAACACCGATGCCGGATTTCGGCTGCAGGTATGGGGGTGTTTGAACTGACCATATGAATTCAAGCTCGGATGAGGCCGTTTCCATAGGCGCAAGTATGGACTTATACGTAGGTAACGTTTTCCTTTTTTAAGAATTTAAGTCCGATACCTTCTGTATCAACACGCACGATTTCGGCCGAGACTTTGATCGACTCATCCTTGGAACTGAAGGGGATATCCAGGGTTACCAGTTGTCCCAACTTGAAAACGTCTTGGGTTTGGATGAAGATGCCGCCGTTGCTGATGTCCTTGCACACAGCGGTATATTGGCGATCCTGAGTAGAAAATGAAATGGTCTGGTCATACAGCCGCCGGATTCCATCACGCTCACCCAGACTTAAGTTTTTCACGGGCAGCTCTTCTAATTTATCCAGCAGATCCAGCCGTTCTTCGGCAGTCATTTCCAATATCTTTTTGAACAGGTGCAACAAGATATCCTTTTCATGCGGGTAGTCTGCCATATCATCCATATAAATATTATCCAATAATATTACCTATAAGTCAATAAGCATCCTTGACGGCGAATGAAAGAAACCATACTATTAGAGCCAGAGCCTAACACAAGGGAGAGTTTGGTAGTCAATGCGATCATTTAACATCCTGGTTGTTTGCACGGGCAACATCTGCCGCAGCCCCATGGCAGAAGGGCTGCTCAGGCATAAGCTTCCTGAGAATTTAAAGGAAAGGGTGCTGATAGCGTCCGCTGGCACTGACGCGCTACACGGTAACTTGGCCACAGACTTTGCTATCATGGTCATGCAGGAATATGGTGTAGACCTATTTTCGCATCGGGCCAGATTGTTGTCCCGGCAAATGGTTGTTGATGCAGACCTCATACTCGCAATGGAACAATACCATCTCAGAATAATTAAAAGTCTCAAACGCAAGGCCATCTCAAAAAGTTTTCTTATGCGGGCGTTCGATGGATCGCGATCGTCGTCCGATAGATTTCAAACTAAAAATTCGCGCGCATCCTACGATGTACCCGATCCCATCGGCGGCGATCTCAATCTTTATCGTGAATCGGCTCAGCTTATCCATGATTGTTTGGCGGGTGTTTATACCTACCTAGAGGAGCAGAATGAAATCTAAACCAATTATCCTAATTGGATTATTTGCTTTGCCTGTGATGCTGATGTTTCAAGTCGCAATTGCCCAGGAGAATGCCTCTTCGGTGGTCTCCATCAACCTTCAAGCCCTTTCACTGGAAAAAGCCACCATGTGTGAGGGCATAAAAGATTACGCCCCGGTTAATCAATCCGTCGCATTTTCTCTGGACATCGGGAAGATCTATTGTTTTACCGCCTTTGACATCGTTACCAGTAAGACCATGATCTACCACAACTGGTACCGAAACGACCGTCTGATAACCAGCAAACGCTTGACGCTCAAAACACCCAAATGGAGCACCTTTAGCAGTATTCAGCTCAGGGAGGCGGACAAAGGCCCATGGCGTGTGGAAATTCAGGATAAGAATAAAGATACCATCAAAGTATTGAGATTTAGCGTTACGGATTAGTTGGTAATGAGTATGCTGACATCTTTTTTCACCAACATTCGTTGGCAGGATATCCTCGATATTCTTGTGGTGAGCTATTTTCTCTTTCGGTTCTATGTGTTATTTCGAGGCACCAATGTTTTCCGCGTGATCGTCGGTATCGGTTTTCTATGGATTTTTCAACGCATCGCCGGTTACATGGGATTGATCGTCACCAGCTGGGCCATGCAGGGTATTATTGCCTTTGCTGCCATCATTATCATCATTGTATTTAGAAACGAAATCCGCAATGTCCTCCAGACCAAGAATATTGGTGCCATATTATGGGGCTTCTCGCATAAGGCCGCTAAAACGCCGGTACAGATTATAACCAGCGTTGTCTATGAATTGGCCCAGCGACGAATCGGTGCTTTGCTGGTCATACCCGGCAAAGATGACCTCGAAGAGCTTATTCAGAGCGGGGTTCCCTGGGGAGGTGTTCTGACAAAAGAAATGATTCTGAGTATTTTTTGGCCGGATAATCCCGTGCACGACGGGGCCGCCATCTTGCAGGGGGATCGCGTCACCGAGGTCGGCGCCATCCTACCCCTTTCTAGGCGGAGCGATCTGCCGTCTGCCTATGGTACGCGCCACCGGGCTGCCCTGGGTTTGGCTGAGAAATCAGACGCCCTTATTATACTGGTTTCCGAAGAGACCGGCCACGTGGTGGGTGTCAAAGGCGAGCATATTGAGCAGATAGATAGCAATCTCGCCTTGGAAAAAATGTTGCGTACCGATAGCGGTATGTCCAGCGATTACACAGGATTGCGGGAAAAAGAAAAGCTGAGTTTGGCCTTGGCTGCCCTGGCGATTTTTCTGTTTGTTGCCGGTACGTGGTTCAGTTTTTCAAGGGGACAGGAGACGTTGACGACCATGGAAGTCCCCATCGAATATATGAATCGCGATCCCAATATGGAATTGATCGGATCTTCCCTGAATAGTATCAATTTGGATCTAAGCGGTGCCGGAACCTTGATCAAATCCATTCGACCGGAACAGGTCAAGGTACGCATCGACTTAAGCAAGGCTGTGGTCGGCTTAAATGAATACACGCTGACATCGGAGAACATTAGCCTGCCGCCCGGGATTGTTTTGCGCAGCGTCGATCCCTCGGTTGTGGATGTCACCCTGGACGTTCCCATCGTCAAGGAGCTGCCGCTGCAGGTGGATTGGACTGGAAAACTTCCGCCAGGACTTATTTTGGCAGATGTGGATTTAAATCCAGAACGGATTAAAGTGATGGGGGGCAGAAAGATTTTGGAGCAGTTATCCACCATTTACACGGAAAAAGTTGCCCTGGACACGCTGAAATCATCCGGCAGCATAACGGTCAAAATCGCGCTAACGCCGGCATCGCTGAGGTTTGCAGAAGACTCCAAGGATCGGCTTACGATTAACTATACTATCCGCAATAAACTCCCCCTCCAATAATAAGAAATTTTCATGCAGCGCATGAAAATTTCTTATTTGATATTAAAATTGCCCGACTCTATATACGGCGGATCCTCCGTCTCAATAATTTGGACGATTTCTTTATTGAGGCGGCCCTTTAATTCCTGCATAATGGATCGTTCCTTATTCAGGGATTTGGCAAAATCCATGACATCATGCATCAGGGTGTTTAGCTGGCAGGCTTTGGTAATGATATGGTGCTCCTGGCACTCATAGGCGGTCAGCCGGCTGCCGGTGTATTGCATCTCTTCCATCTTGTACCTGGGAATGGCTTTTTTCAGAAGGGCATTCATGCCCGGTAGAAAAGGGATTCCCAGATCAACTTCCGGGAAACAGAAAAAGCCGCGATCCGAACGCATGAATCTGAAGTCGAAGGCACAGCAGAAGATGGCGCCGCCTGCAAAAGCATGCCCATTAATAGCGGCAATCGTATTCATGGGATAGGTGACAATCCGTTTGAACAGATCGTTCAACAAGTAGAAAAATGCCTTGGCAGTTTTAATGTCTCCTTGCTGTAAAACCGGTACAAGCCATTCCAAATCAATGCCATTGGAAAATATCTTTTCATGCTCCGATGTGACCACAAGTGTTTTGGCATCGGTTTTACGCTCGATTCGATCAAGTATTTTTAAGAATGCTTTCAGGAAATCGGGGTTAAATCGATTTTCACCACTTTTCATCGTGATAGTGGCGACTGTTTCGTGAATACCGTATTCAATTGCAGACATAAAAGGCCTCAAATACCTTCGTCTAAAGACGCAGATTTGAGGATTCGAGGATTTAAGGATTCAAGGGGTCGAGTGAACGCCTCTGGGCTCACTGTTCTTAGCTCTTTAAAACTGCACCTTACATGCAATAAGCTAACGGCCAACAGCCTTTTCACTTGAACCCTTGAATCCTTGAATCCTCGAACCCTTTAGTTGATTATTAACGAGTTAAAGTTTATGCCTCGAGAGAAAGAATTTTCTCCCTTTCCCCCGGTTTCGATATTAAAAAAGGGCAACACCACTGGTGCTGCCCTTATTATGACGGAAAATGATTAGGTGGAACAACAGCTGCCTTCGGTGCTACAGCTGCCGCAAGCCGCGCCAAAGTCGATTCCACAATCGAGTTTAAAACCATACATGGCGAAATCGACTTTAATCGGTTGGGCCTTCTCCATGAATTCCTTATTTACAATATATTTAAAGCCTTCTACCTCAAAAATTTCGTCGGTGTCTTTTGGCTCGTCCAAAGCCATTGCAAGTCCGGGTCCGCCTCAGCCGCCTTCATTCAGGAATATCCGGATGGGTGATACTTCTTTCCCCTTGAAATATTCCGTAATTTGCTCAGTTGCTGCATCGGTAACTTCTAACATGGTTTCCTCCTAGCTAATTGATATCACTTTTATCGAGAATGTTGAGAAACTATTCACCGAGACAGCTTTTGTCAATAAAAAACACTGAATTCAGCTGGGCCTTGCAAAATGAGGTTTAGACGGATCCGGTCAAAATACGGTTCAATGTGCGCATGTAAACCGTCTGGTCAGCTTGTGAAAACAACACAAATAAAACAGACTGTAGTTGCGGTGCATTGGGGAGCGTATGTATGGTTGTTTGTAGGGCGATTTCGGCGGCTTGCACCAAGGGATAACCATAAACGCCGCAACTGATTGCGGGAAATGCGATGCTGGACAATTCTTTTTGGATGGCGATGTTCAGACTGTTTTGGTAGCAACGCCGCAACATTCGGGGATCTTCAGGCTGGCCTCTATACATCGGACCGACAGTGTGAATGACATATTTGGCCGGCAAATGATAACCGCGGGTCAGCTTAGCTTCACCCGTGGGGCAGCCATTCAGCGTGCGGCACTCCGCCAGTAAATCCGGACCGGCTGCTCGATGGATGGCCCCGTCGACACCGCCACCTCCCAGCAAAGAGGAATTGGCGGCATTCACAATGGCATCGACGTCGAAAGCCGTAATGTCACCTTGGACAATGTGGATACGTGAGGCGAAATTAGGTATCACTATACGTCTAATTTTTCCCGTTTTAGGTTTTAAGTGTTAGGTTTTAGGCAGCTGAGCGCCATGCGCTGTCAGCTAAGTTTTAGGCAGGCGAAAAGCCTTCAGTTGTTAGCTTTGAACTAACTTAAAACCTAACACCTAAAACTTAAAACGATTTATAAATCGTATAAGGTTTCGTCTTTGAATGGCTTCTGCAATTTGATGTTTGATTTGCCCGCTTTTTTCTGGGGCAAAATAAAAGGGTCCTCATTTTCCAGCAGGTCACCCATCTCCGCCTCGAGTTGTTCGGGATCTTCCCCTTTTTCCATCCGTTCAAGGGCTTCATCCATACCGGGGCCGAGCTTCAAACCGGTCATATCGGATAGTTTGCGCATCAAATCGGCGGCCTGCTTGGGATCGTCTTCATTGATGTTTTCCGCCTCCTTGGCCAGCATATTCATGGCCTGCTCCATTTTGCCCTCATCGATGGGCAGATCGTCCATGTCATTGTTTTCTTTAGCTTTACCGGTGATGGCAAAACGGGAAACCTGTCGGGACAGCTTGGCTTGGCACCTGGGGCAGGGCGGTACTGTTTTTGTGTCCACCGAAGGGGAAAAAAAGTTAAAAATCGTATGACAATCGCGGCAGTAGAATTCATAAATGGGCATATTGAAACCTCATCTTTAAACGGTCAGGTATTAGCCATAAGCGGTAAGCTGCTGATAGCTGGTTTCATGCAAGTTTCAGGAATTTTAGGCATACTCGTGTGGTTCCGTCAAGTATCTGCCCAAAGCTGCTTATGAAAAATATTGCCAGTGAAGCATGACTGGGTTATAGGAAACCCACTTTAAATGGATAAAGGAAAATGAAAGGGTAAAAGAATGGAACGAACATTGTCGATTATCAAACCAGATGCTGTCGGACGGGGCTTGATTGGTGAGGTGGTCAAACGCTTGGAAGGGAACGACATCCAAATCAAGGCCATGAAAATGGTGCATATGACCAAAGATCAAGCCGAGGGCTTTTACGCGGTGCATAAAGAACGACCCTTCTATGGCAGTCTGTGCGACTTTATGTCATCCGGTCCTGCGGTTGTCATGGTGCTGGAAGGAAGCGATGTCATCAAACGCTACCGGGCCCTGATGGGCGCTACCAATTACAAAGAAGCGGACGAAGGGACGATTCGCAGGGATTTTGCCACCGATATCGAGAAAAACGTGGTGCATGGATCTGATGCTCCTGAAACAGCCGCATTTGAAATTGGTTATTTTTTCAATAGTTTCGAGATAGTCTAGAAGAATATTTGGGTCATATTTTTTACTTCGGTGATACAAGCTTGTCCTTTTCCGGAAACTAACACGAAGTTTGAAGTGATCTAAAGTTAATGAGTCGCTACGCTCATTCTTTTAATTAAAA